>MTKW01007600.1_pt1 | contig 34745 bp, 31 predicted proteins | sample 1042761 | NCBI WGS metagenome assembly MTKW01 (sample SAMN06205366, study PRJNA360243) | anaerobic digester metagenome | biome: Wastewater treatment plant; feature: Anaerobic digester sludge; material: sludge; isolation source: anaerobic digester fed with sludge from wastewater treatment plant ...
TGTGAATACGCTATGAAAGTCTGCAGGAAAGAGATGCCGGAAGAAACCGAGTTAAGTGACTCCCATAGGGTTTCATGCTGGCTGCAGCATCCCTATGCACCAAAAGTAGAGCCGTTTTATCGGAGGGGAGGTTCGCCAAGTGCAAAACAAGTCGGAAGCAACTAACCTTTTAGAAGTCAAGAATCTCTCGAAGTACTTTTACGGCCGCCGGACCGTTGTCAAGGCAGTAGATGACGTATCCTTTTACATCCCCCGCGGTGAAACACTGGGCTTAGTCGGCGAATCGGGCTGCGGCAAGACCACCTGCGGGCGAACCATCCTCAAGCTGTATCCCGCCACATCGGGCCAGGTGATCTATGACGGGAAAGACGTTACAGGCAAGATGTCCCGCAGGGAGCTCAAGGCCTTCAAGAAAAGTGCACAGATAATCTTTCAGGATCCCTATTCGTCTCTGGACCCCCGCATGACCATTGCTGAGATTGTGGGCGAAGGCATTGATGTGCATTTTGACTATTCCAGCAGGCAAAAGCATGACAAAGTGACTGAACTTTTGGCTGCGGTAGGCCTTACAGAGGAGTTTGCCAATCGTTTTGCCCATGAACTCTCGGGCGGACAGCGCCAGCGCGTCGGAATTGCCCGGGCTTTAGCAGTAGATCCGGACTTTATCGTCTGCGACGAACCAATCTCTGCCCTGGATGTATCCATTCAGGCCCAAATTGTCAATCTTTTGATCAAGCTGCAGAAGGAAAGAGATCTAACCTATCTGTTCATTTCCCACGACCTGTCCATGGTCAGGCACATTTCTGACCGGATTGGCGTGATGTACCTGGGCAGCCTGGTGGAGCTGGCTCCAAGTCCAGCCATGTTTGCCAGACCCCTCCACCCATACACCACTGCCCTGCTCTCTGCGATTCCTACGGCAGATCCCGAACACGAAAAGACCAGGGAACGCATCAAGCTGCCTGGAGAAGTCCCCAGCGCGATGAATCCGCCTTCGGGGTGTAAGTTCAGGACGCGCTGCCCCTATGCTGCAGACATCTGCGCCGCCAAAGTTCCGGTCCTTGAAGAAGCGGAAACCGGCCGCTATGTAGCGTGCCACCTGTGGAGGGAATTGGCCGAAAGAGATGCGGAGGTGGCAAACTAGTGCTCAGCAGGCAGACAATCGACAGGATCATCGACCTCGGACTGGAACTCGGCAGTGACTTTGTAGAAGTCTATCAGGAAGACACTAGGCACAACAATATCACTGCCCTGCATGACAGGGTGGAAAGCAGTTCCTGCGGACGTGAACAGGGTGTGGGCCTGAGGATTTTCTCCGGCCTCAACTCCCGCTATGCCTATACCACAGATGACGCAGAGGAAAACCTGATCCGGCTGATGAGAAAAATGGCTCAAAGCCTGAAAGGTCCCCAGGGTACGAAAGTCCCCCTCAGGGATCTGACTGTCTACGGCGATGACCATCCCGTTAAGGTCATGCCCCATACAGTCTCCTACGATCGGCGCATGGAGGTCATCCGCCGGGCAACTGCAGCCGGAATGGCCTACGCCCCCGAGATTGTTCAGGTATCAGTGCGCTACCTCGACCTGGAACAGCAGGTACTCATCGCCAACTCGGAAGGCGTTTACGCGGAAGACTCCCGGGTCAAGACTCGGGTTTTGATTAATGCCTATGCCCAGAATGAAAAAGGGCTGCAAAACGGATACTTTGGCCCCGGGGCTATGCAGGGCTTTGAGTACTACGACACTTTAGACATCGAGTGGTACGCCAGGGAAGCCGCCCGAACAGCGGTTACCATGCTGAATGCCGACAGATGCCCCGGCGGACAAATGAGTGTCGTAGTTGATAACGGTTTTGGAGGTCTGCTGTTCCACGAAGCTTGCGGCCACAGCCTGGAAGCCTCGTCAGTTGCCAAAGGAACCTCGGAGTTCTCAGGCAAACTGGGCCAGCAGATTGCTTCGCCGCTGGTCACCCTCATCGATGACGGGACGATCAGGGGCGAATGGGGTTCTCTTTCTGTCGACGATGAAGGGCAGCCCACCCAAAAGAACATCTTAATTGAAAATGGCATCCTGAAAGGATATCTCATCGACAAACTGAACGGGCGGCGTCTTGGGATGGAACCTACCGGTTCTGCCCGACGCCAGTCATACCGCTTCGCACCAACGTCACGCATGACCAATACCTATATTGCCAACGGGCCGCACAGCAAAGAAGAGATCATCGCCAGCACAGAGCGGGGCCTGTTTGTGAAGTACATCAATGGCGGGTCAGTGAACCCGGCTACAGGGGACTTTAACTTCAACGTAAGTGAAGCCTATCTCATTGAAGGCGGAAAGCTTACGAAGCCTGTCCGGGGCGCGACCCTGATCGGCAACGGCGGCAACATCCTGAAGCAGGTCGACATGGTTGGCGACAACCTGGAAATTCGCCAAGGGTATTGCTATGCCGGATCAGGAGCGCTCTTTATCGGCGCGGGCCAGCCCACCGTTCGGGTGGCTGCCATGACTGTGGGAGGTGCGGAGTGATGCTGCAGAGATTTATCGATACCTTCAGCAAAGAGGCCAAAGGTGCGGGTATCACCCGCCTGGAGTTCTATATCAAAGAATGCTGGGGACAAACTGTCCAAGTCTACAAGCAGGAAGTGGAACGCCTCAACATTTCCCAGGAGACCCTGGTTTATGTGGAAGGGGAGTTTGAGGGCTGCAAAGGATCGACTTTCTTGGAAAACCTCAGCACAGATGCCTCACGCATCAGCGAACACCTTGGGATTATTCGCCAGACAGCAAAATACAACAAGGAACCCTTTCTGCCCCGGACCTACTCTGCGGCAAGGCCTCCAGTAGAAGACACTGCACCTGAGTTTCCCAGCGCAGAACTTGTCGCGGAGCGGCTCAGGGAAGCAGAGCAAAAAGCCTATGACTCTGACAGGCGCATTGACAATGTTGGCTCAGCTTCCCACACAACCCGCCGGGAAAAGGTGCTTCTGCTTAACGGCGAAGGCGACGCCCTCGAAGACTGTGTCCAGTATGAGCAGGCAGTAATGTCGCTGGTAGCGCGTGACGGCACAGCTGTGCAAAGCACTTACGAAACTCGGCTGGGAAAGGCGGTCGGTCAGAAACACCTTCTTTCCTTAGCTGAACAGGGCGCCGCCAAGGTTGTCAGCCAGCTCATGGCTTCGCCTGTCAAAACCGGGCCTTATCAAGTGTTGCTGAACAACAGACTGGTCTGCGACTTGATTCTGGCTTTTCTGCCCGGATTGTTTGCGGATCGGGTGCAAAAGAAAATGAGCGTTCTGGAGGGAAGGGTTGGCGAAACAATCACTTCTTCTTTGTTCAGCTTGGTTGAAGATCCGAACTTGTCGGAAGGCATTGTAACCAGAAACTTCGACGATGAAGGTACGCCAACCCAGGCTAAGTCCATTATCGATCAGGGCAGGCTCACTACCTTCCTGCATAATCTGGAGACAGCCCGCACCTTCCAGGTGCAGCCGACGGGCAACGGATTTAAGAGCCTCTACAGGGAAGCGCCAGCCATCAGTGCCACAAATCTCTGTGTCCCCGCCGGCGAGCACACAGACGCTGAACTGATCCAAGCCATGGGCAGCGGATTGTTGATCACGGATTGCGACGGCATCTTCGCCGGAGCCAACCCAGTGTCAGGCGATTTTTCCCTGATTGCCAAGGGATACCTCATTGAAAACGGCGCAGTTCACAGGCCGGTCAACCAAATTACAATCGCCGGGAACTTTTATGAGATGCTGAACGGGCTTTCTGCCGTAGGCAGTGAGTACGCTGCAGGAGGGTCACTAAACGGCTTTATTCAGACCCCTTCTCTGCTCATTAGCGAACTGTTCGTTTCAGGTACGTAACCAATGCAAAAAAAGCAGCCTCCCGCCTGACGGCGGGAGGCTGTTCGATTCTCCGTCTTATCTGAGCTTGAACTCCAAGTAAATGTGCTCATACTCATCCAATACTTTGTCTACAGCAATGTAGAAACTGGTGTTTTCAAGAACTTCGTCAGACAGATTGAGCATGGGATTGTTCCTGAAATCTTCCGGCAAATACTCTTCTGCCGCTTTGTTGGGGCTGGTGAACTTAGTCAAATCAGCGATTCTGGCAGCAATCTCCGGCCGCATGATAAAGTTCAGGAACTGATAGGCGCCTTCCTTGTTGGGAGCCTCTTTGGACATTACCCAGCAGTCAATGAAAATAGGCATGCCTTCAACTGGGAACACCGGTTCAAGATCCGGACGGGCCTGGACTCCCTTAACTGCCTGGTTGGAATACATGAATCCGGCCACTGCCTCGCCGTTAACCAGAGAGTCTTCCGGCGTGTTGGTTTCAAACCGCACAATGTTAGGCTTCAGGGCAAAGAGCTTTTCCCTTGCTTCGGCAACCTTCACCGGATCTGTCTCGTTGTACTCATAGCCCAGTGCTTTGAGGGCAATTCCCATAATCTCTACCGACCAGTCAACGACAACCACATTGTTAGCCAGTTCTTTTTGCCACAGATCATTGTAGCCCGTGATCGGCTGTGCACCTAAGGCCTCAACGCCTGCAGGATTGACCAGCAGCAGAGATGTCGAAACTGCATAGGGGATGGAATACTCATCGGTGGGATCGTAGTACGGTCCGTGATAAACCGGATTGATATTGGCATAATTGGGGAGCTGATCTTTGTCCAAGACAGCCAGCATGCCCGTCTGCCTGAGAATATCCACCATGTAGTCTGTCACTACTGCCAGATCATACTGATTAGGATTGGCTTCGAGCAAAGACTGCATATCTTCGTTGGAAGTTACTTCCTTGTAATTCACTTTGATACCTGTTTCTGCTTCAAACTCATTAATAATCGCCCTCGGGATAAAATCCCCGCCCCAGGTCATGAGGTTGATCTCACCTGCGGCGGCTGCTCCCTGGTCAGCGGAGAGGACCAAGGTCACCGCTAAAAGAGCGACCATAAGCATACCAACAACCTGACTGAATCTTTGGTTTTTCATTTACATATCCTCCTTATGAATCTTTTTGGTGAACAGCTGACTCAAACCAACGACAAAGAACATACCAACTAGAATCAAAGTGCACAGTGCATTAACCTTGGGGGTAACCCCAACACGCATCATCGAGAAAATGTGGACGGGCAGCGTTGTCGTTTTAGGCCCAGACATATATGTGGAGATTATCACATCGTCCAAAGACATAGCCAGTGCCAGGAGCGATGCGGTAACGATGGAAGGCATGACCAGGGGCAGAATAATCGTCTTGGTGGCCTGCCACCTTGTAGCCCCTAAATCCCTGGCAGATTCCAGAATGGAGCGATCGATCTCTTTCAGCCTCAGCTGTACCATAATATAGACATAGGGTACACAAAACAGGGAATGGGATGCAACCAGGGTGAAATGCCCAAAAGGCAGGTTCAAAGAGTTAAAGAAAACAAGGAGTGCGATTCCCAGAGCTACCTCAGGGATCAGCAAAGGCAAAATCATCACACCTTGAATTGCCCTTTTCATCCCGGCCGTCGCCCGCATAGCCACGACAGCGCTGGCAGTGCCGATGATTGCCGAGACGATCGAAGTGATCACGGCCACTTCCATGCTGATGCGAAAGGATGCAGCGATAACCCGATCTTCAAACAGCACCCGGTACCAATCCAGCGTAAATCCTGTCCATTGCGCCGTTGAGGGGCTGGCATTGAAAGAGTACAGGATCACGCTCAGCACAGGCAGATACAGAATTACAAAGAACAATGACAGATAGAAAGCACCAAATCTGCTAGTTTTCATCCTCATAGGAATAATCCTTCCGCATCATCTTTCGCGATTCTTCCGTAGATGGAAATAACCAGTAACACTACAGCAATCATGGCAATAGAAAAGGCTGCCGCAAGCGGCCTGTTTCTGCCCCTGGTCACCTGGGTGTTGATCATGTTCCCCAAGAAGATAGTGTTGCCGCCGCCAAGGAGGTCGGATACATAAAACAGACCTAGGGCGGGGATAAAGACTAGGGTAAATCCCCCTGCGATACCAGGCAGCGTCAGAGGCAGCGTAATGTTAAAGAATGTCTGGCGTTTGTTCGCCCCCAAATCATAGGAAGCTTCCAGGAGCGATCTGTCAAGTTTGTCTACTGAGTTGAAAATAGCCACTATGGCGAAGGGGATCAGCATATAGGCTGTGCCCACCAGCGTTGTGCCGAATTTGTACATCATGGGCAGGGGTTTATCTATGATGCCCAATGCTCGCAGCACATTATTAATGATCCCGGCATTGCCAAGCAGAATCATCCAGCCGTAAGTCCTGAGCAGGCTGGAAATCCAGAACGGAAGCATAATCAGGCCAATCGACAGAGCGCGTTTTTTCGGCTCCAAATTAGAAGTGATATATGCCACCGGATAGCCGACAACGATGGTCACCAGGCCTGTCAGGAAAGCCAGAAGCAAAGAGTTGCGGAAGACTCTCAGGTAAATTGGATCGAATACCCTTTGCCAGTTTTCCCAGGTGAACTGAAAAACGATTGTGCCCAAAGAGTCTCGGGACAAAAAGCTCAAGACAAAGACAAAAACCAAAGGTATGCCCACAAAAAGTCCAAGCCACACCAAAATAGGCACAGCTAGAATGTTCCGCTTCAGCGTCTGCATACTAGACCTCCCCTTCTGCCCAGCCGTCTTCGGGAGGAAGCAAAATGGCTCCGTGGTCTTCCCAGGTCACATAAACCTGATCGCCCTTCTCACATTCGCAGTCAATTTTTTGGTACTCAACAACCGTAATCTGCCTGTCAGCGACTTTGACTCTGATGCGAATCTGCGACCCCGAATAGTGGACGGACAATACTTCACCAACAAGGGCGTTGGGCTGTTCATGGCATGAGACGCGCATTTTGTCCATATGGACTGCCAGAACCGCTTCCCGGCCTACTTCTAACTGATGCTGCCCTGAGTTTCTGATGCTGACAACATTCTCTCCGAACTGGACCAGCGAGTGGGTTGCTTCAGTCTCCAAGACTCTGACCCGCATCATATTGCGATCACCAATAAAGGTTGTGACAAACAGATTAACCGGATTATTGTAGATGTCCCTCGGGCTCCCCAGCTGCTGCACTTCGCCTTGATCAATTACCACGATTCGGTCGGACATATTAAGGGCTTCTTCTTGGTCATGGGTGACATAGACAAAAGTGGTGCCGGTCTTTTTCTGCAGCTGCGCCAGTTCGGTCTGCATGTGTTTCCTCAGCTTAAGATCCAAAGCCCCCAGGGGCTCATCCAAAAGCAGGATAGCAGGTTCATTGATCAGCGCCCGGGCAATGGCAATTCTCTGCCTTTGTCCCCCCGACAGCTGGTGGGGCATGCGTTTCTCATAGCCAAGCATCTGCACAAGTTCCAAAACATTTGCTGCCCTCTCCTTCAGCTCCGCTTCAGTCATGGACTTTTTCACCCGCGGGCCGTAGGCGATATTGTCATAGACATTCAAGTGAGGAAACAAAGCATAGTTTTGAAAAACGGTGTTTACATTGCGCTTGTTGGGCGCCATATCCTTAATGGAGCTGCCGTTTAGCAAAATATCCCCGGAGTGGATGCTCTCCAAGCCGGCAATGCACCTCAGAAGCGTCGTTTTTCCGCAGCCGGAAGGTCCCAGCAGCGTAAGAAACTCCCCCTGTTCGATGTCAAAAGAAATGTCTTTTAACACATGAAAATCACCGAAATACTTGTTGATGTTGACTAGAGAAAGCAGTGGCTGTTTCACAAGGGGCCCCTTTCCAAGCTTGCACAGCTGTTTGGTTGTAAAATTAGTATAATTTACCTGATATTACATGTCAAAGTATCTATTAAGCCTGCCGCGCCTAGACCCTCTTATAAATGCCGCGTTTTACTTCCAGAAGGTTAAAGCACACCAAATCCTTCCGGATCCTGCAGAAGTCATCATGGAAGTCGGCAAGAATGAGATTTACTTCCTTCTCAGTGTAAGTTCGGCCTTGGGCAAAGCTTTCTGCAATCTTCTCAAGTACAATGCGCCTTTTCATTTTCTGGACAGGCAGGCATTGCAGCTTGCCCCCTTTGAAACAGGCTGCAACAACCTGATCTCGATATTCGTCTTCCCTCTGGGCCGGAAGGTGATCGCCGCGGCACCCTTCCTGGACTAAGTCTCCGAGGGTAAGATGGAAGATATCTTCATTAAGGCTGTAAACGCTGTAATACTGTTCTTTGCACGAGGAAACTATTTTAGCGTCTTCAAGCTTTTTCAGATGGAAACAGACAGTGGACTTCGACAAACCTAGCCTTTCTGCCAACAATTCAACGTACATTGGCTCAATCATTAAGCTGTTTACTATGCGTAATCTAGAGTTGTCTGAAAGACACTTGAAAATCTCCTGCGGGTTTAATTTACGCACTCTTGATCAACGCCCATTCACTAAAATACTCGAGCCGGCGGCTCTTAACACCCACCCCCGCTGACCGCCCGGTCACTAATACAATTCTATACTATATCATTCTTTGTTTCAACACCCGTGTACTTACATTTTCTGATTCAATTCGACAATTGCAGAATCAGATCGTCTTTGACGCGAAAAAACGGGCAGGTTAGCCTGCCCGCCCCTTCAGATTCAGCTGTCCCGTAAAGCTTCTACAGGAGGCAGCTTGGCTGCCTGCAACGCTGGATAAAAGCCAAAAATTTGCCCCACCACAGCTGCCAGGACTAAAGAGATCAAAGCAGCTGCAGGATGCAGTCCCCCAATATTGTTCAGCCTCGGATAGGTAATCTCCTGAACCAAGACATTAATCAGGGGCTGGGCTGTAAAATAAGCCCCCAGCAGGCCGCAGGCAGCGCCCAGAACAGAGAAGACAAGGGACTCGTTGAGGATTTGCCTGACAATGGCCCCCTTGGATGCGCCCAGGGCCTTTCTCAAACCGATCTCCCTGGTCCGTTCCACCACGCTGACCAGCATAATGCTGAGTATGCCGATGGCGCTAATTAGGATGGCGACAAAGGCAAAGGCGCCCAAAAAGAGCGTAATTGTGCGCACTTGCTCCTGGAAAAAACGAGTAGACTCCTGGAAGTACTCGCCCCGCACCTCCATCTCATCAATGGAGCGATCAGCCAGCAGCACCCGGGCTTCCTCCACCGCTTCATAAACCATATTGGGCTTAGCCTTGATGATGATTTCATGATACAAAGTTTCTTCGCCGCTCTCTGCCAGCCAGGCCGGCTGGGCCGCCCCCAGAGGAAAAATCATGTGTACCTGGGAGATAAAAAACTCCAAGAGGGGCGACTGCAGTTTGTAGACGCCAATTACCTTGTATTCCGCATTAGCGTATCCGTATCCGCCTAGATAAATTGATTTCCCCAGTGCGGACTGATTAGGAAAGAGCTGCTCAGCGATGACTTCGGAAACCAGGACAACGTTGCTCTTTTGCCCTCGGTCAGCTGCAGTAAAGAACTGACCTTCCACAATCTCCAGACCCATTGCCTGTGCATACCCCTCCGTAGCTTCGGCCGAGGTGATTACGCTGTAGGCGGTACCGTCCACCACTATTTCCCGCTCCCATTGAATTTGGAAAATAAAGGCGGAATCGATATACTCACTTCCTTCTTCCAGTCTTTTCAAATCACTGAAGCGGAGATTACTGACCATCATGCCTCCACCCTCGAACTCTTCATACTGGGCAACAGTAATCTTCGCTAAAGTGCTGCCCAGAGTTTCTGTCAAGGAATCCATTGTACCGGTGGCTTGCAGGTTCAAAGACAGGATGACAGCCACAATCCACACTCCCAGCGCCATTTGGAGAATGGTCAAAAGAGAGCGCAGCGGCCTTTTCGCCATGATTCGTGCAGTAAACTTGAAGGTTTCCAACTCCGTCACTCCCTTCAGTCAGTGCGCAACGCATCTACCGGGTTGGTCCGGGACCCAAGATAGGCTGGGTAGACCCCAAAGAGAAGGCTCACTGCAAATCCCAGGCCAAAGCCGAGAAGCACGCGTGTCCCCAGCATATTGGCGGCGAAAAAGGCGCCAAGTGCCTTCTTCAAGACTTCAACTAAAGCGAAGGACAGCAAGATGCCTAAAATCGAGCCGATCATCCCCAGAGTGAACGCCTCCAGCATGAACTGCCGGAAAACCATCTGCCTGGAACTGCCCAGAGCCATGGAAAGACCAATGGACTTTGTACGCTTCAGGACACGGGCCAGCATTAAATTTAGGATATTGATTACTGCGATAACGAGTCCGACAGAGGCTAAAATTCCGATCAGCAAGGCGTAGCGCTGTAATTGCTTCTGCGATTCCCTAAACTCAAGGAGAGCGCTCCGCACTGCAACCTGATCGCCCCAGATCAGGCGGGCCTCGCCTTCCACCTTTTCCGTTGCCGCGGCTAGATCTGCACCGGCCTCAAGACCGACATAGACATTGTAAAACTCCATTACTCCCTGGTCATAGGAAACATATGGGGAGACGGCGACAGGGGCATAAGCCTGGCGGGGATCCTGGTAGGTGCCCATTGCCCCTTCCTTTTCGTCAGGGGCGGCGAGCACTCCGATCACAGTATAGTCCAGGGTTTCCTCACTGCCAAAGTCACTCAGGGGAACTGCCTTACCCAAGGGATCCTCTTGTCCGAAGAGCTCTTCAGCCAGGCTCTCGGGTATAATGAGCACACGGTTCCCATTTCTAACGTCGTCATCTACAAAGAAGTTCCCGCTTTTCAGAGCAGCCCCGCTGAAAGCGAAATAAGCCGGCAGTGTGCCTGTCACAAAAATGCGGTTAGCTCCGTAAAACCTGGCAGCCATAGACTGTTCATCGGTTTCTTCTTCAGGCAGGAGAGGGGTTTCTGCCAGCCAATGGTTCTCTACATAGACGTACATATTGGCAGGCAAATGCTCTTGCAGCTCTGCCAGTTCCTCAAGAGAGGCACTCCAGCCGCCCCTTTCAGTTTCAGAACCCAAGCGGACCAGGGGAGCTCCGTCGCGCCGGCTGAATTCCGCCTTGCCCATAATCTCCAATGTTCTAAAGTATTCAGCCTGTTCGTTGCCGCGCAACTGTCCGCCGACGGATAAAAGCATGGCCAGGACAGTGATGATGACACCGACACCAAGCGCGATGGCCATCACCACCAGCATGGATTCCAGAAGCTGTCTTCTTGAATGCCGAACCGACCACTTAAACTGGTCCCACAGTGCCAAAGCTAACCCCTCCTAGTTGATCACAGCAAAGACCAATGTCCTTAAGTCACGGCCGCACAGATTCCAGAGAGCAAGGACACTTTGGGCATAGAGCAACTTGCTGTGAGCGTAATCATCCTCTGCCCTCTGCACAGACAAAAAGGTTTCCTGAACCTGAAGCTCAGTTGCCAAGCCGGCTGCGTACTGCCTCTGGCGAAACGCCAAATCTTCCCGGGCTTCAGCGAGATGCTCTCCCTTCAGCTGCAGCATTTCAGCGGCGGATCTCACCCCTTGCATAACTGAGCGCAGTTCGGCCAGAAGGGCTCGCTCCTGTGTCTCTAAAGCATGCTCCGCCTGAGCAGCCGCCAACTCCAGCTCTTCTAACACAATACTCTGCGGATAGAGCGTCTTTGTAGCTGTGAGGCCGATATGCCAGTTCAAAGGTTTTGAACCGGTCTGTTCCAAACCGGCTTGGTTCAGATTCACTCCTCCGCTGGCCTTGAGATCCCAGCCCCTGGATTTGCGTTCCAGTTCCAGTTCCTGCCGGGCCGCGGCCAGACGTGCCTGAGCCTCACGCAGCTGGGGGCTGGCGGCGAACACTTCTTCCTTAAGCTCGTCCTCATTCAACTCCAACCTGAAGTCCTCGACTGTGATGACCGGATCATACTGCACACCTTCCGCTTCGCCAAGTAAAACGCTGAGCCTAAGCTGCAGCTGTTCAAGCTCTTCCTGTGTTCGGGCTAAGGCCTCTGTTTGCGCCCTAAATTTCTGCCTCAGCTCCAAGTCATCATAATTCGGGGTGAGACTTGCCGCTGCCAGCAAGTCCTCTAAATGGCGAAGGGCTCCCTCTTCCTGTTTTCTATAATCAAGCTGCTGCCTCAGCTGCACAAGCAGATCCACTGTCTGAAGAACCAGGCTGTTGCTTTGCGCCTGCCTGTTCTGCTCGGCCAAGAGTTCGCTCTTAACTGTCTCAGGCAGCGCAAAAAAGTCATAGTCCAAGTTCAGACTGCCTGATGGGGAAAACTTCACTTTTTGCTCGTCCAGGCCAACTCTTAACGTGCCTTCCAGGCTAAAGTGCCCGCCTAACGGCATAGACAGGCTGATGCTTCCCTCGGGCCCTGCAAACTCTCCGTTTCTAACGCCTCCCGGTTCTGCCTGCGCTGTGATCCTGGGGTGTTTCCTCAGCTCCTCTCTTTTCTCGAGGAGTTCCTGTTCCCATACAAACAAGGCATGGCTGGTGTTCTGCTCAAAGGCCAGATCCAATGCTTCTGCCAGCGTAATCTTTCTGGGCTCCGCAGCCCTGCCCGACTGGAAAAATCCGCAACAGGCAATTATTAGGAGTGCTGCAGTCAGTATCTTGCAGGATCTAGTCTTCATGATCCTCACCCGATTCTTCGTACTTGCCGATAGTCTGCAGCAGCTTAATCCGAGCCTGTGCATAGGCTGACAGCTCAGCACTGTACTGTTCTTCCAGTCCGGCCAGTTTTTCTTGCTGGGCAACAATCTGGGCATTGCTCAGCACACCAGCGGCATACTTGCTTTCTTCAGCCAAAAGTGCCTGCCTCTCCAGCTTGATGCTGCGTTCAGTCATTTCCAGTTTGTGAACCTGATCCAACAATGCGTAATAGTCGCCGCGTATTCTAAAATACAGGGCTTCTTCCGCCTGCTGCAGGCCGATTTCGGCCTTTTCTTCCTCTACTAAAGCCTGTTCCAGCTCCACCCGGGGCGTAAAGGGGCTTTGGGCGATTTGCACAGCTTCCCGTGCTTTCTGCAGTCTCTCCCTGGCTGCCAAAACATCCGCATCAAGCTGCAGGGCGAGTTCGTAACAAGTCTCCAGGCTGTAGGTGAAGGGAACGAAGTCCAGCAGGAGCCGCTCCGTGAGCACTACCTCCTGTTCGCGGGGGAGACCCAGCATACTGTTAAACTGCATGCGCTGGGTTTCTAAATCGACCAGGGCCTGCTCATAGCGATGTTCAGCATCATAGAGGCTGTTTTGGGCGCGTTCAATATCCAGGGTGGACAGCAGCCCTGCCTTGTACTTGTTTTCATCGATACCCAGCTGGCTTTCTGCCCTTTCCTTCGCTGAACGCGCGTTGTCCACCATAGCCTCGCTCTTTAACAGCTGCTGGTAGCCAGTACGCACAAGATCCTTGAGTTCCCTGCGCCGCTCTGCGTAGACTTCCTGAGCCTTTTCCCACTCTTTCTCCGCTTCTGCCAGCATTTCTTCATCACCCACAATCTGAGCCCGCTCCAGCTTGGCCTTGGCCTGCTGCCAATCTAAGGTGGCAATCTGGAAGCTCAGATTGTTTTCCAGTGCCAGGGCAATTGCCCCTTGAACTGTAAGTTCTAGTACTTTGGCTCCGGCTGAGGCGGGTAAACTGGTGACAAGAACACAGGCAAGGGCTACCACCAGCAGCCTGGCTCCTCTGTTAAGCATGTTTTTCCATCCCCTTTACCGCCTGGTCTTCTACAATGGAGCCGTCCCGCAACGTAACCAGGCGTTTTCCATAAGCGCTTATGTTTGGATCATGGGTAACAATCACGATAGTTGTTCCCTGCTCATTCAGCCTTTGCAGAATGCCCATCACTTCCGCCCCTTGATCAGTGGCCAGGTTGCCGGTGGGTTCATCGGCCAAGATCAGGGTAGGATTATTGGCCAGCGCCCTGGCAATAGCCACCCTCTGCTGTTCACCGCCGGAAAGCTGAGTGGGCAGGTGACGGAGGCGGTGGCCCATCCCTACATCTGCCAGCAGATTTTCCGCCCTCTCCAGCCTTTCCCGCTTGGATTTCCCGGCGTACATCAGGGGCACCATCACATTTTCCAGGGCAGTTAATTCCGGGAAGAGATTATAGCTCTGGAAGATGAACCCGAAATGGCGGTTGCGAATCTGGGCCAGCTCCCTGTCCTTCAGTCGGGTGATATCCACATCTTCTAAATAATACGTTCCGAAACTTGGCTGGTCCAACACCCCTAAGATATTCAGCAAAGTAGACTTGCCTGAACCGGAGGGTCCCATAATCGACAAAAACTCGCCCCTCTGGATGCTTAGGTCGATTCTGTCCAAGGCCCGGATTTCCACATCGCCCATGTAGTATGCCTTGCCGATTCCTTCTAACCTGATCACAGTTCATGTCCCCCCTCGGGCAGTATTTGGATCTCATCAAGGTGGCGAAAGGCGTCATAGGAGCTGATAATCACCTTTTCCCCCAGTTCCAGACCCCGCAGAATCTGCACATCGTTCCCCTGCAGCAGGCCGAACTGCACGTCGCGCTTGCGCGCCTTATCACCATCAATCACATAGACAAAAAGCTGCTGACCGCTGGTCAAATACGCTCCCCTGGGAAGAAACAGGCTGTTTTCATGCAGCTGCAGGTGAATGTTGGCTGTGACTTGGCTGTTGGGACGCAAGTGAGAAACCTCGTCGAAAAAGTCCACTCTCACCAGGACCGTTGGTCCGTCGCTGCCCTGCTTGGCCTGGGGGGCGATATAGGAGACTTCACCCTGATACAGTGTTTGTCCTAAAGCAATGTCTACCTGGGTGCCGATGCCAAAGCGTTCGGTCTGCCCGGGGGCAACCTGCAGCTCCACAACCTGGCTGCTCAAATCAGCCAGTTCCCCGAGTTCCTGGTGGGCTGTTACCATGCGGTTGGCCGGAATCTTTAGAGAAAGAATTCTGCCGGCAAAGCCCGCTGTGACAATAAAGCTGTCAATCTTTTCCTGAGCTTTGGCAAGCTTCTCTTCTGCAATGGCAATTGCCTTGACCAGGGCTGCCTGATCCGCCTCATGTTTGCGGGTTAGAAGTTCGAGCTCCCTTTCACTTTGCGCGATTCTGCGCTTGGCCGCCTCTACATTTTGCTCTGCTTTCTCCAGCTCAATGCGGGGAATTGAGCCGTAGCCGTAGAGTATCTTCTGAAGCTCCAAGTCGGCTTCTGCCTGGCGCAGCTGTTCCTGTGCATCAAGGACTTTGACCCGCTCAGCTTCCATTTCCAGCTCTTGATCAATGCCTAACTGGGCAAGCTTTGTCCTGGCCTCTGCCAGTTCGGTTTCGGCAGCATTTCTCTCCGCTGCCGCATCCGCACTGTAGAGGCGCAACAGCGGCTGACCTTCCGCTACATCCTGGCCTTCCTGGACATAGATTTCTTCGATTGTACCGGCGATCTTTGGTTCAATCACCACGGTCCGTTTAGGCGTAATTGTGCCCCGCACCGAGAGGGTTTCTAGAAAGTTCTGAGTTCCAACGGAGGCATAGGTGAAAAAATTGAGGGTGAAGCTTTCTGGTTTAGGTATGAAAAAATAGTAGGCTCCATAGGCAATAAGGCCAATGGCCACAATAGTAAAGAGAATAAGGCTTAACTGTTTATTGGCTCCGGATGGTCTGTGCTTTTTCTGCTCCTTGCGAAGCCGTTCTGGTACGATTGGTTCGTTCATATCCTGACCCCCCTGATTGCCTTCCAGGATGATTTCTCTACAGGCCTGGCCTTTCCTGTTGTGAATTGCTGGATACAAAAGGATATTTCCTTTTATTACCGTTCCACAACATAGGCTTGTTTCCTGCATAATCCAGTAATCTCTCACACCAAGAAGCCCAGGCGCGAAAAAGAGACAGAACACTTAGTCCTGTCTCTCCTCTTCCGTGTGCTTTAGGCCAGTATCTCTTCAATTTTCTCCAGGATTTCTGGACTCAACTCAACTTCGACTGCCTTGACGTTGGCCTCGATTTGCTCGGGGCGGGATGCTCCTACCAAGGCACTGGCCACATTAGGCTGACGCAAAATCCAGGCTAAAGCCATTTCCGCAAAGGCAATGCCCAACTCGCCTGCAAGATCTTCCAAAGCATCCACTTTGGCCATCACACCTGAACTGATCAAATCTTTGATCCACATATTGATCTCTGGATTGGACGCCCTTGTTCCTGCAGGGATCTTGCCGCCGCGATACTTGCCCGTCAAAAGGCCTTGGGCCAATGGTGAAAAGACGATCTGGCCAATTCCGTACTTTTCACTGACAGGAATAATCTCCGGCTCAATATAGCGGTTCAGCATATTGTAAACCGGCTGGTTGACTACGATGCGATCGAGGAGATAACGGTCGGCAACAGCTATCGCTTCTTCAATCTGTGCGGCAGACCATTCGCTTACTCCCGCATAGAGCACCTTGCCTTGACGGATCATGTCATCAATTGTCCGCAGGGTCTCTTCCACTGGAGTCTCGGGATCATAGCGATGGCAGTAGAAAATATCTACATAATCCAGCTCCATCCTCTTTAGGCTGGCATGGAGCTGCTCAAAGACATGCTTCCGCGACAGTCCCCGATCGTTAGGACCGTCTCCCATGGGCCAAAAGGCCTTAGTGGTAATCACATAGGATTCCCTGGGGAAAACGCTGAGCGCCTTGGCCATAACCTTTTCGCCCTGCCCCTGTTCATAGACATTGGCTGAGTCAAAGGAATTAATCCCCAGTTCGTACGCCCGGCGAATTGTTTTGACAGCAGTATCATCTTCCACAGTCTTTCCATAGGTCAGCCAGCTGCCTAAGGAAATCTCACTGACTTTCAGGCCCGATTTTCCTAATCTGCGATACTTCACGTTCTCATCTCCTCTTCTGTTAACTTTCTGCAAAAGCCGCTGACAACATCAACTTGATCCTGTTGAGCTGATTGACTTCACTTGCCCCGGGATCATAGTCTATTGGAATAATATTACTATGTGGGTAAACTTTTTTCAAGCCCCGCAACATCCCCTTGCCCACCACATGATTGGGCAGGCAGGCAAAGGGCTGCATACAGACAATATTGTTGACGCCGCTTTCGATCAGCTCTACCATCTCGCCAGTGAGGAACCAGCCTTCTCCGGTTTGGTGGCCCAAGGAAATCACTCTAGAAGCGTTTTTGGCCACTTCCCGGATCAGCTTGGGCGGGCTGAACCTCTTGCTCGCTGCCAAAGCCTTCCGGTAGGTGCTGCGGTAAAACTCCATGATTTCTATCACCGCGTTGCAGGCCATCTTTTCAATCCTGCTGCCCGCCAAGTACCTGTACTTGAAATCAAACCCCAGCAATGAGTAGAGGAAGAAATCGACAAGCTCAGGTACAACCGCTTCCGCCCCCTCCGCTTCCACCAAACTCACCACATCATTGTTTGCAGTGGGGTGGTACTTGACCAGAATTTCCCCAACCAGGCCGACCTTTGGCTTGGCGGCTCCCACTGTCTCTAGGGCATCAAACTCCGCCACAATTCCTAAGATGTTATCCCTAAACTTCCTGGGTGAATAGGAGGCCATGGATTGTTCGCAAATTCGGGCCCATTTCTCGTAGAGTGCGTTGGCGGAACCAGGCACTTTTTCATAGGGCCTCACCCGGTAGAGGCATTTCATCAGGAGATCCCCGTAAACCAGGGCAATCATCGCTCTATGCAGCAGGGGCAATGTGATTTTAAATCCGGGATTCTTCTCAAAGCCCTGTATGCTCAGGGAAAGAACCGGCACCTGGGGATAGCCTGCATCTTTCAGTGCTTTACGCAAGAAGCCGATGTAGTTTGTAGCCCGGCATCCTCCTCCCGTCTGGCTGATAATCACAGAGGTATTGTCCGGATCATACTCGCCGGAGTTCAATACCTTCAGCAATTGCCCCACAACAATAATGGCCGGGTAGCAGGCGTCGTTGTTGACATACTTTAAGCCTACCTCCACCGCTTCCTTATCCATGGCAGGGCAGACCACAATTTTGTATCCCGACAACGCCATGGCCTTCTCCAGGAAGCGGAAATGGATGGGGGCCATCTGCGGAACGATGATGGTGTGCTCCCTTTTCATTTTCTTGGTGAAGATCTTCCGCCTGTAACCTGGCTGCGGCCCCTTCGGCTCATGGCCCTGCCTGTCCCGTTCAGCCATGGCCGCCTGGAGGGAGCGGATTCTGATTCTAGCTGACCCCAGGTTATTGACCTCATCAATTTTCAGGCAGGTATACATTTTCGACCGTGCAGACAGGATTTCTTCCACTTGATCGGTTGTAACCGCGTCAAGCCCGCAGCCAAAAGAGTTTAGCTGCACAAGCTCGAGGTTCTTTTCCCCGGCGACAAAACTTGCCGCCGCATACAGGCGGGAGTGGTATGCCCATTGATCCACAACACGCAAGGGTCTGACTACTTGGCCCAAATGCGCGACAGAATCTTCGGTCAGCACCGCCATGCCCAGGTCATTTATCATTTCAGGGATGCCGTGGTTAATTTCTGGATCAAGATGATAGGGCCGTCCCGCCAGCACAATCCCTTTGAGGTTATGTTCAGCAAGGTAGGCAAGGGTTTCTTCGCCCTTCCTTCTCATGTCATCCCTGTACCTCTGCTGTTCAGCCCAGGCTTTGTCCACGGCTTTTACCACTTCATCCGCACTTACACCCAGCTGAGCCAGTTCTTCAGCCAACCGTTCCGTTAGCCTGCCCTTATGGTCAAACGGCAGGAACGGATACAGATACTTGATGCCTGACTCTTGCACCTGGATCACGTTGTTTTTGACAACTTCCGGGTAAGAAATCACAATCGGGCAGTTGAAGTTGTTGTCGGCGTCTTGCTGCTCTTTCTGGGCATGGGTCAGGCAGGGGTAGAAAATCACATCCACACCCTTTTCCACTAAGTCAACGACATGGCCGTGGGCAATTTTGCCAGGATAACAGACCGATTCCGACGGAATTGTCTCCATCCCTTTTTCATATATCTCCTTCGTCGAACGGGCTGAGAGCACCACAGAAAAGCCCAGCTCGGTAAAGAGGGTGAACCAAAAGGGATAGTTTTCATACATGTTCAGAACCCTTGGAATGCCGATGCGCCCCCGCTTAGCCGCATTTGGATCCAGGGGCTTGTAAGAAAACAGCCTTTCATAGGAATAGTCATAAAGGTTGGGCAAATGCTGCTTGGGCTTTTCTGCTCCCGCACCCTTGCTGCAGCGATTGCCGGAAATATGCCGCTGCCCTTGGCCGAAATAGTTGATGGTCAAAAGGCAGTTGTTGGAGCAGCCCTTGCACCTTGTGAGCTTTGTCTCCACCGAGAGCGCCTCCAAAGCCTCCCGGTCCAGCAAGGTGGATTGACAGCCTTCTGCATAGCGTTCCCGGGCAATCAATGCTGCTCCAAAAGCCCCCATAATTCCGGCTATGTCCGGCCGGACAACTTCAACGTCTGAAAGAAGTTCAAAGGCCCGCAAAACCGCATCGTTATGGAAGGTCCCGCCCTGCACGACCACCTTTTCTCCCAGTTCTTCCTTGCTTCTCAGTTTGATCACTTTGTAGAGAGCGTTCTTGACCACGGAATAGGCCAGTCCGGCAGAAATCTCGCCGACGGTGGCGCCTTCCTTTTGGGCCTGCTTCACCCTGGAGTTCATGAACACAGTGCAGCGCGACCCGAGGTCAACAGGGTTCGGGGCCAGCAACGCTGCTTCAGTAAACTCCTCGATGCTTAAGTTTAGGGAAAACGCAAAGGTTTCCAGAAAGGAGCCGCAGCCTGAAGAACAGGCCTCGTTTAACAGGATGTTATCAATGGCTCCATCCTTGACATGGAGGCATTTCATGTCCTGGCCGCCGATATCCAGGATAAAATCGACACCTGGCCGGAAAAACTCAGCCGCCTTGTAATGGGCCACCGTCTCTATTTCACCGATATCCACCTGCAGCGCAGCTTTGATCAAGCCTTCGCCGTAGCCGGTGACCACTGAATTGGCGATCTTAGCGCCCTTGGGCAGCACATCGTACAACCCAAGCACCGCTTTGCGCACAGACTCTAGGGGCTTGCCTTCATTGCTGCCGTAATAGCTGTGCAATATTGCTCCCTTGTCGTCAATGAGAGCTGCCTTGGTTGTGGTCGAACCCACATCGAGGCCCAGGAAACATTTACCCTCATAGCCTGCGAGCTCCCTTCTTGCGACAGAATGCCGCCCGTGCCGCTCGCGAAATTCATCGAGTTCCTGCTGGCTGCGGAACAAAGGCCTAAGCCTTATCGTCGGCTCAATTGATACATCCCGCAGCTGATTAATCCTGTCCATAAGGGCAGAAAAGGCCATTGGCTCCTGATCCCGTGCCTGCAAAGCAGCCCCAATTGCAATATACAGCTGGGGATTCTCGGGAAAGATCACCTGATGGTCTTCTAACTCTAAAGTCTCGATAAACCGCTGCCGCAGCTCTGACAGAAAGTACAAGGGACCGCCAAGAAAAGCAACATTCCCTTTAATCGTCCTGCCGCAAGCCAGGCCGCTGACAGTTTGAACCACTACAGACTGGAAAATGGAAGCTGCCACATCTTCTCTGGCGGCACCGTCATTTAGGAGGGGCTGAATGTCCGATTTGGCGAAAACTCCACAGCGTGCGGCAATGGGATAGATCGTGGCATAGCCCTTGGCCAGTTCATTGAGGCCTGCAGCATCAGTCCTGAGCAGGACGGCCATCTGATCGATGAAGGAGCCTGTCCCCCCGGCACAAATGCCGTTCATCCTTTGCTCGATGCCGTCCTGGAAAAACGTGATCTTGGCATCTTCTCCCCCAAGCTCGATCACAACATCTGTTTCCGGATGAAATGTCTGGATCGCCTTCGTCCCCGCAATTACCTCCTGTACAAACTCAACTTGCAGGAGCTCTGCCGCGGCTATTCCGCCGGAACCTGTAATGTTCAATGTGATCGGACAGTCGCCGAATGCTTCATAGGCATGTGTGATCAGGCTCACAACAGACTCCTTTATGTCAGCGTAATGCCTTTCATATTTGGAGAAGATTACTTCCAGCTGCTCATTTAGAATCACGATTTTTGCTGTTGTAGAGCCGACATCAATTCCCATGTGTACGAGCGTTTCCAAAAAAAGAGCCTCCATTTCCTAAAAATCACTATTGCTATATATTAGCTAAATAAACACGATTCCCTTGTAAACGAATGACAAAAGGCCCGGGAGACGATTCCCCTGCCAAAACCTTCAAATAGGGTACAAAAAAGGAGCCCCCTGGTTCTTGACCAGATCGGCTCCTCAGTGGCTGACATTACTTCGCATAGGCTGCAATGGCATCTCGGAGAAACTGGGCAGCGCCTTCCCTATGCTGGTCATAATAGGCGGTGAAACGCTCATCTGCCACATACATCTCCGCTAGATTTGCATGGGCTTCTTTGGAGTAGGTCGGCCAGGTAAAGCTGAGCCATTGGCGGTGAAGTTCTGCAATCCTTTGCCCTTCCGGCCCCTCGGGCTTTTCTTTGCCCACAGCCTTGACAAGGGATGCGATGATCTCTTCGGCAAGTCTCTGCATTTCAGCGAACTGCTCTTCTGTCAGCCCCATCAGTTTGGCATTGGAGGCGTCCGCTGCTTCATCTCCATATTTCTCCCGGACTTCTCTGCCGTACTTTTCTTCATTGTCTTTGATTAACCGCTCTTTGAAGCCCATGAATTTCGCTTGATCTGTCATTGGTTTTCCCCCTTCAAGTGCAGCCAGAGTCTGTTCTACATTGCGCAGCAGCAGATCCAGCTGCTTTCTTTTTTCCAGAAGCTGCTGATGGTGTTCACGCAAAGCATCTCGTTCGTTGAAGTCAGGCGAGTCCAGCAGATCCTTGATTGTACTCAAATCGACGCCCAGCTCCCGGTAAAACAGGATCTGCTGCAGGCGATCCACTTCTCTGGGTCCGTAGATCCGGTAGCCGGATTCATTAACCATGGTTGGTTTGAGCAGGTCGATTTGATCATAATAGCGCAGAGTGCGGCCGCTTACTCCCGCTAAATCGCCTAACTGCTTTACAGTGTATTCCATACAATCACCTTCCAGTTACAAGGATAAACCTTTACGTTACGTCAATGTCAAGGGAAAAAAAGCGGCGCTTAGGCGCGCCTGCGAAACAGTGCAGCTTAATGCCGGCTCTTTTCCGCTTCCATTCTTTCCTTAAACCGTCTCAGGTGATCATGATCAGTATCCATGATCCTTCTGACCAGTTCTTGACTCTTGGGATCCAGTTCATCTATGCGGTCCTCATAGGCATGAACTCCTTTATCCTCACCCCCGTAGATCTGCTCCAGCAGATGGGATGGGCCCATCAGTGCATTGACTTTGGCTGTAATGTCAGCCATGGCGCCGGGCAAGCCCGCAGTTTCTATTGGTGTCCCGCCTAACTCGTGAATCCGATTGGTCAACAGCCTGGCATGTTCCTGATGATCTCTGGCGAACTCAGCGAGCATAGCCGTCACTTGCTCATCGCCCTGTATGTCATCTGTTTCTTTGTAGATGTTCATGGCCATGAGCTCACCTTTCAGCAGCTCATTCAAAGTGTCAATGTAACGTTGATTATCCGGCACTGACAATCTCCCCGCTTCTTTTGGTTAGTGTTGCTCAACGCGGGCTGAATCATTCGTCATAGACACTGGCCAGGTAGCGTTTTAGGTTTTCCAAAGCGATGGGAATGGCCTGCAAAGGATCTTCCAGGCCTTCAAACTCTATGGACAGCACTCCTGAGTAGTTGGCGTTTTTCATGATCCTCAGGATCTGGACAATGGGCACTTCCCCATGGCCGACAATGGCGCCGCGCAGGTAGTTGCCCCCTCGGGTCGGGAACCATCCCTGGCCAGGATCAGGTTCATTCCCTGACTTGACATGAAAGTCCTTGGCATGGACATGGAAGGTGTAAGGCATCAAGCGTCCTCCAGCCTGAGCAGGGTCTTCGTCTACAACCAAGAAATTGCCCATGTCCAAGAGTACGCCGAAATTCGGGTGGTCCACACCGTTAACGAGCTTTTCCATACGCTCGCTGTCCTGACAAAAATAGCCATGATTTTCCACCATAGTCTTTATGCCCAGTTCCGCCCCGAACTCAGTGATTGCCCGGCAGCCTTCAATGAGAATGGGCAGGGCCTCGTCAAAACCCCGGGCTCCCTGTTTGCCGGCGGGCCAGCCCCAGGTAGAATCATGGCGCATGCCTGGAGCACCAAGGATTTGTGCCACCCGCACTTCGTCCTTGACCCGTTCGATTTCAGCCTCTAAGTTTCCGTTGGATCCGTTGATGAAATCAGCCCAAATAGTGTAGTTGGCAACTCTAAGGCCGGCCTCGTCACAGGCTTTCCGCACTCTAGGCGCAAAGGAAAGTGCTGTTTCACCCTCCGGGAGATTGGGGAAACCGGCGAACTCAATCACATCAAAGCCCATCTCTTTGGCCTTTTTAATGGTTTCAAAGATGTCAAGAGAACTTTGGCTGAAACTATAGGAACTCACTCCAATTTGCATAGGCTCACTCCGTTCTTTAGTGTTTCATTGCCCCTGCTATGCTTGCTCATTCAAATATTTCCGCACTACATACCCCTGTTCATTTTCAAAAGACACCTGGAACCCATTTTTCAGATACATCTCCAAGTGGCCGCCGAAATCCGATGCTTGATAATATGCTCCCTTGTGGGGGTAGGCTTCCACAATGTCAAAGCCTTCACGGGCTGCATCGGCACACACGCGTTCCAAAAGCTGTGTGGCAATGCCTTTTCGTTTCCATTCCGGTGCAACCACAAAGCAAAAGATGGATTTCACCTTGCTGTCTTCGCCAGGATCTTCTAGAGGCACATAGCCCATAAACCTGCGCCAACTTTCACATTCCAGGCAGTCGGATTTCGTATTGGCGTTGCACCAGCCAACAGCCTGCTGCCCAGCATAGGCCAGATAGCCTTGAATTTTGCCCTCTTTAACATATTGCCAGGCGTATGCTCTCCGTTTCTCCACTGTGGAAAAGTCCTTGCCCTTGCTGTCATCGCTGCACCAGCACACGCAGTAGCACTTGTGTTCATCCACATTGTCGTCATGGGGCGTACTGTCAAAGAAATGCACATAGTCCTCTGCGAGCTCCGGAACCAGCCTGCGGATTGATATAGCCATTTGAGTTCCCCCCAATTCCCGTATTGAAATATGATCGCCCATATTGTCCATACTACAAATCAAGACACCCCTGCAAATCAATCTTGTATTTTTCGATCTCTTCCTGGCTCAATGCTTTTATTACCCTGGTGACATGCAGATCATCCTTGAGATCGCCTATGGGAATCCACTCTGCCTGTTTTAAAACCTGTTCATTCACTTCCAGCTCCGGATCATGCCCCAGTTTAATGTGCTGTCCTCCCTTTGTCGGTTCAGCAAGGTAGCAATATTCAGTGCCGGCTGCATATTTTCCCTGGAACAAGAATCTAACGATCTTGATCTTCAGATTGGTTTCTTCCATTGCCTCACGGACCGCCGCTTCTTCACGGCTTTCTCCCTCTTCAACGCCGCCTCCGGGAAGAGTCCAGTATGATCTGTCCTTTTCATCTACTCTAACCATGGCTATTTTTCCGTCCAAAAGAATAGCAGCAAACGCCCTGTCTCTATCCATAATTGAGATCACCTGCCCCAGAACGCCTCACCGCAATTATAGGTTAAAGCGTTCTTTGATCATCCTGGCCGCTTCCAGCGGCGACAGATTGGAGTTATCGATCTTGATATAGTTTTCAAAGGGTATCTCCCCAGGGCAGCTGACACAGCGGTATTTCCTGTCATCCTCGATCAGCCTTCGGTTAGATGCCTCTATATCCCTTTTGGAAGCCTTGTGCTTCAGCCGATTCTCTGTTTCATTGCGCTGCAGCCGGATTTCTTGGGGTGCAACAAGTTCCACATAATAAATGTCTGCTCCATGCCTCTTGAACAGGTTCGACACATGCTCAACATAATCCCAGTCGGACTGATGGTTAAAGGCCCACATATATGTAAAGATCAGTCCGTAATTGTCTGATTCGGCAAACTCCTCGAAAATGACTTCCCGCATCCTCGCCACTGCCCTCGAATGATAATGGCCGAAAATTTCCAGCACCGGTTCAATGGTCATGTGATTGTGAAAAAGGCGCAAGTCCGTTATTTTCATTAGTTCTTGCCCAACTGTCATTTTTCCTACAGCAGTATTTCCAATTAAAAAAACAAGTTTCAGAAGTCCTCACCCCCTAGATGTACACTCGGCGGCCCGATCAGCTTATTAATGCTTGATTTTTGCGGTTTTGTTTTCAGCAGCAATCTGATGCTGAAGCCCGATTTGCCATAACTCAGCCTGTACCAAAAATAGTTGATGTACTCGATGATGCCAAACAAAAAGGCCGCAACGGCCCAAAAGGCATCCCAGCTGCCTGTAGAATTGATCGGGATTGCAATGGCTGCGGGCACCATATGCTGCCTTGGAACAGGAGGAACATGAGATAGAAAAATGCTGCAAAGCTGGCGCTAGCGATTCCAACTCTCAAAGAATGGAATAACAGCCCAAAGATACATAACGCAGCAAACTCACCTGCTGCCAGGTACAAGATATGCCTTTTCAGATTTCTCACAGTACCACCCATCCAAGGCTCTCTATTGAGCTTTTTTCTAATCCGGCCTCAACTATGAACCCTTCTTCTGACCATTGCCTGCAGGTTCCCCAGCCAGCCCGGCTTTTCCTGGCTTTTTGGCACCGACTGCTTCTTAATCTGATGTTCCAAGAGATAGGCAAAATAAGGGCTGTTTTTTTCGGGGAAGTTTTGGGGATCCCGGATCATTTGGAAAAAGCGCTCCCGATTATCTAAGCGCCCGGGCTGCAGTCCCCGCTCCCGAAAGAGCGCTGTTGCCACCTCATAGCCCCTGGCAATCATTTGAGGAATATACTCCACCTCAAAGGTGCCGATATCGTAGATTAAAGGATTAATTGTCATAATTCTGCTGCATGTCAACGCCCGATCCTGCAAACGATCGCGATATTGGGCCCACATCATGATATCCAGGGACTGGCTGAAAATCTCCAGGGGACCTTCTTCTAACACCTTATCCCTGCGCATGCCGGCGTAACCCAGGTTGACCCCGATGATCCTGGTGGCCTTGCCGAGCCTCACTGCAATATTAAGGGGATAACCGTCCCTCAGGGCCCCGTCTACATAACAGTCAGGGCTGCCGTCATCTGGAAACTCTGCGGGAACAAACACGCCAGGAATGCTGATGCTGGCCCGCACCGCCTGGGCGATGGTGAGATCATCCCGCACAGGATAGTCCGCGTATTTTCCCTCCCGATCCAGTTGAAGCCCCAGCGCCCTGTAATCACAGAAAACTGTCTGCTGACCGCTGTTCAGATTCACCGCAGGAATCAAAAGCTGGCACTTTGTTAACTCGGAAAAACGCTGCACCGGAAGGCTTTGCGCTATGATCCTCTCGATTGACACACCCCGTACAACCCCGGTAAAACGCTTAATATCCAAGGTCAGGAGGGACAACACCGCTCCTGGCCAGTTAAAATCCACAATTCTGCCTTTGGCAGCTGTGTACTCCAGGAAAAGCTCTTCAAGCTGCCGGGCATTTAAGCCAGCGGCGTAGAGCGCAGCTACTATGGAGCCTCCCGAAGTGCCTACCACCAAATCAGGTTCCAAAGCATATTCTTCCAACGCCTTCAGAACGCCGACATGGGCTGCAGCCCGCACGCTGCCGCCCGATAAGACAAAGCCAAGCTTGTTTTTCACATGAATACCTCCTCAAAATCCCTATATAATACACAGATTTGAGAAGCTTGTTCATGCAAATGGAGCAAGGAGAAATAAAAGTCAATTCGCAGTATTCTGTTAATTCCTGCTATGAAAAAACGAGTCGCCTCTGCCTAAAAAACGCCTGTTAAAAGACAAGCGTTTTAAAGACTTCGGGCCGGAGAATCAGGCTCACCTGGCTCAACGGCCAATAACGCCAAATCGCGCGGCCGACGATCAGGTTCCGAGGCAGAAAGCCCACACGGCTGAAGCGGCTGTCTTCACTGTTATTGCGATTATCACCTAAAACGAAGTAGGTCCCTTCCGGAACTATTTGGGCCGGAAAACCAATTCTGGCAGGCGCAAAAGTGTAATCTTCCTCTATAGGCTGATCATTGACGTACACTACACCCTGGATAATTGCCACCTTGTCGCCGGGAAGACCGATCACCCGTTTGACGAACTGCTCGCTGGTATCGGCAGGATTCTTGAATACAATAATCTCACCCCGGGACGGTTCTATAAACCGATAGGAAATCTTGTCAACCAGAAGCCTCTCGCCATGCTGTAAAGTGGGAAGCATGGAATCCCCGTTCACGGTATAGGCTCTGGCGATAAAAATCATGATAAATGCAGCAATCAGGACTGCCGAACCTATCGTCTCAATAAGTTCTCGAATTTGGCTCTTAGGTTTTCGGACTTCCGGTTTCAATCTGCCTACCTCCAAAAAGATCAACTATGATGCCGCCACAAAGATTCCTTAGAGATTTCCACATCAATTACAATAAATCCTGCCTGTATCTCCCTAGGCAGGATGGAAACAATACCCGCAGCTTACAATCTCCAGAAGCAGGAATGGCAAACCTCTTTGTACAGTTTAATCGATTCCCTGAACAGATCTTCATTCCTGGTGCGCAGCGCTTCGTCAATTTGCCCTTTCAAAGTTATAGCCCAGAGGATCAAATCGATTTGCTCCCTGATGAAAGCAGCATAGCCTATGCCTGCAGGCGCAGGAGGAATGGCTTCGTTCGGCACCGCAATTTCTTCATACCAGTCAGGGATGGTGCCTTTAAACACGAGCTGCACATGGAGAATTCCCGTAAAATCCTGCAGTATATCCCAGGCCTGCAGGGGATCTTGAATGGGGATCTCCCTAGTCTTTTGCTTCTCCCTCTGCAATCCGCCATTCACTAAAGTAAGGTGTTCGGACTCACTGCCCAGCTGCAGTTCGAATCCAACTTCATCTGTCCCGATTTGGGAAACCACCATCGTATTCGGCAGAAAATCCCTGACTGTGACGAAGACGAGCTTTTCCAGCAAGGGCGGATGCAGGCAAATTTTCTCCAGCAGACACTTACTGAGTTCATGTTTAAGGGGTACCTCACAAAACCGACGCAGAGCATACTCTTTGTGTATGACCATCTTGCCCCTCCTTGCCAAAGAAGATCACTACACTATATGCAAATGCCGGGCAAGAATTCTACCCCCCTTTGTTTTCCTAGACCTGAACAGTCAGCCCGTCATAGGCCAGAAAAACACCTTCAGGCAGCGCTTTGCTTACCGCTTCATGTTCGAGCAAATGGGAAATATGGGTGAAATATGTGCGTTTCGCCTTCAGCCTGCGGGCAAGGTCAAGGGCCTGCTCCACATTCATATGGGTAGGATGGGGTTCATATCTGATCACGCCTAAAATCAGGACCTCCAAGTCTTGCAGCAGATCGATGGAAGAAGAAGGCACATAACTGCAATCGGTGATGTAAGCCAGCTTGCCGATGCGATAGCCGAAAATCGGGAGCACCCCGTGGAAAACAGGCACAGGCTGGACCAGCAGGCCCTGAACCCAGAAAGGTTCTTCAGCCACAATGGTTTCAACTTGAGGTTTGCCCCCGCCCTCCTGAGTTTTCCGAAACACATAGGAAAAAACATCCCTGAGTTCATTGATGGTCGGTTCGTTGCCGTAAACTGGAATGCTTTTGCCATTGAGCTTGCTGAAGACCCTTAAATCGTCAAAGCCAAAAACATGATCAGCATGGCAGTGAGTATAGAGCACGCCGTCAACATGCCGAAGATCAGCCTTGACAGCCTGCAAGCGAAATTCGGTAGCAGTATCGATCAAAAGGCTTGTCTTCCCATGGCGTACCCAGAGCGAACTGCGGGTACGCCTGTTTTTCGGATTTTCACTGCGGCACACATGGCAATCGCAGGTGATGACCGGGATTCCGTGGGATGTTCCGGTTCCTAAAAAAGTGATTTCCATAATACCATCCTTTCCCGCCTTGACCAGAACACCTGTTCTGTATTATAATTGTGGCGAACAAGTGTTCTAAAGGGGTGCGGCTTTTGATGATCGTCTACTGTGGCTTACGCCACTTTTATATTCGTCATTATAAAGCATCACATGCAGCTAAATCGGGACACAGTGCCTTCTACATTTTAACACACAATGAGAAAGTCTGGGATTTTTCCCCGGAACTAAAAGATCAGGGCTTCACCGGCCAAGCTAAACCTCAATCTGTTTTACACCTCGACATACCAGTGATTTCTGTCCCCATTGCCTTAAGCGACTTTGCATCCTGCGCAGAGGACTGGCATAGATTTTCCCGCCAGTACACAGAAGAGCTGGAGATCGAATACCCCCATGCCTGGTACTTGCGCTTCAGCCAGCCCGCCATTTTCAAGCAGTTCATACTCGATTTCAGCCAGGAACTTGAACTGAAAGAGCAAGACGGCATCTGGGGCGCAGGTCAAAGCAAGCTGGTGGCAAAGCTGGCCGCCCACAATCGAGGGGGGGCAGGGCGAATTGTTCCCCCTGGCCAAACAAAGGCTTTCCTAAGCCAGATCCCGCTGCACCGGCTGCCCCTGCCCGAACTGGAAGCCTTGGATAAGCTGGGCATAAATTCAATTGGGGAACTCGGGAAAATACCCTTGCCAGAACTAGGCAGCCACTTCGGCTCAAGGACAGCTTCAATTTTGCACAAGCTTGGCTGCGGAGAAGATCTCGTTGCCTTTCAGCCCCAACAAACACAGGAATACACCTGGACCATAGATTGCACTGCACTGGAGGGGTTTTTCAGGCCCCTTGCCCCCTGCGAACTTAAACCCTACCTTAAACAGGGTGTAGAAAAACTTGCCTCTATGTTGAGAGACCAGCATAAAACAGCCGGTCAAATCAAACTGGAGGCCTGTTTGAACCAGGGAACATATTTTAAGAAAACACACCAGCTCAAACAGGCGACTGATGATCCCAAAGTTTTAACTCGCACGCTGGAAAGCCTCCTGCCTGACGATCTTTTTGCCCAGGTGAGCATTGCAGCAGGCAAGCTGGAAGCTTCGTCGCATGCCCAGTTGGCAATGTTTTGGGAGCCCCAGACTCCAAAAATAATGGATGATAATCTTACGAACTGTGCTCAGATAGGCATAGAGCTTCCGCGGCGGGAACGTTTGCTGATGCTTTGGGAGGAGTGTTTTTCGTGAGCAAGCTGATTAACCAGCCTATCGAGCTTAAATTTGCAGGGGATTTTCCCCTTTCTTTTTACTGCGGACAAAATTTCACCATTAATTACATCTTAAAGCATTGGCGGGAAGCGGGACAGTGGTGGCTTGGCGAACCGGAACTCTTTGTTTATAAAGTAAGCACAGATCGCTGCCTGTGCGAACTGCATTTTTTCCCAGACTCAGGGAAATGGGTATTATACCGCTTGGCAGATTAAGTGGGGGTGCTTTTGTGTTTGTCCATTTGCATGTTCATTCTCCCTATTCATTTTTGGACGGAGCCTCCTCCCTGGAGGCTTTGCTTAACCAGGCGGCAAAATGGAACATGCCTGCTGTGGCATTAACAGACCACAGCAATGTGAGCGGGGCGGTTGAGTTTCAAAAAACAGCGCTGTCCCTAGGCATCAAGCCTATTCAAGGCGCGGAAATTACCACAGAAGACGGCACACATCTCACCCTGCTGGCAGAAAACAAGGCAGGATACCAAGCTTTATGCCGCCTGCTGACAGCGGGCTACGCTTATGGTTCAAGGCATCAGGCCTTAGTGCCATGGAAAGCTTTAGCTGAAAACAGCCGCGGACTGATTGTTCTCAGCGGATGCCACCGTTCGGGCATTGCCCAAGCTATCCTGGGCAGGAATTACAGGCAGGCAAAAGCTGAGGCGTTGCGCCTGGTTGAGATTTTTGGCCCGGATCAAGTGTATTTAGAGATGATCCACAGCTATCTGCCTTTCACAAAACAGCTTCTCAAAGGGCTCTGCAAGCTCCACGAAGAGCTGCATATTCCCCTCGTGGCTACCAATAACGTGCACTATTTGCGTAAGGAAGATTTTCGCATTCATGATCTTTTAGTCTGTACCCGCACCCAAACAAAAGTCAGCGAGCTTCATGTGGAGCGTCCCTTAAATGGTGAAAACTATTTTGCCTCGCCGCAGGAGATGAAAAAGCGCTTTGCCCCCTTTCCAGAGGCCGTTAAAAATACGTTGGCAATTGCTGAACGCTGTGAGGTCGCCCTTGAACTTGGGCGCAACCTCTTCCCCCGTTTTTTTCCGGATCAGAGCCCGGAAAAATCTAGGCAGTTTTTGCGCCAGCTGACCTGGGACGGCGCGAGACGGCGCTACCAAACGATTTCTTCTGCCCTTGAGGAACGCATTGAACATGAACTGAGCATTATTGAAAAACTGGATGTGGCAGATTATTTTTTAACAGTATGGGATCTCGTGCAGTACGCCCAAAGGCAGAATATACGTTATGCGGGAAGGGGTTCTGCCGCGGATTCGGTAGTAGTCTACTGTCTGGAAATCACCAATGTGGATGCCTTTGCCAGGGGGCTGCTTTTTGAGCGCTTCTTAAGCTTAGAGAGAGCGCAAAAACCTGATATTGACGTCGATTTCGATGCCCGCTGCAGGGACCAGGTGGCTGACTACGTCTACAGGCGCTACGGTTCTGAGCATGTTGCTTCTGTCTGCACCTTTCAAACCTATCACGCCCGTTCCGCCCTGCGTGATCTGGGCAAGGCCATGGGCCTGCCCTTAGCAGAGCTGCAGCAGCTGACCAAGAACATCACCGGCATCCCCTCAGACGGCATTCGGGCTTTGCTGCACAGGCTCCCGGAGCTGAAAAACCATCCCCTGCACCAGCCAAAGTATGCCAAGCTTTTGGACTGCTGTGCCGCTGTCAATGGATTTCCCAGGCAGATTGGCACCCATTTAGGGGGACTTGTGGTGAGCGGCGAGCCCCTCACTGCAGTTACGCCCCTGCAGCCTTCAGCCAAAGGGGTATTGATCACCCAATTTGATAAAAACACCATTGAGGATTTGGGCTTAATTAAAATCGATCTCCTGTCATTGCGCACTTTATCTGCAGTTTCGGACACAGTGCAGGAAATTGGACCGAAGCTGAACTATAACGAGATCCCCGTCGACGACGGCGCTACCTTCGCCAGGCTGCAAAAGGGCGACACAGTAGGAGTATTCCAGCTGGAAAGCCCTGCCCAGCGCAGTTTGCAGTCTCGCCTGCAGGCGGATCGTTTCGAGGATATTGTNNCGTGAGGAAGTCACTTACATCCATCCTGGGCTGGAAAAAATTCTCGCCCCCACCTATGGCGTTGTGTTATACCAGGAGCAGGTGATAGAAATAGCCGCGGAGATTGCGGGGTTCACCCCAGGAGAATCGGATCGATTGCGCAAAGTGATGACCAGTTTTCGTTCCCAAAGGGAGATGGAGCAGATCGGAGCAAATTTTATCGCCAAGGCGGTTGCCCGGGGTGTAGACAGAGAAACGGCGGAAGTGATTTTTTCCTACATTCAAGGCTACGCAGGGTACGGATTTTGCGAGGCCCATGCTGCAGCCTTTGCCGACACTGCCTACCGCACTGCATATCTGTTGGAACATTATCCGGCCCAGTTCTATGCAGCCCTGCTCAACCAGCAGCCCATGGGCTTTTATCCGCCCAATACACTCTGCGTGGAAGCTAGAAATCGCGGAATCTCCATTCTTCCCCTTGATATAAACAAGAGCGATGTAGAATTTACCTCAGAAAACAACTCCATTCGGATCGGTCTGAAGGCAGTAAAAGGAATGGAAAAGTCCTTCTTGGACTCCATTGTCTCCGCACGGAAGGAACGTGCCTTTACCTCCCTGCAGGATTTTGTCCGCCGTACAAGTGTGAATAAGAATGTGACTGAAAACTTAATTCTTGGAGGAGCCTTTGACTGGTTTTCTGCCAATCGCCGCTGTATGCTCTGGGATTTGCCCAAGCTGTATCACAGCAAGCAAGGGAGCCTGTTCTTAGAGGCTCCCGGGTCAAGCAAGATGGCTGACTTTTCTCCCTTTGAACGCTGGCTCAAAGAATATGCTGTCCTCAGCCTGACAGCCCAGGGGCATATAATGGACTTTTTCCGGCCCAAGCTTCCCCAAGGGGTGCTCACCAGCAAAATGGCGGCACTTCGCAAGGAAGGCACCCTGCAAGTTGCAGGACTGGTTATCCGCCCCCACAGGCCGCCTACCCGCAGCGGCAAGACAGTAGTCTTTTTAACTTTGGAAGATGAGTATGGTCTGGTTGATGTGACCATCTTTGAAGATATTTATAAAAAGTACGCCCAAACCATCTTTAATAAGCCGCTGCTGCTTGTAGCGGGGGAAGTCTCTCAACGTGATCCAAACGAAAGGGTGAGCATTATTGCCTCCCATATTCAGCCGCTTTCCTAAAAAAACTGGGGGGAACTGACCTGTACAATCTGCTCTTCTTCTCCGGTCTCCATATTTAAGTAAATTAAGTAGTATTCCTCTCCGTACTTAACGCCAAGCCTTGTGGTCAAAACCTCTTCCTGCCTTTCATTTTGGATCAGCGCAAGCTTTTGGTCCAAAATCTCCACACCTTCCCGCACCCTGTCTTCCACTTTCCAGGCAGCCTCCTCCGCAACGGCCGTTTCAGAATGTACTCTGCTTTGGGCTGCAAAGAAGGAGGCTGCCCAAAACCCGATGATCCTGCCGTCAGCTGCATCGACTTGAACCCTAAGGGGTTCGCCGTAGCGCAAAATGCCCTCCCGGGTGGGTACAAATGTCAGCGTTGCCCTGTTTCTAAGCACTTGTACATCGGTAATATGCAACTCAGCAAGTCCCCTTTGCCGCAGAAATTCCTCTCCCCGCGCTGCAATTTCTTCCAGACTGAGCACCGGTTCATGGTCACCTTGCCGCAGAGGCTCCAGGGAGTAGGCCGTCATCCATAAAACCATCCCGCCCCTTTGGGATATTTCCAGAACATAGCGCACTCCGGCATCGACGGCCTCTACGGTATAGGTAGGAATGCTGCCTTTTGTTTCATTCGTCACTTGAAAACTTAAGTGTTCCCGTCCGCTGAAGCTGCGGGCAATCTCTGCAGCCTTTTCCCTCCCGATCATCTCACCCTTGATTTCCCCGCGGGGCACTGGAGCGTTGAACTCTTCCAGCCCATCATTAATCACGGTAAGGGCCTGCATAAACTCGGGCACAACTGCTGCTGCAGAAAAATACTCATGCCAGGACACCCAGGGGAACTCCTGCTCCTTTCGGACAAGGAGTTCCCCCAGTTCATGGCTGACATAATCAACCTGCTTGTAATAGCTCTGTAAAGTGTCGGAATCCATTTCCCCCTGGGCATAAGCATAGGTCTGTTCATAGACATGACCCAAAAGGCGAGACATGCGTTCCAGCTGAATCTCCCCCAAGGGCAGTTCGCCCAAATTGCTCTGGGCTGCGTAGATTAGGCGTCGCAAATTAGCGGCAATAAGGTCCTTCTGCTTATTGCTGACCGCCAGGCGCGCCCTGCCCAGTTCAGCTGCTATTTCCCCCAAGTGCGTGCCGAACTCGCCCAGGGCGCGGCGATAACTTACCTCCACCTGCCTTTGGTACAGCCGATGCAGATAGTATTGCCCGCCAACAAACCCCACACCTAGCAGAACCGCTGCGAAAAGTATAGCTGTAATTTTGCGTTTCCACCCCTTGGGCATGCCTTCAATCCCCTAACTAACTGGCAAAAATGTGGTCTCCAATTCTCTTGATCACGGCGCGGCTGCGAATCCAGGCGCTGCTGGTTTTCGCGGGATTGTAAAAATACAGTGCCCCCCCTGAAGGGTCCAGCCCGTTTAACGC
>MTKW01001377.1_pt1 | contig 34707 bp, 35 predicted proteins | sample 1042761 | NCBI WGS metagenome assembly MTKW01 (sample SAMN06205366, study PRJNA360243) | anaerobic digester metagenome | biome: Wastewater treatment plant; feature: Anaerobic digester sludge; material: sludge; isolation source: anaerobic digester fed with sludge from wastewater treatment plant ...
TTGAATTTGCTTTTGCTGGTTGGGAAAGTGTCCTTGACAGTGAAAAACCGCATACCCTATAATGATGGTTGTATCAGGGAATAAACGGGAAATAGGAGGAATGGCGGAGGTATGCCGCTAGAAGTCGGCACGATCGTTGAAGGCGTTGTTACAGGTGTCACAAATTTCGGCGCTTTTGTGAGCCTACCGGAAGGAAAAACTGGCCTGGTTCACATTTCTGAAATTGCTGATGCGTACGTAAAAGACGTCAACGACTACGTAAAAAAACACGACACAATAAGGGTAAAGATTCTGTCTGTAGATGCATCCGGGAAAATCGGGCTCAGCATCAAGCAAGCGAGTCCCAGCTACCGACCGCGGAGCGCCCAGGATTTTCGTCGTTCTAGGGCCAATTTTGAGGACAGATTGGCACGCTTTATGAAAGAAAGCGATGAAAGACAAGCGGACCTCAAAAAGAACGTCGACTCCAAGCGCGGTGGGCGAGGGTCACGCCGGGAGATGTAGGGGTAAATACTACCTGAGACGTCCCCGTTGTGAGGGTTTTAAGTCCTGCTCTTTTTATGCTATTCTATGTGGTGCTGTGCCGGGATGTTGGAATCGGTAGACAATGGGGACTTAAAATCCCTTGGGCTCCTAATGCCCGTGTGGGTTCAAATCCCACTCCCGGCACCATCCGTACGGTTATTTCCCCCTCAGCTTCATCTTTTCGCCCGCATACTTTGTAAGGGGGCGATGCTTGTGAAAATCACAGAGGATGCCGTGTGGAAATACTATGGGTGCCCGAATGAAGAGTGGACCGCAAAATGTGACTCTTGCAGGGCCAAGGTGTTCGGCGGGGGCGGCCCCGTCAAAGAATGCATCAACTGCTGGAAGATAGAAGTGTGGGCCAAAGGCACGGCATTGCGCCCTAGTGTTACGAACCTCGGGGATGTTGCTGAGAAGCTGTGCCGGATCGAGCGGGGTGTCGTTGCAAAACTGTCCCATAACCCGATCTTGGTCGTAAGATCCGGCATCCCTCAGCGCGGGTATCCACCTTTACGGGAAGATTCCCTGCTGATGATCTACGCCCAACGGATAAAAGAGCGAGACCACCTTGTACGGGTTCTAGCCAAAGTAACGGATTTGGTCCCTTCCTTGCTACCTGTCCGTAGAGGGTGTTGGCTTTATGACTCCACACTTGGTCCCTGGCAAGACTGGTTTTCAGTCGAGCTTGACTATCCTGATTGACACAGGCCTTGTCAGGTTTCGTCGTGCGCTTTGTGAATCGATTCCAATCGCTTCTGCATTTGTTCCTGGGTGCTTTCGATCTCGTCTTGGATCCGTTGCAGTTTTCGTTCAAGCAGGTGGATTTGGTTTTCCCACCCGTCCTGTTCGCTCTTTAGTCCACCCGGGCCGTTGGAAGTTTCCTCGGAACCTTTAGTTGCCACCTGGCTCCAAGGTCCGAAGTGCATGGGACCCGGTGGGAATCCAGGCGGCATGCCCGATGCTTCCCTGATCAAACTGAGGCAGATTTCTACGCCGAACGCGATTTTTTGCATCGTGAAGGGAGCGGACAGATCGGGCACAATGTCTCTTAAGTTTTCAAAGCCCGGTAATCTTACAAGAGCATCAAGACATTTTTCGTAAGTGGTGGCCAGAATCTCCTCCATCCCGCTGTAAACGTCCGTGTAAAGACCTGTTTGGGTAATAGATCTGATGCCTCTTAAAACACCCCTGATCTGTGTGAGGCTGTCCAAAGCAGTCACTTCCTTTCTGTTTGCTTGCCCTCCAAAACTTGCTGCGCAAGCAGCTTGGCTTGGTGTGCCCTCCATTTCACAAGACCTTGCCCGATTCCCAACAGCTCTGCCGTCTCTTTGACTGTGTACTCTAGGTAGTATCGAAGGTACAAAACCTGCATGTACTTGCCTGGCAGCTCTGTTTTCAACTTATCAAGAAGCAGCGCGGCCTCAGCCTTTTCGTAAGGCCCCCTCACTTTCGCATATTCGGGATAGATCAGGGCGTCTTCCACGGAGATGTTAGGTTGTTGCTCCCGCAACGAACCCGCTGCTTCGTTGATGGCTATCATGCGCACCCAGTACCTGAATTTCGATGGGTCCCGCAAATTGTGAAGCGAGTAGTATGCTTTCATGAAAGATGACTGGGCAATGTCGTCAAGGTCCCGTAACGCACCCATCTTGGCCCTTATAGCTTTTTTTACAGGCTCGTAGTGCCGGATCACCAGTTCCTCAAAGGCCTTGTTATCGCCGGGGGTTCCCATCCCTTCCAAGGAAAGAGCAACCAGGTCTTCGTCCTTGTATTCCTTCACGTTTCGGGATCCCTCATCCTTTAGATTGCCGTCGGGTGTTCCCCGTAACGTTGCTTTCACTGTACAGACGGTCTGCGTTCGGAAAAGGTTAGGTTGCCGATCGCGGATTTGCGGGGCGGTTTTCTCCTGCCGGTCCAGGGGCCGCTGTTTGCCAACAGCCAGTCGATCTGAGCCCCCACGTTGTCCCGAATCCCCGTTCTATGTGGGGTGTGCTGCAGCACCGCAAATATATCGGGTTCGGTAGGCAACACTTTCATGGTTTCCAAAAGAGGGACGTTCCCCTGCTTTGCGATGGGAGCCCAGTAGTACTTGCGCCCCCCTTGCCACACGTGATGTAGGTGCACGACCTTACACCTAGGTGCAAACAGGGAAATCATGTCTATGTAAGGGTACTTTAAACGCTTGCATGCAAGGTAGATGTCACCCACGTCAAGGCAAAGGGAAAGGTCCCTCCAGGTGGCCCTGTGCATTTCGCAGATAGTCATGAGAACCACAAAAGCGGAGGGATCCTTCGCCGGACCCAATTTGGGTTCGCAAACTACGGGAACATTGTAGGTTCTTTCGCATTCCTTGAGCGCTTGCAAACCCCTGCGGATGGAATGCAAGGGCAAATAGTTGCCTGACTCATCCCATATGTAAGGGAAATGGCAGATGACGTACTCCGCGCCCCATTCTTGGGCAAGGGCACACGTGCGGTGCAACTCATCCAGAGCCTCCCCATCATCGTACAGTAGGCCGTAACGGCTATCCAGGATGTAAAGTGGGCAGTGTAAGCCTACCCTTACCCCCGATTGTTTGGCGGCGTTCATGAGCAATTCAAAGTCACCGTTGTAACCTAGGTGACCGATCTCAACCGCGGCAGTCTGCCACTTGAACAAATCCAATGGCCGCTGTCTTTTGGAGTCTATGGTGTCAGAGGAAATGGACAAAATGAACCCCAATAGTCTTCTACCTCCAAAGGATTTTGTGGTTGCCAGGCAGGAAGGTAGGGGCAACCCTTGGAGGATGCCAAAGCGGGTCCAAACCCTCCTGGTCATACCTAGCACATGCTACATATTCTCTCTTTTAATCCCATTTCCTGCATGGAGCGGGGAAATAACGGAGAAATTGACGGTGTTCGACTCACAAGACTAATGGTACCGGGGGAACAGGTGAATCAGCCAAGCGCAGTTCCGCCCAGATACCTGAGGTAATCATGGGTGCCACCCCTGGTCATTCCGTCGTGAAGATCCGGCGGGTGAATCGCCTGGCGAGTTTGGCGTCTTGCTCCACCGGGTAGCAAAATGAAATTGCCCGTTGGCTTGTTTTCCGGATGGACCCCCACCAAAAATACAAGGTCTGCACCCTCTGTCTTGCGTGCGAAACCGCCACAAAAGAACATGGCCAAGCTAGATTTCCACGGGGCATTATCCTTGACACCTACTGCTACCCCTTGCCTGGGTCTGACTAAGGAGTTTCAAGTGCTTTCGATAGTTAATTTGTCCAGAGGCGGTCAAATAAGCTGGCCAAGATCCTGAGTAACGGGTTTAGAGGTTATGCTGGTGGGCCATACAGGACTCGAACCTGTAACCTCCCGATTAAGAGTCGGATGCTCTACCATTGAGCTAATGGCCCTTCATGGTGGCGGCGACTGGATTTGAACCAGTGGCCGTACGGGTATGAACCGTATGCTCTGACCAGCTGAGCTACGCCGCCAAGTAAGCACTGCCCATTATAACTACAGTGTAATCATGCGTCAATATCGTCTGGGCTCAATGTGCAGACCCCGCCGAGGAACTTCCTTCCGTGATCTGATAGACTGTAAACACTATAGGGCATGTACGCCCGTTGCGGATGGTTTGCGGCTTTCAACATAATGCTTGGGGGTAATACTATGTTCGAAATTGGCCACAATTTTCCTGCCGACATAGCCGACATGAAGGGGCAGCCTTGCATTTCCCTGTATCAACCTACACACCGGCACCGGCCTGATAACAGGCAGGACCCCGTGAGGTACAAGAACCTGCTGCAAAGGATAGAAGCATCCCTTGCGCAGAAATATACTAGGAGGGAAATGGAGCCCTGGCTCAAACCCCTTCGTGCCCTACACGAGGACTGGTTTTTCTGGGAGCACACCCTAGATGGGCTTGCCATCCTTTGCACCCCAGAAAAAAGGCTTATGTATCATCTGCAACGACCTGTCAAAGAGCTTGCAGTGGTTGCTGATAGTTTGCACATCAAACCGCTAATTCGGGTCTTTCAGTCAGCGGATCGTTACCACCTTTTGGGGTTGAGCAGAAACGAATTCACATTGTACGAGGGTAATCGCTACGGGTTTGAGGAGATGGAACCGGAAGCCGCCCGTACAATAGATGAGGTCCTCGGGGAAAGGGACAGAGAGCGCCATTTGACCCATTACCCCGCCACGACGAAGCCCGGTCAGTACCACGGTCACAGCGCACGCAAAGATGAACTGCACAAGGACACCGAGAAATTCTTCCGGTTTGTTGATGGATTTGTGCTGGTAAATCACTCTCGTCCCGCGGGGCTTCCGTTGGTACTGGCAGCACTGTCCGAGCACCAAGGGTTGTTCCGGCAAATCTCTCGGAATCCGTTCCTGATGAAAGAAGGCCTGATCACGGATCCCGCGTCTCTGGGCACAGATCAGCTGGTGGGTGCGGTATGGAGCCTCATAGAACCCACATATCTTGAGAAGACCAAGGCGCTGACTATGAAGTACGAAGCGGAAAAAGCCAAAGGACTTGCCTTCGACGACTTGGGTGAGATAGCATTGGCGGCCGTAAACAATAATATCAGGCATCTGCTTGTCGAGGCGGACAGGATTGTACCGGGCCGGCTTGACCAGAAGACAGGTGAAATCGCGGCCGCGGATCTGGAGCACCCTGAGATCGATGATCTTCTCGACGACTTATCGGAACTGGTTTTCCGCAGCAAGGGGGAAGTGGTGGTACTGCCGAAGGAACGAATGCCAACAAGCACCGGTGCTGCAGCCATCAAAAGATATTGATCTAATGTAGGTCGGGGACCCCTCTGACACCGTCCCCGACCCCCTTTGACAAAGGTTACCCCCCGCAACTGGCTTGCCACAACGGAACCTGGTTTTGTGTTACCAAGTCATAGTATTTGACTGCAAAGGTCGGGGAGGGATTTGATGAACCGTAATGCCTTGAAAATGGTCTGTGTTTTACTGGCGGTGTGCTCGTTGCCTATGGTGCCTGCTTCCGCGGGTGCCTGCCGGGACGTAAGCAGGTTTTACGTGCATTTTCCCCTCTTTCTGCAACAAGGTGTGCCCTTGTTTCCCGTGGAATACTTCACGGTCGGAACAAGTGATCCTCTGCGCGCTGCACTCTTGGCCCTGATCCAAGGACCCCCTTTCGGCGACTTGCGGTTTTTGCGAGTTCCCGCTACCACAGAAATACTGCACAGTGTTCGGGATGGGAATGTAGCCATCGTGGATTTCAGCCAGGACATTTTAGGTTTGAACGTAGGCTCAGGCGGCGAGGCCGGGCTTTTGTCGGGGATTGTCAACACCGTTGCTTTCAGCGGGTTTCCCCCTTCGGACACTGTGTTGATCAGGGTCGAGGGACAGGATGTCCAAAGCCTTGCGGGTCACGTGGACATATCCGGGCCTTTACGGCCGTCCTTAGGGACCCACTTAACCGTCATTCCCGACGTAGAGGGGCACTGGTCCGGGGGTACTGTGTGTCTTCTGCAAGCGCTAGATGTGATTCACGGTTTCGACGATGGCACCTTCAGGCCAGAGAATCAGGTCACCCGTGGTGAGTTCGTAAAGATTCTTACCCAGGTGCTGGAGTCGCAAAGTGCATCGACTCATACACCTTTTGAGGATGTGGAGGGTCATTGGGCATACCCTTACATCGCTCAGGCTGTGGAATTCGGCATCATTAGCGCCTCGGAGTACGGGACCATGTTTCACCCCGATGAGATATTGCCCAGAGATGAGATGGGACACATGTTGTTTCGGGCGTTTTGCTTGTACAAAGAGGCGCATCCTGACATCGTTTTTGACAAGCTGGCAGGTGAGCCTGTGTTTCTTGATCAGGGAAAAATCGGAGCCCGGTACCTAGAAGGGGTTCTAGGAAGCACCGTGTACGGCTTGATCCGCGGATACCCTGACGGAACGTTCAGACCCCAAGACGGGGTGCGCAGGTCCGAAGCATGTGCCGTCGTCGGAAGAATGCTCGGGATGAACGAGGAGAAGCATCTGGTATTGTTGCCCTACAAAAGCACGCGTTGGGCGGAGGGCCGGATGGGTGTTTTGGGGTGTGCCCTTGCGTTCGAGGGTAATGTGAGGTTTCGCGTTCTTTCGAAAGACGGGGATTGCCTGTTTGAAAGTCACACAACTTCCACCAACGGGCTTGGCTGGGGCACGTTCGGCTTCTGCCTCGATGCAAGCGTGATTGGCGATGAAGGGGAATTCGTGGAGGTGTTTCTGGAAAGTCCGAAGGACGGGGCTGAGTACAGCAAAATCACAGTCCCCTTGACGTAGCCACGTTTCAAGGCGATGCCTGTTCGACAAACTCCCCCTGATCCCTCGTTTGAAGGGGACAAGGGCTGACAGATCCCGCACAGTGGCAGGAATAAAATGGGATCGGGGGGTGGAATTATGAAAATTCCAAGCCGCATCAAGTTACCTATTCCCCAGTTCCCTTCTTTGGCAATTGGGTGGCCTGAGGTTGCACTTGCATTTTTGCTTGGGCGCACAGTAGTGGGGGGCCACCTTTCGCCTTTTGGGCCGGCAATGTACTCAGCTTGGAGGTTTGCAGGGCATCCATCCTCGACCCTGGTGGGTATCAGCGCGTTGATCGGGTGCATGACAACCAGGCGGTGGGATTTGCTAGGCGCCGTTGCGTTGTCGATGGCCCTCATAACCCTTCTTGTTAGAAGCGAAGAGAAGAAGGCGCAATCCTCCATGGGATTGACCACGCCTGTTTTGGCAGGTGCCATAGTATCGGCTGCAAGTGTTTTGGCCACGTGTTACAGGGGCGGGGGACTGTACCATTACCTGGCGGCTGTGTTCGAAGGCTTGTGCTGCGCAGTTTGTGTGCGTCTTCTCTCGTTCGCGTTCCCGGCCCTCCGATTTCCTTCGCCCCGGGAGGGCCACCACGAAGCATTTTTGGTCATGTCCCTGTTGGCAATAGGTGGCTTTCAGGGCGTAGGTTTATGGGGCATAAACTTGGCAAGGTTGCTTGCCTTAGTGTGCACTGTCGTCGCTGCTTATGTGGGGGGGCCGAGTGCGGGGGCTGTAGCAGGTCTTGCAGGGGGTCTAACCGTGTCGTTGACGGGAGTTTCGGATCCCTCCACAGTTGCGTTGTTAGGCGTGTCCGGTTTGCTTGCAGGCGCGGGGGGATGGTTCGGCAAAATAGAGACGATGATTGGATTCGTGTCCGGCGGCATGCTTCTGTTTACGTACGGGCTTCCCGGAAACATCGGGCAAAGGATGCTGGAACATATAGGGGCTGCCCTTTCACTTCTGTTCGTCACTCCGGCGTTCGTGGCTGCTCTGCGAGAAAGATACCCGGTGTTTCAGAAGGAGACCCGCCCCGTAAAGCAAAAGAATCAGCCCATAGACCCCCTTCGGCTGCATATGGCGGCGGTCTCCCATTGTCTAACCCAAGTGGGCGATATGCTTAAGGCCCAAGGATCGAGGGCAGGTCTTTCAAGAACGAGAACAGGCCGCGACCAAAGGGGCACTTCACCCAACGTGTCCCCGACCGTGAAGTTTGCGGTTGCCCGAGTATGTCAAGATTGCTCCAACAAAGCCGTGTGCTGGGAAACCGAGTTTCACGATACGTACGAGCTTGTGGACGATCTTGCCAGAAAAGTGGACATTTTGGGAGGGGTACAAGCGGCAGACAGGGATGGTGCGCTTGCATCAAGATGCGTGAAGTTTGGAGAACTGGTGTCCGTCATGAGTCATAGAAAAGAGGTTGAGAGGCTGGAACAGAGGCTTGCAACGGCTACCGTTGAAACAAAGGAGGCCGTGTCCTTTCAGTACAAGTGTTTGGGTAGGTTGTTGTCGCCTCTGTACATTGGGGCATCGCCGAAGAGTTCCAATGGGGCCCCCAAGCTGAATCTGTCGCTCAGAGGCGCCACGATCCCTGCGGGCGGTGCGTCGAGGGCCGGGGACCTGTGGGCCCGATACGACTTGGGCGCGGACAAGAGCTTGCTCGTTTTGGTTGATGGGATGGGGAAAGGTGAGGCGGCCGCGGAGCAAAGCAAGAATACAATGGCTTTGTTAAAAAGTTTGCTCGATTGCGGATTGGATTTTGATTCGTGTGTTTCCTTCCTAAATTCTGCCCTTTTTACCGTGCTCAATTCCGACTCTTTTGTGGCCATGGATTGTCTGTTAATAGACGGTGGAGCTCAAAAAGCTTACTTCCATAAGCTCGGTTCCCCGCCTTCCTTCATAAGGCAAAGGTCGGGGAATGTCGTTACGGTGAGGGGAGCCAGGCCACCGGCCGGGGCCTTCGGTTCTCACGCTTGCCTCTCAACGACCGAGGCCATTTTACCTGGTGACGCGGTCCTCCTGGTTTCAGACGGTGTGTTCAGGGCAAGCCCCGTGCCCGCCCGAGCAGAGCGGATGATAGTGTCAAGACTAACACGTCTAAAGGATGATTCCGTGGATTCCCTGTTCAAAGCCGTTATCTCCCACGGTGAAAGGTACTACGGTAGGACCCCTCCAGACGACGTAACGGTGGTGGTGGCTAAACTAGGGGAGGGGTGAAGAGTGCCGCCTTAGCATAGGTGGACATTTTCTGGTATTCTACCTGTGGTGATAGCGGTGGCAACGATAATTGAGAAGGTAAAGGGCTGCGTCAGGGCCACTGTGGGGAAATATCGTATGGTAAGGCCCGGCGACCTCATCGTGGTGGCCGTTTCAGGCGGCCCCGACTCCATGTGTTTGTTCGATGTCTTGCTGCAGCTTCGTGAGGAGTTGGGTATCGGCTTGCACGTGGGCTACCTGCATCATCACATGCGGGCTCAGGCGGATGATGATGTTCGCATGGTCATGGGGCACTGTGCCTCCTATGGGGTGCCCGTCACTGTGGGGCACACGGATGTGCTGGCCCTTGCGAAAAGCGAGGGGATCGGGGAAGAGGAAGCAGGGCGCAACGCCAGGTACCGGTTCTTGCTTTCTTTGAAAGAACACTTAGGTGCTCGGCGCGTGGCCTTGGGCCACAACCAGAACGACCAGGCGGAGACTGTGCTCATGCGTCTTTTTAGGGGAAGCGGCACACAGGGCCTCGCGGGTATACCCCCCGTAACAGACAAACTCATTCGACCCATCATCGATGTCCAGAGGGATGACATAGAAAAGTACTGCCGAGCCAGGGATCTTCCTACAATAACGGATGTGTACAACATGGATCTGCAGTACACCCGCAATTTGGTCAGGCACAGGGTGATCCCTTGCCTTTCAAAGGCCTTTAACCCTTCCCTCGTCAGAACCCTCGGTGAATCGGCCATGCTTTTGCGATGGGACTCCTCTTACTTGGAGCAAGCTGCCCTCACAGCTTTTGACCAATGCACCTTTCTTGAAGGACCTGTGACGTTCGTTGATGCGAAGAGCCTTGCGAACCTACCACCGGCCATCTCATCGAGGGTCCTAGAGCTGGCGTGGAGGGAGTGCTCGGGCACCCACGGCAATTTGCCGGTATCTCACGCAGAACGTCTCACCGATCTCGAGCCAAACGAAACTCTGTCCCTACCCGGGGGTGTCCTTTGTACCAAAGACGGGGGCTATTTGCAAATGTATCCCCCACCCCCTTCCGTGAACGTCCCTTTGGTGGTTCCCGGGGTAACAGACATACCTCAATTGCACCTGAGGATTATGGCGGATTTTGTTGAACCTTCCCAGGATGTCTTCTGTAGCAGCGGAAAGGCCCCATCACGCTTCTTGCTACAACCCGAGGCGTGCCTTGATTACGAAAAGTGCGAGGATCAAATGACGGTGCGAACGAGGCTTCGGGGGGATCGGTTCGCCCCATTGGGCATGGATGGCAAGAGGCAAAAACTCAAGGATTTTTTCATATCCAACAAAGTTCCTAGGTTGTACAGGGATTTTGTCCCCCTCGTTATTTCACGTGGTGATGTGGCGTGGGTAGGGGGGCTGAGGTTGAACCACTGTTTCCGGGTCAACGAGGGGACGAAGCAGGTATTGAGGCTGAGGGTGGAGCCGTACTTGCGACGAAACCAGAACTGTGCTAATATTTGACGGTATCGCTGGACTACCCCTTAGGGGCCTAGGTGTGAACGGGAAGGGGGAGTTGATGTGAACACTAAGATGTGGCGAAGCATCGCCATTTACGCATTGCTCATATTCGTTGCCATCACATTGGCAGACTATTTTGCACCTAAGGCGCATTACGTTGAGCTTGATTACAACAGTTTTCTGGCACATCTGGAGGCCCGTAAGGTTGCTACCGTTACCGTAGTGGATGAAAAGAGCGTGGCGGGTACGTTCACCGATGGTGAGAAATTCCGGACCATTGTACCCACCGATCCTGAATTGTACAAGAAGATGGTTGCTTCCGGGGCAACCGTAACGTTTGAACTTCCACCGGAGCCTGCGTGGTGGATGACCCTGTTAGGCAACATGCTGCCTGCCATGATTATGGTGGGACTCTTTTTCTATATGCTTCAGCAAGGTCAGGGCGGAGGCAAACAGGTAATGCAGTTCGGACGTTCCCGGGCTCGTCTGCAATCGGATGTCCACGAGAAAGTAACGTTTTCAGACGTGGCAGGATGCGACGAAGCGAAGGAAGAACTGCAAGAGATAGTGGACTTTCTAAGGCACCCAAGGAAGTATGTGGAGATGGGGGCCAGGATTCCAAAGGGAGTGTTGCTCTTCGGGGCTCCCGGGACGGGCAAGACCTACATCGCCCGGGCAGTAGCCGGTGAGGCAGGTGTGCCTTTCCTGTCGATCAGCGGTTCGGACTTCGTGGAGATGTTCGTTGGCGTGGGAGCTGCACGAGTGAGGGACCTATTCGATCAGGCGAAAAAGCGGGCTCCCGCCATAGTGTTCATCGATGAAATAGATGCTGTTGGCCGCATGAGAGGTGCGGGTATGGGAGGCGGACACGACGAACGTGAACAGACTCTCAACCAGCTGCTTGTGGAAATGGACGGTTTCAGCACGAATCAGGGCATCATCGTCATGGCTGCCACAAACAGACCTGACATCCTGGACTCTGCGTTGCTGAGACCCGGCAGGTTCGACAGACGGGTTACTTTGGACAAACCTGATCTCAACGCAAGGGAAGCTATCCTGCGGATCCACGTGAGGGGCAAACCTTTGGCCAAGGAAGTGGATCTTAGGACGCTGGCGGCGGGCACCGCCGGATTCACGCCTGCGGACCTGGAAAACCTTGTGAACGAGGCGGCCATTTTATCAGCCCGCCACCGCAAACGCCGCATAGGCATGGAGGAGCTCGAGGAATCCGTTCAGCGGGTGGTGGCAGGACCGAAGAAAAGATCAAGGCTGATAAGCCCTCAGGAAAAAGGGATCATCGCGTATCACGAAGCAGGCCATGCTTTGGTGGCCAAGGTGCTTCCTAACACAGATCCCGTTCACGAGGTAACTATCATTTCCAGGGGGGCGGCCCTTGGTTACACGTTGCAGATGCCCGCGGAAGACAGGTACCTTATGACCAAGGACCAGATACTCGATCAGGTGACCGCGGCTTTGGCAGGTCGCGCTGCTGAGGAGATCGTGTTCGAGGACGTGTCAACCGGTGCTGCCAACGACCTGGAGGTTGCGACCCGATTGGTCAGGCGCATGATTATGGAGTTTGGGATGTCCGAAAGATTAGGTCCCCTGACGTTCGGAAGGAAAGAGGGTCAGGTGTTCCTTGGACGTGATCTTGCTAGGGAGAGGGACTTTTCCGAGGAAGTTGCCGCCGCCATAGATCAGGAGGAGCGCAGGATAATTAACGAGTGTTACTCTCGCGCCAAAGGGATTCTCGAAGAAAAGCGTGAGGCCCTTAACAGGATGGCGGAGGCGCTTTTGGAACGGGAGACCCTCAAGAGCGCGGAGATCGAGGCTATCATAGCTGGGGAACCGGTGGAGGTTCCGGAGACGACAGAGCCTGTTGGTGAGGCGGGGCCAAAGGGAGAGATCATCCCAGAGACCAAAAGGGGCCGTGTGGCACCAGTGGCTGAGGATTACAGTTAGCACCGGGTTTTTCAAAGCGTACAGCTGCCGCCGGGCACAGTTGCTTGGCGGCAGTATTGTTTCTCAGAAAGGATAGCGGTCTTTTGAAGCGAATAGAACCTGTTGGGTGATGAATTTTGAATCAAAATGACAGGAAACCCTACGTAGGTTTTGCGACGGTGTACGATGAGGTCATGGCGGACGTCCCCTACAGTCTGTGGATCCAGTATCTAGAGAGTATCTGGAGCAAGTACGGGTACTTCCCCAAAAAGGTGCTTGACCTTGCTTGCGGCACAGGAAACCTATCTTTGCTTTTAACGGAAAACGGTTACGACGTGGTAGGCTTGGACGCATCCTCCCATATGCTTGAGATAGCTAGGGAGAAAGTGCATGGTGCTGAATTCGTGCAGGCGGCGATGCAGGACTTTGCGCTCGATACGCGCTTTGACGCTGTCCTTTGTGTTTTTGACAGTTTGAACTACCTTTTGGAAGCTGAGGATGTCAAAGGCGCGTTTTCTTGTGTCCACCGGGCATTGAACGACGGCGGTTATTTTGTGTTTGACGTGAACACACCCCTTAGGCTTTCCACAATTCCTCTCGAGGTTACTTTGTACGAGGACTCTTGGTACGTGGTCATCTGGAGGGATAGGTGGAACCCATCGAAACAGTGGTGGCAGGTGGATTTGACGGGGTTTGTTCAGAAGGATGGAGTATGGCAGCGCTTTGACGAGGTTCACAGGGAAAGGGCGTTTCCCTTGGGGGATCTGACATCCTGGCTCACCGCAGCTGGATTTGAGGTTCTCGATGTTTTCGATGCTTACTCTTTCATCCCTGCATCCGAACTGACCAACCGGGCTTACTTCATAGCGAAAAAGAAAACGTGAGGTGATTGTCAGTATGGTGGGAAACAGATGGTCCAGACTTTTCGGTGAGATGGAAGGCGCCGGTGTTTCCAACGTGGCCATCATGCCGGGTGCCAACATGTTTTACATGACGGGTTTAAGAATGGGGTTGTCCGAGCGTCCCACGGTTTTGCTGATCTCCAAGAAACGGACCGCATCTTTCGTTATGCCCAAGCTGGAGGTGCAAAAAGGTATAAACGCGGCGAGGAGACTCCAGGAAGAAGGGCTGGATTTTCATGTGAATGTCGAGTCGTACTCCGACGATGAGGGTCCCTCCCCGGCGTTTCGCAGGGCAGTTAAGGAGACAGCGGAGGGAGCATGGGGGCTTGAGAACCGCACCATGAGGCTGTTGGAATACTCTTTGATGAAGGACGCTCTTGGGGAAATTGCCTGGTTGGATGCGGGGATCATTATGCGAAACCTTCGCATGGTAAAGGATGAGGTGGAGCTTCGCCTCATGAAACAAGCGTGCGCGCTAGCCGATCTTGGGGTCGATATGGCCAGAAAGCTACTTGCCCCGGGGAAAGTGGCGTCGGACATCGCTGCCTTGATCGAGCAGCGTCTGAAGCAGGAAGGTGCGCAATCCGCGAGCATGGCGTTGGCAACAGGCGCGGACACAGCGATACCCCACGCGGGGGTTTCAAGGAAACCCGTGAAAGAGGGGGATTTAGCGTGGCTTGACCTGGTGGTAAACGTGGGTGGGTACTACGGGGACATAACTAGGTCTTACGGGGTCGGGGCTTTAAGCCCGGAACTCGATCGGATCTACAGGGTAGTTTTGGAGGCACAGGAAAACGCGCGGGTCAACGCAAAACCGGGCATGACGGGCGCGGAGGTGGACGCACTTTCGAGGGATGTCATAGAGAGTTACGGTTACGGTGAATACTTTACTCACAGAACTGGCCACGGGTTGGGCTTGGAGGTTCACGAAGAACCTTACATAGTTTCATCCAATCATGAACCTCTGCCGGAAGGCTCGACGTTCACGATTGAACCCGGAATCTATTTGCCTGGTAAGGGCGGGGTCCGCATAGAGGACGATGTTCTGATGACAAAAGAGGGCTTGGTGAGTTTGACGAAGTACCCACGAAACCTGCTCGATGAGAGGCTGGTGGTGTAGTGAGTCACGTGCAGGCGGATTTTCTCCTCGATAACGTAGGGCAGTTGGTGACCATGGGAGGGAGAGGGGAGGGACCGCGCCGCTCCTCCCGTCTCAGAGACCTTGGTATCGTCCCCCAGGCAAGCGTGGCGGCGCTCAAAGGCACGATAGTCGCGGTCGGCCCTTCCTCACAGGTTAGGCATCACGTGCAGTTATTGCCTGACGCACGCGTGTTGGATGCGGAAGGCCGGATGGTCGCGCCGGGTTTCGTCGATTCTCACACCCATCTTGTGTTCGGGGGGTGGAGGCACGAAGAGTACGCGCTGAGATCCCAAGGCGCCTCCTATCTTGAAATCGCGGCCGCGGGGGGCGGGATTGCCTCCACGGTCGCCTCCACAAGAGCGGCGCCGCCCGATGAACTGTACGAAAGAAGCATGGGGTTTCTGGACACAATGTTGCTTCAGGGCACAACCACCTGCGAGGTCAAGAGCGGGTACGGCCTGGACTTAGATAACGAGATAAAGCAGTTAGAGGTGGCACGAAGGTGTGATGCTGACCATCCCATCAGTATTGTCAGCACGTTTTTGGGAGCCCACGCGTTCCCCCCCGAGTATTCCGGTGACAGGGCGGGGTACGTAGAGCTGGTAATCTCCATGCTACCCGTCATAAAGGAGAGGGAGCTGGCACGCTTCGTGGATGTGTTCTGCGACGCGGGGGCTTTCACTGTGGATGAAGCTCGCAAGATCCTGACCGCGGCTAAGGATCTGGGGTTTGGCTTGAAACTCCATGCCGACGAGCTTGAAAGCACCGGTGCCACTCAACTGGGCTGCGATATGGGCGCGTCTTCGTGCGATCACCTCATAGTGGTGTCCGACGAGGGCATAGCGAAGCTGGCTCAAACGGATACGGTGGGTGTGGTTTTGCCCGCAACCTCGTGTTTTTTGGGGAAGATACCAGGGGCGCCCGCACGAGCTATGGTAGATGCCGGCGCGGCTATCGCTTTGGCCACAGATTTTAACCCAGGGACCTGCACGGCCACATCCATGCCCCTTTGTATGACACTGGCTTGCTCTTTGCTGGGTTTAAGTCCCGAGGAGGCTTTTCAGGCGGTCACGTACAACGGGGCGTGGGCCATAGGTCTGGGGGGGAAAGTAGGGGCGCTTGCGGTCGGGCTTCCCTTGGATGCTGTGTTGTTCGATGCTGACGATTACAGGGAAGTCCCTTACAGGTTTGGAGCCAACCTGGTGCACACTGTTGTCAAGGAAGGAAAAGTGGTCGTAGAAGGCGGCAGGATCTGCAAAGAGAGTTCGGGGTGGTGAGCGTATGGACAGGCGTCCAAGAAAGATTCAGAGGGAAAGCGAAGCGGAACAGGTCTTTGAGCAAAAGTTTAAGGAATATGAAGAGTGGAGAGCGACACAGACCGACGAAGTAGAGGAAACCAAAGACGAGCGAAGAACTGAAAAACAAAAACGGTTCAAGCTGGGCAAGATCGATCTGATACTAATAGTGGTGGGTCTCGTGGCAGGCATGGTGTTTCGGGCCTGTCAATCTGCACGGGGCGAGTGATGTTGTTGGGAAAGAGGAGAGACCGTGAGCATCACAGCAGTTAAAGGCATTAAGGTGGGTAACGCCCACCACCCTCTCAAAGTCACAGGGGTTTCCGTCGTCCTGTGCGAGGAGGGTGCCGTGGGTGGGGTGTCTGTCATGGGGGGTGCTCCGGGGACAAGGGAGACGGATCTTCTGGAGCCCTCCTGCATGGTTGACAAAGTCAACGCCTTGTTCTTTGCGGGTGGTTCTGCCTTCGGGCTCGACTGTTCCCAAGGGGTCGTGCGGTATCTGGAGGATAAGGGGGTGGGCTTTGACACGGGTGTAGCGAAGGTTCCCATAGTGTGTGGGGCAATCATTTTCGACCTGGGCCTGGGAAAGGCCCGGCCCTCACCGGATATGGCTCACAGGGCGTGCAAGGCAGCATCAACAGACCCTGTTCCCTCGGGAAGCGTGGGGGCCGGAGCGGGGGCTACCGTGGGTAAATCCCAAGGGCCGGCGTACATGATGAAGTCAGGGTTGGGGCACTCATCCCTGAAAACTCCGGGTCGCGATGTGGTTGGCGCGATGATGGTCGTTAACGCGTTTGGGGATGTGTACAACCCACACACCGGGAAGATCGTGGCCGGAGCTTACGATCGCAAACAGAAACGGTTTGTCGGAGACAACCCTTCCGCGCCCCCTCCCGCCATGACTAATACCACGGTGGGGGTCGTATGTGTTGACGCCCCACTGTCCAAGGCGGAATGCCACAGGGTGGCCATTATGGCCATGGGAGGTCTTGCGAGGACCATAAGACCCTCCTTCACGCCCTTTGACGGGGACACCATCTTTGTTCTTGCAACAGGCTCGGGAGATGCCCCTTGGCCGGGGCCTGGTACCCAGGAAAGGGTTTCCCGCCTGTGTGAAGTGGGCATGGCCGCTCAGGAAGCGGTTGCCATGGCTGTCGTTGACGGGGTTGTTTCCGCCGGGAGGTTCCCGGGGTTGCCTTGCCACAAGGATGTGTTTGGGGAAAATCCGTGAAACATCGTCTTGGCTAAACGCGGGTGGAGCGTTAGACTTATCTTGCCGGGGGCCGGAAGACCATCGTCACCGGACCTGCTTGCCGGAATCTGTTTCCGAAGACGCGCGAACGGCATCCTTTTGAGGAGCCGGAACGGAGGTGTAGATATGGTAAAGTTGTCTACGCGGCAGATTGCCGTGGTCGGCATGCTGGGAGCCATCACTGTTGCTTTGGGCCTAGCACCTGTCGGAGGATTCATACCTGTTCCAACCCCTGCGGGTTCCGCCACGACCATGCACCTTCCTACAATACTTGCGGGTATCGTGGAGGGTCCTTTCTCGGGAGGGGCGGTAGGGGCCATTTTCGGTGCGTTCAGCCTTTGGCACGCGCAGACCAATCCCAACCCTGTTGCCAAACTCATGTTCACAAACCCCCTGATAGCGTTCGGTCCCAGGATTTTGATCGGCGTTGTCTCCGCTTATGTATTCAAAGCCATAAAGGGAAAGCACGGGCAGATAGCGCTTGTGGCCCTTATGGGGCTGCTAGCGGGCTACACGGGATACCTTGGGTTGGCCAGATTTTCACCTGGGGTGCGGTGGGTGGGCACCCTTGTTTTGGGCAGCGTGAGTGCAGCTCTCCTGTTCTGGGTGCAGCAGCGTTACGGTCACGGTCCCGCCCTTGCCGCCATATGTGGTAGCTTGACCAATACCGTGGGGGTGATGGGCCTGGCGACGCTTTTCGGCTATTTGCCATCGGAGGCTGCTCTTGCAGTGGGTGTGTTGCACGGTGTTCCGGAGGCGATAGTTGCCATGCTGCTTTCGGGACTCGTGTACAGGAGTGTGGGGCGGTTCGTCAAAAGCGGATTTTCCGGGATCTAGATGCGACAAGACACCTTTGGAGGAGGGTAGCCGTGATCTTTGCGTTGGATGTGGGAAACACCCACACGGTGGCCGGTGTGTTCGCGGGCTCCAGCCTTGCAGCCCACTGGCGAATATCTACCGATTGGCACAGAACAGAAGATGAGTACGGCCTCGTGTTTTCCGCCATGCTCGAACGTCAAGGTTTCCTTGCGAAGGATATATCCGGCGGCATCATCGCTTCGGTTGTGCCTCCTTTGACACCCATTTTCGAGAAGACCCTACAAAAGTACATGGGGTGTTCGCCTTTGATCGTGGGTCCCGGTATCAAGACAGGGATGAACATAAAATACGAAAATCCCAAGGAAGTGGGCCCCGACAGGATAGCTAACGCCGTGGCAGCTTTCAGCAAGTACGGCGGCCCCGTCATCGTTGTGGATTTCGGTACGGCCACGACGTTTGATGTGATTTCCGCCGAGGGTGATTATCTGGGCGGTGCCATAGCCCCCGGTATCTCCACCTCCACCGATGCTTTGTTCCAGAAGGCATCCAGACTGCCCAGGATCGAACTGGTCAGTCCCCAACAAGCCGTAGGGAGAAACACTGTGCAAAGCATGCAGTCGGGCATTGTTTTTGGGTTTGCGGGCCAGACCGACGGCATCGTCAAACGAATCTGCAAAGAGCTTGGGTGCGATGCCCACGTTGTGGCTACGGGTGGCCTGGCAAGTCTTGTGGCAGAGCAATCGGCCAGCATAGACTCTGTGGATCCCTTCCTCACCCTGGAAGGCCTTTACATGGTGTTGACGAGGAATTCGCAGACACCTTTTCAACAAAAGCGGATATGAGGAAAGGGAAAGAGGGAGATCCCCCTTTCCCTACCTTACCGGTTCACCGTGAGCCATGAGAATCTTTCGGGCGGAATGTTCGACAAAGTGTTTGATCCGACGTTCGTGCAAGATCCCCGCTGTGGTGCGACTGGTGAAGCTCGTGATCCTCGTGATCCTCGATGCCCAAGTAGAGATCCCCTGTCTCCATGCCGAACGTTCCTGTTTCCGAGACGTTGTTGTCAACCGTAATGGTGTCTGCGGTACAGACGTTGCCGTTCCCCCAATAATGGCATGACCTTACGTTGCACTTGACATTTGTCACGTGTTCACCTCCCTGACAGGAATATTGTCTCCGCGGGTCGTTTAGATAATTCTGAGAGGAAATGCCCAGCAGGGGTAGAATCTATGGGTGTAGGAGGGATGTTTGTGATAAACCCTTGGATTTTTAGGGAGTACGATGTGCGAGGTCTGGTGGGAGAGGATCTGACGGAAAGAACCGTCACTTTGTTGGGCAAGGCCTACGGCACATTTTTGAGAAAAGAGGGTGTAGAAGCTGCTGTGGTCGGTCGGGATAACCGTCTTTCCTCTTTTCCCTACTCCCAAATCTTCGCGAAAGCGCTTTCCGAGTGTGGAATCCACGTGATGGATGTGGGTATGGTAACCACACCGGTTCTCTATTTCTCCCGGTTAAGGTACGGAGCCCAAGGGGGAGTAATGGTTACAGGCAGCCACAACCCGCCGGAATTTAACGGGTTCAAGCTAGCTTACGGGCCCGATACCCTTTACGGGGATTCCATACAAGAGCTGAGGAGGATTGCTGAGGACGGCCAGTTCATCCAGGGTAGGGGCAGCGTCGTTACAAAGGATCCCATTCCCGATTACGTGGACGACATCGGGCGCAGGATCAGTCTTGGAAAGCACAAAGTGCTTGCTGTGGTGGACGCAGGCAATGGGTCATCGGGCCCGGTTGCCAGGCAGGTTCTCGACAGGATCGGGGCCTCGTACGAGGAAATGTTCTTTGAACCTGACGGGACTTTTCCCAACCATCACCCGGACCCCACAAAGGCCAAAAATCTCGTATCGTTGGCCCGGCGAGTAACCGAGATCGGTGCAGATTTAGGCATCGCTTTCGACGGTGATGCGGACCGCATAGGGGTTGTTGACAGCCGGGGGAACCCTGTATGGGGGGATCAACTGCAGACTTTGTTTTGGCGGGAGATACTTGCGAAAAATCCCGGTGCTCTCGCTTTGGTTGAGGTCAAATGCTCCCAAGCGCTCGTGGATTGCATAAAGGAGCTCGGGGGAGTGCCCCAATTTACAAGAACCGGCCACTCATTGATCAAGGCTAAAATGCGTGAGGTAGATGCTTTGTTCACGGGCGAGATGTCTGGCCACATGTTTTTCAGGGATGAGCATTACGGGTTCGATGATGCTGTGTACGCTGCCTGTCGCCTTCTCAGGTATCTTTCTGTCACAGGGGAAAGGCTGGATGATCTGCTGGAAAGGCTGCCAAAGTACTTTTCTACGGCAGAAATTCGGGTGGATTGCCCCGATGAACACAAGTTTGACGTTGTGTCCCAAGTTACCGATCTGTTCGGGCAGGACTTTGAGGTTATCAAGGTTGACGGAGCAAGAGTGTTGTTTCAGGACGGGTGGGGTCTTGTGCGTGCTTCCAACACTCAGCCTGCTTTGGTCGTGAGGGCAGAGGCCAGGACTGAGCACGGTCTTGCGGACATCAAGTCCGCTATAGAGGACAGGTTGGGTGGTTTTCCCGTGGTCGGTACAATAGAATGGGAGTGAAGGAGGTAAGAGGATGATCCAGGTTACTGTGGAGCGAGTCGGTGTCGATCCTGAAACAGACCAGGCGGTTGTTCTGTTGGGGGATCTTACAAAGACTACTTTCATACCCATATGGATCAGATCCGTGGAAGCCTCGTCAATTGCTCTCCCCATTCAAGGGATTCAGCCACCAAGGCCCCTTACCGCGGATCTGGTGGTTTCTGTAGTTGAAAGTTTGGGTGCCCAGGTGGTTATGGTGATCATTTCGGACATAAAAGATGAGGTCTTCTACGCGACCTTGGTCCTCAGCCGGGGGGGCGAGGAGATCGATATCGATTGTAGGCCTTCCGACGCGGTCGCCGTTGCTCTCAGAAAGTCTGTGCCAATCTACGTTCTTGAAAGGGTTATGGCGCAAGCAGGGGTTCCCTCAGAGGACAGCGCGGTTCAGTGAATGAGCACACTTCCCCCTCTTGAAATCGGAGATCTACGCGTGTGGCCCCCGTTTGTCAGCGCCCCCATGGCGGGTTACACGGATTCGGTGTTCAGGGAGATTCTGAGAGAGTTCGGTTGCCCCCTATGCTACACAGAGATGGTGAGCGCCATGGGGATGATGCAGGGCGGTGAGAATTCTAGGGCCCTTCTTTACCATTTGCCCCAGGACAGACCCCTTGCCCTTCAACTGTTTGGCAAGGACCCCCAGGTTTTGGCCCAAGCTTACCTTAAGGTGGGCGCGGGGGCCTTCGATGTCATAAACGTGAACTGCGGATGCCCTGCCAAGAAGGTGACATCAACGGGTGCAGGCGGTGCTCTTTTGCGTGATCCCCGCAAGATGGCGGACATAGTTAGGGCTTTGAAAGACGTAAGCGATCTTCCCGTGACAGTGAAGATGAGGCTGGGGTGGGCTGATCCGAAAGAAGCCCTGGACATTGCCTTCGCCCTTCACGAGGCTGGGGCGGACGGGCTTGTGATTCACGGACGCACGGTTAACCAAGGTTATGCGGGTACAGCCTGCTGGGATTCCATATATTCGGTGGCTGAGCGCGTGCCCATCCCCGTAATAGGTAACGGGGACATTTGTTCCCCAGAACAGGGGTTTGAAAGGATGAAAGCCGGTAACCTCGGGGGCGTGATGGTTGGCAGGGCCCTACTAGGGAACCCTTTCTTCTTCAGTCAGTTGCGCGATCTACTCGAAGGGAGATCGGCTGTTGTTCCAGGCCCCGAGGACAGGATCCTGTGGGCAATCAGGCATTTGGACAGGGCAGTTCTCCGGTACGGCCGCAGGCAAGGGGTGTTGACGATGAGGAAGCACCTGGCTTTCTACGTCAAAGGGCTGAGGGGAGCTTCCTCTTTGCGCGTACGGATTAACAGTGAATCCTGCCCCGAAGGTGTGCGGGCGATTTTGAAGGGTGCTTTGAACGATTACGACGGAGCTGCAATGATATAGGTAACCCCCCATGCTTCTGACATTCGTGTGGATACCCCCGGACGCAACTTTTCTCTTCCTTGCTTGCTTTGCGAAACCCTGTTAGAATGTGTACAAAGTTGTGCACAACGAGGAGTGTTGGCCTTGGATTTTGTCCGAATCGGTGACAAAGTCATAAACCGCCAGAAGCTAGAAGCTACTGTTAACGATATCTTGTCAAGCCGGGCAAAGGGTATGTCCCAAGCTGAGGTCGCGGCAAAACTGGGCATAGACAGAACCTTCATATCCCGCCTTGAAAGCCTCGGCGAGATCAGGAAAGGCGGTTCAATAGCACTCATTGGATTTCCCCTGTCAAACTGCGATGAGGTCAGGCGATTAGCGGAGGAAGAAGGCGTGGACTTCACATTCGTCATGACAGATGAGGAGCGATGGAAGTTTGTGAAAGAGCGCAGCGGGGGAGAGCTTCTCAACGAAATCATGCAACTCATCACCCAAGCTAGGGGGCACTCGAAGGTTATCCTGATTGGCTCGGACAGGCGGCTGGACATCACCCGGGGCATGTTCGACAGCGATACAGAGATCGCTGAAGTGGTTATCGGGCGGTCGCCCATGGCGGGGGATGTTCATCTCAACATTGAGTTGCTGAGAGAAATCATACGAGGGATGAAAGGCAACTAGATCCTTGGGGGGGTCCGACGTGAGACACGTAGTGAGCGTGAGCATAGGCTCATCAAAACGGGACTTTCGCACAGAGCAGACTATTCTCGGTGAAAAGTTCATCGTAGAACGGGTTGGGACGGATGGTTCCATAAAAAAGGCCATGGATCTTCTGGAGCAGATGGACGGCAAGGTGGATGCTTTCGGTATGGGAGGCATTGATCTGTGGCTTGCGTGCGGCAGGCGCAAGTATATGCTTCGGGATGCCGTGCAGATCGCCAACACGCCGAAGATAACCCCGATCGTCGATGGCAGTAGGTTGAAAGCTACCCTAGAACGAAGCGTGATCCAGTATTTGAACAACGTTGTGGGCGTTCCCTTCAAGGAAAAGACCGTGTTTTTGGTCTGCGGCATAGACAGGTTTGGGATGGCCGAGGCCCTCGAGGACACCGGATGCGACCTCATTTTGGGGGATCTCATCTTCGCCTTGGGGTTGCCGTTTCCCCTCAGTTCGCTTAACGCCCTGGACCTGGTGGCAAGGACCATCGCCCCTTTAGTCGTGAAACTGCCCTTTTCCATGTTGTACCCCACGGGCCAAAAGCAAGAGAAGGTCCGATCAAACGGCAAGTACGCGAAGTTCTACAAGGACGCCGATATCGTGGCTGGAGATTTCCACTATGTTATCAAGCACATGCCCCAGGACATGTCCGGGCGCTCTGTAATTACGAACACTATAACCTCCGATGATGTCGAGGATCTGAAGAACAGGGGGATCTCCACCTTGATAACAACCACGCCCGAAATGGGAGGGCGTTCTTTCGGAACCAACGTCATGGAGGCTCTTTTGGTCAGCATTATAGGCAAGAGACCGGAGGATATAAGCGATGCGGAATTCGGGGATCTTCTCAACAGCCTTGATTTTAAGCCCAGGATTGAGGTGCTAAATCCCCCCTCGCTCATACCCGATAAAGCGCGAGCTTACGGGGCATGAATGCCTAGGCGTCACCAATACTCATGAGTTGCGGAGGGATTTTCTTTTGGGAACCTTCGGATTTATAATTCACCCTGTCGATGTTACCGATGTGAGCCGCAAGTTTCCAGTAGCGAAGAGTTTGCCTGACAAAGTGGTCGAGGGTTTGCTGCGGTTTCTGCCCTCCCAAAAAGTGTCCCACATAACGGGGATAGAATCGAAATCCTCCAAAGCGGAGGGTTGGTTCGTCTCGTGTCCCATGACCCCACGCATGATGTTGACCTATCCTGAGGCCAAAGTATTGACGAAGATCGTCAAGGCAGGTCGTTTAGCGGCATCCTTGGGGGCCAAGGTCGTGGGTCTCGGGGCCTTCACCGCGGTGGTGGGCGATGCAGGCCGCACAGTTAGGGACAACCTGGATATCGCGGTGACTACAGGAAACAGCTACACGGCTAGCGTGGCCATAGAAGCCGCTGAAAAAGCCGCACAGATCATGGGTGTCGATTTGGATGAAGCTCAGGTGGCCGTTTTGGGTGCCACGGGTTCCATCGGCAGGGTTGTTTCCATGATTATGGCCGACAGGGGCAGAAACCTTACGCTGTTGGGCCGCAACCAGGGCAGGCTTTTGAAGGTGGCGGACAGCATAAGGGACAGAACAGGTATGGTTCCAGCAATATCAAGGGACATCGAGCATAGTCTAAGGCGCGCGGATGTAGTGGTGTGTGTGAGTGCGGCGGTGGATGCTGTAATCCAGCCAAATTACCTGAAACCCGGGGCCGTTGTGTGTGATGTGGCAAGACCTAGAAGCGTTTCCCTAGAGGTGAAAAAGCAAAGAGACGATGTGCTGGTGATCGAAGGGGGCATTGTCAAAGTCCCGGGAAACGTGAACTTCAACTTTGATTTCGGTTTTCCCCCAGGTCAAAGCTACGCCTGTATGGCGGAGGCCATGATACTGGCTTTGGAGGAAAAGTACGTGGACTGGAGCATCGGGCGAGAATTGACGGTGGGGCAAGTCACGGGCATAGCAAACCTGGCCAAGAAGCACGGTTTTCAGTTGGCGGGGTTCAGAAGCTTCGAAAAACCGGTGACTGACGAGGAAATAGCCCGGATCAGGGATAGGGCAAGCACCAAACGGTGAACGGACAGCCCTGTAGCTTCCGAAAGTACCGCACTTGCGAAATACCCTTGTACCGAGCAAGGGGACAACGGGCTTAACTCTAGCGCGGCCAAGAAAGGGATCCTTCCGCCGCATCCTAGCGAAAATTCCCAAAACCTCGACATGGTTGTGACGACGGCTTTGGTGGCCATAGACCCTGTGGAACAGGCCGCCTTGGCTATGGGTCAGAATCGCGACCGACGAGGAAAAAGCCCGAATCAAGGACAAACCATTCAAAAAGCGGCGATCGGTTTCTTCAACTCATACGTGCGAAACTGNNGGATGCAAAAAGCCAAAAAGGAACGTCCACACCCCCAGCCAAGTCCGGCACAAGGGCGTTTCTCGTGCGAAATAGCCCTTGGGTGAAAGGGAAATAGCGGGCCAAGGACGAAAACGTGCCCGTCATTTCGTAGCCCGTGGGCAATATGCCCAAAAGCAACATGAGGGCAAACAGCAAGTTTTGAAGAAGCCCCAGCTGTTTGAAACGGATGGTGAGCCCCCCGAACATGAAGCCAAGCCCCAGCATACCCAAGGCAGCCACCAATGTGTTGATCAACAAAACCGCGGTGTTCCACGCCAATGGCAGTTTGAGCACCAAGGCCAAAAGCCCCAAAGAAGCTGAGGCGTACACGAGTGTGTCCAGGTATTCGGGCAAAAACCCTGCCATGACCACGCCGGAAAGCCCTAGGGGGCTAAGCGCAATGTGGTCTATGGTTCCCAGCTGCCTGGAACGACTTACGACAGTACCCGGTAACCCCAAAGAAGACATGCCCAAGAAGAAGTACAAAAATCCCATGAGGCGCCCCGCGTTGCTAAGGACCAAAGCATCCTTGACGTCCTGGCCGCAGGATATGCTGGGTGTGGACACCAAAACGATCCCGCCCATGACCAGCAGGTTGGATACAAAAGATGTCAAGGTGCTGAAAAGATACCTACGATGATATCTGAGGTTTCGACGAAACTCCTCCACCGTCAGCAGGAAGAACATTTTAACTCGGGCCACTCAACTCTCCTCCTTCGGCGAACATCATCTGATAGCACTCTTTGAGGGACGGTTGCACCAATTCCAAAGCTACCACGCCCAAAGAGTGTTCTAGAGCGAAACGCATGAGGGTCTCAGAATCCACGGTACTGCTATCGAGGATGAGTTCAACCATATTGTCCGGTAGATTATCCCGAAAAGCTAAGGTCTTGAGGCCCGCAAAATGTTCGGTTCTCATCTCACCTTGCTTTTCAAACACGAGCCGGTAGTGCTTTTGACGTAACAGCCACCTCACTTCGGTGACGGTGCCCTTTTGCACAACCTTGCCTGCGGATATGAACGCGACTTCATCGCACAGATCCTCCATGAAGTCCATTTGGTGTGAGGTTACCAGGATGCTACACCCTCGCGTCTCGGTCAGATGCCTCAATTTACCCACCAGGCCTATGCTCGATTCTAAGTCCATGCCCACGTTGGGCTCATCCAAAAGGATCAGTTTGGGGTCTGTAACGAGCGTCATGCACAAATTGAGCTTTTGTACCATGCCCGTAGACAATGTGGAAGATAAGGCGTCCTTCTTCTTCTCTATGTCGAAAAACTCCAGCAGCTCCAAGGCTCTTTCTAGCAGTTTTCGTCTGTTGAGCATGCCTTTGAGAATGCCCCAGTAAACGATGTTCTCAAGGGCGGTCATGTTCTTGTAGATACCTCTGCCGGGCTCCAAAAGTACGCCGGTTTCCATCACGATGTCAGAGCGGGACTTCCTGATGTCCTTGCCCAAAACCGTGACCTCACCGGAATCCGCTGTCAAGAGCCCACAAGCGATTCTCACTGTGGTGGTTTTGCCCGAGCCGTTGGGCCCCAAAAGGCCCAGTATCTTGCCCGACTCTAAAGTGAGGGTCATGTCCTGCAGGGCCTGGACCCGGCCTTTTCCTGCCACGAATTCCTTTTTCACATGGGTCATCGTCAGGCGAGTCACCGTAAAACACTCCTTCGCGCCGTAAAATCATTCATCCTGCATCGTTCCCCGGGTCTTTTTCAGGTGCCCGGCTCATGCGTTCTGCATACTCCTCAAACGATTTCTTCCCCTCCTCTTCCCACCATTGATCGTAGTGCTCCCAGGTTCTCAAGTCCTTTTTCATGTCCGGTTCATCGGTTTTTTCCCCTTCTTTGGGTTTCTTCTTGTTCTTTGAACCGCTGTATTTGATGTCAAGCATTTGGCCACCCACAAGAAGTCGTGCTAACAGAAGCAGGGCAGCTCCTTGCCCAAGGGAGATTTCCTTGAGACCGAACATGCCCGGCATGAGGTAGTTCCAAAGTTGTTGAAGGATGAAACCAAAGGAAACCATAAAGGCCGCGAAGGCCAAAATGGCCAGTGCGATGTACGACAGCAACTGACCCCATTCAGGTACCAAATCCCAAGCTCTTTTCAGAAACTTCATGTATCTCACCTACCCTCGTGATCATTTGGTCTTCAGCATCCTGCGTAAAGCTGTGATGGCCCTGTGCTTGCGTGACAGTAATGTCCCCACAGGTTCGTTCCACTCCTTTGACAGCTCCCGATATGTCTTGCCCCACACCTCTGTAGCTAGCAGGACTGCCCGTTGTCTCGGTTCAAGTCTTCCTATGGCCTGGGACACTTTCAGCAGAGTCTCCTTTTCTATCTCCGCCTCAAGGGGCTGGGGAGCGTTGTCGGCCAGAAGACCGAGGAATGAGGCCCCTTCCAAGGCGTCCAGGGATACGGTCTTGGTCTTCTGCCTGTAATGGTCCGCTATCTTGTTACGAACGGACCTGTAGACGTACGCCGCCATGTTTTCCACGGGACCCGCTGTCTTGGGCCTCAGGGTCACATTGATCATGACATCGCTGACTATGTCTTCCGCATCCATATCGCCGATGGTTCGCGCCCGGGCTTTGACGTAATTCAAGAGCCGTTCGCCCTCCGTAGCGAAAAAGTCGAACCATCTGATGTTACGGTCGTCTTTTGCGATATCACTCAGTCCTTCACATTGATGACGGGCACATCCCCCGTTTATTGCATTCCTCGCGGGTGTTTTGTGTCGAGAGCCCCAAACGGGGCCGGATTTTGTGCACGCGGTTTTTCTAGCCGAAAAACAGATGATACAAAGAGGAGAGAACATTACCCAGACCATGGGCCCATATCCACCCCGGGACTATGGAGCCCCCCGCACCTACGTGCATGAGGTGCCCCAAGATCCACCCGCCAGATCCCGTGACACCGGTTACGTACAGGGATCCCCAAAAGCCTGTTTGGCGGAAAAACCCTATTCCGTGAATAAGCCCAAAAATGAATACTGAGGGGATGGCTCTAAAGCCTGCCCCCGCGAAGTCCTTTTGGGACGATGTCAAGTGTGGGAACATGACACTATTGAGTTTGGAAGAGATGATCGATAGCGCGTAAAAGATCGCAAGGTCCAAGAGCACGATCTTGCTGTTTCGAGGAGAGTCCCGGATAAAACCGACGTAAGACCAGAACTTTGATACTTTCCTTGGGCCTAGCGACCAAACAACGAAAGGTACAGCAGAAAACACGAGAACCTGCATCAAGGCGCTCTTCAATTTGCCCATACTGTATCCCCTCTACCCTCATCTTCGCTCTACCTTGAAGACGGGTTACCCCCCATTCATTGCATGGGGTCAGGGGTAATTCACTACAAGAGTACGCCCTCTGCCACCAAAATGACTTTGCCCCCTACTCTCACATTCACACTGTCTGCAGTCTTGTGGGCTTTCAGCAACAAAAGGGAGGGGCGGTTTACAGCGTAACCTTGTTCTACTCTGACATTCACTAAGGGGCCACCAAAGTACTCGTGTTGTGCCAAGTATCCGGCCAAGCAACCGTTGGCGCTTCCCGTGGCCGGATCTTCGGGGATGCCCAGGTGGTGGCAAAATACACGCACGTGGAGGTTGTTTTCACAATGTAAGGCCTGGGGACAAAAAACCAGAACGCACTTGGCAGCCGTGTGTTCGAGCAAAGCCAGCAGTCTTTGGGGATCCACCCGACAAGCGTCAACAGCTGCCATATCTTTTAACGGGGCTATGAGGAAAGGAAGTCCTGTGGAAACGATCTGACAAGGATACCCGGATTGTACCTGATCAGGCTTCAGGTCAAGAACAGAAGCCACCTGTGTCGGTTCGAAAGTGGGACCGAATTTAGGTTCAGGTTGTCGCATCCACAGTTCATGGGGTTTTCCTTTTGAGTAGGTGAAGTCCACGGGAATTTGGCCAACGGGGTAGTTGAGCAACACCCGGTTAACAGGCTCCCCTATCACCTCCTGTTGAATGAGCCAAGCGGTGCCGAGCGTGGGGTGCCCAGCGAAAGGAATTTCTTCGCCGGGCGTGAAAATTCGAACGTCATACCCGCCGTTTTGTTTTAACTCTGACGTGAGAAATGTTGTTTCGGAGTAATTCATCTCCCTGGTGATCGAAAGCATTTCCTCAGCCGTCAGGCCAGAACCGTCACGGACTACCGCCAGCTGATTGCCTGAGTACTTTTGTTCGGCGAACACGTCCAAAATGAAGAATCTGCGTCCCATAAGTTTCTCCCTTTCACGCGATCATGCGCCTTGTGTTCCGCTTAAACATAGCCATCAGGCGAGGGGTTTGCAAGCCTTAAGGGCCCGCGGTTTGTCGTTTACCGTCGTTATGAAACCTTTTTGCAGGAATCACGTCACACCTGGGGAAATGTGCTATGGTAAACGCCCCACGAAAAACCAGAGGATGGAGGTGGATGGGTTGAACCTTCCATTGTTTAATAGAACGCTTAGTGTTATGTCACCACGAAAACTCTGTCTTGTCCTCCTACTGGTCACGATTGTCTGCACGCCCCATCTGTCTTTTGCTTCAGCGACGGGCACAACCTGGGAACCCCTACCTCCTTCGCTAGAGGGTTTCCAAGCAGTTGTTGTGGGGTCTGTGTGCAACATACGTAAAGGCCCTTCCACGGACACGGGCATCATAGGGACCGTTAACAATGGCGATAAACTGTCCCTTTTGGATTTTAAGGATAACTGGGCCAAAATTAAGCACGGCAGCGGTGAAGGCTGGATAGCCGGGTGGCTGATCAATGTGGATCTTAAGGCAGAGGGAATCCGAGCAAGGATAATTCGGCCCGTGGTTAACAGAAGGGAAGGCCCCGATCTATCCTATGATGTGGTGGATTTGACCTACGAAGGTGACACATTTGACGCCTTGACCAAACAGGGTGAATGGATCAGCGTGAAAGGCCCTTCAGGCAGCCTGCTATGGGTTTTTGAGCCCCTTTTGGTTCTTGAACGGCAGAAGGTTCCGGGGCAGCACCATGAGGCATTTCGGATCACCGGGGAGGTTGTGAATTTCAGGGGAGGTCCTGGTACCGATTATCCCGTCATAGGGACCCTGTATCGAGGTGATGCATTGACCTTCGAGGATGAGGAAGGGGGATGGACAAGGGCAAAGTCTTCATCGGGTCAAGCCGGTTGGGTGGCAACATATCTCACAGATAGGTCCGCCGGTGATGAGCTCACTCTCGTTTCTGCAGGTCTCGCCCTAGCGGGAAAGGTAATTGTGGTGGATCCTGGTCACGGAGGTAGCGATCCCGGGGTCATCTCTAGCACTGGGGTGAGGGAGAAAGATGTGACCTTGGCGGTAGCACTGAAAACCAGGAGTTACCTTGAATCTTTGGGGGCAAAGGTCATCATGACTCGCACGGGAGACTACACGCCGGGCAAGGGAAGCTCCTTGGGCGATCTAGATTCCCGGGTTTATTTGGCCAACTCCCAAAAAGCCGATATTTTCGTCAGTATTCACGTCAATTCATATCCTGCGGACAACAGCATTTCGGGGGTAATTGGGTTTTACTATGCCGGTTCGGCCAAAGCCCAGCTGTTGGCGGGCTGCGTCGCCAAGGGGGTTGCCAAGGCTACCGGCATGGTGCATCGATCCGACCGTGCCGAAAACTTCAGAGTCCTCCGCTGCACGTCCATGCCTGCTACACTATTGGAACTAGGCTTTATGACCAACAAGGGTGACTTGTCGCTTCTGACCCAAGATTCGTTTCAGAAGCTTGCGGCCAAAGGTATCGCGCAGGGTATCCTGACATATTTCGGCAAGTGAGCATGGGCCCTACGAGAAGGTTCGCCACGGTTTGCTCCAAGCACCTGAGAACGTGTGCTCAGCGCGCAACACGCCCACAAAAGTACACACCAACACCCCGAATTCCCGTGGACTTGGGGGAAAAGATTGGGTTCCTGTACGGCGATTGTCTAAGGCCTGTAGAGGAGATTTCTGGGGGATGGTATCGTTAACAAAAAAGGAGGATGAGAAGTGAGCGTTGAGATGGGCGTTTGGAGAATCGATCAAGGTGTACGGTTGGTGAAAACGGGTTTCGATTATGAGAACAAGCTAGAAAGCATTTTGAATGACCACATTGAGTTGGTTTCCCCCAACTGGTTTGTCATCGGCAGGCAGGTGCACACCGAACACGGGGGAATCATCGATCTGTTAGCTATGGATGGCGACGCCAACCTTGTTGTCTTGGAGCTCAAAAGAGAACGGACGTCCAGAGATATAGTTGCCCAGCTGCTTGATTACGGTTCGTGGGTTTCACAATTGGAGATCGAGCAGATCACGAAAATTCACAATGAGTATCTTAAGAGATGGCGGGGGTCCCCAGATATGCCCCTATCTGATGGGTTCAGAAGTCGCTTTGGAATCCCCTTGCCCGATGAGATCAACGTATCCCACCAGCTAGTCATCGTGGCGGTCACTCTCGACCCAGCTACGGAGCGCATAGTGCGCTATTTGACAGAAAAGTACGGTGTTCCTATCAACGCTGTGTTCTTCAAAGTGTTTAGAGACGAAGGGCGAGAGTACATAAGCCGGGCATGGCTTCAAGATCCCGTAGAGGTCATCGAGCATAGCAAACTAGAGATTCGCCGAGACTGGAATGGTGAATACTACGTGTCGTTTGGGTATCCTTTGGACGTCGTCAAAGACGGTCTTACCCGGGGTTACATAGTAGCGGGTGGGGGTGCTTGGTACTCACGAACACTGAGAATGCTTGAACCGAACGCACGGATTTGGGTGTATCTGCCCGGGTCCGGGTACGTGGGTGTTGGCAGAGTGTCTTCCGCCATGCAGCCCGTAGATGAGTTTACTGTCGAGAATGCCGAGGGCAGGCGAGTTCCCATCATCGAGGTGTCCCAAGCTGCCGCCACCTTGAACAAAGCTGCGGACAATCTAGAGACCACGGACTATCTGGTGGGCGTGAACTGGTTAAAGACTGTGGAGCCGGAAGAAGGTATCTGGGAAAAAGGGCTCTTTGCCAATCAAAATTCGGTTGCTAGACCTCGAGTAGCGAAATGGGAATACACGATTGAAAGACTGAAAAGCTGTTTTGGCATAAAATAAAAGCACTCTCTCGGTTATTCGCAGGTGCTGACATTGTCTGTTACAGTACTCCAAGGACTTTGACAAAACAAGGAAAACGAGCTCGGGTTTGGGATCCTGAATTCGGACTGGTGGCAGGGTGAGTCAGGGGGTGCTGTCGTCGCGCCCGGACCCGCAAGGCGGATCCTGGAACTTACTTTTTCAATTAAGCCCATCACAAGATGGGTTCGGAGGCTATTGACTGCCGGATCGCTGTTGAATTATAATGCTTACGCCGCGTGTGCGGACCCGAGAGACCACTGCCTCTTTTTGGGGGCAGCGGTTTTGTGTATCTACACAGCATAGACTCGATACAGTACACATACACTGATATGCGTTTACCCGAGTGCGGCGAAGAAGCGACACTTTGAATTCCTGAGAGAAAGGCAGAGATGCAAAAGCATGGCACAGCGTGAAATTCTACTTTCTCCTGAAGGACAGAAAAACCTTAAGGAAGAGTTAAGCTATTTGAAAGTTGTAAAGAGAAAAGAAATAGCTGAAAGGATCAAGGCTGCCAGAGCTTTCGGAGATCTTTCCGAGAATGCCGAGTATGAGGACGCGAAAAACGAGCAAGCGTTCATCGAAGGGCGCATTCACATGATTGAGAAAATTTTGCGTTACGCCAAGGTGACCGATGGTGTTCGGGAAGACCCCACGGTGGTGAGCATTGGTTCCAAGGTAAAAGTGAAAGATCTTATGCGGGGTGTCACTTTTGAGTACGTTATCGTGGGTTCCCACGAAGCTGATCCCGCGCGTAAGCGGATTTCGTGTGAATCCCCGGTTGGAAGGGCACTGTTGGGCCAGAAGAAAGGGTCGACAGTATCTGTCATGGCCCCCGCGGGGACGTTTCAGTGCCAGATACTAGAGATAAACACTTGAAACGAGGAGCGCAAGGGCGCCCTCGGAAGCGCTGCTTCAGGAGGTAGCTATATTGACAGCCAAAACCGAGCCCGACATTCCAGACTCTAATCTTACTGAAGAAATCATGCGGAGGCGAGAAGCGGCGGAGAAACTGCAGCGTCTCGGTCACAAGCCCTTCGGTCAGCGATACGAAACAACCTGTCACGCAAGCAAAATTGTGAACGAAACGGACAGTGTGTTGGGGCAGACGGTGCGGGTGGCGGGGCGCCTTCTTGCTTTTAGGGGGCATGGGAAGGCGTCGTTCGCGGATTTGCATGACAAAACAGGCCGGATCCAGATCCACGCGCGAACCGATGTCCTTGGGGAGGATAGCTACGAGCATTTTACGGATCTGCTCGATATCGGGGATATCGTGGGCATAGAAGGGGTAGTCTTTCGCACCAAAAGGGGCGAACCCACCGTTGAAGTCAGGGAATGGGTTATGCTTGCAAAGGCACTGAGACCCTTGCCTGAAAAATGGCACGGCCTTACCGACGTTGACATCAGGTACAGACAACGTTACCTCGATCTTATCGTCAATTCCCAGGTGAGGGACACGTTTGTTAAGAGGTCCAGGATCATCACATTTTTAAGAAAGTACCTGGATGATCGAGGGTTCTTAGAAGTTGAGACGCCCGTTTTGCAGACAATAGCGGGAGGTGCAGCTGCAAGGCCATTCATAACGCATCACAACTCGCTCAATATCGATGTGTATCTGAGGGTTGCCACGGAGCTGTACCTGAAACGGCTCATCGTGGGCGGCTTCGAGAGAGTGTATGAGATCGGGCCCGATTTTCGCAACGAGGGTATTAGCACCAGGCACAACCCTGAGTTTACGATGCTCGAAGTTTACCAAGCGTACGCGGATTACGGTGATATGATGCGTTTGGTTGAGGATATGGTGTCCGGCTGTGCCCAGGAGGTCATCGGCACACTAAAAGTGGATGCTGGGGGAGCGATGGTTGACTTCACACCTCCTTGGAACAAAGTCAAGGTGTGGGACGGTATCAAGGAATGGGCGGGCGTAGGTCCTGAAGATTTACGCGACGACCAGGATGCCCTTGACGTTGTGGAGAAGCTTGATCTCAACATGGGGAAACCCGTGACGAAGGCAAACGTCATCGACAAATTGCTCGATGACTTTGTCGAACCAAGGCTTGTGGAACCCACATTTTTAATGGACTATCCCGTGGAGATTTCACCCCTTGCCAAACGGATGGAGGAAGATCCGACGCTTACGTACAGGTTCGAGCCTTTCGTGTTAGGAAGAGAACTTGGAAACGCTTTTTCGGAGCTCAACGATCCTTTGGACCAGAGGGAAAGGTTCATTCAACAAGTTAAGGCCAGGAACCTGGGAGATGATGAGGCCCATCCCCACGATGAGGATTTTCTCGTGGCGTTGGAACACGGGATGCCCCCCACGGGTGGTCTTGGCCTGGGTATTGACAGGCTGGTTATGCTATTGACAGGAGCAACGTCCATACGAGACGTGATCCTGTTTCCTATGATGAAGCCCAAATGAGGGCTCGTGGGAACTTGGGCACGATTTTGACGGAATTTCTGTAAACACCCTTGATCAGTTCGCATAAAGATGTTATAGTTGTTCTTGCGCCCTTGAAGAAGGGTGCGGCAAGAAGTCGGTCCTTGAAAACCAAACAGCGTAGAAAGACCCTTAGAGTCAAGGAGCACTTGCGTTCCT
>MTKW01003180.1_pt1 | contig 34575 bp, 33 predicted proteins | sample 1042761 | NCBI WGS metagenome assembly MTKW01 (sample SAMN06205366, study PRJNA360243) | anaerobic digester metagenome | biome: Wastewater treatment plant; feature: Anaerobic digester sludge; material: sludge; isolation source: anaerobic digester fed with sludge from wastewater treatment plant ...
GACGCCATCGGAGATTCACAAGATGGCCCGGATCTGTGGCATCCTGATTAAAGAGGGTGTTGAGATTCCCTAGGGTGCCTGCTTGCACCATTACGAAGCTGGCCCGGGTTTCGCAAAACCCAGGCCTTTTCTATCCCAACGTCCATTCAACCTTCTGGCTGGCACTCTTCATGCTGAAGGCCTACTCTATCAGCTCTCCTACCCATCCAGCATCTCCAGGTACATGTCCCTAGTCTGCTCTGCAATTGCCTCCCACGAGAAGTAGCGCTCAACACGAAGCCTTCCCGCCTTCCCAAGTTCGCGGCCGAGTTCGTCTGAATCGAGTATGCGATTGATAGCCGACGCGAGCTCATCAGGGTCGGCCGGTGGAACGAGGAACCCCGTCTCACCATCTACGACTACTTCAGGAATTCCCCCAACCGCTGATGCCACAACAGGAATCTCGCAGGCCATAGCCTCAAGGTTAATGATGCCGAACGGCTCATAAACTGATGGNNTCTATTCCATACTGGGATAGTGCGCTTGCATCGTCAGTCCGTCGATATTTGCCCAGGTCAATCCCATTATGTATCACGACAACCTTATCCGGCTCCACGTCGAAGTGTTCCAGTACATCCTCGCGCATCTCCTTTGAGACTGCGATGACACGGTCAGAGTTCTCTATCCCCACTCTCTCCATCCATGAGCTAACGACATACCCTGAGCCTAGTTGTTCCTCTTTCCAGGGACGCAGAGGTTCAAGCGAATGTACAGTAGTCACTAGTTTCGTCTCATATAGCATCTTTGCAAGGTATCCTGCAAAAAACGTGTACCACGTATGGCAATGGACTACTCCAGTATCAATGGGATCCCGAACCATAGCCAGATCGACAGAGAGCGGATCCAATACCTTCTGAAGCTTCGGGTCAGAGCCTTTAGACATCTCCATCCACGGGCTATAGCCCACGACCGAAAACGCATCTTCCTGACACGCTCTCTCTCCAAAGCATCTCACCTCAACATCCATGAGGCGTGCAAGGCGCGATGAAAGGTAGTCAACATGAACTCCTGCCCCGCCGTATATGTTCGGCGGAAACTCCCGCGTCATCATGGTAACCCCTGGCGACTTGATGCTCGTCATAGCCGTCCACCTCCCAAGTTGCCTATTATTCTGGCGATACCTTTGAGGGGTATTATTGCCCAACTTGGCCTGTTGTTCAGCTCGTAACTCACCTCGTACAAAGCCTTCTCCAGTTCAAAATAGGATACAAGGGCATTCCTTGCGCCGGCATCTTCGGGAACCAAAGCCCGAGGCCCGCAAGATGCCTCATGGTAGTAGCCCTCAAGAAATGCTTTCCTGGTGCGACTCTCCCAACCCTCAAGCAGGCCCCCTACTTCTCCCAGGTATTCCTCTTTACCGCTGGTCTGCGCGCTGATGAAAGCGGCATTTGCGGCGTAGCTGTAGGATCTCATCATGCCCGCCACATCCCGGGCAGGGCTAGTAAGGGCACGTCTTTCTTCTACTGAAGCCAGAGGTTCACCCTCAAAGTCAAGAATGGCATATGACCCATCCGGCCCTACGAGAATCTGCCCAAGATGGAGATCTCCATGGCACCGCATGACCATCCCAACCCCGCCCGGATCAGGGGCCCGTCCCCACGATGCCCCGCCCACTGCAGCCAGAACCGCCTCTTTCTCATTAAGAATAAGCCTGGCTAAACTGGCTGCATCTGTGCTGCCAGGCGAAGAACTGAGAGCATCGCGGATGTCTGATAGCGCCCTTAGAGCGCGCGACTTCGCATTCCTGCGCCACATCTCTACGTCTCCGACCCCGGCTTCCCGTATCCCAAAGCCTGAAGCCCTAATAGAAGCCAAAGCCTGGTGAAGCCTGCCAACAGTTCCGCCAAGCCGCCACGACGCATCGCTCGATAGTATTGGGTCAGTATTCAAGCGTTCTATGCCTTCCGCTCTCCGCCCGGTCCCAACAGCCTTCGTCACATTCTCAAGAGCGACTCCAACCAACTCCCAGGCATCACCTATGTTCGGGACTTCTTCCGTTTGTACCCCCACAGAATACTCTACACCGAGGCTATCAACATAGGAGACTTCTCCTTGCACCCGTGCCGTCTCGTGGAAGCCAGTCATGGTCGCAAGCATGACTCCGACCTCTACATCAGGGTTGATGCCCGGACTCATAAGCCTGAACGTTTTGAAGGCGCTTCTCCGCTCGGCAATGACCACGCTGTTCGTGTAGGCATCCCCTACCTTATCTATCCTCCAGCCCCGCTCAGAACTACCGCCTCCGACCTTCCTGAATCGGAATTGCCCTCTCTGAGATCGGACAGTTGCATCTGACTCTATTAGGTCCAGGACCGTATTTATGTAGCCGGGATGAAATGCGCCATCGTAAAGTGCCGCCCTTTTCCTCCCAGATTCGCCCTCAACAACGCAATAGGCTTTCGCACAATGGGCTCCGGCCCTGGACGAGACGCACCTTTCAGACCTCAACCCCTCAAGGCCGGCATCCTCCGCTATCACAAGAGGAACGAAGTAATCGCCCGCCCCCTCAAAGCGCAGGATCCCAAGGATAAGGGATTCGCCACTGGATCGTCCCGATTCCAGATGAGCATAGTCCACTACTTCAAACTCTGTCACGTCCACAAGCTTGTGCCGGAACCATCGTTCTTCCGCCAACGTTGAAGGTTTCACCGCCGAGTATGCTTCTTTCGGGGAGAACCGGGCCAAAGCGAAACACCTCCGCCAGGCTGCAGAGGACCCGGATGTATGTCGCCCGACAGTGGGCGCATCCGGGTCCACAGCTCATCAAAATCTAGTATTCCCTATGTAGACGCCCTACACGCCCATTGCTTCGGCAACCACCTCTCCCAGGCTCTTGATTCCTCTATCAAGCTGCTCCAGGCTAGCGTTGCTGAAGTTGAGGCGCATCGCGTTCTTTCCTCCGCCATCTGCATAGAACGGCACCCCGGGTATGTATGCCACGTTCCTGGCAGCTGCCTTCGGCAGCAATTCATTAGTATCTATGTACTCAGGAAGCACAACCCAGATAAACAGGCCACCCTGTGGATGCGTCCAGCGGGCCCCCTTGGGGAAGTGCTTTTCGAGAGCCCTTAGCGCCGCATCGCGCTTCACCACGTAGTCCTTGCGGATCGACTCAAGATGCGGTTCAAGGTGCCCACGAGTGCAGAACTCATATATCATCCGCTGCGATAGGTTTGAAGTATGGAAGTCAGTCGTCTGTTTTCCTTCGGCCAGCTTCTCATGGATCTTCGGAGGAGATACCGCATATCCCACACGAAGACCTGGAGATATGAATTTCGAGAAGCTTCCCAGGAATATGACAACGTCGTTCTTGTCGTAGCTTGCAATGGACAGGACTGGCTCTCCATCATATCTGAGTTTGGCGTAGGGGTCATCTTCAACCACTATCACGCCATGCTTGCCGGCAATCTCGGCCACTGCTTTCCTACGTTCAGCGGGAAGTGTGACTCCCGTCGGATTCTGGAACGTAGGAACGACATATAGCATTTTCGGATTATGGCGCGCAATCGCCTCTTCGAAAGACTCCGGGATTATCCCATAGTCGTCCGAATCCACGCAGCCGAATTCCACTTCATATGTTTTGAAAATTGTGAGTGCTGCAAGATAAGTGGGTCTCTCCACCAGCACACAGTCGCCCGGGTTCATGAAGGACTTTGCGGCCAGATCGATGCCTTGCTGTGCTCCCGAGGTAATAAGCACCTGGTCAGGAGATGTTTCTATGCCCTGCTGGGCAACATGCTTTGCAAGCCATTCTCTCAGCGGTTGGTAGCCCTCAATTGTCCCGTACTGCAGTATTTGCCTGCCAGCATCGCGTATCAGTTCATCAGCTATTCCGTGGAGCTGTTTTGCAGGCAATGCGTCCGGAGAAGGCATACCCCCTGCAAAAGAGATGATGTCCGGGTTCTCGGTGAGCAGAAACATGTTGCGAACGACATCACCGCCGAGATCGTGCATCCTAGCTGCGAATGCAATCTTCTCCAATGGATCATCACTCTCCTAACTACATTGGATAATGTCGGCCCACGATACAGTATTCTCTAAACGTCACTATACACCTGCAGCCGCAGCAGCTTCTATTCCGGCACCGAGCGCGGCCAGATTGATCTTGGCGGTGCCACCAGGCACTCTCGCCGAAACCGCCTTCTCCAACGATTCCGGAGACACCAACCCGGCCACAGTATTCAATACTCCTAGTGCTACCACATTTGCACTTATGGATCTACCTGTGGCCTTGACAGCTATGTCGGTGATGGGGAATCCATTTACAATTCCAGGGGTTTCTGGCACAGAAGTGACGAGCCCCGAATCGACAATCACTGTTCCTCCCTCACACACGCTTCCCGCGAAGCGTTTGCACGCCTGATCCGACATGAGGAGCAGTATGTCGGGGGATGTAACTTTGGGGTAGTCTATCGGCTCATCGCTGATGATAACCTCAGCCCTGGAGGCCCCACCGCGCGCTTCCGGACCGTAGCTCTGGCTCTGGACGACTTCATAGCCGTCGCGCATTGCCGCCTCCGCCAGGATTATCCCAGCCAGAATCAGCCCCTGTCCACCGTATCCCGAGAGTCTGATTTCCTTTCTCATCTGGCGGCAGCCTCCTTTGCTCGCTTGATAACGTCCTCGTACACCCGGGTGTACTCAGGAGCATCTCCTCGGTAGAATTCTCCTATCACTATCTTGCCGTCCAGCTCTTCAGGATCAAGTTTCGCTGCGGCAGCCGCGTTAACTGAGTTTTTCCTAAACCACTCTATCATGTCAACCGGTGTTCCCATCTTGTTTCTCCGACCAAAGTAAGTCGGGCACTGGGTAACAGCCTCCACAAAGGCGAATCCCGGAGTCTGAATAGCATGTTCTACGTAATTCGACAACTGCCTGGCATGGGCTGTGGTTGCACGCGCAACATAGTTGCCGCCAGCCGCTTTGACAAGCCCGCACATGTCGAAATTGCGTTCTACGTTGCCATACGGTGCAGTGCTGGCATATCTCCCCTTGGGGGTCATCGGCGAGTACTGGCCATTAGTCATGCCATAGATCGAGTTGTTGAACATGACCGTGGTCACGCCCATGTTCCTGCGCGCCGCATGAATGAGATGGTTGCCTCCAATGGCGGATGCGTCGCCGTCTCCTGTAAGGACTATTACATGCAAATCCGGCCGGGCAAGCTTTATCCCAGTGGCAAATGCCAGTGCCCGCCCGTGTGTTGTGTGAACCGTATTAAAGTCGAGGTACCCAGGTGCGCGAGAAGCACATCCTATGCCTGACACTATGCATACTTCATCTTTTGGAAGATCCAATCTGCCGATGGCTCTCAGAACGGCACCGAGAACAATCCCGTGTCCACATCCGGGGCACCACATATGTGGCATAAACTGATTCCGCAAGTAGTTGTCAATAGGAACTGCCACCGGTCACACCTCCTCTATCCTGGCAACTATTTCAGCAGGCGCTATGGGTTCGCCGTCAACTCTGGAGTAGCCCACAACCTCGCACTTGCCGCAGGCTGCGCGCTCAACCTCGCCGATAAGCTGACCCATGTTCATTTCAGCCACTATTATCTTCTCGACTCTGCCTGCAATATCGCTTATTATGCCATATGGGAACGGCCAAATCGTCTTGAGTTGAAGCATGCCTGCCCGAATTCCGCGTTCCCTCGCAAGCCTTACTCCTCGGCGAGCAGACCGGGCCGTAATTCCGCAGGCCACCACGACTATTTCTGCATCATCAAGAGACTCTTCCGACGTGAAGGTAATCTCCTCGGCAGCCGACTCTATCTTGGCATAAAGCCGTCTCATCTGTCGGTCGGCATTGGGCGCCGCTGTGGTAGGGAATCCAGTCTCGTCATGGTAAAGACCTGTCACATGCCATCTGTATCCTGTTCCGAAGGGCGCCATTGGAGGCACACCATCCGGGCCTGCTGCATATGGCAGATACTTCTCAGGTGGAACATCAGGCTGCGGCCTGTTGATTATCTCAATTTCAGATGCGTGAGGTATCTCTACTTTCTCCCTCATATGACCCACGACTTCGTCCATAAGAAGAATTACCGGAACCCTAAGCCGTTCTGAGATATTGAATGCCTTCACCGTTAGATCGAATACCTCAGGCACGGTGGACGGATACAGAGCAACAATGGGATGGTCGCCATGTGTTCCCCATCTGGCCTGCATGAGGTCTGCCTGCGCCGGAGCAGTAGGCAAACCTGTGCTGGGCCCCGTCCGCTGAACGTTGACTATCACACATGGAATCTCAGTGAATGAAGCAAACCCGATGTTCTCCTGTTTCAGTGAGAAACCCGGGCCCGACGTAGCTGTCATGGACTTGGCGCCTGTAAGCGACGCCCCTATTACCGCTGCCATGCTGGCTATCTCATCTTCCATCTGTATGAAATGCCCACCCACCTGCGGAAGCTTCTCAGAGAGAAGCTCTGCGATCTCCGTAGAGGGTGTTATGGGATAGCCTGCAAAGAACCTGCAACCTGCCAGAATTGCAGCTTCCGCACAGCACTCATTGCCCTGCAATAACCGCAAATCCTTGCCTTTACCCCCTGGCACCAGCAACGTCCCCCTTTCCCTGCGCTACTCCCCTGGATCTGCCGCCCACAACGCGTATGGCGAAATCCGGGCACATAATCTCGCAGGTTTCGCACTTGATGCAATCTTCAGGCCTTGCTACAATAGCTTTTCCGTCTGGTGCTGCCTCAAGAACTTTCTTCGGGCACATGGAGATACATATTCCACAGCCCTTACACCATTCGTGCCTCACGAGGACTGGAACCTCGGGGCCTGCCGCAGAAGTCATGGACTCCCCTCCACATCTAGTAGTTACTTCGTCGAGGACGCACCTGCACCCTCGGACCTGAGATCCGAGCCTAGTGCCTCCCCTGGCAGCCTCTTCTCGGCCGCCAAAAACACACCCTGCTCATCTAGAAAATTTGAGCTGCAAAGCACTGTTCAGCTGTACTGTTGCAGTTCATCAGACCCATATGCCTACAAAAAAGAAAATTGCCCGCAAACAAGTGCGGGCCAAACGTATTAATGTAGTAGCCGAAAGCGATGCAGACCAAAAGCAATCGCCATGCATCCTTGCAGGCCATGACGAAGCAAGTCGCCCACAATTCCTCCAAGCGTTCGACTGCATCTCGTATGGCACGAGAAACAGAGGCTGTCGGCCCCTGAACAACTCTGGCTTCACCCCGGAGAGCATCTGCCTCCACCCCAGAAGAGACCGAAATCATTCTCTTTGTCGAACCAGGAATCAACGCTAGCCATCGGTTTTCGCTGTACCATTCGCTAACAATGGTGGTGATGGCCATAGGCCAGACTACCCCCAAAATCCATTATTGCCTGCCTCCAGCATCGCCACGAGCATAGATAACACCCCACTGGTCCCTGCCGGGAATGCAGGGGAGCTTGCATGCTTCGCCTATTCAATTCTATCACTTTAGTATAGGCATATGCAATGTTGCATGTTGCATGAAGGGCAGAGCGTGCTGGCTGTCACGATTATTCCTCCCCAAGGGCTACTGGAGACCATATCCAAGATCCTCTAGGTAACTCGCAAGAAGTATCTTGGCCTAATGGAGCGGCTAGGCTCTGAGTTGCGTGCAATGCAAACTCGGGGACTGCGCAGAAATGCGAGGCCACAAAGAATCATCGGCCGAATCTCTTGTACTCGCGCATCAAGGCTGAGAGCTCTGCTATGTCTATGGCTTCAACAACATGCCCGTCACGCCCAACTACAGTCGTGGCCTTCAACATCGAATTCAGGACAGCCTCCTCAGTCGCCTCTACCACTGCAAGAAACAGAGCTGACATGGAGTCATTTGCCACAACATCGGCATTGAGCATTGCCTCCCCTTCGTGCGGAATGCGAAGAGCCGTTGAAAAAGCCAGGAAGAAATCGCCCGAACCATTGCTGCCGTAGAATCCGGTGCGGGCAAGGCCAAGACTGGCCCTCGCCGCCAGCCGTCTCAACTGTCGATGGTCCAACGGTGCATCAGAAGCTACAACAACCATCACCGACCCGTCATCTTCAATCCGCTCCGGAGAGGAATCTTCCAGATGATCCCGGTATGCATAACGTCCAAGTTCACGGCCTACAGGCACGCCGTCCACCGTGAGGACGCCACCGAAGTTGGACTGGACCAACACTCCAACCGTGTAGCCGCCAAGACTCCCTGGCAAAACCCTGGACGACGTCCCTATGCCGCCTTTCCATCCAAGGCAGGTGCTTCCGGTGCCCGCTCCAACCGAGCCTTCCCTAACCGGACCAGATGTTGCTCCCTCTATGGCCGCAAACACATGTTCTTTGCGCACATGCCGACCCTGGATATCATTGAGGTAACCATCGTTAACCTCCCCGACCACAGGATTGACAGTGCTGGTTGTGATCCCTATGTCGTCGTTTTTCGCGATACACCATTCAACCAACGCATCGGCCACAATCCCAACGTTAAGGGTATTCGACAGGATTACGGGCGTCTCCAAAGTGCCCGTCTCGTTCATCTGGTGAAGGCCCACAGATTTGCCGTACCCGTTGAACACAAGAGCTGCAGCCGGAACTTTCTCACGAAATACGTTGCCACTGTGGGGGAGGATCGCTGTCACTCCTGTTCTGGCAGGGCCCTTGCCAGGAACGAGCTTGCCCTCTCCGTGGCATACAGTGCAATGGCCGACCATGACACCGGATACATCCGTAATGGCATTCAGCTTTCCAGGAGAGAAAATGCCAGTCTGTATTCGTATGTCCCTGGCCCTGGGCCTGCTCTCCTCTGACACGCACCACATTGAAAACACCACCTGCCTATAGATTCCAGATGCAAATTGTCACTCGCCTATTGGGTCTCAGGCTCTTTCCACTTCACAGGCGCAGTCATAAAACGCCGCCCGAAGCCCAATATCACTGACTTCCTCACCTGTCAATGAACGGGGACTCCCCGCAACAGCCCTCGTGCGGCGGAACATAGCTAGGAAATGGATCTTCACCTCGCAGCCTGGAACTTTGGGACCACAGCTCTATCTTCCCTGAATCGGTGGAGAACTTCCCATCAGACCATGGAACCACCGGAGCTGACGGATCTCTCGTGGAGACATTTGCCTCGAGCCTCTCAGGGCTGTAGGCGCGTTCCACAAAGCTCTTGCCTTTCGAACATATGACCCCCCTCGTAATTGGATGGTTGCGAGCACCTCTAGATATCACTCTCGCAACACCTCCTTCGGAGGCTCGTCAATCCTGAGCGCCTCGAGGAAATGCCTGTCGTTAAGCCGCAGAATTCTGCCGTGTACGCCGCCGTCCACCCGGGAAACACTAGCAATGCTCAAAGATGCATTGCCCACCGTAAGCCGCAAGTGATTCGCTACATCCAAATTGAGCACATGGCAAATCAGAGCTTTCAGAACAATTGCATGGCCGACGACAACAATGGTCTCGTTGCCATGATGGCGGACAAATGTGTTAGCGAGATAACGCGCTCGAGCCGAAACATCCACCACGCTCTCCCCACCCGGATACCTGGTTCCAATGGGATCAGCTCTATGTTCGGCCATGAAATCCGCGTAGGCCGATTGCACTTCATCCCAGGTCATGCCTTCCAACGCGCCAACGTCGATCTCTTTGAGGCGATCGTCGGTCACGACATCAATCCCAATTGCCTTGCCAATGGTGCCTGCAGTCACGTATGCCCTCGATAGAGGGCTTGAGTAGACAGCTGTGATTCTGCCATGACTGAAGGAGGCTATGTAGTCGGCACAGGCATCCGCTTGCCGGATCCCGAGATCTGAGAGGGGAACATCCCTGCATCCCTGCAGTCTTCTTTCGCGATTGAACATGGTCTCCCCATGTCTAACCAAGAGCAGTTTCGTCATGTCTATCCCCCTCACTGCCAGCGAACCTTCTATTACAGAGGATTCACCACAGATACTGCAAGCATCTCAGGATCGAACAGCCGCTTCCCGAGATCAATGACTTCGCCCAAAGAGATGTTCTCAGCAACTCCGACCCTGTCAAGCAACCTCATCGTCCTGAAGTGATAGTCAAGGAAGTTGTAGGCTATGAACTCCAAGGAGTTGAATGCTCTCAGTGCAGAACCTATGAAGCTCCGGCGAGCACGCTCAAACAGCTCTCTGTCGATGCCTCCGGCAAGCGAGTCACTTATCCCCCGGCAAACGCGGTCCACCAAAGCATCAGGAGAACTGCTCTTCCCCTCGAACACCGCGAAACTGTAGTCCTTGTCGCAATCGAAGTTCCAGTCGAACGTATGGTCGAGCAACCCTGCTTCGTAGAGCTCGTTGTATAGCTCAGAGCTTCTTCCTATCAACGTGTAGAGCAGCATCTCCATACACACAGTCTTCCGCAAGAGCCTAGTGCCTTCATATCCCACATCATTGTCTTTGAACCCGAAACAGACCAACGGCTCTGACACCGGCATTCTACGTTCCACACGCCTGGCGCCGACCTCCCGCGGTTCCTGCGGGTAGAGGCACTCCACCGCAGGTGCCGGCCCGTAGTCCCTGTTGCCGAGAGCTTCCGAGGTGCGCTCCGCCACCTCATCCGGGGCAACATCTCCAACAACGAATAACGTCATGTTGGACGGATGATAGAACGTATTGTAGCACCTGTACAGGATGTCCGCATCTATGGAACGTATTGAATCGACTGTCCCCGCGACTTCCACACGGACAGGAAAGCGCTTATACATTGCTTTCAGCATTCTGTACGTCGCCTGCCAACCAGGGGAATCCTCATTCCTCTTGATCTCCTGTTCGATTATGCCCTTCTCTTTTTCCACGTTCTCCTCGGTAAAATGGGGCCTCATCACGAAATCCAAGAGGGTGTCAAGGCAAGGCCAGAAATTGTCGACGCAGGAGAACAGGTAGCCAGTCATTGTATAGTCTGTGAAAGCATTTGAGTAAGCGCCCAATTCCGCAAAGACGTCATCAATCGACCCTGACTCCTCCTCAAAAAGCTTGTGCTCAAGAAAGTGAGCCAGTCCGTCAGGAACGTCCACAACCTCTCCTGTATCGGCTCTGCGGAATTTCGTATCTAGCGATCCATACCTCGTAGCAAACACACCGTACTTCCTTGCATATCCCCTCTTGCGCTGTACGCACACTTCCAGGCCGCAATCGAGACGAGTAGTAGCGACCTCTTCCTTGAGCAATTCCGACCGAGCAATTTCCATACTATGCACCGGCATTGTCCCCCTCATCACGCAGGAAGTAGATTGTGTCAAGCTTAAGCCTGCCAGCAACACGGACTACGTCATCGAGAGAAATCGCTTCGATGCGACGCAAGAGCTCATCGGGTGTCTCTTGAACGCCATTTATCCTCGAGACGATCGCATAATCGATCTGTGCACTCGGACTGTCTCCCATCATGCGTATGTCTCTTGCGATTGCCCTGCGAGTTTTCTCTATTTCGTCATCAGAGATCCTGCCCGATCCCACATCATCCAACTGCGCCTCGATTATCTCGACCGCCCTGTCCATGGCGTCAGGTGCTATCCCCGCCCAAACATTCATGACACCCTTGTTCCGGTCAATTCCGGAATAGACGGAGTACGCCAGGCTTTCGCCCTCTCGGACATTCTGAAACAGCTTCGAATGCGTATACGCCCCATAGATGCCATTGGCCATCAGAAGCGCCGGGTAATCCGGGTCGGCACAGGTGATGCCCGTAGAATAACCCATGACCAGATTGCCCTGGTTCACATCCATAGCCTCAACGATGCGTCTCGGTTGGGCAGGCACTCGATGTTCAGCTTCTACATGCGCCTTGAACGGCACAGGGGCGCGTTCCATGCCGAACACCTCTCCCACAAGCTCCAACACATGCTCACGGGCTACATCACCCACTACGAAAATGTCCAACGGGAACTGCAAAACCGCCTGCGCATGCCAGGAACGGAGGCCTTCAGGATCAATACGAGGAATATCCCCGACCCGGCCCAATCTGTGCAGGCTGTATGGTTCGCCCCTGAACATCTCTTCATTGCATCTCTTGAAGGCATAGCCCAGCTTGTTGTCGATGATGCTCTCGATTCGACGTCTGAGGTTAAGCTTTTCCTGCTCCACGTAATCTTTCCGGAATGCTCCGCCTTCCAGAACTGGGTCGAACATTACGTCGCGCAATACCGCCAGCCCCTGGCCTAATAGGTCTTCATTTGCCGACAGGTATGCATCATTGGCCACGTCAACAGAGAAGATCAGGAGATGCCTCTCGCCCCTCTTGCCGACAATCGCAGAAAGGCCCGTCCCGTACAGGCTGTCAAGGTTCTGCATGAGCTCAGCGGTTCTTGGCCAACGCCTTGTACCCCTGGTCAGCACCTCCGGCAAAATGGCGTTTAGGGTGACTGTATCCTCGGCCAAATCCGAGTAGATTACCGCAGTAATCGCGGTGCTCTTGAATTTGGATGTCTGCATTACGTGAAGATCTATTCCATTCGGCAACTCATCCGTGGTGAACCATTCGTCCAATGATCAAACCCCCCTACAGTCGTTCGCCCCACTGTTCTGCCCGGAGAAAGGCGCCTCCCCGTTGATTCTTAGTATGGCCTATATTCGCCAGTCAGTTCAAGCTCTATCCCTCAAATTCAGCCGAGGCATTCGAGGGGCGCGTCAACGTGACGCGCCCCTCGAGTTCTCTGCAATTGACTATGATATCCCGCGCCGCACACGGCAGGCTGAGTTTTGGGGCCGCCTCTGCTGCGCCCCACAACCCTGCTTCTTACTTGTCCCAGTGCCACCTGCCACGTGGCGTATAGTGCGTGTGCAGCAATTCATGGGACCTCTCTCCAAGAGGCTCCCCGAGGAACTCCTCATATAGGGTTTTGACGGCCGGGTTCTCGTGAGACTTGCGAAGCGGCAGTCCCTTATCCGCCTTGTATATGCCTTCTATTCTCTCAAGCCGCCGCTCTGTGTTTGTCCCGATAGGCTGCCCGCCGCCGCCGATGCATCCGCCCGGGCATGCCATTATCTCTATGAACTCATATGACGCTTCGCCAGACTTCACCATCTCGAGCAGCTTCCGGGCATTGCCAAGGCCGTGGGCGACCGCGACGCGCACGACTGTGCCGTCAAGGTCGACTTCAGCCTCCTTGATTCCCTCGAAGCCCCTGACATCGGTGAAATCGACGGACTCCAGTTCCTTCTCTGTTACCACCTCATACACGGTTCTGAGCGCGGCCTCCATGACGCCTCCTGTGGCGCCGAAGATCACGGCAGCTCCTGTGCCGATTCCAAGCGGAGCGTCGAATTCCTCTGGCTCCAGTTCCGTTGGGTCAGCACCAATCTCGCGCAGCATTCGCGCAAGCTCCCTGGTAGTCAGCACTGCGTCGACATCCTGGTATCCTGATGACTGCATCTCAGGCCGTGTGCATTCGAACTTCTTCGCCGTGCAAGGCATTACCGACACCACGAACATGTCCTTAGGATCGATGCCTGCCTTTTCAGCATAGTAAGTTTTGGCCAACGCTCCGAACATCTGCTGCGGCGACTTGCATGTGGACAAGTGATCGAGCATGTCAGGGTAGAAATGCTCAATAAACTTGATCCAGCCCGGGCTGCACGATGTGATCATCGGCAGTTTGCCGCCTTCCGAAAGCCTGTGGAGCAACTCGTTGCCTTCCTCAAGTATCGTGAGGTCGGCTGTGAAGTTGGTGTCAAACACCTTGTCAAAGCCGAGGGTACGTAGGGCCGCAACCATTTGCCCCGTAACGATCGAGCCCGGAGCCTCTCCGAACTCCTCGCCCAACGCTACTCTGATGGCAGGCGCAGTCTGCACCACCACATGCTTGTTTGGATCTCCCAGAGCTTCCCACACCGCGCCAGTGGAGTCCACTTCCGAAAGCGCGCCAGTTGGGCATACGAGCACGCACTGCCCACAGAGGGTGCATGCCGCTTCATTCAACGGCAGCTCGCCAGCGGGGCTCACCACAGAGTCGAATCCTCGCCCTGCAAGTCCGAGAGCAGAGACTCCCTGAACTTTCTCGCAAACCGACACGCACCTTCGACACAAGATACACTTGCTCGGATCCCGGACTATTGACGGAGTGGTGTCATCCACGGGATGCTCTGATTTAGCTCCTTCGAACCTTATCTCCCTGATGCCCATGGCCTCAGCGAGGCTCTGCAACTCGCAGGAACCGCTCCTGACGCATGTGAGGCACTCAAAAGGATGGTTCGATATGAGCAGCTCAAGCACTGCGCGGCGCGCCTCCCGCACACGTTTGGTGTTAGTGTGCACTACCATTCCATCTGCTGCAGGGGTTACACACGACGCAGCCAGAGCTCTGGCTCCTTCTATTTCCACTACACACACTCTGCACGAACCTATCTCATTTATGTCCTTGAGGTAGCAGAGGCTGGGGATATTGACGCCCGCCTGTGCTGCGGCCTCGAGAACGCTCGTGCCTTCTGGGACAGTGACTTGCCGTCCGTCAATGGTGAGAGTAACATCACCCATTCCTATCACACTCCATTCTCGTGGTCTTACGGCTCGCGGACGTCACACTGGAAACAACGAGCAGCTTCCGCCACCGCCATATCCTCTGTGAATCCAAGTTCGACTTCCTTGAAGTTCCTTGCTCGCTCAGAGATGGGCAATTCCGGCATCGGGCACCGCTTGCACTCCTCCTCGATCGGCACGCCGACCAAGGAGCGCTCGATCTCGGCATGAGCTCCAATCCAGGCATCGCCGCCAAGGAACTTGTCTATGCTGTATGCAGCCTCGCGACCTGCCCCAATCGCGGCCACGACACTCCATGGTCCTGTCACACAATCCCCGCCCGCAAAGACTCCGGGAATGCTAGTCTCGAGCGAATCGGGGTCAGTAATGAGCAAGCCCGATTTCGTCGTAAAGAGAGTCTCTCTTGTATCAGACAACGGCGCTATGAACGATGTGTCGACGGCCTGCCCAATGGCGGGTATGACGGTGTCGACGTCGACCGTTGTGCGCGATGCCTCCACAGGGATCGGGCGCCTTCTGCCTGACTTGTCGAACTCGCCAAGCTTCATTCTGACGCATTCAATCTGAGCCACATTGCCATCCCGGCCAATGATCCTGGTCGGAGCGGTCAGATAGTGGATATGGATGCCCTCTTCCTCCGCAGCTCGAATCTCGCCATCATCAGCAGGCATATCCGCCCTAAGCCTACGGTAGAGTATGTGAACCTCTTCGGCTCCCATTCTCTTGGCCGTGCGAGCCGCATCGATCGCAGCGTTTCCGCCGCCAACGACTGCTGCCTTCTTCCCAACCTTGACAGGCTCGCCAAGCGCCACGTCGCGGAGGAAAGCCACTGCAGGCATGACCCCTTCGAGGTCCTCACCAGGAACATTCATCTTGACTTCATTATGGGCTCCTACTGCTATGAACAGAGCGTCGTATTCCGATGCCAGGTCGTCAAGTTTGACATCTTCGCCGATCCTTGTATTGGTTCGTATCTCTACGCCGGCCTTCTTGATCACTTCGATCTCCCAGTCCAATATCTCCTTGGGAAGCCTGTATTCGGGGATTCCTACGGCCAGCAAGCCGCCGGCAACAGGCAAAGCCTCGAATACGGTGACCTTATGCCCAGCCAGCGCAAGGTAGTAGGCAGCGCTGAGGCCCGCGGGGCCGGCGCCCACTATCGCAACGCGCTTCCCAGTCGGGGGCTTGTGCTCCGCCGCAGGCGATACGCCATGCTTCTTCTCCCAATCCGCAGCGAATCTCTTGAGAGACTTGATCGCTACAGGCTCGTCGAATGTAGCGCGTCTGCATTTGGATTCGCACGGATGGTCACAGACCCGTCCGCAGATAGCGGGGAATGGGTTCTTGGAGCGGATCAGCGCTGCCGCTTCAGCAAACTTGCGTTCCTTTATCAAAGCAATGTAGCGAGGCACATCCACATCGGCAGGGCATGAGTTCTGACACGGGGAGTAGAACAACGCCGCGCACGATGACGCCGGGCACTTGTGATCTCTGATGTGAGCGTCATACTCATCTCGGAAGTAGCGAATCGTCGACAGCACAGGATTGGCAGCGCTCTGGCCCAGGCCGCACATGGCAGTAGCCATTATCTGCTCTCCCAGTTCTATCAGGAGTTCGACGTCGCCTTCCCGACCCTGTCCCTTTGTTATGCGATCGAGGATCTCGAGCATCCTCTTCGTGCCTATGCGGCACGGCGCACATTTCCCACATGATTCATCCTGTATGAATTGCATGAAGAACTTGGCGAGGTCAACCATGCAGGTGTCCTCGTCCATGACGATGAGTCCTCCTGAGCCCATCATCGTTCCGAGTTCCTTCAAGGATTCGTAATCAATCGGAGTATTCAGATACTGCGCGGGGATACAGCCTCCGGACGGACCTCCGGTCTGCGCAGCCTTGAACTTCTTGCCATTGGGTATTCCGCCGCCTATGTCGAAGATGATGTCGCCCAGAGGCGTCCCCATCGGGACTTCCACAAGGCCCGTGTTGTTAATCTTTCCTGCGAGGGCAAACACCTTCGTGCCCTTGCTCTTTTCAGTTCCGATGGACGAGAACCATTCAGCCCCTTTGAGAATGATCGGGGCAATGTTGGCGTACGTCTCAACGTTGTTGATCAGCGTCGGCTGTCCCCACAGGCCTGACTGAGCAGGATATGGAGGTCTCGGCCTCGGCTCGCCCCGCCGGCTCTCTATGGACGCCAGAAGAGCGGTTTCCTCGCCGCAGACAAAAGCGCCTGCCCCGACCCGGAGATCGATATCGAAATTGAAACCGGATCCGAGAATGTCTTTGCCCAGCAAGCCATATTCGCGCGCTTGGCCTATCGCATGTTGCAGGTGCTCAACGGCTAGAGGATACTCTGCCCTGACGTATATATAGCCCTGGTTTGCGCCAATCGCATATCCTGCGATCGTCATTGCTTCCAGCACTGCATGGGGGTCCCCCTCCAGCACTGATCTGTCCATAAAGGCCCCCGGGTCTCCCTCGTCCGCGTTGCATACTACGTATTTGGGCGAACCAGGCGCTTTGGCGGTCAGCAACCACTTAGTCCCTGTAGGAAATCCGGCACCGCCCCTGCCCCTGAGGCCTGAATCTTTTATCACATTGACTACCTCTTCAGGCGTCATATCTGTAAGGGCCTTGCCTAAAGCGGCGTAACCGTCTCTGGCAATGTACTCATCTATTTCCAACGGATCGATTACCCCGGTGTTTCGGAGAGCTATTCGCTCCTGCCGGCTGAAGAAAGTCATGCCTTCCTGCGTTTCTACCTTCTCCGAAGTCATCGGCTCCTCATAGAGGAGTCGATGGACAATCCTGCCCTTCACAAGATGCTCGTCAACGATCTCCCTGGCGTCATCTGGCGTGCAATTGCAGTACAGGACGCCTTCAGGATACACAACGATTATCGGACCTAGGTCGCATGGTCCCATGCATCCGGTTACGACCACTTTGATTTCGCGCCCAATGCCTTTCGCGGCTATCTCAGCCTCCAAAGCCTCCCGAACTGCCGTACACCCGGAGGACACACAGGCCGCGCCGCCGCAAACAAGGACGTGCGCTCTAACCAAATCCATTCGTATTCCTCCCTCGTTCCCTTGCTCTTCCATCCCTATCAGGAATACTTCGCCAAGACTTCAGCCACGCGGTCAGGCTTGATGCGCGCATAGATGTCGTCATCAACCGTCATGACCGGACCAAGACCGCAGGCGCCTATGCATCTCATAACCTGGATCGAGAACAATCTGTCATCAGTGGTATCTCCAGCCTTAATCCCCAGCGCCTGTTCTACCTTCTCGAGAACCTTGTCGCCCCCGCGCACATAACACGCCGTTCCCAAGCAGACTCCTACCTGGTGTTTGCCCTTGGGCTTGGTAGAAAACAGCGCGTAAAAGGTAACGACGCTATAGACGTCGGCCAGCGGAACATCGAGCCCTGCAGCAACCCTCTCCTGGACTTCCAGGGGAAGGTAGCCCACAACTTCCTGGATCTCGTGCAGGCACGGGATCAAGATTCCGCGCTGGCCCTTGTACTTGGCGATTATCTCGTCCACTAGAGCCCACTGCTCAGACGTGATATCACCGGCGCACTTGGATTCACAGCAACCCATCGACATTTCAACCTCCTCTGCCGGCCCTAATCCTCGACATAACATGAATGCATATTAGATGCCACATGGGCCGATAATCTGCTCCATTCTTGCTTTGTTAAGTCCACTGTGGTAATGTGTTCTTGCATTGATCGTGACTTTTTTCACAATCTTTCTTGCGCGAACCCCTACCTTTGCATCCGTATCCCATGTCCGAGCTGGCATTACGCAGCCCGGCAAGGCCCATAAGGCCCTATGACCCAAACCATCGGCCAATTCATAATAGTACTGCTGACTCCTATCTCCACCTCGTTTCTCTGGTCCAGGAGTTTGATCATGCTCCTTGACATTCACCGTGATGGCTAACCGAGCCGATCCCGCAACCCCATCAGCAGGATGGGACCTCGAATACTCATCAGAAAACAAGACTCTTAAGCGGTGGCTCCACTTCCCCGCAACCTGTCGAAGCGGCCTTGTTCCCGAGACGCTCACTTCGACACTTCCCTTGTATTTCCTCTCTTTAGTGAGGCAGAACGGTGTTCATCATGATAGCGCCATTGTGCCTGGAGGTGTGCCACAACTCTAGGAATCCGACTTATCCAAAAACAAGGCCGAACAAAAACAGCCCTCTACTCTCCCAGAGCTTCCAACATGCGGACCAAAGCCGCATTTGGGGAAAGAAGAGGGACAAAGCCCAGCGTTGCGATGGCTTTTCCAAAGCCTAAGCCACTAGATTGATAGAAAACGCCCGAAGAGTCTGGGGCGAAATTGGCTCCAATGCCTCCACCGCCAGCAAGAGCCCTTACATCCTCATGATGACGCCTGATGGTCAATGCTCCGCCCGAGCGAGGCTCCACACCTTCTCCATACAATGTGGATGACTCGCATCCCGCTCGAGCTGCAGCTAAACAGGATCTGGCATGAACACTGCACTTTCTGCGCCTGCCGCTTTGTTCTGCGATGACCTGCAATTACAGTCCTCCGAATCCGTCCCGTAATACGCACCTGCATTATGCACTGTTTCATTATATCATGTAATCTGGACGATGTACTCCACTAATTATATAATCCTGTTGGAGTGAGCAATGAAAAAGGAGGCTTATGGGCCAAATGCAGCACACAAGAGCAGCCATTATCGGTTATGGGAATGTGGGACGGGCAGCGGCAGACGCTCTGGCGGCGTCACCTGACTTCGAATTGGCCGGCGTAGTAAGGCGAAAGGCCGCACCAGGCGATCTTCTTCGCGGCCATAGTTGGGTTGCCCCCTCAGTCAGCAGTATCACGGATCTCGAAGGGGTTCAAGCTGCGCTAGTCTGTGTGCCCACGCGCGAACTGGCAAAGGTAGAGTTTGCACTGCTGGAATCGGGAATCAGTGTGGTCGACGCTTTCGACATACACGGGGAAGCCATTTGCGCTCACAAAGAGGCCCTTCAACCCTCGGCGATTTCGGGCCAGGCAGTCGGGGTAATAGCCTCGGGCTGGGATCCAGGCATTGATTCTGTGATAAGGGCTCTTATGGAAGTAGCGGCGCCCGCGGGCTCAACTTACACAAACTTCGGACCTGGCATGAGCATGGGGCACTCCGTCATTGCGCGTTCCGTGCCAGGAGTAGAAGATGCAATCTCAATTACATTGCCTGCAGGCCGCGGCAGACACAAGCGAGCAGTATATGTCGTGCCCGATGGTTCCAGGCCCTTCCAGGATGTCGCTGGAGATATCGCATCAGATCCGTGTTTCGTCGACAACGAAACAGAAGTCTTCCCTGTAACATCAGTGGAGCCATTTGCAGACAATGGACATGCCGTGAGAATCGAGAGAGAAGGGGTCATAGGTGCTGCATCTGGTCAGGTTTTTGAGTGGCATATGAAGATATGCAACCCTGCAGCGACCGCACAAATAATGCTGGGAGCGCTCAGGGCAGCGCTCAGAGCCGAACCCGGAGTGTATACTCTCCTTGAGCTTCCCATCGCCCACATGCTGCCAGGAAGCATAGGTGAGAATATCAGAAGACTCATCTAGCATCCATCTGCCGGAGAGTCTTAGCGGGCTCAGGTGTAGACTACGCGGTTCTTTCCTTGCCGTTTCGCCTTGTACAGGGCAGTATCAACAGCGTTGACAAGCTCGTCCACTGTAGATCCTGCCTCAGGGAACGACGCAACACCGATACTTACAGTGGTGAATACCGGCGATCCGTCAACAGACAATGGCGAATTCTCTATCCGGGCGCGTAGGCGTTCCGCCACAATGCCCGCATCTTCCTTCCTTGTGTTGGGAAGAATTATCATGAACTCATCTCCAGCGTATCTTGCCAGAGTGTCTGACTTGCGCGATACTGACCTCATCGTCTCAGCTAGATGTATAAGATGCATGTCGCCTATGGCATGCCCATACCTGTCATTGACATATTTCAGGCTATCAGAGTCTATCATTATCAACGACAACGGAGACCCACTCCGCCTGGCCCTTTCAATCTCCCGCTCCAGCGCGTTGCAGAAGAATCTGTAGTTGCCAAGGTCTGTCAGGTAGTCTGTAAGAGAGAGCTCTCGCGCCGTTTGGTAAAGCCGCGCATTTTCGAGAGCTATCGCAGCACTCGCTGCAATCGTCGTCAAAAGCTCAATCTCCTCAGGGCCGTATGCATTTGGTTGGTAGCTTTGAGTGGATATGGCCCCCACTACGTGAGGCCCGACCCTCATCGGCACAATAATTATCGAGCGTGTGGGATCCGGCTTATGCCCTAGCCACCTGGCTCCCTCCAGGTCATCCCGGGCCTCCAGGTGGGCAACGAAGGGCTGCCCTGTCATTATCACCTTGGAAGTAGGCCCATCATCCAATTTGAAGCGTGCGGGCGGACAGCGCTTGCCGTCGTCGATCAAGAACGCCATCTCTATCTCGCGCTTCTGCGGATGATACGTGGCTACGAAAAAGGCCTCCATGGGGATGATGCGACAGACTTCACGATAAATCTTCTCGAAAAGGGCTTCCGGTTCAAGGACTGATGCGAAGCTACCGGATATCTCGTTGATGGTAGAGAGGTAATCCGCCCTGCGCCTTGCCTCCTCCAAAAGACGTGCGTTCCCAATAGTGACGCTCAGTTGCCTGCCCAGGATCTCCAGAAATTCGCACTCCTCTTCGGTGTAGCTCGTCTCCGGCCGCGTATGGCCGAACGAAAGGCCGCCGATGACATCTGAGCCCATAACAATGGGCGCCGCAAGGGTGGAGGTAATCCCCTTTTCCTTGATCTTGGCTAAGGCCTTGTCGTAGTTCTGGTAATCTGATATGACAACAGTCTCCCGCTTCTGAATAGCTAACCCGATAGCGCCATGCCCCTGCACCAGCCGTGATCCGCAAAGACCAGGTGGCAGGTTACGGCAGGCCTTCGACACATATCTTCCCTGCTTGTCGCGGATGACAATCATCCCCGCCTCGGCTTGCAGGACATCAAGACCCACGTCCACTATGGATTCAAGTGTAGCTTGCAGGTCAGAACCTGAATTTACCTCGCGGGCGATTTTGGCCAGGATGCGATCCCAACGATTGCGCTTCTCTGTCCTCTGATGCTCCGCTTCGGCCACCGACGAGGATGCCAGATAGGCTTTGGCAAGCAACCCCACTCCGCAACCGGAAAGCACCAGTATTCCGGCTCTGTAGGCGATTACTCGACCGGCCCCGTCAATACTCGCCCACGAAGCATAGGTCGCAGACAGGTAAAAGCCAACCGCGCCAATTCCCATAATCGCACATGAGACTGGACCTACGTTTAGAGAGTACACCACAATCTCAAGCAAGTATAGCAGGAAGGCCTCGCTGTGAATCCCGCCCGTCACAAAAACCGTAGCAGAAATCAGAACAAGGTCGAATACTGTGGCAACAGTGTTTGCCACACAGTATCCATGATTATTGCCAATTCTGTTGAACGCAGTGACCGTTGCTATTGCAGGCACGATTGTTATGATGATTGCAGGTGTGATCGATAGGCTTCTAAGCATGAACATTATGCAAGACACTATTATGATGATCCTCAGCAACAGCGCCCCTGCATTCGTGAATTGCGCAACCTCATCTCTGTTAATCGAAGGTTGCGTCGGGTTAGTAGATTCAGCAACTCCCTTGCGAGCGCTCTGTCCTAGCATATGACACCACCAACCAGTTCACTTTTGGAGGCACTAGGCACCTTCTGCAGAAGGGTCTTCAACACTCATCTCACCGGTCGCTCTCAATGACATCAAGATCAGGGGAGGACCCACAGTCTCAAACAAGAGCATTCCCGGGATTACTATGGAGGCAAGCATTCTATAGTGGCCAGGCAAAGCCACTCCAGCGGCAACTGTCAGGCCTGCTGCCAGTCCAGCCTGGGGCAGAAGTGAAAGGCCCATATACCTCCCTACCCGTCCTCCGACTCCGGCCAACCCGGACGCGGCGCCCGCCCCAACCACCTTTCCCAATACTCGCGCAACAACGTATGCAACGAAAAGGCCTAGCGAACCTGAGAGAGCGTCAAAACTGCATCCGACCCCGGCAAGGCAAAACAACATCACATATATCGGGGGCGAAAACCGGTCTGCTGATGAAAACAACCGCCTGCTTCCGACCACCATGTTTGATATGGTTGCCCCAAGAACAAGACAGCTGATCATCGGCGACACATACATCCTGCTCGAAAGGCCCGCTGTCAGCAATACTGAGCTAACCACAACAACTACAAGCTCGTCAGCGCCTCTTACATACTTAATGAAGAATCCCATTGCGATCCCAACCACGGCGCCCACAACCACTGCTCCGAATAGTTCCCACAAAAATACACCAAATACTCCTGACGCCGACTGCGACGCAATTCCATCGGGAAGCGCCCTGGCCACCGCAACCGAAACCGCATAAAGGATGAGACAAACAGCATCATTGACTGCTACAACTGAAAGCAGGGCGCGCGTTAGAGGGCCCTCAGTTCTGTACTTCCTGGTAATCATTATCGTAGTTGACGGCGCCGTTGCACCGGCAATAGCACCTAGCACCAGTCCAAAACTGAGGGGCTGGCCTACCCACACGCAGACTCCGACCACGGCTGCCATGCAACCGATCGCTTGCATGCAGGCTATCCCAATTACCCCGCGAGGAAGCGAACGCAGATTGCCGACTTCAAGTTCGCCTCCGACTACGAAAGCAATAAGCGCCAATCCTACGCTGGATGCAAATGCTACTCCCGCAGGGGTGATAACCCCAACAATGCCAGGCCATATTTGCCCAATAGCAATGCCAGCGAGAAGGTAGCCAACTACTGAGGACAGGCCCCAGCCAACGACTACCCGACCAGCCACGACACCGCTCAACATGAGAAGACTGATAGCAAGAACGCTATTCATATCAAACCTCTCCGCCGGCGCAGAAGCTTATTTTCCCAGTTCGTCAAGGCTTGAATGACGCTTCGGAAATCCAACAACCTTTCCAACAGGCACGGTGAATAGGACCCCAGCACCAGGTCTGCTAAGGTCGCCGACAACCTTTTCCACAGCCTCAATCGCTTCATCGACCTTCTCGTCAGGCAAGAGAGCAAAAATGGTGCGGTTGTATGGCCTGCTCTCATTCAGATGATGCCTCAGGGCAGCAAAAATCGGTATTGACGAGTTATCGATTTCCGACAAAGCCCGGCCCATTCCGACACTTTCTATGCAAGTGGCCCCTGTGATGCCCGCCCTGACAAAGGATGAAAAGACGTCATCCAGGAGCGTCGTATCATTCAGAACAACAAATAGGACCTGCAAAAACGTTCCCTCCAATGACCCCTTCTCAAGAGGCAAGTCCATTGCCTTTACTATAGCTTACTACGTATTGGATGACAAGGTATTGGATAATGTACAATATCATTATCTGGCCAAATCACCTTTCAGTTCCTCTATCATATTATAGCAGTTCTAACCTTTCGAGACCAACCGATGCTCAATCCGCCTGCAATACAATTGCCAGAGAGAAACCTCCAGGAAAGACGTGCGACGCTGCCAACGACCGAGCCATTGTTCGCGCCAGGCATATGGTTTCCTCAATGGTGGCCGATTCTTCGAGCTCGAAAAGGAGACGGGGACACGTTCCGTTGGAGTGGCTCACCCTTAGGAAGCGAACGGGAAAGCCACCAGAATCCAGCACTTCGAGGACAACTTCCACGATCTCCACCCTCTCATAAACACTCTTGGAACAAGATCCATGCTCCTACCGGGCTGCACATCCACGTATGCCGTTGGTCGCAACCATTACCCCAGTATCTCATCGTTCGGCCGTACTGCCCAGCGTGCCGACACTGCGCTTCTCTACTGACAGCCTATTCATTCAAGACCGAATGGGCACTCGTGCGCCTTGGAAGGTGAGTGAAAGAGCATGAAGAAGTACTGTTGATCAGACAGAAGCATGTCTCAATGGCAAGACGCGGAGGTGCGGAAGTTGCTCAAGAGGTTTATTGACATATCAAGGGAGCTTCATGGCTCCACGGACGTTTGGCCGGGCGATCCGAAGGTCCGTTTCGCAGATGCTGCCACCATATTGGAGGACGGTGTTCAAGTTACTGAGCTAACTCTGGGCACCCATTCGGGCACCCACATCGACGCACCTGCACATTTCATTGAAGGGGCTGCTGGAGTAGATCAAGTTCCGCTGGATTCCCTGATTGGCCCATGCTTAGTAGTTGACCTGACAGCTGCCCAGGGTCCGATTTGCCGTGGACTCCTTGAGGACTGTCTGCCGATCGGTCACCCGCCAAGACTGCTCCTGAAGACTTCGCACAGCGGCCGCAAAGACGAGGCGTGCCTCGATCAGAGCGCAGCTCATCTGCTAATCGAGCGAGGAACGAAACTAGTGGGAACGGAGGAGATGAGCATCGAATCCGGACAAGGGGACGGCTCTGTTCATCAATCCCTTCTTAGCGAAGGGATTGCAATACTGGAGTACATAAATCTCCGAGCCGTGAAGCCAGGTTCTTACGTGCTTATCGCCCTTCCGCTTCGCCTTAGGGGGGCCGACGGCTCTCCGTGCCGCGCCATACTGGGAGTTCCCGCCGAGAAAGACGAAATATGATAATTATGCTGTTTTTCGGCAAACATGGGGACACAGGCTGCCTTTGCCATTCGAATCATCCCAGACAAAGCTCCTATTGGATCGTGGCATATGAGCCAATAACGTGTTGCCGATTCTGTTGTCTGCTTGTGAGCAATCTGGTTCTTATTCTCTCCACTCGCCAAGTTCGCTTCAGGAAAAACGTCAGTTCCTTTGGTGACGTAAAGTTCTAGTATACGTTTGAAGGCGACGGTCAGACTAGAAACGCAGTCGCATGCAGCACACTTAATGCGAGAAGGGAGGAGTATTCGATGGCAAGACGGAGCAGAAGCAACAGGATCCTCAACCCGCAGGCTCGTCAGGCTCTTGACCAGATGAAGTATGAGATAGCCAGCCAGGTGGGGATCGACTATAACGCCTATGGTGGATATCTGGGCGACATTCCCGCCCGCGAGGCCGGCCGGATTGGTGGCCAAATGGTTAAGCATATGATCGCAGCCGCTCAGCAGAGCCTTATCAGTCAAACCGTCGCTGGTGCCCAGGCCAGCTTCACGCAGGCTTTGAAACCCCAAGTCTCCGGCACCTTCCCAACTGAAACAGGATCAACCTACACGACTCAGACAAACCTCAACGTGCCGAAATCATAGTAGCTTGCTCTCGCAGGCGGCGGCACGCGAATACGGCGCCCGGTCTAGTCGGCCGGACGCCGTATCATTATTGATTCAGCTCCGGATTGGGCTTTTGCTCTATTATTTGCGCCCCTTGCGAAGATACGCGGCCCAGTACACCGCTGCCACAAGCAATCCTCCGCCCACGATGTTACCCAGTGTCACTGAAGCCATGTTGCGGAAGATCGAAGGGGCAGGCAGTGCGCTCATGCGCGCTCGAATCATGAACCCTGCAGGCAGGTAGAACATGTTAGCCACCGAGTGTTCGCCACCGAACATCACGAACGCAGAGACTGCCATGGCCGTTGGGATGATTCGGCCAGTCACGTCAGCAGCTGCATACGACATCCAGACTCCCATGGAAACTAACCAGTTGCATAGGACCCCTCTGGCAAAGGCAGGCCAAAAGGCCAACTCCGCTTTTGAAAGCGCACTGTTCACAAACCCGGTCGCGATACCCATCCCGGGCGTCATCCACAGTTCTGACCCGTAGTAAAGCCATGCAACAAGGAGAGCCCCCAGGAAATTGCTGAAATACACTATGATCCAATTGCGCAGAAGCCGGGCGAGGGTAATGCGTCTCTCACAAAGCCCGATGATCATCAATGAATTCCCCGTGAAGAGCTCCGCGCCGCCTATGATCACCATTGTTATTCCAACTGAGAATATGAGGCCGGATATGAAGCGGACGGNNGCCATCGTAAACACCATCCTTTTCCGTTGTAAGTGATACACTCCAACTATTTCACTGAAATACAGGTATGTCAATCTAGCAGAACACCATGTTTGCCATCAGTTCCCACAGGGAAATACGCCTTTCTTTGACGAATACACCGTTAGTCTGGAAGACAGCCCCCTTCCAAACCAGGTTTATCAGAGAAAGGAGTTACAACTATTGAACACCAGAACAAACAGCAATAGCAAGTACATCCTCACAGTTGCACTTCTTGCAGCTCTAATCCTGGTCGCATCTGCTGCCGGGGCCGCCGCCACTGCATACAGGGTGGCACAGGGCGATTCTTTGTTCCTCATTGCGCGTCGATATGGCGTGACAGTGGGTGCCATCCGTACAGCGAATGGCTTGGTCAGCGACATGATATATCCCGGACAAATCCTGACGATCCCGAACCAAGCCTCGTCAAATCCGCCGAACTGGCAGTCAGGTGCGACCTACACAATCAGGAGCGGAGATTCGCTGTTCCTTGTTGCACAACGATACGGCGTTACAGTAAGCTCACTGAAGGCCGCAAATGGATTACAGAGCGATTGGATCTATCCTGGCCAGGTATTGACCATCCCCTCCAAGGGTTCTGTACCGCCGAATTCGGGCGGGGGCGGAGGGCTTCCCTCTGGCGGAGCCTGGAATCAATCAGACGTCAGACTGCTCGCGCAGCTAGTTACGGCCGAAGCAGGCGGAGAACCATATGAGGGCCAGGTAGCAGTTGCGGCCACAGTGCTGAACAGAGTCAACAGCCATCTGTATCCGAACACAATATCGGGGGTAGTGTTCCAGGTTATNNTCGTCCACCGCTCTGGATGCAACAACGAGGGCACTGAACGGCTGGGATCCGTCATACGGGGCACTGGGATTCTACAATCCCTCCAAAACCTCGAACTACTGGGTGCGCTCTCGCACCATCACTCGAGTAATAGGCGACCACGTATTCTTTAAGTAGAGGTCGCACGGGCATTCAATGCATTATGAATAGCGGTTCAGTAATTCCCCCGGGCGCAAGCTCGGGGGAATTCTTCCATAAGCTTTGGACCAGTCAAACCTTTCAGCTCAGATAGGGCTGGCTATTGAATTCTTCAACAGAACAATGTAGAATCGACCGAGGGAGGGACAGACCGTGCCAATCTATGAGTACAACTGTGAAAAGTGTGGTAAATTCGAGTTTCTACATGGAGTCGGAGAAGGAGCTCTCGCGCTCTGTCCGAAATGCGGCTCCCCAGTCCGTAGGCTCGTTCCATCTAGGATGGGCATAGCCTTCCACGGATCTGGTTTCTACGTCACTGACCACCGGTCCGAGGATTACAAGAGGGAAGCCCGCAAGGACGGAGAGTCCAGCAGCTCGGCTTCTTAGTACGCCTCGGCAAACTCAGGGGAGTCGCTAACCACACCGTACCAGGCGACCGCGACCGAATGCGGTCGCCTTTTGACTTCTCCACGCGTGCTGTCAGCGCTGCTGTCCTTACATTGGGCAGACCCCTACCCCATTCGCTGATTCCTTCAACCAACCTCGCGTCCCCAATCCGGAAAGACGCAGTTACCTGTCCCGGTAAGCTGGAACATGCCAACTCCCGGCTCGATCGCATGAACCCCGTATTGCCCACGACCCTCAATCCGCGCGGCCACTGCTACTGCTCTTGAGTCAGGGCTCCATGATAATCCCGAAAACCTCGGGTCGCCTATGACCTCGGTCTCGTAAACCTCTCCATCATCCCCTGGCCTAGAGATAACTACCCGGACGACCTGGCCGCCATCTACCTGCTTCCCCCCGGCACAGTATGCAATCATCTTGCCATTCGGTGCCCAGGCAAGAGACCACGGCCAAACTCGCCGGTCAACACCGACCCTCCACCCGTTTCCGGCAATAACGTCTACCGTGCACAGCACAACATCTTCACCCTGGGATGCCAGGTATGCCACGCTTTCACCATAAGCCGTAGCCGCCAACCCCCATATCGGCTCAGGCTCGCTTCTCAGCGATGCCACGGTGCCGTCCACCATATCCCGGATAATGATGTCACCCATATGCGTGTAGATCGTCCTGTAACCATCTCCAAGCCAACCAGCAAAGTGCCCGGGAAAAGTCTGCCCCTTGGAGGGTGAGTCAGCATCCACTACGTACACATGACCATCATGTTCATACATGATCCAATCGCATCCAGCCGACCACTTCGGGCTTACAAACCCTGCGAGCGGCTCCGTTATCACTCGATCTGAGTCAGCGCGCACATCGACGATGTGAATCCTTCCATCGGCGCCCTGCACCGCCACCCAACGGCCATCGGGGGAGAGCACTGCGACTGATGCCCACGAACACTGAGCGGACGCAAGCATCTTCGATGACCAGTCTCCAACGCCATAGATGAGGAGTCCGGGACCCCCATGTCGGTCGGAGATGGCTGCCATCGATCCCTCCAAGCCATGCGGAACAGGAAGCACGACAATGCCGTCTTCGGCAAGAGTCGCCTCCTGGCTCATCCAAGGGTTAAGCTCCAGGAGAGCAGTAGCCGTGACGCCATAATGCGCTGCAATATCTCCAGGCCCCTCACCTGCTCTTGTACGATGCCCGGGACTGCGGTATTCTCCTTCTGGCATAAGAAACACCTCGCTTGCGACCATCCCTCAAGCCAAATATATGCCTATCGCACACAGAAGGTGCACAGGCGAACCATCTGGACCCCGGAATAGCCTCAAGCGAGGTGCTTTATCCTTCCAGCTAGCGCTCTGCTAAATGGCACGCTACCTGGTGAGTTCCTTCATGCAAAACAAGCTCCGGTTGGACCTCTTTGCATATGTCCATCGTATGTGGACACCTGGGATGCAGCCTGCATCCGCTCGGAGGATCAACAGGGCTAGGTATCTCGCCCTTCAATATCTCGGCGAATCCACGATGCCTTGGATCGGGCACGAAGACCGCTCCAATCAGGGCCGTAGTATACGGATGCAGCGGCCCCTGGATGACCTCATCAGCCGTTCCCATTTCTACGATCTTGCCAAGATACATGACTGCGATCCTGTCGCAAATATGGCGAGCCGTAGCAAGGTCGTGCGTGATGTAGATGAACGTGACCCCTCTGCTCCTCGAAAGCCTCAGCATCAAGTTGAGGACTTCGCCTCTGATTGACACGTCGAGCATCGAAACCGGTTCATCAGCGACTATGAAGTCCGGATCCACACTGAGGGCACGTGCGACAGCCACCCTCTGACGCTGTCCACCCGATAGCTCATGGGGGTACCTGCCCATGTACTCCTCCGGTGGCACCATCTCCACATCAGCCAGCGCCGATGCCACAGCGTCGCGCGAATCGTGTACAGACTTCGTAAGCCCCTGCAAAACCAGAGGTTCGGATATGATTGTCTGCACATCCATACGCGGATTCATCGACTCATAAGGATCCTGGAATATGATCTGCATCTTTCGACGCAGCTTGTTCATCTCTTTCTCATCGAGTCCAAAGATGTCTTCGCCTTCCAGAACTGCCTCACCGCCGGTCGCGTCGGTTAGCCTAAGAATAGTTCTGGCTAACGTGGTCTTACCGCACCCCGACTCGCCCACCAATCCCAGGATCTCGCCTTTGTACACATCGAGGCTCACCCCATCCACCGCTCGCAGCACCGGTTGTTCCTTGGTCCTCATGGACTGCCAAAACCCCATGCGAACAGGGAAGTATTTGACGAGATCCCTCACTTGAAGTATGACCTCAGGATTCTCAAGCGAGTTCACCTTCTCGTTCGTAGCTACTCCGCCCATATGTCCACCCCCTGCTCAACGATTTCGGCTTTGTGGCAGGCGACGTAGTGTTTCTCGCGCGAAACCGCACGAAGCTCTGGCTCCACAGTCATGCATTCCTCATCCGCAAGCGGGCACCGCGGATGGAACCTGCAACCGGGCGGGGGAACAATCAGGTTCGGAGGAAACCCCGGCAGCGACCTCACTCGCGATCTTTCGGCATGGATGTTCGGGAAGGACTTCACCAATCCCAAAGCATAAGGGTGAGTCGGATTCACGTAAACATCCAACACGCTGCCGTACTCCATCACCTTGCCGGCATACATGATTACGACAGAGTCGCATGTCTGAGCAATCACCGACAAGTCATGTGTTATCAACATCATGGAGAGGTTGAGTTCCTCTCTCAGTTCCCCGATGGCCTTCAGGATCTGTGCCTGAACCATCACATCCAGCGCAGTAGTAGGCTCATCCGCAATTATCAAGTCAGGGTGGCACGCCAGAGCCATAGCAATCACGGCCCGCTGTTTCATGCCTCCACTGAACTCATGCGGATATTCGCCATATCTCTTAGGGTTAATGCCCACAAGGTCAAACAGATCCCGAGTTCTACTCACAGCCTCTTCATGAGATACATCCTCATGTTCGAGTATGGCCTCGACAATCTGATCTCCAACCCTGTGGACTGGGTTGAGGCAGTTCATTGCCCCCTGGAATATCATGGATATCTGCTTCCATCGAACATCTTTGCGAAACTTCTCCTCGGGCATCTTCAGAAGATCCTGCCCGTTCATGACTACGCTGCCGCCATGATATGCTCCGTTCTTTGGCAACAGACGTAGGATGGAGATCGCCATGCTCGATTTCCCACACCCGGACTCCCCAGCAATTCCCACTGCCTTTCCACGCTCTATGTCAAAGCTTACGGAATCGACCGCTTTAACATGGCCCCTGAGGGTCCGGTAGTACATTTTCAGGTCTCTCACTTCAAGCAGGGCCATAGCTACGCTCTCTCCCTATACCGTGGATTATAGATCTCATTCACCGAATTACCGATCAACACGAAGGCTAGGCTGAGGAAGGTCAATGCCAAGCCTGGCGGAATCAGCCACCACCATGCGAGGCGCGTAAACCCTCCGAACTGGCGTGCATTCTGCATCATCCTGCCCCACGTGGGAACACGCGGATCGCCCAGACCCAGGAAGCTCAACGAAGCCTCTGTAAGAATGGCTCCCGGTATCCTGAGAACCAGGTTTGCAAAGATCAGCGGCATCACGTTGGGAAGAATATGTTCACGCATGATGTATCCTCCGGATGCCCCTGAAGCCCTGGCCGCCTCGACAAACATTCGCTCCTTAAGCGACAACGTCTGCGACCTAACAAGCCTCGCAATCCCCATCCACGCAAATATGGCAAGCAGGATCACGATATTGCCGACGCTCTTTCCGATCAAAGATCCCAGGATTATCAGGACCGGCAAGGTCGGAAGCGACATCATCACATCTGCGATTCGCATCAGTACTTCGTCAACTGCACCGCCGAAGTACCCTGCACATAGGCCTACAGTGGTGCCAAGCACTATCGCGATGAACGCAGACGAAAGGCCTATCGCAAGTGCGATTCTCGTTCCGTGAATCAGCTGCGACCAGAGGTCGGAACCCATATGGTCAGTTCCGAGCACTCCATGGACAAGGCCAAGGATCTCGAACTTGACAGGCGTCGTCTTGATCGTAACAGGCCCTTCCTTCGAATCTGTCCAGGCACTAAGCCGCACAGTGTAGGTACCCCTCTGAGAGAAGACAACATCTGTCGGCTCGTCGAAGAAACCGATGCCAAGTCGCATCTTCAGATCGTAGTCCCTGGCATCTACAAGAGCCTTTCCAGATTCAACGCTCCCGTGTATCTTTGCATCCCAGACATCGAACGCCTGGCCATCTGGGGTTACAAGTTCGAGCATTATTGTGGTCTCTGCACTGCTTGGCGCATCAACCGTATAGTCGAACCCAAAAGAGAACGTCTTGGGAGGCATGTAGTCGTACTCCTGGCTGTGACTAAGGACGAGTTTGCCTTCGGATGCGCCGATTGTCTCCTCGGCGGGAGCCTCAAGCTCGAAGCCATACTCATCCTCTGGCTCCTCCACTTCTTCGACTTCCTCGTCATCCGCCAGAAGCCCAAACGGATCCCAATCGACATCACTTGATACCCAAAAGCCCTCTGCTGACCACGGGTCTTCCTCAGGGGTCTCTTCTTCCTCCACAGGATGCGTCTGAGGCAAGACTATCTCCGTTCCCACTCCTTCGAAATATGGCAACTCGCACGACGACAGTGATACGCCATCAACCTGCTCGCGGACCCAATCGTCAACGCCCAGGTATGTCCTCATAGTGGGTGGAGCGTCCTTAAACTTGGCACTAGTCTTTGTGATCCAGGCTGGCGCGGCGAGCCTGTCAGCAAGGTAAAGGTCTTCCATTGGATCGTAAGGTGCAATCCATGGCGCAAAGATCGCGACCAGGAAGTACACGATCACTATCCCCAGACCTACCATTCCCTGGGGCTTACGCCTGTACTGCTCCCAGAAAGTAAGCGGCTTTGGAGCGGCCGCAGTAGCTGCCTTAACAACAGCGGCTCTCTCTTCACTCTTCGATCTAAGCTCAGTCTGTTGGCTCACTTCACACCACCTGCCCCAACGCGGATCCTCGGGTCAACAAGCCCATATACAACGTCCGCCAGTAGATTACATATTACAACAGCCAAAGCTATGAGGTAGAAAGCGCCTTGAGCCGCAGGATAATCCATCTGAAGTGTGGCATCAAGGAGGTATCTTCCAACCCCATGCCACGAGAAAATGCTCTCAGTAATGACAGCCCCCGACACCATCCCTGGCAACGACATGAAGAGCAACGTTACTATCGGCGGGAGGACGCTGCGCAGCGCGTGTTTATAGAGGACATCTCTTTCTGACATTCCCTTTGCCCGCGCCGTGATAATGTAGTCCTGCCCCAGGGCCTCTATCATCGTATTTCTAGCATACAATGCCCACGAACCAAAACCAACGATCATGTTGCTCGTAACCGGAAGCACGAGATGCCATAGTTTGTCAACAAACTGAGGCCACGCTCCAACAGGCGGGGGCGCGCTCATTGTGCCATGTATAGGCATTATTGGCCAGTAATAGCCAAACAAGAGAAGCATCAGCAACTGGACAAAGAACGTGGGCACCGCATGGGAAAAAAGGCCCGCAGGGATGACTACCCTGTCCCTAAACGAGCCCGGAGTCGCAGCAGCCTTGACTCCCAGACTCATCCCAACTGTTGATGTGAGTACAAACGTGGCAAGGAAGAGCTTGATGGTGTTGGGAAGCCTCTCCTTCAGCTCATTCCAGACATGCCGTCTTGTCGAGAACGAGTAGCCCAAATCAAACTTTAGTAAGTTCTTCATATAATTCAAATACTGCTTCCACGGGGGCTCGTCCAGGCCAAACTGTCTCCTTAACTCAGCCTTCGCTTCCGGCGTGAAGTTGGGGTCTATGATCATCTTGGTTGGATCACCCGGCATCACGCGGAACAAGATGAAGTTGAGGGTCAGTATGACGTAGAGGACGATCACGGCATAGACAAGTCGCCTGATGACATACGAACGAAAACCCAAATCCGTCTCACCTCATTCTGCCTTGTCACTGGATCGCCGCCCCAGGGCCCCTAGGCCCGGGGCGGCGTGTAACCAGCTCACTTCGGCCCTACTTGTTCAAACGCCAGTAGTTCGGGTTCTTAACAAGCCTTACATACTCGCCAGGCACATAATCCTTCAGAATGAACGGACCAGTTCCAACAAGCTTGGAGTAACCCTTGATCTTCGGGTGCGCTTCCTTCCAAGGCTCGAAGCCCTTCCAGTCCTCAACATCCTTCCAGATGTGCTTGGGCAAGAAGGCCAGGCCTGCATTGTAGACATGCCAGTAGCTGATGTTGTCAAAGTATACCTTGACAGTGTACCTATCGATCAGCTCAACCTTGACAATATCCTGAGTTGCATCGAGATACCTCGGAACGTCGTTCTTCTTAAGGTAGTTGATGGTGAACTCGACGTCCTCAGCGGTGAACGGCATGCCGTCAGACCACTTGATGCCCTTCTGAATATACCAGGTCACGGTGGTGCCCTTCTTGCCGGGCTCAGGCTCCCAAACGCCAACATCCCACTTGCGAGCCATCCACGGCATATCATCTAGCGTCTCAGGGTGCATTGCCATTAAGCTGTCGTTCAACCTGGAGAGCACTTCCTGCTCGTAAGCGCTTGATGCAACACACGGGTTGAGGTTCTTAGGCTCCTC
>MTKW01003519.1_pt1 | contig 34549 bp, 38 predicted proteins | sample 1042761 | NCBI WGS metagenome assembly MTKW01 (sample SAMN06205366, study PRJNA360243) | anaerobic digester metagenome | biome: Wastewater treatment plant; feature: Anaerobic digester sludge; material: sludge; isolation source: anaerobic digester fed with sludge from wastewater treatment plant ...
GCGTCTAAAAGGGATATGCGGAGGGCTTCTGCATGGAAAAAGAGGCTTGCCGCACCTAATCTGATAGAGTGCCCAAGGTGTCATTCTTTGATAGTACCACACAGAGTGTGCCCTGACTGCGGGCACTATAAAGGGCAGGAAGTAATAAGAGTGGCCGACAAATAGATCACCTGGCAATTCGCCAAGTTGTCGAAATTCTGGCTAAATGCTGCAAAAGACACAAAACTCCGGGTAATTTCGGAGTTTTTTTGTCGATTAAATTAGGTTGCCAATATATTCTGGAGTTTGTATACTTGACATTAGGATGAAGGTATTAACACTTGGTGCTAATTAGACTAAAGGTGATTGCAAATGGCTTATGAGCCTAAAGAACGACGGGAACGGCTAAAACAAGTTCTTGCTGCTAACCCGTTTCTATCAGACAGGCGCCTGGCCCGCCATTTCGATGTAAGCATGCAGACTATTCGACTGGATAGGCTTGCACTTGGCATTCCGGACCAGCGAACCCGAACTAAAGAGGTGGCTGAAAGGGTTTATGCCAGAGTCCGGGCCATGGGGCAGCGAGAGATTGTGGGCGAGCTAATCGACGTTGAACTCGGGAAATCCGCCATTTCGGTTATGGAAGTTGCTCCTGAAATGGCGTTTGAGCGTTCAGGCATTGCCAGAAGCCACTATATTTTTGCCCAGGCGGATTCCCTTGCCATTTGCCTGGTTGATTCGCATAATGTAGTGACTGGAATAGCCAATTTGAAATTCAAACGCCAGGCCAAAGTAGGGGAAAAGCTGATAGCCAAAGGCCAGGTCATAAGAGAAAAAGGCAATAAGTTTTCTGTGCTGGTGGAAACACGTTCTAAGGGAGAACTCATTTTTAGAGGAAAATTCCTGGTCTTTGCCCTGGATGAGAGGGGGAGTAAGGAATGATGCCAGAGAAGCCGGAAAGACGAAATACGATAGCTCTCGACCTAATGGGAGGGGATTATGCCCCTGATGCAATAATAGACGGATGTATCACATCTCTGGAAAAGGGAACTTCGATTCTTGCACTGGGAGACGAAAGGGCCGTTAATCTTCTTCAGAGGAGAGCGGATTATCCAAACCTCAAGACCCTGGTATGCAGCCAGGTGATTACGGCCGGGGATGCCCCTGTAAAAGCCATTAGGGCCAAACGTGATTCAACTATTGTCAGAGGGCTAATGGCGGTCAAGAACGGAGAAGCCGGCGCTTTTGTTTCAGCGGGCTCAACAGGAGCTCTTCTGGCAGGCGGAGTTCTTATCTTAAAGCGTGCAGAAGGAGTGGATCGCCCGTGCCTCGGAATTGTCTTGCCTTCTCAGAGTGGGCGGGGAGTCCTTTTTATGGATCTGGGGGCTTCATCTGACGTACGGCCGGAGACGTTGGTTAAATTTGGCTTAATGGGTAAAATATATGCAGAAAGAGTCCTTGGCTGGCACGAGCCCAGTGTAGGCCTGCTTAACATCGGAAGCGAGAGAGACAAAGGGAACACGGTAATTCGAAAAGCGTATCGTCTTATGGAAGACGCCCCCCTAAAATTTGCAGGCAACATTGAGGCAAGAGATGTGTTTTTTGAAAAGGCAGATATAGTCATAACCGATGGATTCACAGGCAACATATTTCTGAAAACTTGCGAAGGCACTGTGCTGTTTCAGGTGAGGGCCATGAAGAAGGAGATGAAACGCAATTTTTCGTCAAAACTTGGTGCGCTTTTGTTGCGCCATGCATTTGACAAGGTAAATCAGACTCTTGACTATTCTTCGTATGGAGGCGCTCCAATGCTGGGTCTGGAGGGATGTCTTGTGAAATGCCACGGTTCCTCAAAATCAGTGGCCATTGACAACGGGATACAGCAAGCTCTTAGGTTTCTCATAGGTGATGTAGCGTCGGTAATATCCAGCACCCTATCGAAAAAGAGTCTTGGGGAGAGTGAATAATGGAGACTTCTTCTATTTCCGTGGTAGTCGAATCCCTGGGAGCATATGTGCCACCTTCAATTCTTTCAAATGCAGATCTTGAGAAGATGGTTCAAACATCTGGAGAGTGGATATTTGAAAGAACCGGAATTCGGGAAAGACGCCTGGCTGCTCACGGGGTGAGCACCTCAGATATGGCTATTCAGGCTGCTATATCATGTCTGGCATCTTCAAAGATAACTGCCGGGGACCTAGATTTAATAATAGTGGCTTCTGCCAGTCCCGATTATGCTTTTCCTGCAACTGCATGTATCGTTCAAAATGCTATTTCTGCAAAGTCTGCAGCGGCATTCGACATGGAAATTGGTTGTACCGGGTTTATATATGCATTGGCGACAGGTTCTCAATTCATTGCTTCAGGAGCATACAAAAATGTGTTGGTTATCGGTGCTGAGACTTTGTCACGGATTGTTGACTGGACAGACCGGAATACGTGCGTCTTATTTGGCGATGGGGCCGGCGCGGCCCTTTTAACCGCAGGAACAAAAGGCCAGGGTATTTTGGCGTTTCATTTGGGCGCAGACGGAGAAAAGTGCGATCTCCTTTCCCTCCGTGGCGGCCTGGCCAGGTTTCCTGCAAGCCCGGATACACTGGCCCAGGGATTGCACTACATACACATGGAAGGAAAGGCCGTGTTTAAGTTTGCAGTGAGGAGTATGGATAGTGCCCTTAATTCGCTGCTTGTAAGAATAGGAAAGACGGCAGACGACATTGATCTTTTGATTCCACATCAAGCCAATGTCAGAATTATTGATTCTGCGTGTCAGCGGTTCAGAATACCGAGAGAAAAGGTAATGGTTAACATAGATAAATACGGGAACACATCTTCGGCTTCAATCCCAATAGCACTTTATGAAGCTTTTCAGCAAGGCAGAATCAAAAGAGGTGATCTGGTCGTTTTGGTCGGTTTCGGAGCTGGCTTGAGTTGGGGGGCAATAGCGATAAGATGGTGATTTCAGGACCGGTTCTTAAGCGAGCTCAGAAAGGAGAATTTCCATGGCAAGGGTAAAAATAGTGACTGACAGCGCTCAGGATTTTGAACCTGAGGTTCTAGAGCAAATGGGGATTACCGTTGTTCCGTTGAACGTTCATTTCGGTGATGAGTTATATAAAGACGGGTATGAAATACGGGGGAAGTTCTTTTATGAAAAACTTGTGACGTCCCAGCATATTGCCAGGACATCTCAACCTTCGCCCTGGGGGTTTCAGGAGGTTTTTGACAACTTAACCAGAGATGGTTCTTCTGTGGTAGCCATTGTCTTGTCTTCAGCCCTGAGCGGTACATACCAGTCAGCAACCTTTGCAAGGCAAGCCCTCCCGGACCGGGACATTGAAGTAATTGATTCCAAATGTGCATCAGGTATGTACGGGGTAATGGCAATACTGGCTCGTGAAATGGCAGAGTCAGGTATGCAGGGGGATGAGATAGCCTCAGCCGTGAACCGTATGATTGAAAATGCTGTTACCGTGTTTTCCGTAGACACCCTTGATTACCTGGCAAGGAATGGAAGGATAGGCAAAGCCCAACACTTTCTGGGCACCCTTCTTAACATGAAACCCATTTTGGCCCTGGATAAAGAGGGCTATGTTACGTCAGTGGAGAGGATTCGAGGCAAAGATAAGGTCATACCAAGAATGATTGAAATCGCGGGCGAGAGGATTGGCGAAGGCGAGAAGGTTTACCTTTGTATTTCTCATGCCAATGCCCCTTCCGAATGTGACAAACTTAGAGAGCAATCCCAAAAAGCGTTTTTTATTGAGCGGTTTTTCGAGACTGAAATCGGGGCGGTGATCGGTGCCCACACAGGGCCCGGCACCCTTGCTTTGTTTGCCATTCCCTGTAAGGTTATTTAGGCCACATTCGGAGGTGCTGGATTTGTCCAAGATCGCCTGGGTGTTCCCGGGACAGGGTATCCAATTTCCTGGAATGGGAAAAGAGCTCTATAAGGAGTTCAAAATCGCCAGAGAGGTATTCCATTCTGCTGACAGGGCTCTGGGTTTCAAGTTTTCCCGTGTCATTTTTGAAGGCTCGTCAGACGATTTGACTTTGACTTATAATGCACAGCCTGCAATACTAATTGTCAGCGTTGCTTGTGCCAGGGTTCTTGAATCCCACGGAGTCAAGCCTGATATGACAGCAGGGCTAAGCCTCGGTGAATACAGTGCACTTGTGATAGCAGGGTCCCTTACTCTTGAAGAGGCTGTAATTATTACCCGGAAACGGGGTAAGTACATGCAAGAAGCTTGCCTTCCCGGACAAGGAAGCATGGCAGCGATTATCGGCCTTACCTGTGCTGAAGTGGAAGCCATTTGCTTTGAGTCTTCAAAACTTGGGGTAGTTACAGGAGCAAACTACAACTGCCCCGGTCAAATCGTGATTTCAGGAAGTTCAAAGGCTGTTTTGAACGCTTGTCGTAAGGCGCAGGAACAAGGGGGAAAGGCTATTCCTCTTGCAGTAAGTGCTCCTTTCCATTGTTCTCTTATGGAGCCTGCAGCTGTCAAACTGAAAGGGGATCTCAGGAACATACAGGCCCAAAGCCCATCAGTGCCTGTTTACTCCAATGTTACCGGCGAACGAATGTCAGGGCCGGGGGAAATCAAAGAAGCTTTGATTAAGCAGGTTACTCAACCTGTCTTGTGGCAGGTTGACATAGAAAACATGATAAAAGACGGAGCCGGTGTGTTTGTTGAAGTTGGCCCGGGAAAGTCGCTGAGTGGCTTTGGAAAAAGGATCGGCCCTGAGATTCCCTATGTGCAGTTCAGTTTGCCACGGGAGCTGGATGCTGTTCTTGATCTTTATAAGGGGGGTTCGCTAGAATGAATTTTGAACGTCCTGTGGCCCTTGTAACAGGAGCATCCCGGGGTATAGGAAGAGCATGCGCTCTGGAATTGGCCAAGAGCGGTTTCAATATTGCTGTTAACTATGTGAGGGATTCAGCCGGTGCCCATGAGACCATCAATATGGTTCAGGCGGCAGGGGGAGAGGCACAGGCTTTCCAGTGCGATGTTTCCTCGTATGAAGGTGCCCGCGGGCTTGTTGGCCTTACTGAGGAAAAACTGGGCCCTATCGAGGCCCTTGTGGGAAACGCAGGCATCACCAGAGATGCTCTTTTCGTGCGCATGACCGAGGATGATTGGGATCAGGTTATGAGAGTGAATTTAAAGGGGGTGTTTAACGTCACTAAATGGGCGGTAAGATCCATGGCAAGAAGGCGGAGAGGAAGGATCATTAACATCTCCTCTGTGGCAGCTCTTTCCGGCAATCCGGGGCAAGCCAATTATTCTGCTGCCAAAGCAGGAATCATAGGTTTTACCAGGACTCTTTCAAAAGAACTTGCCAGGTATAGAATTACCGCTAATGTAGTAGCGCCTGGATACATATCCACAGATATGACCGAAAGTCTGCCCCTTGACATCAAGAAGAAGTTAGAGGCGCAAATACCACTTGGCAGGCCGGGAACTACACTTGAGGTGGCGTATGCCGTAGCTTTTCTCTCATCGCCCAGGGCAGGGTATATTACAGGCCAGGTCTTGCCTGTTGACGGTGGCATGTCTATTGGAGCTCTTGCATAGTGCTAAAGACAAGGAGGTGAATTGGCATGGCAGATGATATGGTATTTGAAAAAGTCAAGAAGATAATAGTTGATCAGCTGGGCGTGGAAGATTCTTCGGTTAATCTTGAGTCTTCCTTCATAGATGATCTAGGCGCCGATTCTCTGGAAATCGTTGACCTTATAATGGCATTCGAAGGTGAATTTGGCATCACCATACCCGATGAAGACGCTGAAAAACTGTCCACAGTACAAGATGCAGTAGATTACTTGAGAGAATACACCAAGGAATGAGAGATATATACAAGGCCCCGCAGCCTTAGGGGTGCGCGGGGCCTTGTGCTACTTGAGAGGAAGTGGCCTAAGGTGGAGGAAAAGAGACGAGTAGTCATCACCGGCATGGGTGTCATAAGTCCTGTGGGTAACGGGGTATCTGTTTTTTGGAACAACGTTCTTGCAGGGAAGTCCGGAATTAGGGAGATAACCCGGTTTGATGTATCTGACTACCCCGTCAAGATTGCAGCCGAGGTGGATTTTGACCCGGCTCAGCATCTTGACCGTCGAGAGATACGAAAAATGGACAGATTTACCCAGATGGCTGTGGTATGTTCCCGTATGGCGGCAGAAGATGGCTGTATCTCCAATGTTTTCAACCCAGAAAGAGCAGGTGTCATTATGGGTACCGGAATAGGGGGCATTGAAACCCTTACCAGGGAGTATGACACTTATCTCGCGAAAGGCCCGGGGAGAGTCTCGCCTTTCTTCATACCTATGATGATTGCCAACATGGCTGCAGGCCATGTCTCCATAGATCTGGGCCTCAAGGGGCCGATCAACACTGTTGTTACCGCGTGTGCCTCGAGCACTAACGCCATAGGAGAAGCTTTTAGGTTGATTCAGCGAGGGGATGCTGATTTGATGGTAACAGGCGGTTCTGAGGCTCCTATAGTTCCTCTGGCTCTAGCCGGGTTTTGCAATATGAAAGCGTTGTCTACTCGAAACAACCTTGTCTCCGGGGCGTCTTCTCCCTTTGATAAGAATCGTGACGGGTTCGTTATGGGAGAAGGGGCAGGAATCATAGTCTTGGAGGAGCTCGGGCATGCAAGAAACCGAAGGGCTCGAATATACGCGGAGATTGTGGGTTATGGCATGACTTCTGATGCATATCACCTTACTGCCCCTGCCCCCAATGGGGAAGGGGCAAAGCGTGCTATGGAACGCACCTTGTATGACGCAGGACTGGAGCCAGGCCAAGTTGATTACATAAATGCCCATGGTACTTCAACTCCATTCAACGACGTTAATGAGACCAAGGCGATCAAAGGTGTTTTGGCGGAAAAAGCCTATGAGATTATGATTTCCTCTACCAAATCAATGATTGGGCACTTGCTTGGAGCGGCAGGAGCAGTCGAAATGATAGCAACGGTTCTCGCAATACATAATCAGATTGTTCCTCCCACGATTAACTACGAAGAGCCTGATCCGGAATGTGACCTGGATTATGTACCAAACAAAGCCAGGGCAGGCAAAATCGAGACAGTGTTGAAAAATTCGTTTGGCTTTGGAGGTCAGAATGCTTGTCTTGCGGTGAAAAAGTACACGAATTGAAAAGGATCTTTCAAGAGGCGTTAGATAGCCTGGATAGAGATCTACGAAACCAGGCTTTCACCCACATTTCATATTCAAACGAAATAGGTGAAAGGTTTTCTTCCAATGAGCGGCTTGAGTTTCTGGGAGACGCGGTCATATCTCTTGCAGTGGCCTTGTATCTTTATGAGAATTCACCTGGTATCTCAGAGGGAGATCTTACGCGTATGAGGGCCAGAGTAGTCTCCGGGGCTTCTTTGGCAAACATGGCCAAGACTGTGGGTTTAGGGCGTTATCTCATATTGGGCAGGGGAGAGGAGATAACAGGCGGCAGGGCCCGTCCAAGGATCCTTGCAGGGGCTTTTGAAGCGGTAGTTGGAGCCCATTTCATTCAAAATGGCTGGGAGCCATCACGTAAACTGGTTGTTGGCTTACTAATGGACCGAAAAATCACCATGGCTCCGGTAGATCCTAAGACTTATCTTCAAGAGTTCGTTCAAAAAACTTCCGGAATGAAGCTTGAGTACAAGGTTCTCAACGTAGAAGGGCCGGACCATAAGCCATGTTACACAATTGCCTGCTTGATAAATGGAAAGGGAGTCTCTTTAGGCAGCGGGAGATCCAAAAAAGAAGCAGAGGAAAACGCAGCAAGGATGTTTCTTGAAAATCAGGGCCTTTCAGACAGAACGTTTGATGACAAAGGCAACTTTGCCGTTGATAAAATCAGGCGATAAAAGTTGGCTCCGGTTTCGAACGTCTACATAAATCGGTGATCTATCAGGTAAATAGTATACTCTTACGATGTATGAACTTTCATCAAGGTTTGCAAGGAGCAAATCACCCTGGGAGTAAGCCTCGTCAGGGTCTATGATAAGGATATCTCCTGATTGTGCTATTTGGCCGAATTCATTTTCAGAGACCAGTATTGCGAAGGTTCGAGGCCCTAGCTGACACCGGAGGTGTTCGTCCAGACTCAGACGCCTTAGCCTGTCGTTGTCCGTATACAGGGGCATGGGAGGCAACCTTTCAGAGTCCCTGGCTGCAGTGGGCTGCTCTTTAGGAATGGGAAAAGATCTGGATAAGACGGTTTTCTTAAAATCCCTCATTCCCTTGAAACCTGCTTTTTCAAGCCAGTAATAGATTGACTTTGGCTCCGCATAGCCCAGCTTTCCCGCAAGTTCTTTAGCTGTTATATTTGGATTGGCGAGTACAAGATGGGCCATTTGGTCAATCTTAGACAACAGAGATTCACTCCCGGGTAGTTTCGTTGATAGCTACCTTATATGAAAGAGTGAATAATCCTTTACATAGAATATATAAATTTACATACACGAAGAGGGTCAGGAGGCTTTTCTCTATTGCTTAGGAAAATCTCAATTCACGGATTCAAGTCTTTTTGCGATCGCACTGAAGTTGCTTTTGGTACCGGTGTCACAGCAATTGTTGGGCCTAACGGTTGCGGCAAGTCTAATCTTGTAGATGCGTTAAGGTGGGTTTTGGGCGAACACAACACCAGGTTTCTCAGGTGCAACAGGTTGGAGGAACTTATTTTCACCGGGACCCAGAGGCGAAAGGCTATGGGTATGGCGGAAGTGAGATTGCTTCTTGACGGAGTTTTGGACGAGGGTGAATGGGAGATCATGAGACGCTTTACCCGTGATGGTTCAGGGGAGTACAGGATCAACAACAAGGTTTGCCGGTGGAAGGACGTATATGAAGGATTGCTCGGGACAGGCCTGTCTCACACAGGTTATGTTGTTATAGGCCAGGGCACTATACAGGAGCTTGCAGGGGGGAGGCCCGAAGACAGGCGTGTATGGATAGAAGAAGCATCTGGAGTCTCACGGTTTAGGTTGAGCAAGAAGAACGTAGAAGACAAATTATCGGCTGCGGCAAGGGACATAGTCCGGCTCAATGATTTGCTCGCAGAACTTGAGGCTCGAAAGGCTGCACTGTGCTCGGATTGGGAAGTGGCTGCCAGATATCACAAATTGGTGAATCGACGAAACGATTTGGAAATGGCCATGTGGCTGCACCAGGAAAGGGAAGAATCTCGCCGCCTTCAAAACCTGTGCAGGCGTCTGGAAAGATATCAGAGTGATATACAGGAGTCCTTGTCGAAAGAAGATGTTCTGAAAGAGAGTATAGGGCCTGTTGAAGATGATTTGAGAAGCACGGAGAGGGTATTGAAATCCTGCGTGAACGAAAGAGAGTCTCTTGCCGGGAACCTTTTATCCAATGAAAAACAAAGGGATTCAGTTAGAGGCAAATTGGCTTTGGTGTCAAGAGAAATAGAGGCTAGAACCGCACGCAAAACTGTTCTAGAGTCTGATCTTGAGGCCATGACCGGCCAGGAGATCGAGCTGACTGAAGAACGTGAACATGTTGCTAAGAAATATGAAGAGTCCCTTGGTGCCCTCTCGATTGCCGAGAATGAAAGGCGAACCTTTGAAACCTCGTGGAAGACTTTAGGGGAGACAGTCATTGACATTCGGGCAGGTATGGTGTCTCTTACCGGGCACCTGACTGAGCTTCAGAGGGATAGGGATGATTTGAGAACGAAGCTTGAAGGCAAAAAGCGGGAATCCATTGAGATAGCAAGCAGGATTCTGTCATTGGAGCAGCATCTTTCCGGCTTACGCAAAGACCTTGCAGAGAACAGCCAGCACCTTGCGAGGAGGGTTGAGGCTGAGGAGGAAATCAGGGCTGTTTGCGAATCTCTTGAAANNTGGAAGGGCAGCTTTCCCGGGCCGGGGCAAGAAAGAGGCTTCTGGAGGAAATGGAGAAGTCATTTGAGGGTTATGGAAAGGGTACAAGAACAATTCTTGCGGCCAAAGAGCAAGGGTTGCTGTACGGGATTGTTGGCGCGGTTGGAGAACTTTTTTCCTGCGACAGTAAACATGTAAAGGCCCTTTCTGCCGCGGTTGGAGGCGCCGCTGAGAATATTGTGGTGTCTGACGAGGAATCAGCTAAACGTGCAATAGCGTTCCTTCAAGAGGGCAAGGGCGGAAGGTGCACGTTCCTGCCCCTGAATCTGCTTAAACCACGGGGTTTACACCCCAGAGCGGCCCAGGCTTTGTCAACGGTTAGGGGTGTAAGGCCCCTAATCTCTGTAGTGAAATATCCGGAGAGTCTAAGGACATGTGCCGAGTATTTACTGTCCAGAGTAGTTTTGGCAGATACAATAGACGATGCCCTGGCGTTTATGAAAGAGTCTTCCTGGGTTACCAGAGTAGTTACCATGAGCGGTGAGAACATAGAACCCGGAGGGGCTATTACGGGAGGCGAAGCTCCCAGGCATGAAGCAATTTTCCTTAGAAAACAAGAACTTGAGCTTCTCGGTGCCCGGATCAAGGAAGAGAGCAGGGAATTAAGGGGCAAGCAGGCTCAAATCCGGCTTTTGGAAGAAGAACTCTCGGAACTCCTTAAAAGGTTGACCACGGCAAAAGAGGATTGGGTTTTGGCAAAGACACAGGTATCCGGGTTAAGAAACAGGATTTCGGAGATTGAAAAAGACGTGGAATCATCTCTGATTGAGATTCAAAAGAATCAAGTGAAGATTGCCCCTCTGAAGATAGCGGAGCAAAGGTTTGCTTCAGGGATCGAGGAACTTATTGCCAAAGAAAAGACTGTCCTAGAGGAAGTTTCACGAAAAGAAGACGAACTTATAGGTTATGAAACCCAAATCAAGGAATACCTCAGCATAGATCAGAATTACTCGGATAGGATTACGAACCTGAGCAGGGACAAAGAAGAGGTAGAACGGCGATTGGCTGCTATTGCCAGGCGGCTTGAAAGNNAGGCTGGAGGAATTGAAAGATGAGCTGATTTTGGAAGAGTCTTCACTGAAACAATCAATCTCATCTCTGGATAAAAGAATGGGTGCAGTCAGAACTGAGATTTCAACTCTTGAGGCAAAACTGGACTCATTAAGAAATACCCTTAACCAGAAATTAGGCCAGATAGAGTCACACAACCGGGAAAGGGCCTCCTTGGAGTCGAAAATTGCAGACGGAAGAACAGAACTTGAAAACCTTCAAAAGTCTTTATCTGGTACAAGGCAACTCATTTTTTCCAAGTACCGGATAGAAAAACCCGGTGATTATGAGCATACCAGAATGAACCGGGAAGAAGCCTTAAAGCAGATAGAGGAGATCGAGGCTTCGATCCACCTGTTGGGTACTGTGAACCTGAAGGCGGAAAAAGATTATATGGAGATTTCCGATAGGATTGAGCATATTCAGAATGAAAAAGCTGATGTTGAGGCAGCTATGGAAGAACTTGGCCGGACAAAGGAGTTTATCGAAGAAGATATTCAGAAGCGATTTCTTGAAACCTTCCATAAAGTTGACGAAAGCTTTCAGCAGATATTCAGAGATCTGTTCGGAGGTGGCCGGGGTAAACTGAATATTGTAGAAGATACACTTGGAGTCGAGGTTATTGCAGAGCCTCCAGGAAGAAGACAGAAGCAGTTTAACCTTCTTTCAGGTGGTGAAAGATCTTTGTGCGGAATTGCTCTGATTTTCGCAATACTCTCGGTAAAGCCATCTCCTGTGATGATTCTCGATGAGGTAGATTCGTCACTGGATGAGGCTAACGTGGTGAGATTCGCTCAATTCCTGAAGAAATACTCAAAGGACACCCAGTTTGTTGTAATAACACACCAGGAGTCTACAATGGAGGCAGCAGATATAATATACGGAGTCACTATGGAAGAGCCCGGAGTATCCAAAATTTTCAGTATGCGTCTTGAGAATCGCTAAGACATTTTGGCCTGGCTGAGACGAAAGGAGATTACCCATGAGTCTTTTTCAAAGATTAAAAGAAGGACTGGCAAAAACATCAAATAACCTTAGAAACAAAATTCAAACCATCTTCCAGCCAGGTGTGCTCACTGATGAGTTTCTCGATGATTTAGAGGCTGTTCTTGTTCAAGCAGATGTGGGCGTTAAGGCAACCTCGGACCTAATTCAAACCCTGCGAGAGCAAAGTCGAAAGAATCCTGTAAGAACTGAAGAGGACCTATACCGGCTAATGGCGGAAACGGTTTCAGCAATATTCCTCTCAGTGGACGAACCCCTGAGGGTTTCAGGTGATGCCCCTACAGTTTATGTTGTGGTGGGTGTCAATGGCTCAGGCAAGACTACCACAATCGCCAAACTTGCCAAGAGGTGGACTGACCAGGGGAAGAAAGTAATATTGGCAGCTGCAGACACATTCAGAGCCGCAGCCGATGATCAGCTGGCAGTCTGGGCCAAGCGGACAGGTGCTGATTTAATCAGCCACCGGCAGGGTTCAGACCCGGGGGCTGTGGCTTTTGACGCGGCAAGGGCTGCCATTGCGCGGAAAGCAGATTTGCTCCTGGTTGATACAGCCGGGAGACTTCATACGAAGAAGAATCTGATGGAAGAACTCAAGAAGATAATCAGGGTAGTTTCAAGGGAGATTCCCGGTGCTCCCCACGAAGTAATTCTTGTTATGGATGGGACTACGGGGCAAAATGGCCTGGCCCAGGCCAAAGTGTTTGCCGAGAGCACTTTTGTGACCGGAATATGTATCACCAAATTGGATGGTTCCTCAAAAGGCGGTATAGCCGTAGCTATTGCAGATGAATTGGGAATTCCGGTAAAACTGGTGGGTGTGGGAGAGAGCGCCGAAGATTTGAGAGATTTTAACTCGCGCCATTTTGCATACGGCCTTTTCGGTATGGATGACGTATTATAGCAAGTTGGAGATATTGACCTTGCAGGTATATCTGATGTAAAATCACTTCGCGTGTAAAGGTGTTAACCTGGACAGTGAGGATCATAATGAAAAAGAAGTCTTATTCGTCGCCGGAAGATATTCACGAGATTACGGTTCTTCGAGATTTGTATGAGGGCCTGCTTCCGCCAAGGCAACGGGAAGTGGCCCATCTTAAATTTGACGAAGATCTGTCTCTTTCAGAAATGTCAGAGCGTCTGGGCATATCACGGCAAGGGTGTGACGACGCGATAAAACGTTGTGTACGTGCATTGTTTTCGTACGAAGACAGACTTGGTTTTAAACAGAAATTGGCTCGAAGAAAAGCACTGGTTAAACAAGTGATTGAGCTCGTCGAGAACATGGATGGGGAAAATTGGCGCGAACACAAAGGCCTGGCGCTGAGAGCTTTACAAGAAAAAATGGTAGAGGGTGAAACTGAAGATGGCGTTTGAGAATCTTTCTTCACGGCTGGCTGATACCTTCAAGAAACTAAGGGGAAAAGGGAAACTCTCGGCAAAGGATGTGGACCAAAGCCTGAGAGAGGTCAGGCTCGCGCTCCTTGAAGCTGACGTAAACTTCAAAGTGGTTAAGGAGTTTACCTCTGTTGTGAAAGAAAGATGCCTGAACGCAGAAGTTCTTGAAAGTCTTACCCCTGCACAGCAAGTCATTAAGATAGTGAATCAAGAGATCACAGAACTTCTTGGGAAAAAGGCCTATCCCCTCGATATTTCAGGTTCCCCGCCCGCGGTTGTAGCTCTTTACGGNNACTTTGAGTGATAAGACTCCTCCTGAAGTTATCGCAAGAAAAGGCCTTGAAAAGGCCGCAGCATCAGCCTATGATGTTGTGATTCTTGATACTGCCGGCAGGCTTCAGGTGGACGATGAGATGATGGGGGAAGCCAGGAGGATTAAGGAGGCAGCTTCGCCCCGGGAGAGGCTCCTGGTAGTTGATGCTATGACCGGCCAGGAGGCTTGTAAAGTGGCAGAGGCATTCGACGAGATTGTAGACGTTACAGGGGTAGTCATTACCAAGATGGATTCAGATGCCAGAGGGGGAGCTGCACTTTCTATTGCGAAAGTAACCGGAAAGCCTGTAAAGTTTGTGTCCCTCGGTGAAAAACTTGAGGATTTTCAGGTGTTCCATCCGGACAGGATGGCTTCGCGCATCCTTGGAATGGGCGATGTGTTAACCCTCATTGAGAAGGCAGAGGCGGCTTTTGATGAAAGCAAAGCTATTGAGATGGAAAAGAAACTCCGGCGGAAGGAGTTTACTCTTGAGGATTTCATGGATCAAATGAAAGAAGTCAAAAAAATGGGTTCTTTCGGAGACATAATGAAAATGATCCCGGGAATGGCCAGAGCGCCGGTTGATGTAGATCTGGATCCAAAGGAGTGGGCAAGGGTTGAAGCCATAATTAATTCAATGACGCCCATAGAAAGGCGAAGGCCCGACGTGATCGACGGATCCAGGAAACGCAGGATTGCCAGGGGAAGCGGTACTTCTGTCCAGGAAGTCAACCGGCTTCTTAAGCAATTTTTTCAGGCGCGGAAAATGTTGTTTCAGCTAAGCAGTCCGGAGAAGATGGGAAAATTTCGTTTCTTCTGATTGCATGGCAAGGTTCGACTAACAGGGAAAGGAGATGTGGTAAGTTGGCAGTAAAGATTCGACTCAAGAGATTTGGAGCCAAGAAAAGTCCTTCGTACAGGATAGTGGTTGCAGATTCCAGGATTCAGCGTGACGGAAGGCCTATAGAAGAGATTGGGTACTACGATCCAACCACGGATCCGGCAACCTTTAAAGTCCACGAAGACAAGGCTATGTTATGGTTAGAAAGGGGAGCCATCCCTACACCGACGGTTAGAACCATTCTCAACCGGGCCGGTGTCATTGAAAAGTGGCAGACTGCTCGCGATAAGGGTAGCCAGGGGAATAACTAGTTTCGAGGAGGGCGCGTATGTTACGGGATCTTGTTACGTTTATCGCTAGATCTATCGTTGATAACCCTGATCAGGTGGAAGTTAATGAGGTGGAAGGCGAGAGGGCGGTTGTTTTTGAACTTAGAGTTGCGCCTGAGGATATGGGAAAAGTCATCGGCAAGAAAGGCCGTGTTATTCACGCGGTAAGGGCCCTCGTTCAAGCGGCTGCAGCTAAAGAAGGAAAACGAGCTACAGTCGAAATTCTGGAGTAGTGTTTTACGAGTTTTGTGAATGAAGACCAGAGGCGGTGTAATAGGTGCTGATTTCCAGGACAGTTACAGTCAAGTCTCGTGTTACGGCAGCACTGCGTTCTCAGCTTGGATTTGAGACACAAAGAGCCTTGAGAGAACTGGAAGGGGAACTTCTTAGGCTGGAAGAATTGGGAAAATCATCATCAAAGGGACACGATGTCTCCCACCTGGGAAAGAAACTACAGGAACTCATGGCTCGTAAAGAAAGCCTTCTTGGGAACCTCAGAGAAATTGTCAGGCTGAAAGACGGGCAAGAGATTGTCAGAGGGCAAATCCAGGGGTTTTGCAATCTCAAGGTTGGAGACCTGTGGCCTGATGTTTTGTCCTGTGAAATTGTCCTGGAAGATGACAAGGTAGTTGCCATCAGAGAGGGAGATAACATCACCTTGGCATTGAATCTGCAGGAAACATGCAATGGGGCTGATGCTGACAAGACTGTTGAGTCCCAGGAGGATTGAGGATTGCGAGTCTATATTCTTACCCTGTTTCCGGAGATGTTTTCATCTGTGCTGGGTACAAGCATTTTGAACCGGGCCAGGGAGCAAGGATTCGTAACAGTGAATCTTGTGGACATCAGAAGATTTGCACACGATGCTCATAAGACTGTAGATGACTACCCGTACGGCGGCGGGCCTGGAATGGTTATGAAGCCGGAGCCGGTGTACGAGGCGGTTGAATGGGTTAAGCAAAAAGTGGAAAGAGAGCCTTTCGTGGTTTTGCTGAGTCCTCAGGGGCAGAAGTTTGATGCATCCCTTGCAAAGCAAATATCTGTAAAGCAAGATGTAGTTCTGGTAGCCGGCCACTACGAAGGCTTTGACGAGAGAATCAGGTGCCTGGCTCATCTGGAGGTGTCTATAGGAGACTATGTTTTAACCGGAGGCGAGCTGGCGGCCATGGTAGTCCTTGATGCTTCAGCGAGGTTCATACCCGGGGTTCTCGGAGACCAGGAGTCAGCCAGCCAGGATTCTTTTTCTCACGGACTTCTGGAGGGCCCCCAGTATACAAGGCCTTATGAATACGGAGGTTTGAAGGTTCCTGAGATTCTCTTGTCCGGGCACCATGAGGCTATTCTGACATGGCGCCGGAAGGAATCTATAAGGCGCACTTTGAAGAGGCGGCCTGAACTGCTCATAAGAGCTTGTCTTACCTATGAGGACAGGTGCTTTCTGGAAGAAATAATTGATGAAGAACAGTCAAGGAAAACGGTGTAGCGAGGCGAGGAGTGATATCCGTGAATATTCTTAAGACCATTGAAGATGCCCAGATTCGAAAGGATTTGCCGAATTTTGGGCCCGGAGATACAGTTAGAGTTTACTTCAAAGTAGTCGAGGGTGGGCGAGAGAGAATACAGCCCTTTGACGGCGTGGTTATAAGACGCCAGAGCGGCGGGCTGAGAGAAACATTTACGGTAAGGCGTTTGTCTTACGGTATAGGCATCGAGAGGACTTTCCCGGTCCACTCACCTAGAATTNNCGAGGATTATCCGGAAAGTCAGCGAGGATACGCGAAAAGAGGAAATGATGGATACTATCAGGGACATCCTTGAAGTTGTCGTTGTTGCTTTTATTATTGCCATGCTCATAAGAGGCCTGGTAATAGAGACCTTTGTTGTACAAGGCCCGTCAATGGAGCCGACTCTTGTAGATGGAGAGCGGCTTCTGGTTTCAAAGATTGCCTACCGGTTTGGCAAACCGAAACGGGGTGATGTGGTTGTCCTCCGATATCCTTTGGATCCTTCGAAGGACTATATCAAAAGGGTAGTGGCTCTGGCCGGGGATACAGTAGAGTTGCGCCTGGGCCGGGTCTATGTTAACGGCCAGCTGAAGGAGGAACCCTATATTCATTTCCCCGGACTCTATAATATGGCAACCTTGACTGTACCGGAAGGTACTGTATTTGTTATGGGTGACCACAGGGTAAACAGCGAAGACTCAAGGTTCTTCGGCCCTGTGAAGCAGGAACTTGTAAAAGGAAAGGCGATTGTGATTATATGGCCCCTAAAAGCTGCCGGTGCCATAAAGTGAGTACGAGAAAGAAGCATCCCGGACTGCCAGGCCCGAAAACCTTGGACCTGGTAGATCTGGTTCTTTACCTGCTTGATGCCAGGATACCCCGGACGTCACTTCAGATTTCCGAGCCCTATCTTTTGAAGAAGAAAAGAGTATATGTGCTGACGAAACCGGATCTTGCTGATCCTGGAATCACGCAAGAATGGGTTGATTGGTTCAGATCCGGTGGCATGCCTTGTTTTGCAGTTGAAAGCAATAGTGGGAAGGGATTGCCCGCCATAATGGGTTTCATCAAAGAGACAAAGGCAGAAATAGACCGGAGAATTGACTCAAAAGTCATTGTTAGGCCGATTAAAACAATGTTGTTCGGGTTGCCTAATGTAGGCAAGTCATCTTTGGCTAATAGGCTGTTGGGGACATCGAAAGCTCCTTTCGGCGCCAGGCCTGGGTTAACCCGGGGCAGCCACTGGCTTAGAGGGCGCGGCTTGCTTGAGGTCCTTGATACCCCGGGGGTTATCGATACTTCCAAGGCAAAAGGTGATACCTTGCATAAACTTGCTGCTACATGGGCAGTTCGTGAGAATCAGTACGATGAGGGGGAGGTAGCTTTTTGGCTGGCCCGGGAAGTCTTCAAGCAGGCGGACCCGGCCTCACATATTATTGCATTCGGAAGTTCCAGAAGACTCATTGGGCCTGGTGGAGGTGTGGATTTGAACCGGGCCTGTAGAGCATTCATACAGTCCTTCCGTGATGGAAAGATTGGTAGAGTCTCTATTGAAAAGCCTGGTAACAGCCAGGCTCACCTGGCATACCGGTAGGTGTTTCGAACCACTGAAAGCATAAGGACCGAATCTTGTTTTGCAGAAATTTGAGAGGAGGCCAAATTGTGAAAAACTATCTTGCTTATCTGGAATGTCCCAAATGTAACAAAAGATATGTTCCTTCCCAGTTAGTAAATCTATGCGACTGTGGTACTCCTGTATTAGTCCGGTATGACCTGGAGTCACTTAAGAAAGAATTTGATCCCTCTGTATGGCAAGAAAGGTCAAAAGGCCTGTGGAGATACAGAGAACTTTTGCCTGTACGTGACGATGGCAACATTGTATCTCTTGGAGAAGGCGGTACTCCTGTGATTAATATGCCCAGGCTAGGCAATCGCTTTGGTGTTGCGGGACTGGACCTAAAAGACGAAGGGCTCAGTCCTACCGGGACCTTCAAGGCAAGGGGCGCTGCAGTAGGAGTATCCATGGCAAAGGAATTAGGAGCCAGGGCGCTGGCAATGCCCACAGCAGGAAATGCCGGAGCTGCCTGGGCAGCTTATTCAGCAAGAGCCCGAATGAAAATGGTCGTTGCCATGCCTGCTGATGCCCCTGCCACCACACAGGCAGAATGCGTGGCCTATGGGGCGGATACGTATTTGGTAGAGGGCCTTATATCCGATGCAGGTAAGGTCATTAAAGAAGCGTGCAAGAAGCATGGTTGGTTTGAAGTCGCCACTCTTAAGGAACCATACAGGATAGAGGGCAAAAAGACTATGGGCCTTGAGATCTGGCAAGACTATGGTGAGGATTTGCCAGATGCGATAATCTACCCCACAGGCGGTGGCGTTGGGCTCATTGGCATGTGGAAAGCTTTCAAAGAGCTGAAGGAACTCGGCTGGCTCAAAGGGCCCCTTCCTAAGATGGTCGCTGTTCAAGCAGAAGGATGTTCACCTATTGTGACGGCTTACCGTGAGGGCAAGAATAAGGCTGAATTCCATAAGGGAGCTCATACCCTTGCCGCAGGCATTAGAGTCCCTTCAGCACTCGGGGATTTTCTTGTACTTGATGCTGTCCGTTCATCAGGCGGTACCGCTGTATCAGTGACTGATGACGAGATACTGGATGCCTGGAATATGGTTTCCAGGGAAGAGGGTCTTTTGATTTGCCCTGAAGGTGCAGCAGCAGTGAAGGCAGCGGAGAAAATCCTGGAGATGGGTGTGGTTTCTGCTGATGACACTATTTTAATACTCAACACGGGAGCAGGAATGAAGTATACGGAACTGCTCAAGGCCAAAGCCAGGAAACTTGAAGAAGGAGAGATTCCTGAATAGGGTAACACAACTGCACGGTTTTTCCCCGGGACTTTCTGAGCACACTCATAATAGCTGCTGCAGAAAGTCCCGGGATCAGCGAGATTGTTCCGGGAAAGTACCCGACCAGGAGTGATTTGTGACTTGGATGAGCCCAAGAGGTTTTCTTGCCGGCATCTGTGGAACTATGTTATGGCGACGATCCTCATATCAGGTACTGCTGCATGGCTGTTTTTGGGGCTGGACGGGAGGATGGTTCTCGGAGCTGCAGTGGCCTGGGTAGTATTGGGCAATATCTTTATGCCATGGATAATCAATGAGCATGCCGGCTTCTTGTACAGATGGGTTTTCCATAATTACAAAGAGGCGCATAAGAGGTACCGGAAAGCCGTTGATACCGGCAAAGCTACTGCCAATGCGTATTGTGCCCTTGGGAGTTTGGCCTATGCTGAGGGAGATATGCAAGAATCTGTGAGTCTTCTTGAAGAAGCAGTTAGCAGACTGCCTTTGGATGTCCCCGCAAGAGTGGTTCTTGCCCGGGCACTTGTAAAAGCAGGCAGATCCGGTGAAGGTTTTGAGGTAGCCCAGGATTGTTTGGGTATTTCAGGGGATAATCCACTAAGCTATATTATCCTTGGAGATGTCCTGATGCAAAAAGGTGACCTCATTCCGGCAGCGTCTTCTTATCAGAAAGCCCTGGCAATTGCTCCTGGTATTTTTCATTGCCATCTGAAACTGGGCGAAATTCATTTACAGGCGGGCCGGACAAAAGAAGCGGCAAGAGAGTTTGACAAAGCAGCTGAACTTGCGCCTGAGAATCCTGACTTGCTTTACCTGCAGGGGATGATACTGTGGAAAGAAGGAAACCTCTTAAAAGCACGGCAACGGTTTCAGAAGGCTTTGGAGAAAAGGCCCATTGGCGATTATGCCTATCAGGTTCCATACAAAGAACTAGTTTCGGCTTTAAGCGGAGTAAATAATGCATTGTAGAAGATAGCGTCTATGTAGCGCTCGAATCCACTGTACTATCAAGATTGTGGACTGTTTCATGGGCTAAAAATCTAAACACGAGGCGCCCCAGGGCCAGTGCGTCTTGAGGCGCCTTATGGTTTTGCAGAGACAGTGTGGAACGTTAACGGGTTAGGGTAAAAACAAGATCCGTGATTTTCAGAGTATCAACTTGCAAGTAAATAGTGGCATTTACCTCGCGGTTCTTGGAGCGTCCTGTGAATACAACAGGATAGAGGCCCTCCAGGGCTTCTGCCGGGATCGATGCTATGCCTTCCCAATCTGTCCCTGTTTTGGTTAAGGCCACTGACGTTTCAAAAAGATGGACTGTAACTGAATCTACATTGGACGAAGATTCACAGTAAAGGTCAAGGGCTTGCCCGGGCCTTGCGGGGTTAGGAAATACAGAAGGTGTAATCCAAAGATTTTCCAGCCGTGTGAAACTCAGGATCATGTTTTTTCTTACTCCCTCAAACTCCCCGGTAACACAGACTTCCTGCCTACCAAGGGGCAAGAAGGACCCTACCACTAGTTCAATGGCCCAGGTACGGTTATTTTCCGATGGGTGAAAATTCCTTGATTTTCCGTCGGCAAATCGTCCTGTTACATTGGTTGCTGAAGGATTGGTAAAGGCGACGACAGTGAGGGTTTGCCCGTCTATACAGGATTCAGGGTAAAGATACCCCGACAAAGAGTAGCGTATTACATCCAAAGGCTTTTTGACCGAAAAAAACATACGGTTGCTCCGGTCTTTAACCCAGGCTTGATAGTAATACCTTCCTGGAGCTACAATGTGGCCTCTGGAGTTGGTTCCGTCCCAGCTCAAGGTATAAGGCGGTGAGCCGGACCTTCCCTGGGGGTTAAAAGTGTAGACAGTAGCTCCTGAGGAGTCTTCTATAGCCATGTTCCATGTGGATATTCCCCGGTTTTTGAGGTATGAAAGGCTGAAAATCACCTCATCATCTATACCATCACCATCAGGAGAAAAGGCGTTCAGGTTAGCAGTAGCCCTTATTAAACATGAACGGCAGACAATAGTTGCGGCATGGCAACGCCAGAGGGAATGGTTAGGGCGTATTGTCCAATCCTCGTAGCCGTCAATAATTCCGAGTTTAATGGCACACGCCATGGAGTGGCGGCGGTTAGGTGATGTTTTCATTCCGTCACCAAAACGACGCAAAAGACTGTGTACTTCCTCGTCTGACATTGATAGGGCGTAATCGTAAAGATCAAGGGAACGAATAAGAAGATCTACTGCATCCTGCCTGGATATCCCGCTATCAGGGTAAAAGCGTTCTCCTGGCAAAGTGAAAGCTATGCCTGCCAGTCTTGCGGCTTCAATCCATTCCCACGCAGGTTTGCCAGGTAACATCTTATAGGATTCCGGTACATCAGGATATGAAAGATGATCAGGCCTTACCGGAGAAAGCCCGAAAGTTTTTGCCATGAGGACTGTGAACTGAGCCCGGGTGCAAACCGAATCAGGAAAAAAGTATGCTCTTAACTCATCGCACCACCACGAAAGCTGCCCGTCAGTCACACCTTCCAACCACAAAACATAAATGTAGTGATAAGCCCAGTGGTAACTCGAATCCCTGTACCAGGGGTCTGGTGAGCAAAATCCTGTCTTGACCATTGGCATTACGGATAAGGCCAGGGCAAGAAATAGGGATAACACGATTATCAGGAACTTGCGTTCCCATGAAAAACGGCTCATAAAATGACGAACCCTCCAATATTCCGCCACCTGCACCAAACAGAATATACCATATTCCTGACGGGAATGCCGTAATATGGCAATTCGATTGGAAAGTGTTGACAGTTAAGGGATTCTGTTGTAATCTGGGAATGCCTGGCAATTATTGTCAGTGGCCGTACCTGGTTACCGGCAACCATTTAACCGGAGAAAGGAGATGAGATGAATCGTTTCTTAAATGGCATTTCCGGTTATGCCATCAAAATACGTCGCCACCGGCGCCCTTCGCAGCCATTTCCCGGCCGGGTACGGCCACCACAACCTGAGGAGGTGGGTAATCGCTGAGGACGCTTCTTAAGAGGCATAAATCGCTTATTCTGGCACTTGTTATCGGACTGTCTGCCTTTGGACTGTCAATTAACGTACTATCCCTTTACATCAAGACTGAACCGGTTGTGGTAGCTGTTCGTGATCTGGATCCTTATCAAATGATCTCTGTTTCAGACGTAAAGGTTGTCGAGTTTCCCCTCAAGTCTGTTCATGCCCAGAGCATCCAGAGTGTTAAAGATATTCTCGGGCAGTATGCAGTTTCCAGGGTTTTTGCCGGGCAGATGCTTCTGAACAGGCATCTTATATCCAGCAAAGTTCAACCCGGGATATCTATGGAAATTCCATTGGAGGCAAGAGGCATTTTTATTCCTGCCGAAGCCTCCAGGGCTGTAGGAGGTTTAATTAACCCGGGAGACAGGGTTGACTTAATCTGGTCATTAAAAGGGGCAAGCTCCTATCCTGAAGGCGGCTTTGCAGGCTCAAGAACTGTTGTGTTAGGAGCCAGGGTTATTCAGGTGATCAGGGACAAACCGTCGGGAGAGTTCAAAGGAGTTATTATTGCTGCTCTGCCTCAAACATGTGAAAGGCTGGCTTATTACCTTGAGACAGGCAGTATCTATGTTGCATTAGTGCCGTGGGGTATGCAAGACAGTGCAACAATTGAGGCGGAGGTATGGCCTGGAAAATGACTGAGAAAGTATGTGTGTTAATAGCAGGAAATTCCCGTATGGAGGAATCGGTGAGACTTAAGCGCCCCAATGTCCGGATTGTGGGTATTTTACACGATCTTGCCCTGGTAGAATACGTATCATCAGAAGTACCTGTAAACGAACTAATTATCGATCCTGAGATTTCCCCACGGGGCGAAACCCTCGAACAGTGGGTTTCCAGGTTTAACAGGGCATATCCCAATGTCTTGGTAACAGTTGCCGGTCCCAGAACCGGTGCAGATACACCCATGACTTCACCAAGGGTAATCACTTCTCAAACTGTGGTGATCTGGAGCCCCAAGGGTGGGGTTGGCAAAACTTTCATTGCCACTAACCTTGCGTGTGGGGCGGCAATAGCCAGCAAAGGCAAAGCCCTACTTCTGGACCTGGATATTTACTCAGGAGACGTGTCTACGTATCTGGATCTGCTGGATGGGCCTACTATTACCGAGATGTTGCCCGAACTCTCGGCTTTGAGGCCAGAGGGCCTTGACAAGTACAGTCAGAAACACGGACCTTCAGGACTCAAAGTGATTTGCGGCCCCCGGCGGCTGGAACTGTCCAGTCTCATAACAATCGAGCATGTAAGAACCTTGATATCCCTTGCAGAAAAGCGTTGGGGCCTTTTGTATGTGGACACTCCTCCGGACATTACCAGCGATATAGTTGGCGAATCAATAGATGCGGCTTCGGCCCTTGTTTTGGTAATAACCCAGGATGTGTGTGCCCTCAGGCAGAGCAAGGTTGCTTTGGATATATTCAGAAAACTAAGCATCAGTGAAGAGTCGATATTTGTGGTTCTCAACCGTGGAGCCAGGGATTCACCCATACCGGAAAGCAAGGTTGAAGAGTACTTAGAAAAAGAATTATCAGCTGTCATACCCGATGATCGAAAAGAAGTCGAACGGTCTGTCTTTCAAGGAAGGCCAGTTGTGTTATCTACAAAAACAGATATTTCGGTGGCTCTGTGGGGGCTCTTATCTAAGATTTCGCCCGGGTTGCCTGTGCCGGAAACGGAAAAAAGGCAGACAAAACCGAGGAGGGGACTTTTTTGGTAAGCATTCTCAAAAAGCTTGAGCAGGAACCATACAGGCTGATTTCGGTTCGGGATGAAGCCCGCCGGGAACTCTCTGTAGACGATGTTGTCGAGACAGTACGGGAAAAAATCGTAGAAGAATTTCCGGACCTGATTACTCAGGCCAGAATGTCAAGGGATAAGAGACAAGAAGTTATTGCTTTGATATCCAAAGTGATTGTGTCTTCTGAATTGTATGTCCCTAAGCTGACAAGACAGGATCTTGCAGAGAGGATAGCCCAGGAAATCTGCGGCTTAGGACTTTTGGATGACCTGTTGGACGATGCTTCTGTAACTGAAATTATGGTTAATGGGGCAAGAGAGGTATTCATTGAGAGAGACGGCGTATTGAGCCGGATGGATATTGTGTTTTCAAGCAACAAACACCTGCTGGAAATAATAAATCGGATTGTGCAGAGCGTAGGGCGGCGGGTAGATACATCGGTGCCTTACGTTGATGCAAGGCTGCCGGATGGGTCCAGGGTCAATGCTATCATTCCTCCTCTTGCCCTCAATGGGCCGGTCCTTACAATAAGGCGCTTTCCCAAGCGGTATACAAAACTGTCTGAACTCATAGCATGTGGTTCCATTACCGGAGAAGCAGCCAATTTTCTCGAAAGGTGCGTCAAAGCAAGGCTTGACATTGTGATCTCAGGTGGCTCAAGCAGCGGGAAGACTACAACTTTGAATGTCTTGTCTAACCTGATCGGCAAAAACGAGCGGATTATCGTGATAGAAGACTCGTCAGAGATAAGGATTAACGGGCACCATGTTGTTTACCTTGAGTCCCGCTCAAAGAATATGGAAGGAAAAGGGGAGGTTTCGATTAGGGACTTGCTCAGAAACGCTTTGAGAATGAGGCCTGACAGGCTGATTATCGGCGAATGCAGGGGCCGTGAGACTTTTGACCTGATTTCCGCCATGAATACAGGGCATGAAGGTTGCCTTTCGACGGTACATGCCAATTCATCAAGAGATTGCCTGGAAAGGATCCTTGGTATGGCTCTCATGGCCGACGAAGGAGTTCCTGTTGAAATACTTCAGTCGTGGATAGCCATAGGAGTTGATGTTGTGGCCCATCTTACGAAAAACCCCGACGGCCAGAGGGCAGTCTCTGAGATTTCTGTTATTGGATATCACCCACAAGAAGGCCTATCCAGTTTTCCTGTGTATCTGTGTGAACACGGATTGACGTTGGAATTTCCAGACTGGTTTGCACGAAAAATCGGAAAACAACGTATCCAGCAGCTATCTGCGATTGCTTAGGTTGGAGGTCAGAAAGTTGAAGATTTTGCTTTCAACAATGTTCGGTGTGTCTTTTGCCCTTATTTCAATTGATTTGAGCCGAACTGTGAGTGCTTGGTCCCTGTCACCTGTCCTTGTCCAGGGAAGCAGCCCTGGCTTCACAGGGCAAATTAAAGCAATGTTTTTGAAAATTACAAAAAGCCTCCGGTGTTTCGGAAGAAAAGACATTCGTTGGGATGAGATTGCGTCAAGCCTGGCCTTCCAGGTCCGGGCGGGGAAAACACTTGTAGATGCGATCAAGGGAGTAGCCCGGGAGGGCTCGTCACCTGGCCACGAAATGCTGGACCGGGCCTATCGCCTATATGAATCAGGAGTACCGATTTTCCGGGCATTAGAGACGGTATCCGGTGGCCGCGGAGAACCGGCTATGATCGCGGGAGTATTGGAAATAGGGTCGGTTAGCGGAGGGGATATGCCGGCTTTGCTATGGCATGTCTTCGAGATACTCAGAAAAAGAAGGATGTTTCAAGGGGAAGTAAATGCAAGGCTGTCTGAAACCCGGATTACTGCACTTATTCTATCAGTGATGCCCTGGGCCGTCGGGATTTTCACGTTCAGGAATAACCCTGTCATGTTTCATATGTTTTTCGATTCTCACCAGGGGAAAAAACTTCTCATCTTCGCTTTGGCATTATGGGCCATGGGAAACGTTTTAGTCGTAGCTTCCTTGCGTTCCCTGGTTCCCCGGGGGTCTATTTGGGCCGGTTCTTCCCGGGGAAAGTCTTCAAACGATAAAGGGGGGGTGAAAAGTGGGATTGAGTACTGAAATAGTGGCCCTTTCGGTGCTTTTCGGTTTGCTCCCCGCCCTGGCTGTAGCATGGATGTTTCGCCGCAAAGACACACGTCTTTATGGGCGGCCCCACGGCTTCCAAAAGCCAGGTTCTGCATTGCTTCAGTCCTTCGTAAGGCGCTGTGGCCGGAAGCGGCGTAATGCAGAAGTGCTTTCTCAATGGCCCACATTGCTTGAGGGGATGGCAGTTGCTGTCATTGCAGGCATGGACATGCAAAGTGCCTTTGAGATTTGCTCAGCCAGGGCTCATGGTTTCTTAAGGCAAGCAGCCTCAAAAGTAGTGTTAAGGTTGCACAGCGGATTGCCCCTGGCTTCAGCCTTGGCCATAATGGAGAACGAAGGAATTGAACCTGCCCGAAGATTGAGAACTACCCTGGTGCAGGCTGAATCTCTTGGAACACCTGTTGCGGAAGTGTTGAGCACCCTATCTGCAGAGTACTACACATTGGAAAAGCAGAGTTTCGAGTACAAACTTAACTCGTTGCCGGTAAAACTTTCTGTGATAACCGTAGTCTTCCTTCTCCCCCCGGTTCTGATTGTATCAATAGCCCCTCATGTGATTGCCTTCATGGGGACTAAGTGGTAGTGGGGCCCGATGATCCAGGCCTGCCACGGGAGCGAAGGTGGCTTTGCGGCATGAACTGTTATCGGGATAACAAAGACAAGAGTGAAGGAGAGGATGAATAGTGTTGAGATTATGTGCCCACATATGGATGGTTAAGCAAAGAGCGAAAGAGAGGTTTAGGGAATTGGCAAGGAGGGAAGAAGGTGCAACCATCGCCGAGTATGCACTTTTACTTGCCATTGTTGTTATTGCCTTGATTACTGTGTTAAGCCAGCTTAGTTCAAGCCTTGAGACCAAAATAAGCGAGATAATCAGCAGGATAAACGCCCAATAGTGACAGGTGGTTATTGGGGTCTGTGAAACAGCAAATTCTAGATGTAAGACAGTTCATTGGGGGTATTTCATTGTCCCGCAACAACCGAATGGTCAGTACCCTAAAAAGAGCACATCAAAGGCTGTCCTGCGCGAGGGGACAAGCTATCGCGGAGTTAGCCGTAACATTGTTCATACTAGTGTTGATCTTGTTTTCCATATTGGAATTAGGCCTTATGCTAAACGCAAAACTTGTGCTTGCATCAGCCGCGAGAGAAATCGCCAGAGTATGTGCTGTAGAAGGTTGTTACAACGGCAAAACCGATCCACTGATTGGCGGTATTCTTGAAGCTACGGGACTCACCCCGGGGGAAGTTGAGGTCAACGTAACTCCCAGGCAAGCCATATACGGCACCATTATCCATGTTAGGTTAAATTATAGCTACCGGGTGAAATCCACTGTGATTGCGGCCATCTCTACTTCTACCATTTCTATTGCGGCAAAGGCGGTGACCCGGAGTGAGTTTGTCCCGAGATAAAAACTCAAACAACAGCAAAGGCCCGAAGCTTTTGCGGGGTTCAGGAAAGATATTCCTTCCAATCAGGCTAGAGAGAGTTAGTTGTGGCGAAAGAGGCGGGGTTATTGCTCTGATTGTGTTGTTTTTGCCCGTGGCTGTTTTGAGCATCGGAATTGTTGCAGATCTGGGCCTGGTGTTTACAGCAAGAAGATCAGTGCAGGCTGCGTGCGACTTAGGTGTTCTCGCCGGGTGCCAGGAGCTGGATTGGGAACTTCTTGCTCAGGGTTTGGTTGTAATAAAACCGGTTGAGGGAGAAACCACCGCAATCGAGATTGCCAGGGCAAACCTTGAAGGTATGAAAAACATTCTTTTTGATATGCACTTAAGGGCAACAGTGTCCAATAGGTTTCAAGACGAACCTGGAATAACTCTGGAGGCAGATTTCAAAGTACAAACCTACTTCCTTAGATGGCTGCCCGGGTTCAAAGAAGGGATTGAATTCCATATTGTCTCAGAATCCGCTGTAGTGGAGCGAAAGAAGTGGTAGTCTCGTCTTACAGTTTGTAACATGGGTCTTGCAGGGTAATTTACACCGTACGTCGAAACATTCCAGGTGCCTGGGAGCCAGGTCGCGGTCCATTTCCAAAGCCATGGGACTCAGGCCCTGGGTTTATCTACAAGACTTACTGTAAGGAGGCCTTGAATTCATTATGTTAGCAATTACGAACGCAAAAATCTATCCTGTTGACAAGCCCGTTATCGAAAGCGGGACAGTGTTGGTCAAAAGTGGCAAGATTACAGCGGTGGGCGATGATGTACAGGTGCCAGCAAATGCTGAAATCATCGACGCCCAGGGGAAATCCGTTTTTCCCGGTTTCATCGATGCCCATTCTCACCTCGGGCTTTACGAAAGCTCTATAGGTTTTGAAGGAAGCGACGGTAACGAGGCGACAGATCCAATTACGCCTAACATGAGAGCAATCGACGGATTCAATCCTCTGGACATCTCGGTAAAAGAGGCTCGTGAAGCGGGGGTTACAGCCTGCGCGGCAGGCCCGGGCAGCGCCAATGTTGTAGGCGGTACTTTCATGGCTGTGAAGACATCTGGAGTACGGGCCGACGATATGGTTATCAAAGATCCAGTGGCTATGAAGATCGCGTTTGGTGAGAATCCGAAGAGAGTCTACAACGCCAAGGGGAAGGTACCTTCTACAAGGATGGGTACTGCAGCTGTGCTCAGAGAGATCTTGGCCAAGACCAAAAGATATAATGATCAGATTCAGCGTGCAGGTGATGATGTTTCAAAACTGCCTGGCTATGACGCAAAACTAGAAGCAATGCTTCCGGTTATAAAAAAAGAAATCCCTTTAAAAGCCCATGCCCACAGAGCCGATGATATCTTCACAGCTCTTCGTATTGCCCGGGAGTTTGACGTTAAAATAACCCTTGATCATTGCACAGATGGGGCCTTAATTGCCCGGTATATTGCCGAAGAGGGGGTTCCTGCCATTGTTGGCCCGTCCTTCGGCCATAGGACGAAATTCGAGTTGACCAACAAGGATTTCGTTACACCAGGTATCCTGGCCAGGGCAGGAGTCAAGGTTGCGATCACCACTGACTCACCGGTAACACCCCTGCATTCACTTCCGTTAATGGCAGGAATGGCCGTGGCAGCAGGAATGGATGAGGATGAAGCCCTTAAAGCAATAACACTGAATCCTGCCGAGATTATCGGTATCGAGGACAGAGTTGGCAGCATTACCCCTGGAAAGGATGCTGATCTTGCAATATATGAGGGGCATCCCTTCGAAATATCGTCGAAACCGTGGATGGTGTTTATTGACGGTGTGATGGTAAGACAAGAAAAGTAGGGCTCAGGGGCGGCATTCTGCCATGGGCCTGTGTGATCGGTGAGGAAGCCAGCCGGTTAACGGCCAGCTTCCTCATCTATTTGCAGATATTAGTAATTCTCACAAAGAGGCTGGTAAAACTTCTTGGGGTGGGCGCATGCCGGGCAAACCTCAGGTGCTTGTGTTCCCTCATGTATGTAGCCACAGTTTCTGCAATGCCACTTAATAGGCTCTTTTCTGGTGAATACTGTACCGGACTCGATTCTTTCAAGAAGTTTTCTGTAACGCTTCTCGTGGGCTTCTTCAACTTCTGCTACTTCCCTGAACAGTTCGGCGATTTCTGCAAAGCCTTCTTTGTCTGCAGTCTCAGCGAACTCTTTGTACATAGAGGTCCATTCGTAGTTTTCACCGTTGGCTGCCTCTTCCAGGTTTTTCTTGGTATCTCCTATAAGCCCAAGGAGTTTTGCCCAAACCTTGGCATGCTCTTTTTCATTGTCGGCGGTTTCAGTAAAGATTGCAGCGATCTGTTCATACCCTTCTCTTTTTGCTACGCTCGCAAAATATGTGTACTTGTTGCGGGCCTGGGATTCACCTGCGAAAGCCTCCAGCAAATTCTTCTCGGTTTGAGTACCTTTGAGTTTCAAAATATTTCACTCCTTGTTGATCAATGATAGCGGGCAACTTAAGGCTACACTTATACTCTATCCAATTTATATATGAAATGCCAACTGAAACGGTAGGAGATTGGCTCTACCACGCAATTTGCATCAATGGACACGGACTGGTTTTATCCCGGTGTCCTGATAAAATTGATTGAAGCCCTAAGGGAAATGTGGAAGATCAATGTATTTGGAGTGATATTTGTGAACGAGCTTTTTGTAAACGGCCAGAGATTGTGGACTAATGTTCTTGAACTAGGACGAATTGGAAAGGGTGAAAGGGGAGTATCCAGGATTGCTTTTAGCGAGGCGGATTTACACGGTAGGAGATGGTTTCTTGAGAAGATAAAGGAGGCAGGGTTGAGCGCCACCATTGATGAGGTTGGAAATGTATTTGGATGGGAGCCGGTTTCAGGGTCCAAGAAGATACTGGTAGGCTCTCATCTGGATACTGTACCTGAAGGTGGAATGTTTGATGGTGCCCTGGGAGTTCTGTGTGCCCTTGAGTGTGTCCAAACTATTAGGGAGCGAAACATCAGGCTTAGTCATGGAATTCAGATTGCCGGGTTTTCTAACGAAGAAGGTTATCCTATGGGGCCAGGGCTGTTTGGAAGCCGGTATTTTGCTGAAGGAATTGGTGAAAAAGAGCATAACGTGATGGAGCCATTTTTGGCAAAAGCAGGTTTCCACGGTCTTGGATCGGGCAGAAATCACGGCGCTTTTGATCCGTCTGACTACTTATGTTACCTTGAATTACACGTAGAGCAGGGGGGAGTCCTGGATAGCGTGAAGGAGCATATTGGTGTGGTGCAAGGAATCGTGGGTATACACAGGCTTGAGGTCAGATTCAATGGCGTACCTAATCATGCAGGAACCACACCTATGAATCACCGCCGGGATGCCCTTCTCGGAGCTGCTGCTTTGATTCTCGAGTTGCCTGATTTGGTCTCGAAGCATGGATCAGATATTACAGTGGGAACATGTGGACAGGTCCACGTCAGTCCTGGTGCCCATAACGTGATTCCGGGAAATGTTAGCATCAGTATTGAAGTAAGGGACTTGGAAGCGGAAACAGCCGAAAATGTTCTGGAGGCTTTGAATAGAAAGTCCAGGGATATTGCTGAAAAACGGAGCTTATCAGTTGAGTTTAGCCCGGTGTCGAAATCATCCCCTGCAAAGATGGATGGTGAAATTCAGGCAGTTATCCTGGATACTGCCAGGAGCCTGGGGCTTTCGGCAAGGCTTATGCCCTCTGGCGCAGGTCATGATGGGGCAGTATTCGCAGAGTATGTGCCTACAGGAATGATTTTTGTACCCAGCCGCAATGGAATTAGTCACAGTCCTGACGAGTGGACTGAGCCTCAAGACTGTGTTAATGGGGCCAATGTGCTGTTGAGGACCCTATTAAAGCTAGCCAGATAATCCAGTAGCCTCCAATTATTCGATGGTTAAAAGAGTCTTCTCCATGGGGAAGACTCATCTTTATCAAGTTCTCTTGATTGTTGCCAAACATCACTGCGTATCAGGGGATCTTTAATTAGAATGGACCAGGCGGATTCGACTGCTTCATAAAACTCGGGCCTCAAGAGATGCTTTTCAGGGTTCTGAACTATGGGGCATATTAATATGCCTGATAAGCGGTCAAGTGTTACGTCTAGTTTTCCATCGGGAGTTAGATACGGCATAAGGGGAAAAGTTCTGCATTGAACCGGCCGCATGTCTCGTGGACACTTTCCGTTACAGGTTACAAACGCAACCCGTCCTTTCCAGTCAGGCGGGAAATCATGGTGCTGAGCCTTGGGAAATTCCCATGTAAGCCATGGCTCATTTCCCGCGAACATCTGCTCTTCTCCGGGCAGAAGATACATGCCTACCCCTGGCTCGTACTCTTTACAGCATACCGAGGCACACAGAATGCCACAGTCAGACTCAAGGGGAGGGATGTCCAAAAGAGCATAGGCTTTTTGATAGTCGTTTGTAGACAGCGTAGAGGGAACAAGTCTTGGCCGTTTGCTTTTTCTTTTGAGACTCTTGCTCATTGGTAACCCTCTCTTCTTTACGTCTATTATCATTTTACCTCAAGACAGGTGTTCTTGCTTTCCGGTGCCCTGTCAAATCAGGGTTCGTACACACTTGTATTAACTTTTCCGGGTACCTTCTTCATACAATATGTAAACCAAATACATGAGGGGGCCAGGCAAATGCAAGAAGATCTATTTATCAAAGGCGTTGGGATTACGTGGAAAGTTGACCTTGTGCAGGAGAGCCGTTTCTGGATAAGAATTTTCAAGGAGCATGCACTGTTTATAAAGTTGGGATTGCCCTGGGACCGGCCGGATTTAATTGCTGAAGCTCAAAGATTCTTCGAGGAATTCTCGGCTCTTGAAGAAATCCTCAGAAACAGCCGGAACCTGGATTCAAGGTTGGCTCAAAGAATCAGAGATACTGTGTTGGACCTCGTCGAATTCAAAGGACTTATATTGCGACTCCAGATCCAGTGTGAGATTTCCACGTGTCTGTTCCCGCTCCTAATGGACCACATTCGTAGGGAGGCTGTGAGATTCTTGAAAGTACTGGAAATAGGGAGCTTAACACGGCCGGGCCATCATCTTCTCGCCCAGTTGCTGGAAGAAGAGGTGTTCTGGCTCCGGATCATGAAAGAACATATTGAATTTGTCCAACATCTCTTAGATCCGTCAGAAAGAGGGCTGTTAGAGAGCCTTGAGGCCATGAAGATTCGTTTTTCTCAAGCACTGGAAACAGCCAGAGATCTTGAGTCTATGGCTGAAACTGATCCTGACTTTTTCAATACAGCGATACGGTTTACAGATGAGATCGTTGAACCGGTTCAACAGCTGCGGGATGCAAAAGCACAGGTCTATAAACTACTCCTGGAATGCAAAGTACTAAGCACTATCCCTTCGCCTCTTTTGGCAGACCATGTAAGGCGGGAAGCAGACAAATTCCTTGAGGACCTGAGAGTAATAAGGGAAGAAATGCAAAGGTTCGCGGCACCGGCACAGAGGCCATAGCACAGTCCCCACACAGATTTAAGGTGCTGATTGAGCATGGTCCAAACCGGACACAATCAAAATGACAAAGTTTTTCATGGAAACAGCTATACCTGTTCAAAGTGGTGATTGGCCAAGGTGAATTCAAGGCGGGAAGGCCACAGGTTAAAACAGATTATTAGTGTTTTCTCCAAGCACGGGCTTAGAAAAGGGTTAGATAGCCCGGTCAAGTTACGTATGGCTCTTGAGGAACTGGGCCCTACTTTCGTAAAGATCGGCCAAATTCTTTCTACCCGGCCTGATCTGCTTCCGGCCCCTTTTGTAGAGGAGTTGGCGAGTTTACAAGATGACGTGAAGCCAATTGAATTTGATGCCGTTGCTCAGGTTATGGAAAGCAGCCTGAACATGCCCCTTGACCATGTGTTTCGTTATTTTGATCAGGTGCCTGTTGCCAGTGCATCTATAGCCCAGGTTCACCGGGCAGCCCTGTTAGATGGAATGACAGTTGTAGTAAAGGTGCAACGGCCGGGTATACGGGAAACCATGGAAACAGATATTGCCTTGCTCAAACATGCGGTAAAAGTTGCTAAGTGGGGCAATTCCATGGTTTTGCTTGGTAAGAGCAAGCAGTCAACAGTGATGGACCCCGAGAAGATCCTTGATGAGCTTTGGAAGACTACTCAGGAAGAACTTGATTTCCTGAACGAGTCCGCCAATATTAGACGTTTCAGGGAATTGAACCAAGCCGTGGATTGCATCATGGTGCCCGGGGTATTTGAAGATTATACTACCTCGCGAATTATCGTAATGGAGTATGTTCCGGGAGTTAAACTAAGCGATACCGGGAAACTCCAAATGAGTGGTTACGAGCTTGACTCAATAGGAAGAAAACTTACGTCTCACTTCATAAAACAAGTTTTGAAAGATGGCTTCTTTCATGCAGACCCACATCCCGGTAACATAATTATCCATCAAGGAAAAATAGCGTATATTGATTTCGGCATGATGGGCACTCTTGAAGGAACTATCAGCAAGTCTTTCAACATGCTCTTGCTCGGAATCGCGAAATCAGATATTGATACCATAGCCCGGGCAGTGATGGGTATAGGTGCCGGAGGCGAAAGTGTAGACTACGAAGAACTCAGGGCAGATGTGGAAAAAATGTATTTTCGATATGCAAATATCTCAGTATCTGAAATAAACCTTTCCAGGTTAATCCGGGAAGTATTTGTTGTCTGCAAAAATAATGAGATCTCCATGCCCCGGGATATGACAATGCTCTTAAGAGCGTTTATTACCTTAGAGGGAGTAGTGGCTCGAATTTCCCCTGGTATCAATGTAATGGAAGTTGCCGTCCCCTATGCCCAGGAGTACATAAAAACCTGGGGAGACCCGATTTCTGAGTTGAGAAACCACATCAACAATGTTTACATGTCTCTTCAGGCCGCTCCGGAGGTTTTGCCCAGGTTTGTGGAATTGCTCAATTCTGCAGTGAACGGCAGGCTTAGAATTGGCGTTCATAGCAGCAGCCTGGATACAATCTT
>MTKW01005043.1_pt1 | contig 34368 bp, 24 predicted proteins | sample 1042761 | NCBI WGS metagenome assembly MTKW01 (sample SAMN06205366, study PRJNA360243) | anaerobic digester metagenome | biome: Wastewater treatment plant; feature: Anaerobic digester sludge; material: sludge; isolation source: anaerobic digester fed with sludge from wastewater treatment plant ...
ACGAATAGCTCTTAGCGCCCGATATACCTGTTTCCTTGCCGATTCAACAGTAATATTCATCAACCTTGCAACTTCATCATATTCCAGAGACAAATTATAGCGCAGAAAGAGTGCCTCCTTCTGTCCGGGAGGAAGGATTTGCAACATTTCATTCACCCGTTGATTCAACTTCGCCTCTTTCTCATTCTCAATAATTGTCGTTTCAATGCTATACTCAGTTTGAAAAATTAATTCACGCTCATCGGCGCTTACCAATTTTCGGTTTCGCTTTAGTTTTTTAATAAGGTTACGCTTCAGGGCTAAAACCAGATAGAAACGTAAGTTTTCCGGATTTGCTTTGTTTTTATTCCGCTTGAGATACAAATCTAAAAAGACTTCCTGAATGGCGTCTTTCACTAAGTCATCATCAGTGCATAACTTGGTACCATAGCGATAAAGCGCATTTACATGCAGATTGTAAAAGTGTGCAAAAGCTTCTTTATCACCTGCAAGAAAACTTTTCCAAAGTAATGAAACGCTGTTTCCTTTCATGGGTTTATGCATGATTTACATGCCATCAAGGCAAAGATATTAATTTAATCAGCTAAAATAGCAAAATAAAAACTTATCTCTGGTTGTAAAAAAGCTCATTCAACCTAAAAATGAGTTCCCTCATTTATTAGCTGGTAAAAAAGAAATTTTATTATTCCTGCTTTCAAAAGCAATATTAATCCTATTTCACCGAACAGCAATCTCATATTTTCCGGCTGACAAACTAAATTTTCCGCTTTGGAGTCCTTCGATTTTTTCGGGATTAAATGAAGGTTCAGAAACACAACTCACTCGAATTTGTTGTGCCGGCTCTTTCTCTAACATTATTTCCGCTGCAGAGCCCGGTGGGATTTCAAACTCATAGATTACCTGCTCTCCGTTCTTTTTCCAGTTCGACACAATTTTTCCAAAAGGCGATTCGTAAGATGTTTTGATGTATTCAAGGTTTTCAGGAACGAAAGGAGCTAAAACAAAGTTCTCGAATCCCGGATTTTCATTGTCAGGGCGGATTCCGCCAAGCCAGCGGTAGAACCATTCGGTAACACTGCCGAACATCGGGTGGCAGTTTGAATAGGTGTTTTCACTCTCTTTCCATGTTTCCCAAATGGTGGTAGCGCCACGGTCAATCATGAATCCCCATCCGGGAAACTCCCGGCTGTTCACAATTTCATACACTTTAGCCGGTGATACATATTTCGACAAAGCTTCCAATATGTGTTTGGTTCCGAAAATTCCTGTGGTAAAATGTCCGGAAGGTGCTTTTTGAATGGCAGTCAAGAGCGAATCAACAGCAGCCGGAATTTCTTCTTCCGGAATCACGTTGTAATAGAGCAAGGTTGAAAAAAGAGTCTGCCGGTTAATCTCCTTTGTGTATGGCTTATCCCAAAACTCCGCTTTCAGGCGATTTTTGATTTTTTCGGCAAGGTGTGCATATTGCTTTTCTTTTGAAGTATCGCCCATCAGCGAAGCAAATTGCTGCATAATTTCAGCACAAAACAGGTAATGAGCTGTTCCGGTAAGTTCTGAAGGAACCGGAACTAATGATTCATGGTCGCCCAGACCGAAATCTACCCATCCGTCAGGATGCAGCCGGGCAGCTTTATCCATCCAGTTATTATTTATCGCATACATCTCCTTTACAAAATCAAAGTCGTTGTAATATAGATAGAGATTATACTGAGTAATCAGGAAAGCAGACTCCCAACTCAGTCCGCAATATTCAATCCCAACAAATGGTGCAGTATCCACAAAACCGCTATCATTCATGGCGTCTAACCAGTCGTATATGGTTTTTTGGTAAAACGTTTTCATGTCATAATTGTAAATGTATGCTTCACTGACAGCATTTAAGTCCCCACCATAGCCGAATTTTTCCCGCGCTGCACAATCAGATTGCACGCCAATCAGGTTTGCCAGAAAAGTGCGCTGCGTAGCATCCTGAATTGCGTTTAACAGCGGATTAGAACTGGAAAATTCATTGTTTGAAGTAATATTAGTGCTCAGAAATAATCCTTCGATATCATGGAGTTCCGGTTTTTGCTTCAAACCCGAAATTTCAATATAGCGGAAAGTGTGGAAAGTGAATTCGGGCTGATACACGGTTTCATTGATATCCCCAAAAACATAAGTGTCGGTTTGCCAGGCAGTATCCGGCGCAAACGGTCCCCCCATTCCTTTTCTTTTAATTTGCCCGCAAACAGCAGTCATCGGGTTTAGCTCCCCATCGGGATAGACCCGCTCCCCAAACCTGAAAACGACGGAATCTCCGGGTTCTCCTTTCAGCTTAATCCTGTAGATGCCTGTGAAATTGACACTCATATCAGCAATGTAAATGCCTGTGCGCGGAGAATAGATTTTAGCAGGATGAATTATCTCCCGAATCTGAATTCCGGGGAAAAAAGCCTTCTGCAAATTGCCTCCGGGACCTGAGGAAATAATGGATGAAGCCCATAAAGAGTCATCAAATCCCGGTTTATCCCATCCGGGAATCTCTTTTCGGGCATCATAAACTTCACCTAAATAGACATTATTTTTTAACAACGCTCCGTAATTGTATCTCCATTCTTCGTTAGATACAACTTCATCAAACTTACCGTTTTGGTATTCCAAAATAATTTTTGCAATAAAAGCGGGGCGTCCGGTATTCAATACATCTCTCATGTTGCGGCTTCCCCACATTCGCAAAGGCAAAGGATTGTAAAACCCATTTCCAAGCGTGACACCGATACTGTTCTTCCCGGTTTCTACCATCTCCGAAATATCATATTCTGAATAATAAATCCGTTTACTGAAATCTGTCCATGCCGGATCCAGGAAATTATCACCTACCCGTTCGCCGTTAACTGAGGCTTTGTAATATCCTGCTGCAGTTATTAAAAGTTTTGCTGACTTCAAATTGTTGTCAACTCTGAACTCTTTTCTGAAAAGCGGAGCCGGATCATCCTGATAGAAAAGTGAATCGCTTGCGGGTAGTGGTTTGCTGTCCAGTATCCATTTTTCTGCGCCTTTATCATTCAANNTTGGATCTTATTTTTGAAAACTGAATAAAAATAGAATAATTATTTCTCTTTAGCGATTAACTATAAAATTTGTGCTCAAAAGAAAAGTCTTGTTTGAGAAAACCTAAGTGGCCTATTGTGCCTTAAAATAAAAAATTCGCTGCTTGAAAAAATCAGGGAATTCATTAATTTTATCCAGAAATTTAAACTCAAAAGAACAAAATGAAAAACCTTATTTATCTCGCTTTTCTTGGGATATTGTCAGTTTTGACCGGCTGTTCACCAAAGGATTCACCAATCAATACTCTCACAAAAAAGGAAATTGCCGAAGGGTGGGAACTGTTGTTTGATGGTGTTTCACTGAATAACTGGAAAACCTTCAATGGAGGTGAAGTAACCGGGTGGAGAATAATAGATGGAATTTTACATAATTCAGGTGTCGGTTCGGATCATGGCGGAGATATTATCACAAAAAAGGAATATCAGAATTTTGAGCTTTACCTTGAATGGAAAGTAGCACCTGAAAGCAATTCAGGCATCTTTTTCCACTCCCAGGAAGGTATTGTGAATGCTATTTATGAATCGGGCCCGGAGTATCAGCTAATTGATGACAAAGGTTGGCCAACAAAACTTAAGGATAGCCAGTATTCCGGTGCCAATTATGACATGCACGCTCCTCAAAATGCAGAAGTTGCACCGCTGGGTGAATGGAATAAAACCCGTCTGATAGTTAACAGCTCACACGTTGAACATTGGCTGAACGGCAGAAAAGTTGTTGAATATGAACTGTGGAGCGATGATTGGAAAGCATTGAAAGAAAACAGCAAATGGAAAGAGATGCCCCACTACGGTGCAGCCAAAAAGGGACATATCGGCTTGCAGGACCACGGCGGGCTATGTATGTTTCGAAATATAAAAATCAGGGAGTTGTAGTGTCTAAATATTCTGCAGCAGCTTTTGCCTCCTCATACCACTCTTCTCCGTATTTTCTGATTAATGGTTCTTTCAAAAATTTGTAAAGTTTTACATTTAGTGATTTCCCGCAACTGCGTGCCGGTTTACAGATATTGATTTTCTGGTAATTCAGCGCATCAAAATTTTTGTGCTCTGTAATCCGGATAGGAAAAAGATGGCAGGAAATCGGTTTTCTGAAATCGGTTTTCTTCTCTAAATAAGCCTTTTCAATTGCGCATTTCACAATACCCTTTTCGTCATAAAAAGAGTAGGCACATTGCCGGTTATCCACAAGTGGCGTAACCAAATCGCCATCTTGATCAATAAGTGAAAATCCCTGCTTCTGAATCTCATTCTGATGCTCTTCCGGCAAAAACTCCCGGAAATTCACATATTCTTTTTCGATTATTTCTGCTTCAGCAGGTGTAATAGGAGCGCCGGATTGACCCTCAACACAACAAGCCCCTTTGCATTTCAGCAAATCGCAAACAAAGTGATCTTCAAATATTTCCCGGCTAAGAATTGCACGTCCAATTTCAATCATGAATAAGGTTTTTTCCTGTCATTTCAGCGGGAATTTCAAGTCCCATTAAGTTTAAAAGTGTAGGAGCAATATCTGCAAGAATGCCATTTTCAATTTTTACATCAGTTTTGTCGTTGCTCACAAAAATGCATGGAACGGGATTCAGTGAGTGGGCAGTGTTTGGTGAACCGTCATCATTTAGCGCATTATCTGCATTTCCATGGTCAGCAATAACCAAAATATTATAGTTTCCTTCAAGGGCTGCTTCAACCACTTCCTTCGCACACTTATCAACTGCCTCAATGGCTTTCCAGATTGCTTCATAAACGCCGGTGTGTCCCACCATATCGCCATTTGCAAAGTTGAGGCACACAAATTCGGCTTCCCCATTCCTGAGCTTGGGCACAATGGCATCCTTAATTTTAGGGGCAGACATTTCAGGCTGAAGGTCGTATGTTGGTACTCTTGGCGACTGAATCAAAATGCGTTCTTCCCCTTCAAACGGCTCTTCGCGGCCGCCACTGAAAAAGAAAGTTACGTGTGCATACTTTTCGGTTTCTGCAATCCGGATTTGCCTCAGTCCGGCATTTGCCACAACCTCCCCCATGGTATTCGTTACGTTATCTTTATTGAAAATAACGTTAACGCCCTTAAATTCAGATTTATAATTGGTCATGGTGTACCATTGCAAATTCATGGTTTTCATTCCATATTCCGGAAGATTCTGCTGCGTAAACGCAATGGTAGTCTGGCGAAGCCGGTCGGTGCGGAAATTAAAGCAAATCACCACATCTCCCTCTTCAATTTTTGTCAGCGGTTCATTGTTTTCATCCACCATAACAATGGGCTTTAAAAACTCGTCGGTTACTCCATTATCGTAAGATTTTTGAATTGCCGCCAATATGTCTGTTGCCTTTTCTCCTTTCCCGGTGGTGTAGAGATCATAAGCCAGCTTCAGCCGGTCATAGTTTTTATCCCTATCCATGCCGTAGTAGCGCCCGATAAGCGAAGCAAACTTAGCATTGGTATCTTTTAAAGCATTCAAATCGGCTTTAACAAATCCATATCCAGAATGTGGGTCTGTATCCCGCCCGTCGGTTAAGCCATGAACAAAAATATCTTTCAGTCCCATGTCGGTGGCAATCCTTGCCAATGCTACCATGTGAGAGCTAAGGGCATGTACTCCCCCGGGGCCGATAAGCCCGATCAGATGCACTTTTTTATTCTTTTCCTTTGCGTAGGTGTATGCTTTAACAACCTGAGGATTTTTCCAGAGAGATTTATCCTTAATTGAACGGGTAATTTTCACCATGTCCTGATAGAGCACTCGCCCTGCACCAATATTCAAATGGCCAACTTCAGAATTACCCATTTGCCCGTCGGGAAGACCGACATTTTCTCCGGATGCAAGCAGTTGTGAATGTGGGTATTTTTCAACCAGCGAATCCATAAATGGAGTTGACGCCTGTGCTACGATATCTCGTTTTGTTCCATCACCAATTCCCCATCCGTCGAGGATAATCAGCAATGCTTTTTTATAATCAGCCATTGTATTTTTAAGACTTTTTAATAGAATTTTGATCGTTGATCTTTTATATTTGCCTTTTCACGATAGGCGTTGTAAGCCTGAGATGCGGCACGTGAAAACAAATTTTGTGTCAACCTCATTTTTTCATCGGCAACATTCTGAGTGTCACCATTGTTAACGGAAGTAACCTTTACGATAAAGACTCCGTTGTTTCCGGCAACAGGTTTTGAGATTTTATCCGGCTCACTGCCGGAAACCATCCCGGCAACTTTAGGCTCCATACCTGCTCCCGGTATCTGGAATGATGTAAAATTTATGTTTGTAGCATTTTTCACGGTAGTTCCCAATTCGGAAGCAATCGCATCCAGATCGGTTTTTCCTTCCATTGCATTTTTAGCTTTTTCGAGGAGAAACTGTGATTTCTTTTCCTTTAAAACAGCAAGTTCAACACGAGCTTTAACACTTTCAAAACTGGCAATTCCTTCTTCGGTAGCCGACACAAGTGTGGCGATTACAAAATTATCACCAAAATCGAAAATTGTAGAACCTTGAATATCCTGAATAACGGTGTTTACTTTTGATGTAAAAGCGGCTCTGACAAGTGAACGTGAGTTATCCAGATTGGAAACACGTCTGTCGTTTTCCCTTAGGGAGGCTGTCTTTTTTTCCAGGTTTTGTTCTGTCACGGCAGCATCAAAATCTGCTTTAGTCAGATTTTTTCCGGCAAATTCGCTTGCCTGGGCATAAATTTTTTGATAGGTCTGCGTGCCGGGCGTAACGTTTCTGATGAGAGTTGCCACCTGCACCTGCTTAGTCTCTTTGCCTCTGCGGGTTGTTTGAACAATGTGAATACCAAACTGAGAATTCACAATGGTAACTTCATTAACTTTGTTGTTGAATGCAGCTTCTTCAAATGGTTTTACCATCATGCCGCGTCCAAACCAGCCTAACTCACCTCCCTGAATGGCTGAGCCCTGATCGGTTGAGTACTGCATCGCCAGCTGGGCAAAATTGCTTCCCCCTTCAATTGCTTTTTTAAGACTGTCTGCCAATGCTTGGTTATTAATCAAATCTTCCTGGCTCTCAACCCGCAGAAGGATATGTCGTGCTTCAACAGAGTCGGGCAGCATTTTTATTGCATGAAGTTTTGCCAGTCTGTAGGAGTCATCTTCGAAATAGGGGCCAAATATACTTCCTTCTTCGGCGTTGGTTTCGTAAATCCACATTGCAATATCTTCGGGCAGGTCAGCCTGTTTGTACCATGTATCATCAAAACCAACATCAGAGTTTGAATTTACAAAACTGACATTGTCCGTGGCGGAAGCAAAATCGGAAACGATATCGTTGATCCATTTTTCCGATTGTTCAAAATCTTGCTTTGAAGGAACCACCGGGAAAGTGATATATTCAATCTGACGCAGTTTTTCCTGTTTGTAGAGATTCTGGTTCCTGTTGTAGTAATCTCTCAGTTCCTTTTCCGTTGCAACCACCTGACTATCGGCAACAGTATTGTGATTCAACATAATATAGTTGAAATTTACCTGTCTGTTTTTTGAATTCAGGCTGTTTTCTGCTTCGGGTGTGGTGACATAAATTCCTTTTGCGACCAGATTGTTATATTTACTCTGAATACGATCTTCTTCAATCTGTTTTTCAATATACAGCCAATATTGGCGCTGCTCCGGAGCCACTCCGGTTTCAAGGTTTCTGAGAAATTCCACAACAGCACCCCGGTCAACCTGCCCGGTATTGGGATTGCGGAAGAGCTGCTGCACAATGGGATGAAGGTTTGTTCCCTGAAGCATATCAAAAAATTCGTCATCACTAACAGCAACTCCCAATTTTTCATACACTTCGTCCATCACCATATCCCGGATCATGCTCTGCCAGGTCTGTTCGCGAATCTGCACCCATGTATCCTCATCCAGTTGATTTTGCCGGGTATTCATTCTGTAGATATCGCCCAGTTTTTCCACCTGCTGATGAAAATCAGGGTAGAGTATTGTTTCCCCGTTTATCTCTCCAATTTTTAACCGGTTTCCCTGAAAAAATGAGCCTCCTCCCTGAAACATATCACCAAGGATGAAAGCAGCCAATGATATGCCGATAACAATTGCTACCACCACCCCTGCCTTTGTACGAATCGTTTCTAACGTTGCCATTGATTTACAGTTCTTTTATTGCAAATTTTTAATTATTTTTTTGAAGCTACGAAGATAGTAATTTTCAAAGGAATCAATAAAATTTTATTCCTTTTGAACTATTTTGCTCCTGTTGTGCCAACTTGCTGTTAGTCTGCACAATAAGATGCAAAACACATGCTGTTTGTCAGCTTTTTATAGTGTGTAAATTTATTTTCTTTTACATTTAGGTAAGAATTGCGCCTGACCGTTTTCAGTTTCCGATATCTAACGCACCCTGCTCGCCCATGGGTTGACGCTCTCTGCTCACAGGTTCCCCGATTGAATCTGACGGCATATTGTTCCGATTGGGTTCCACTGTAATATATATGGTTCCCTTCGGGTTTTTTATCCGCCAGTTTTGCAGAGACTGATCAGACTGGAAACCGATACCGCTGATAATCTGATCTGCACGTATAATACGAACAAATTCTTCTGTGTGAATTCTCTCTTCCTTCTCCTCCCAGATAAGGTGTTCAGTTTTCAGTGTGTCTCCCTGGGCATTGGTTGCTATCACATTATTTTTAGCCTCCCACCTGTCTTCTTTTTCAAATTGTTTGGCATAATTTGCCGTAATGCTTGAGATGATTTTTTGGTTTGCGTCGTATTTAACAAGCTCAATTCCCTGTGGAAATTCCACATAGGGTTTACCTTCGCCTTCATATCTGAGAAGCTTGGGCGCCTTTATGGAAAACCTGACCTCTCCGCTATCGGTGAACATGGTTTCAAATGAATAGGCTTCAACAGTAGGGAGATCTTCCGGTGAGATGAAAGCCTGAATCTTTTCGATATTGCTTTCGCAGGCATTAAAAAGAAATGCAGCCCCTGAGAGAAGGGCTGCAACTCTTATCCAACGAAATATTTTAAAATTATCAGAATCTGATTTTCGTATTTTCATTAATCCAGCCTCCTACTTTGTAGGTTTGTCCTTCCTGCAGACTACGGAAAAAAGCTTCTTCCTTGCTGGGGAAATATTTACGGTAGTCATTTGCCTTTCTTGATGCTTCAACAGCACAATCAGGATTTGAACGTGCGCGCTCATAATAATCAACTGCTATCCAAAAAACAGAGGATTTCTCAAAATCATCCTGCCCGAAGTTCCTGCTTGAAGCAGCGTAAATATCACCGACCAACATTAATGCTTCACAGAAATTGGACTTTGCTTCCAGCGCTTTTTTTGCAAGGTTGCGTGCTTCCTGTAAAGCATGTTCCTTTGCAAAAATAAACAGGGCATATTCATAATAATATTTTGAAAGACGTTCTTTATCTGTCTCCTGTTCAATTGCCTGCTGATAATAATTCTTGGCTCTTTCTGCATCATCTCTTCTTAGAAAACGACGTGCCATATTAAATGCAGCTTCGGCAGATGGTTCCAGNNTGATTTTCTTCATACTGAGGAGTAAAAATGTTCACAAGTGCTTCGCAGTCTGCTGCTCCCGACTTTCCAAAAATATCTTCGAGATAACCCTGTATTTCAGCGATATTTTTGGTTTCTTCTGCATCCGTGTTTCCTTCGAGCTTGGAATTTAATGCGTTGTTACAAATATCATAATTTTTGACAACCGTCTCCTTAGGCAATTCTCCAAGTTTGAAAAGTGAACTTGATGTTTGCATCAACAGAACAATTACCGGCAGTTCCGAAGCATTTCCCCGTTCTGCCATTGACTCATTGAGCCAGTCATACCCTTTTTTCAGAATTTCGGTCAGGGTGCCATTGCCTTGGTCTTTCTCCATCTCCATTTTATATTTCAGCCAGTGATTTGCTTTTCTGCCTAAAACATATCCTTTATCACCAAAATGTTTTATCCGTTGATCATACATCTTCATTAAATCATCGATGTATTTATTCTTCTCTTCGGGAGTTGCAGCCTCTTCAATAAATTTCTCATAAATGTTTGCACCGTGAATGTAGATATTCAGTGTCGATTTTGGATATTTCCGATAAATTATTTTCCAGTGTGGGAGTGCTGCTTTGTAATTATTCTGCTTATAAAACTCATTATAAAGCGTCAACTCATTCATGAAATCCCTGTTTTGATCCCGGATTAGTTCCTCTGCCGACTTAAGAATTACATCGCCGGAAGCAACTTCTTTGTCATCTTCTCCCGGGAGAGTTCCGTCAAACGCATAATCAAAGGGGGCATTTGTATCTTCGGGGAGATCAACCCGTTTTGATTCGTTGAGAAACGTGAAACGAATCCATTTTGATTTTGCATCACCGGTCAATTCATATTTTCCGTCGAAGCTGGTCATCATCGAGCCGCCACGGTGTAATTCAACGGTAATTCCCGCAGCAGGTTTTCCTTCGCGGTAAACAGTGCCTTTCACAACTCTTTGTGCCTGAGTGGAAGCGGCTGCTAAAACCAGAAAGGCTGAAAGGAGTGATATGCGTACAAAAGTTTTCATTGTCCTATACTTTTTTATAAATTTCATATCTTATTAATCAAATCTTCGTTTAATAAACCACAAGTCGTATAAATTAACGCTCAGATTTAACTTTGCATAATTTTCAAGAACTAAATTGTTTTTTTTCGTTCCCCTTCTTCCCAACTCTGCCGAAACATTAATAGTGGAATTTGAACGATAAATTGGTAAACCTACTCCAAAAGTTATGCCATAATCCTTAATCTGCTGATCCCCAAGTAACAGATAAGAATTCTCATATTTTGCTCCGGCACGGTAAGCTATTCTGTTAATAAAGCTTCGGATAGAAAATTTATCGGGAACCCATTCTGCGCCAACGGCAAATTTACTTAAATCAGTCAAAATCGGGTTGGTTTCACCAAAAAATTTGGCTTTTGACCAGGTTTGCATGTAATAATCGGCATTGACCTCCAGCTTGTGTTCATTCACATAGGATAGACCAAAACCGAGCGACATCGGGAATTTAATGGAACTCTGTTCCTGATTCTGAAATTTTATGGTATCCTGATCCGTGCGAGATGAATTTCCAACTTGAATTCTAAGAACTTTTTGCGTTAAGTTTGAAGAAAAGCCTGTATATTTTGGTTTATTATCCAGCACAGCCGCAAAATTAATTTTTTGATTCTCTTTTAGCGGTAATGTAGCCTGAATGCCAAGTCCTATGCTGAAATCGCGCAGCCGCATCGATTCATATTTAAAATTATTATAAAAATCTGATGACTCAAGGAAAAAAGTTTCAGAATTGCGATTTAACAAGCCAAAAAGATAATTAAAATTTGCTCCCACAGAGAAGTTTTTTACCGGCTCAACGGCAAACCCCAGGTAAGCTCTGGAGAGAGAACCTTCTCCGGAATATCTGTAAATAACATCTCCTGCATTTTCTATTTTATCATTCACAATCACATCGTAACCCACATCAGAATATGGAGTGAGCCCTAATGAAGTTGCCATCCAGTTAGTAATCTGAAAGTTCATTGCAAAATACCTGAAATTGACATCATTGGCATTCTTGCTGGCAATGTCGTTGCTGTAATTGGCAAATTTACCGCTCAGACCAAACTCAAACATAAAAACCAAAGAGTCCTGAGCTGTATATGATGCCGGATTTGAAATATTAATCTGCTGAGCGTTTCTGCTTGCAAGAGAAGCGCCTCCCATAGCTACGCTCCTCCCAAAGCTGTAGGGTTGGAGATCACCTATTCCGAACCGTGAATACGGTGAACTGGTATTGTTATTGAATTGTGCAAACAATAAAGCCGGCAGAAAAGACAGTCCGGCGAATAAAACAAAACTTCTAAATCCCCCCATTATATTCTAATATGCGGTTTAAACCGATGGCAATTAAATTGGAACGTACAAAGAAAGAATTTTTTAGTTTCTTATCAAAAAAATAAGCATCACCACCTGTAATAATTACATTTAAATTTTTATAGCTGTTTTTAAACCGATCTATTGCTCCTTCAACTTCATAAATAGCTCCATGCTGAACCCCTGCCAGGATCGCTTCAACGGTGGTTTTTCCAAAAAGCTTTTGAAAATTCCTTTTCTCTACCAGCGGGAGCCTTCCGGTGAATTGATGCAGTGCTCTAAACCGCAAATCAATACCCGGTGAAATATTTCCCCCTTCATATTGCCCTTTTTTATTTACTATATCGTATGTAATTGCTGTTCCTGCATCAATCACCAAAGTATTTGCATAAGGGAAAAGATAAAAAGCTCCCACAGCAGCTGCAACTCTGTCTTTGCCTAATGTGTCCTTTGAGATATAGCAGATCTCAATTGGCAACGGGGTCGTATCATCCAACTCAATAAAAGGATTGAATTTTTTCCGCAGATATTCCTTCAGTTCAAAAGAATAATCCCTGACGGAAGAAAGAATTGCCTTGCTGATTGGCGGGTAGCTATTTAGAAGATTATCAACATGGGAAGGCAAAAATTCACTCACAGAGTCTGTGAAAATCTCCTTGTTCTGATTAAAAACTGAAAATTTTGTTCGGGTGTTTCCTATGTCAACAATCAGATTCATCAATCAATAATCTGCTGGGCAATATCAAGAGCTTTGACCGAATGAGTCAGCGCACCTATGGAGATGTAATTTACTCCGAGGGAAGCAACTTTTCTAATCCTTTTCAATGTCATGTTTCCTGATGCTTCAATTTTGGCCTGATTATTAATCAGCCGGACTGCATCCTTCATCATGCTTGAATTCATGTTATCCAGCATAATAATATCTGCCTTCGCATCCAGAGCCTGTTGAACTTCATCCAGGCTCCTCGTTTCCACTTCAATTTTCATCTCGTGAGGAATTTTGGTGCGAATGGAATCCACTGCCTTTTGAATCCCTCCGGCAGTTTGTATGTGATTGTCTTTAATCATTACCATATCATAAAGACCAAAACGATGGTTTGAGGCACCACCCATCCGAACGGCATATTTGTCGAGATATCTGTATCCCGGCAACGTTTTTCGGGTATCCTTGATTTCTACATTGTGTCCGTTGAGCTCCTGCACACATCTGTTGGCGTAGGTGGCAATTCCCGATAAACGCTGCAGGAAGTTCAGCGCCTTACGTTCACCTGTGAGCAATGCTCTGTAATTTCCTTTAAACTCAACAATAATATCTCCTGCCTTCACTTTACTCCCATCGGGCTTCACTTCTTTCCACTGGATTTCCCGGTCAAATTTTCTGAATACCATTTCAGCAACCGGCAATCCGGCAATAACTCCATCTTCCTTTGCCACAAGTATCGCTGTTTTTATGATATCCGGGGGTACCAGATTATCAGTGGTAATATCTCCATCACCAACATCTTCGGCATAAGCCAAATTAAACAAAATCTCTGCTGATTCCAATGTTTTTGCATCCATCATTTTACTCTCCTAACAGCTTCAAAATTAACTTCTTTATTTATTTGTTGAATAATATGTTTTTCAAAAGCCGGATTTTCATCCGGAAAATCAGTACGTATGTGGCTGCCCCTGGTTTCATTCCTTATCAATGCGGAACGTGCAACCAGTGTGCAAACAGCCGTATGGTACCTTATCTTCAATCGGTTATAATCATTTTGGATATCTTTAAAATCCCCATTTATCTGCTCAAATTGATCTAAAGCCTCTTCAAGTCCATGTTTATTCCTGACAATTCCAATATTTTTTGACATTTGCCCGGCAATTTTATTTTGAACTTTCAGTAAAAGATTTTCGGTTTCCGGATTCAATAAAACCGGTTCGGTTTCCGGGATATCCTCCTGCGGGTGGTTCAGTTTACCGGCAGAATCACTGGCTCTTTTTCCAAAAGCAAGACATTCAAGCAGGGAATTGCTTGCAAGCCGGTTGGCTCCCATTGCGCCGGTTGATGCCGCTTCCCCGCAAACAAAAAGTCCGGGAATATTTGTTTCAGCATTAAGGTTTGTGCGCACGCCTCCAATCATATAGTGCGCTGCCGGTGCTACCGGAACTAAATCTTTTGTTAAATCAAATCCCTGTTCAAAAAGGTTTTTATAGATACTTTTAAACCGCGATTTTATTTTTCCTCCATCAAGGTGTTTCAGGGACAAATGGACGAAATCTTGACCAGAAAGTTGAATTTGCCTGTAAATATTATATGCCACTACATCCCGCGGAGCAAGTTCTGCCAGTGGATGAATTTTTTTCATAAATCTTTCACCCTTATCGTTAAGCAGCCATGCCCCTTCTCCTCTGACCGCTTCACTGATAAGAAATGCTTCTTCTCCCGGAATGTATAGTGCTGAAGGGTGAAACTGCACAAATTCAAGGTCGGCAACCTGCGCTCCCGCTTCCCATGCGAGGGCAATTCCATCGCCGGTTGCAGTATAAGGATTGGTTGATCGTGAAAAAATTCGGGAAAGTCCACCGGTTGCAAGAATTACAGCCTTAGTTCTGAAAATAATATTCTTCCCTGTCTGAAAATTCAAAGCCTGAACTCCGGCAATTCGTCCGTTGTTAACCAGCAATTTCACGGCTGTGGTGTGCTCAAAAGGGATGATATTTGTCTTTTTTTTAACTTCTCCCAATACAAAGTTTGTGAGCATTTTACCGGTTTCGTCTCCTCCTGCATGAAGAATCCGGCGTCTGCTGTGCGCTCCTTCCAGTCCCAAAACCAATTCACCGTTTATGTGGTCAAAGTTCATCCCGGCATCAATCAGCTCTAAAACCCTTTCCCTTCCTTCATTAACAAGAATCCGGACAGCATCTTCATCACAAAGCCCGCGCCCTGCCTTGATTGTATCAAGTATGTGCAGTTCAGCTGAATCGTCATCGGCAATTGCTGCTGCAATTCCACCCTGCGCAAAGTATGAGTTGCTGGTATCGAGCCTAGATTTGGTAATCATTGCCACCGAACCATCATTGGATGAATAAAAAGCAGCAGTTAGTCCCGCCAATCCGCTACCAATAACAACTGTTTTGAAATCAACTGTTTGCATTGAATCATTTTCGGTAAAAGCGTAGCAAAGTTATAATTTCTTTCAAGCAGTTGTATGATTTTCCTGTTTTTTCAGTGAAGATAAGGATATAGATAAGATTGAGGAAACGATGTTTCAAACTTTGAACTTACCGGCATCGCTAACTTTTGTTTTCCTGCTGGTCTTAAACGTAATCCATAATTTTCCCCGCAATCTGAAGCAAGGAAATTTCAGCCAATTTGGTCTGAAATTTCACAGATATAAGTCGTTCCTCAGCATCCAGAAGGCTTTTCTGAACTTCGCGCAATTCGAGCCCTGAGAGTGCTCCCAGCCGGTAGCGCTCCAATGCTATTTCAAGATTTTCACGTGCCACATCCAGATTTTGCTCTTCCATCTGCACAAGCCGGAGATTGTTTTCGTATGCATAATAGATGGTCAGAAGCTGGGCTTTTATATCCTGCTCTACCTCCTGAAATCGGAACATACGGTTCTCAACCTCAATTAGCGCATTCGTTTTTTCGCGCCGGCGGTTGAAACCATTAAAAATATCCATGCCCAATGTCACCCCGTAATTAAATGTTCCGGTTAACTGGTTTTCAAGTGCCAATTCACCATAATCACTGATTGTTCCTGTGCCGTATCCCCGATATGCATGATTGTATCCCGAAGAAAAGGTAAGATATGGATATGAACGTGAAGCAATTATTTTGTAGTCAAGTTCAGAAATTTGCTGGTTTTTCTTTGCTATCTGCAATCCGGTGTTGAAAGTAAGCATTGCCCCCATCAGTTCATCATAAGAAAGTTCCGAATTAAAGATTATGGAGGTATCCCTGAGTGCAATTTCGGTTTCAAGATTATCCAGCGCCATCAATTTTTTCAATCGAACCTGCGATTCCAGAATGGCTTCATTCTGTCTTGCAAGCCGGGAGCTGTCGGCATTGAGATATACAATGGATTGCAACAGTTCGAGCTTTGATGATGCGCCTAACAAATAGCGTTCTTCATCAATCCGCACCCTTTCGCGCGAAAGAGAAACTGCGTAGTTCATATTATTGAAATAATTCAATTGCTGAATTAGGTAATAATATTCAGAAACAATTTGAGCCACAAGATTTTCCATGTACATCTGGGTACTAAGCTCTCCCATTTGTTTCAGTTCATGCAGTTTTTGATAGCTTGTTTGCACATTGAAACCGCGAAATAAAGTCATATCAAGGTTTAATGCTGCTGAGCCAGTAGTGTTATGTATTCCGCTTGATTTTCTTTGAGAGCCGTCATTCATGTTCTGGGTTGTTGATGTTACGTTCCCCCCATATCTGTTGGTTGTTGTTACGGTAGGAAAAAAACCCGCATTTCCACGGCTATAATTGTTACTGGAAATTTCCTCCTGATTCCGGGCAACTTTCACCGAAAAATTTTGCTCCAGTCCGGTTAAAATGCATCTGCCCAAATCATAAATTTCCTGAGAATAAGCATTCTCCGAAAATAATGAGATTAATATAACTAAGATAAAAAAGCTGATTCTGAAGAGGTTACTCATTTTTTTCTGCAATAAATGTATTTTCAACATCATTTTTCGATTCACTTGAGATTAAGAGGTAAATACCGGGCACCACATATAGTGTCAGGAATGTGGAGATCAGCAAACCGCCAACAACGGCAATCCCCATGGCAACGCGGCTCTGGGCGCCTTCACCCAATCCCATGGCAAGCGGCAGAATACCTAAAATAGTAGAAAGGCTGGTCATAAGAATGGGCCGGAACCGGGCGGCTGAAGCATATTTTATCGCTTCAAGCTTATTCATCCCTGCCAGTTTTCTCTGATTGGCAAATTCAACAATCAAAATTCCGTTTTTTGTTACAAGACCAATGAGCATGATGATTCCAATCTGACTGAAAATATTCATGGTAACACCAAAATACCACATAAAGAGCAGTGCGCCGGTGAGCGCCAGCGGTACAGTCATCATCACAATAACCGGGTCTTTGAAACTTTCAAACTGCGCAGACAGAACAAGGAAAATGAGAACTATAGCCAGAATAAAGGCAAACATCAGGCTGGACGAGCTTTCCATAAAGTCTTTGGAATCGCCATCGAGCGCAGTGCGGAAACTATCGTCCAGCAATTTGTCGGCAATTTTATCCATTTCCTCAATTCCTTCACTGATTGTTTTTCCATCGGCAAGGTTGGCTGAAATGGTGGCGGCAACAAACCGGTTATACCTGTATAATTGCGGCGGCGCCGTAGATTCTTTCAATGACACAAAATTGTCCAGCTGCACCATTTGTCCGTTATCACTGCGCACATAAAGCGATTTCAGGTCAAGCGGTTTGTTACGGTCCTGGCGGTGAAGCTCTCCAAGAATCTGATATTGTTTCCCGTTCATAATAAAATACCCGAACCGCTGGCCGCTCAGGGCAAGTTGCAGCGTTTGCCCGATATTCAAAGTGGAAACCCCTAACAAATTGGCCTTGTCGCGATTGATTTCAATCTGAAGTTCCGGTTTTGTAAATTTCAGGTTCACATCGGGCATAACAAATGTAGGATTGCTGTTCACTTCGGCCATAAATTCCGGAAGAACCTCCCTGAGCTTATCAATGGTCGGCGCCTGCAGCACGTATTGAATCGGCGGTCTGGCACGCCTTCCGCCAAAGGTTGACTGCTGCACAACAATTGTCCTGGCTTTGGTTTTTTTGCCCAATTCCGCTGAAAGCATACTGGCAATTTCCTGTTGAGAGCGCTCCCGCTCAGAAGGTTTATCCAGATTTATCCGGACAAATGCAAAAGTTCCTCTGACCATTGTGGTGATTTTCTCGGCTTCAGGAACAATATCTTCTATCAGCTTGGCAATATCTTCCACATAATCAAACGTATAGTCGTAAGTGGCCCCTTCCGTTGTTACCACCCTTGCATTCATTTGCGAGCGGTCTTCCATCGGCGCCATTTCACCGGGAATAGCTTTCCACAAAATGAAAATCAATACAAACGATACGAATAAAACCGACAGTGAAACAAATTTTCTTTTCAGAAATTTTTCCAGGGAACGCTGATAAACAGCGTTGAGCTTCACAAAAAACTTTTCGCTCCAGTTGTAAAACCTACTTCTTTTTTTCCTTGTTCTCAGAAGTTTTGTGGAGAGCATGGGTGTGAATGTGAGCGCCACAAGCGAAGAGATGGTAACCGCCCCGGCAATTACAATACTGAATTCACGGAAAAGCCTTCCGGTCATTCCTTCAAGGAAAACAATCGGGAAAAATACAGCCACCAGCGTGATGGTGGTTGCCACAATGGCAAAAAATATTTCGTCAGCGCCTTTTATGCCAGCTTCCATCGGGGGCATTCCCTGTTCAATTTTCACGTAAATATTTTCCATCATCACAATGGCATCGTCCACCACAAGACCGATTGAAAGCACAACTGCAAGCAGAGTCAGGACGTTAATGGTAAACCCTGCGATATACATGATGAAGAACGAGCCAACCAGTGAAATGGGAATAACCAGAATGGGAATGAGCGTTGTCCGCCAGTCGCGCAAAAAGAAGAAAATGATAACCACTACAAGGAAAAAAGCGACATAGATTGTGGTCAGTACTTCGTCAATGGATGAACGGATATATTCCGTACTGTCAAAACCAATCTCTATCTCCACATCATCCGGGAGGTCTTTTTTTATGTATTCCAGGCGTTCATAAACATCATCCACAATATCGATGTGGTTGGCCCCGGGCTGAGGAATCACCACGGTGGAAACCATGGGAACTCCGTTGATTTTCATAATTCCCCGCAGGTCCTCCGGCCCGAGTTCGGCGCGGCCAATGTCGCGCACCCGGATAAGCTGGTCGCCGGATTGTTTCAGAATCAGATTGTTGAATTCCTCTGGCGTTTTCATAAGACCCAATGCCCGGATGGTCAGCTCTGTTGTATTTCCTTCGATACTTCCTGCCGGAAGTTCAACATTTTCACGCTGAATGGCATTTCTCACATCCAGAGGGGTCATCTGGTAGCCGGCAAGTTTTGCCGGATCGAGCCAGATGCGCATGGCGTATCTTTTTTCACCCCAGATGCTGACAGCGCTGACCCCTGAAATGGTCTGCAACTGCTCCTTCAACGTAAGGTCTGCGATTTCTGAAAGCTCCAGCAGGGAACGTTTCGGACTTTTCACAGCCACGTTCAAAACGGGTTCCGCATCGGCATCGGCTTTTGAAACAGTAGGCGGGTCGCAGTCTTTGGGCAGGAACCGCTGTGCCTGGGAAACTTTATCGCGCACGTCGTTGGCGGCAGTTTCCAGATCGACAGACAACTGGAATTCCACCGTAATCATACTCCTTCCCTGGCTGCTGCTGCTGGTCAGTGAACGTATTCCCGGTATTCCGTTGATGGATTGTTCGAGCGGTTCGGTGATCTGGGTTTCAATCACGTCGCTGTTTGCTCCGGGATAAGTTGTAGAAACTGAAATAATCGGAGGGTCCACGCTGGGAAATTCCCTTACCCCAAGAAAGGTTACCCCGATTGCTCCGAAGAGCATGATCACCAAAGAAAAAACCGTGGCCAGTACCGGCCGTTTTATACTTGTGGATGAAAGACTCATTGTAATTCGCTTGTTAAATGGTAATTGGTTACCAATGTGTCTAACTGCACCGGAAGGCTTTCGCGGAGCTGAAGAATTGCCGAAGTGAGCAGGGTGTCGCCAAATTGCAGACCATCCACAATCTGAATCCGGGATTCGGTACGCAATCCGATTTTTACTTTTCTCTCCTGAGCCTTGCCGTTCTTTAAAATATACACTTTCTCGCCGTCCATTTCGGGAATCAAAGCCTCTGTGGGGATAGCCACCGCATTTTCAATTTGCGAAAGCTGCGCCTCCACGCTGGTAAACCTTCCGGGCCTCAACTCTTCATTGGTGTTGGGATACAGTGCGCGCACCACAATAGTCCGGGTGTTGATATCCACCTTCGGATCAATGGCATATACTTTGGCATCAAAGGGATTGGAAAATCCGTCAACGATAAAACGGACAGGAAACCCGGGAACCACCTGGCCGGCATATCTTTCGGGAATTGAAAATTCAATTTTCAGAGGGCGCGACTTGACCAGACGCACAATTTTGGTTTGCGTTGTGGCATAGGCGCCCTCGCTGATCATCCGCAACCCGACAATCCCGTCAAACGGAGCATGCAGTTCCGTTTCGGCAATCCGCGCTTCCAGCAGCATGATGTCGGCTTCAATGGATTGCAGCTCCGTGGCTACCTGATCATAGCTTTCACGGCTTATGGCGTCGCGTTCAAGAAGCTGCCGCTGCCTGAATTCCCGTTCTTCAACCAGTTTCTTCTGTGCCTGTAATTTCAGCAATTGCGCCTGCAACGGCTTATCGTTAATTTTTGCCATCAATTCACCTTTTTTGACGGCCCTTCCCTCTTCGAAAAAGATGCCGACAACCTTCCCGGCAGTTTCAAACGCAAGGTCCACTTCCTCGTCGGGCAGCAAGGAGCCGGTGCTGTTCAGCAGCTCATGCATTTTTGTCGGTACTAATATAAAACCACTGGCATACAATGGCCTTCCGCCACCCATCGCCCGTCCCGCCATCTGTGGATTTGCCGGTTCACCGGAACCAAGAAGAGGCTTTACTTTCGGATAAAAAATGATTCCTGCCAGGAACAAAATCAGGATTACTGAAATTGATAGTCTGAAAATGTTTTTCTTCGCCACGTCTCTAACTCTTAATAGATTTTCTAATTGTAATTTTTCTTAAGCTGGTTTGACTTGCAAATATTGAAAAGGTTGAATGGGAAAACGGACAAATTTAAAATTTTTTCCTTTGCAATGGGTTGACAACAACAGATTCAAACGGCAATTCAGAAAAATAAATTTTAAAAATATTCATTTAAAAATTGTTTTTATGCATTTTTTCATTAACCAACCATCGTCTCAGCAAATAGGATAGTTCACTGAAATTCAACGAGATAAACTTTTTGCCTTACATTTCCATGAAACAGAGACAAAAAATAATTTATTTTCAATCTCATAAGTTGATCACAAAGAAAAGGACTTTTTCTCTGTCTGCATAAATCATTCATAAGGTTTGATGAATTGATAACTCCGCCAAAAGCACTAACTTTGATGAAAAAATCAATATGCTGCTCAAATATTTTTTATTTTTTTCCATGCTCATTCAATTGGGTGCTGCGATTGCTTCGATCAGCTTAATCCGCCGAACCCGCTTTAACATTTCATGGATTCTGATTTCGGCCGGATTCGTTTTAATGGCATTCCGGCGTTTGTTTGAATTTTCAACATTATTCTGGGAAACACAACTGATTTCAGAAGAGGATGTGAACAGCTGGATTGGTATTTTAGTTTCCATTTTAATGCTGGTGGGAGTAATTTTTATCCGGAAAATTTTCAATTTACAAGATCAGATTGAAGAGATTCGCAAAGAAAGTGAAGCATGGATACTCAAGGCGGTGATTCAGACTGAAGAAAAAGCAAGACAGTCCTTTGCGCGGGAACTGCACGATGGATTAGGCCCGGTGCTTTCGTCCATAAAAATGACGACAAGTGCCATCGAACTGGAAACAATGAAAACGTCAAACAGAAAATTGGTTGAACGTATTTGTAAAGCAACCGATGAAGCACTGATTACATTGGAAGAAATTTCAAATGATTTAAGCCCTCACCTGTTAAAAAACTATGGGCTGATAAAAGCATTACAAACATCAGCAAACCAGCTGCTGGCCAATACAAATATCCGGTTGGAGTTGAACGAAAACATCCGTTCAAAACGCTATAACTACGATTTGGAAATCAATGTTTTCCGGATTGTTTCTGAACTGCTGAACAACAGTATCAAACATGGCGCTCCCGATAAAATAATTCTTCGCATCCATGAAACAGAAAACCATCTCCAGATCGAATACCAGGATAACGGAATCGGGTTTGAAATTAAAGAAAACACCAAAGGATTTAACAAACAAGGCATGGGTTTGGAAAACATAAATTCCAGAATTAAATCGTTGAATGGAAATTATAAAATGGAATCAAAACCCGGAAAAGGAGTCAGTATATTCTTAAATATTCCGACCAGATGAAAAAATTAGATATTTACCTTGTTGATGATCATTCTCTCTTTAGGGAAGGTTTGCGTTTCTTGCTTTCCGGCCTTGATTTTGTCAACGGGATTTTTGAAGCAGAAAATGGCTGCCAGTTACTCGAAGGATTAAAAAATCATCCTGTGGATTTGGTTTTGTTAGATATTGAAATGCCAAAAATGAACGGTATTGATACGGCGCATAAAGTTCAGGAAATCAATCCGAACATTAAAATAATAGCCCTATCAATGTACTCGGATGAAAACTATTATACAAGCATGATTGAAGCAGGAGCCGATGGATTTCTACTCAAAAATTCAAGCTTCTCCGAAGTTAAAAAAGCGATTCTCGACGTTTGTCAGGGGAAAAGTTACTTTTCGGCAAAAATCCTGCAATCCATTGTCAAAAAGCTTTATGACAAAACAACAGAAGATGTGAGCGAAAAGCTGACAGCACGGGAAACAGACGTATTGCGTCAAATTTGCAGAGGCTATTCCAATCCTGAAATTGCTGAAATATTATCCATAAGTAAACGTACCGTAGATAAGCACCGTGAAAATTTACTCCAAAAAACTTATTCAAAAAATACAGCCAGTCTTGTGGTTTATGCTATAAAGCACGGATATTTTGAAATTTAAAATGACGTATATACGATGAAACACGTAGCCTCCCATTACGTATTTCAGCTGTTTTAAAAACAAAAAGACCATCCTATTTTTGCAAAAAACAGTGATGGAAAATATTTCGATACTTGCCGGGCAAAATAAGGATGGGGAAAGGGAAGTCTTCAACCGGATTGATATTTCAAAAGGTGAGATAATTGGTATAGTAGGACCCACAGGGAGCGGGAAAAGCGCACTTATTGAAGACATTGAACAACTTGCACAAAAAGATACGCCCACCCATCGGAAAATATTAATCAATAATCGCATTCCGGATTCAGAGCTGCGATTTAATCCAAAAAAGAAGCTGATCGCCCAGCTTTCACAAAACATGAACTTTATCGCCGACATGAATGTGAAAGAATTTCTTGAACTGCATTCCAAATGCAGAGGTAAAAATTCATCTTTCGTGGATAAGGTAATTTATCATGCAAATATGCTAACCGGCGAACCTATTTGCAAAGACATGAATCTCACTGCGTTAAGCGGCGGACAAAGCCGTTCGCTCATGGTTGCTGACGTGGCTTTTATCAGCGACTCGCCTGTTGTTCTGATTGATGAAATAGAAAATGCAGGAATCAAAAAGCACAAAGCAATGAAGCTACTTTCGGGAAATGGGAAAATTGTTCTGATTGTTACGCACGACCCTCTGCTGGCACTTCTGACACAGCGGAGGATTGTTATGAAAAACGGAGGTATAAGCAAAATCATCACTACAACACAAGATGAAAAGGCATTGTGCGAACAGCTGTACAACATTGACAAAAAGCTGTTTGAAATCAGAGAAATGGTCAGAACCGGCGAGGAAGTGAAAACGGATATTATGTTTCAAAACGGATTGTTCCAGATTCGGAATTTTTCAGAGAAGCAAAGCAAAAAATTCTCAATCCCCAATTAACTTTTAGCATGAAAATCATTGTCATTGCCGGAACGCCCGGAGCAGGCAAAACTGCTGTCTTAATACATGTGTTAAAGCAATTGAAGGAACAAAACCAATGCGTTTCTGTGGTGAAAATTGATTGTCTCTACACCGAAGACCATTTTCGTTTTCAAAAAATCGGAGTTCCTGTTCTGATTGGTTTATCAAAGGACATGTGTCCCGACCATTATACCATTTACAATTTTGGCGATATGCTTGAATTTGCTCAAAAAAACAAGTCTGATATTTTAATTATAGAAACGGCTGGACTTTGTCACCGCTGTGCTCCCTACACCAAAAACAGCCTTGGAGTTTGTGTGATTGATGCCACCACAGGCCCCAACACGCCATTGAAAGTCGGTCCGTTTTTGAGTACTGCCAATATTGTGGCAATCACGAAAGGGGATGTCATTTCTCAGGCCGAACGAGAGATTTTCCGTGAGCGGGTTTTAGAAATGAATCCCGGGTGCCGGATTATTGAAGCCAACGGGTTGACGGGAAAGGGAGCATCAGAGCTGGCTCTGCTTTTTTGTGATGCTGGTGAATTTTCATACGAAGATGAAGTACTCAGGCACAATGCCCCGTTCTCGATTTGTACGCTTTGCGTGGGAGAAACCAAGATTCACAAAAAACACCATTTTGGCGTTTTGAGACATATCAGCGGAATACAGAAATATGCAGGTGAATAACATATGGAAAGGATCAGGGAAATAGAAAACTTGTTGCCGGGATTTAACTGCGGTGCCTGTGGTTTTATGAAATGCAGCAGTTTTGCTGCTGAAATCGGTCTGAGAAAATCAGAACTCAAGGATTGCCCGGTTTTAAATCAGGAACGATTTCAGCCGAACAAAGTTGCTTTACAGAAATTACTTGATAATGAACAGCAAGATTTAAGGTCAAAAATCACCGGGCTGATTGACGGAGCAGAAGCCGATTTTGCTTTGTATCCTTTAAAAGACGAGCCATCGTGCCGGGAAACGCTGATGTGCTTTTCGCCGTTTAAACCTGAAAAAGAAACAATCATTCGCTACAGACCGCTTGGATGCCCGATCACTCATTTTGCCAAAGTGATTGAAATAAATCATGGACTGCCGGATGTTTGGGTCATTGGCCCGGGAAAACTGCTGCAAAGAAACGAAAAAGCAGTCGAGGTCGGAATTTGCATGATTTTATCTTTTCAGGGAATCATAAAAGGTAAAATGCCAAAAGTCGGGCAAACCGTAAAATTTAAGCCGGCTCATTGTATGATGGGTAAAATCCATTCGGGGGTTGTTGTCCATCTTGAAGATGATAAAACACGCATTGACTGTATCGACTTAAAAGTATGGCAACACACAACCGTCGATAAGTAAACCACATTTCAGGGTTATTGGTAAAATCCTGATATTTAAAAACCGATATAATATCCTTTCACACTGATGTTTTCGTTGCCTCAATCATTTCTTGCAGAATAAACCCTGCGGTTTCCACATTTGGAACATGGGAATAGGTGAGTGTGAGCTTATGGTTTATTTCCCGCATGTGCCCTTTCGTTTTGTTCTGCTGAACATATTGCACAATTTTCATAAACAGCGCTGAGCGGTAAAACGGCGATTGCTGGTCGGAAATGAAGTAGCAGATCATCTTATTGTCTTTCAGGATAATTTTCTCAATCCCTGATTCAAGAGCCTTCCACCGGAGTTTGACCACTTCAAGCAGTTCGCGGGTTTGTGCCGGCAGTTTTCCAAAGCGGTCTTCCAGTCCGTTTCTGAATTGCTCCAGCTGCGTTTTATTCTCAATGTTGTCCAGTTCGCGGTAAAGCAGCATCCTTTCCGTGGTTCCGGGAATATATTCCTGCGGAAAAAGAAGTTCCATGTCGGTATCAATCTGGCAATCCTGCGTAAAATGCACATGAGGGAAAGTCTCCGCCTGTTTTTTGTCTTTTTCTGAAAAGACTTCGCTGAACTCTTCCTGCCGGAGTTCCAGAATGGCTTCGTTGAGAATCCGGTGATAGGTTTCAAACCCGATGTCGGCAATGAAACCGCTTTGTTCTGCGCCTAACAGGTTTCCGGCTCCGCGGATATCGAGGTCCTGCATGGCGATGTTGAAACCACTTCCCAAGTCGGAAAATTCTTCGATGGCTTTCAGCCGGCGCCTCGATTCAGGACTTAAAACAGTCGGCGGCGGACTGATGAGGTAACAGAAAGCCTTTTTGTTTGACCGTCCTACGCGTCCCCGCAACTGATGCAGATCGCTCAGTCCGTAGTTTTCGGCATGGTTGATAATAATCGTGTTGGCATTTGGAATATCAAGCCCCGACTCAATGATTGTGGTGGCTATCAGTACATCGTAATCGCCATGAATAAAATCCAGCATCACCTTTTCCAGTTTCGGGCCTTCCAGCCGTCCGTGGGCAACCACGGTGGAAATCCCCGGAACAATCCGCTTCAGGGTATCTTCCACTTCGTAAATATTCTGTATCCGGTTGTGCAGAAAAAACACCTGTCCGTTCCGGGCGACTTCATATTCGATGGCTTCGCGGATAAGCTGCTCGTTGAATCCGTGAACTTCCGTGATGATGGGGTAGCGGTTGGGCGGCGGCGTTTGGATAATGGAGAGGTCGCGGGCGCCCATCAGCGAAAATTGCAGGGTGCGCGGGATAGGCGTGGCTGTCAGGGTGAGTGTGTCCACATTCACCTTCAGTCTTTTCAGTTTTTCTTTTACAGAAACCCCGAACTTTTGCTCCTCATCAATGACAAGCAGTCCAAGGTCTTTAAACTGAACATCTTTACTCACCAGACGGTGGGTTCCGATGAGAATATCCACTTTCCCGTCAGTTAGGTCTGCGAGTATTTCCCGGATTTCGGCTGTTTTTTTAAACCGGCTGATGTATTCAATGCGCACCGGAAAATCTTTCAACCGTTCGGAAAAAGTTTTGTAGTGCTGCAATGCCAAAATGGTGGTGGGTACCAGCACCGCCACCTGCTTATTGTCGGCTGTGGCTTTGAAAGCGGCACGGATGGCCACTTCTGTTTTTCCGAAACCCACATCGCCACAAATCAGCCGGTCCATGGGAATCTGTTTTTCCATATCTTCCTTGACAGCTGCCGTGGCTTTTTCCTGATCCGGGGTATCTTCATAAATAAAGGAAGCTTCCAGTTCGGTCTGGAGATAGGAATCGGGAGAAAAAGCAAACCCTTTTTCCGTGAGGCGTTCGGCATAAAGTGCAATCAGCTCTTTGGCAATATCCTTCACCCTTGCTTTGGTGCGGTTTTTCAGGTTTTGCCAGGCGCCGGTTCCCAGCTTGTTCAGCGAAGGCTCGGTCCCGTCTTTTCCTTTATATTTTGAAATGCGGTGCAGGGAATGGATATTCACCAGCAGGGAATCATTATTTCTGTATATCAGCCGGACAGCCTCCTGCTTTTTCCCATTCACCTCGGTATTCACCAAACCGGCAAATCTCCCGATTCCGTGGTCAATATGCACCACATAATCTCCCGGATGGAGCATGCTCAGCTCTTTCAGCGTAACCGCCCCGCGCTGGTCTTTCCGGGTTTTCAACCTGAACCGGTGATAGCGCTCAAAAATCTGATGGTCGGTATAACAGCAAATTTTGAGCCCGTGGTCTATAAAGCCCTGAGACAAAGTGAAATGAACCGGAATAAAATTCACCGAGGATTTGACGTCTCTGAAAATTGCCTGCAACCGCTCAATCTGCTTTTCCTGATTTGAAAGGATGAAAACTTCATATCCCTTATTCAGGTATTCTTCCAGATTCTCACCCAGCAGGCCAAATCTCTTATTGAATACCGGCTGGTGGGCATTTGAAAATTTTATAACCTCCCCGGATTGAAAACCGAGGTCATTGCCCCAGTCGCAAACTGTTTTCTCGTGCAGTTGTTTTTTTAAAATATCCCCCGAAACGATGCTGTTCAGGAGATTTTCCTCCTCTGCCCGGGCAATGATGGCCTGTCTGTAAATCTCATTTACCTGATAGAAAAAACTGTTCAGGCTGTCGCCGAAGAACAGTGTGTTTTCAGGGATAAACTCAAAAAGCGAAATCCGGTTTTCTTCTGATTCCTGAGTCTGCACATCCGGGATGACGGTTATTTGCTCAAAACTCTCTTTTGAAATCTGGCTGTCGATACCAAAACTGCGTACCGACTCCACTTCGTCGCCAAAAAAGTCAATCCGGTAGGGGTCTTCATTGGAATAGGAAAAGATATCGACAATACTGCCACGCACGGCAAACTGTCCCGGTTCATAGACAAAATCCACCCGTTCAAAACCATATTCAAACAAAAACTCGTTGATGAAGCGAATTGAAATTTTATCACCAGCATTTATTTGAAGCGTGTTTTTTTTAAAATTTTCCGGTGAAATCACCTTTTCCACTATCGCTTCGGGGAAGGTTATAATCAGGTAGGGATTTTCGCTGTTCTGAATAGTGTTTAACGCTTCGGTTCTTTGAACAATGAATTCCTGATCGGGCTGGTCATACTGAATGGAACGTTTGTAGGATGAAGGGAAGAAAATTACAGATTGACCCAAACCCAAATTATTTAAGTCGTCATACAGATAGGCAGCTTCTTCCCTGTCGGCTAACAAAAAGAGCATACTATTTTGAAGAATTTCCGAAAGGTTGGCAGCCAAAATTGTTTTGGAAGAGCCAATAAGCCCCTTCAGGTGAATTTTTTCACCGGGGGGGGCAGCAAGTTTCTTTGTCAGCCTGGCAAACTGCTTTTGCCCCTTAAAATATTTTAGAAAATGTACAGGGTTCAAAATTTCCTGAGATTTTTCACAAAAATATCAATAATGATGACTTGTATTATCAGGAATCAGGCAAAAGNNTTTTCTGCTTCATACCGGTCAATCTTCTCATTATTTGTTGTTTGCCAGTTCATTTCTGCACTTGCCAAAACTTCTTTTTTGGGTATTTCGGGTTTTTTCCCGCGCTTGTTGAGCTGAATAATCTCTTTAACCTCTTTTAACGAAAGTACAAAAGCCCCGGGGATTGCATCACCTTCAATGGTAAACCAAATTTCCTTTTTCAGATAATCTGTTTTCAGCGGTTTTGCAATTCCTTTCGCCATCTCCAGACTAATCAGCTCTTCGGGAAACTCCTGGCGTGCTTCCATATACACATCCAGTTCATACAGCAGGCAGCATTTCAGCTTTCCGCAGGCGCCCACCATTTTTTGGGCAGCTGGCGACAAGCCTTGCTTTTGGGCTGCATCCGAAGAGATGCTGGAGAAATCCGTTCGCCAGCTGGAACAGCACAATTCCCTGCCGCAAGAGCCAATTCCACCCACAAGTCCCGCTTCCTGCCTTGCGCCGATCTGCTTCATTTCCACTTTAATCTTAAACTCGCGGGCATAATGCTTTATCAGTTCGCGGAAATCCACACGCTCATCGGCGACATAATAGAAAATGGCTTTTTTGCCGTCTCCGTGATATTCAACTTCGCCAATTTTCATTTTGAGCCCCAGCTCTGAAGCCAGCTGTCTTGCCCTGATTAAGGTGGGTTTTTCCCTCTTTCTTGCTTCGTTCAGCGTAAGCAAATCGTTAGGGGTGGCTTTTCGGTAAATGGTATTTAAAGTGTAGCGCTTCGGGTTTTTCACTTTTCGTTCAAATTGCTTCTCCGCATAGTAACCCGTTAAAGAAACTTCACCCACGTCATGCCCGGGTGCCATTGCCACTACTACTTTATCTCCTCTCCTTAAAGGTATTCCATCTGTATTTCTGAAAAACTCTTTTCGTGTTGTTTTAAACCTAACTTCAACTATATTTGTTTGATCCGATGTGTCCGGTAAATCATTCCGCCAGTTATATATACTGGTTCTATCATCAGTTTCTATAGTATTGAACGCACATCCTGCACAACTCATAACTCCTGTTCTTTATAGAATTCTTTTGCAAAGATTGAAAAAAAGATTTAATTGTCCTTAATTATTCTGTTAAATTTTAAAAAACTAATGTAGCCGGCAGTTTAACAAAAATGAGCTGAGCCATGAAAAAACAGAAAATATTTTGCAAACTATGTGGCTGATATTTTTTCAGGCAAACCAAACTATTATCTTTGCTAACCATGACAGGAAAGGGTAAATATGCGGAAACGCCTTTGATGCGGCAATATTACAAAATCAAAAGCCAGCATCCTGATGCGGTTTTGCTGTTCAGGGTAGGTGATTTTTATGAAACTTTCGGTGAAGATGCGATAAAGGCAGCTGATATATTGGGTATTACCCTCACTCGCCGGGCAAATGGCGCTGCCAGCTATGTGGAATTAGCCGGTTTTCCGCATCATGCATTAGACACTTATCTCCCTAAGCTGGTGCGTGCCGGACAACGGGTAGCGATTTGCGAACAGCTTGAAGATCCGAAACTTGCCAAAAAAATCGTAAAACGCGGTATTACTGAGCTGGTTACTCCAGGCGTTTCCATTAATGAAAATATTCTGGAAAACCGTGAGAACAATTTTTTGGCTTCGGTTCATTTCGACAAAAAAATGGCAGGCGTTGCCTTTATGGATATTTCTACCGGCGAGTTTTTAACTGCCGAAGGAAACTACGAATATATTGACAAGCTGCTAAGTTCATTTCAGCCCAAGGAAGTGCTGTTTCAGCGGGGAAGAAGTCAGGAATTCACTGAAATCTTCGGAAGTAAGTACTACACCTACAATCTGGACGACTGGGTTTATACCGAAACAGCCGCCTCCGACCGGCTGATCCGTCATTTTGAAACGACATCTCTGAAAGGATACGGCATTCAAAATATGCTACTGGCAATTATCGCCTCGGGAGCTGTTCTTCACTATTTAGACCTGACACAACATCATCAGATAAAGCACATTACAGGACTGAGCCGGATCGAAGAGGAGCATTACGTTTGGTTAGACCGGTTCACCATCCGCAATCTGGAACTTTTCACGCCATTGCACGAGAGCGGAAAATCACTGATTCAGGTTATTGACAAAACCATCACCCCCATGGGTTCGCGACTTCTGAAACGATGGATGGCTTTGCCGCTGAAAGATATCGGACCTATCAGTGAAAGGCTTGACACTGTTGAGTTTTTCCTGAAGCATCCTGAAGCAAGGGAAAATCTTGAAGACCATCTCCGGCTAATCGGTGATTTGGAACGGCTGATTTCAAAAGTTGCTGTGGGACGAATCAACCCGCGCGAAATGGCACAGGTGAAAAATGCACTAAATGCCATTGTGCCCATCAAACAGACATGCGCCGAAGCGGGAAACAAAATGCTCAACCGTTTCGGCGAACAGCTGAACTCCTGTGAACTGATCAGGAACAGGATACAGAATGAATTGGTAAATGACCCTCCAACTGCGGTAAATAAAGGTAAAGTGATTGCCGAAGGTGTTTCGCAAGAACTTGACGATTTACGGGAAATTGCATTCTCAGGGAAAGATTATCTTCTGCAAATACAGAAGAGAGAGAGCGAGGAGCATAAAATCCCATCCCTGAAAGTGGGATTCAACAATGTTTTCGGATACTACATTGAAGTACGCAATACTCACAAAAACAAAGTACCTTCCGATTGGATTAGGAAACAGACCCTGGTGAGTGCAGAGCGATATATCACTGAGGAGCTGAAAGAGTATGAATCAAAAATTTTAGGTGCTGAAGAGAAAATTTTAGCTCTTGAAACAAAACTTTTCAATGATCTGGTTTTTGCGCTTGCCGAATATATATCTGCAATTCAGCTGAATTCATTCATCATTGCACAAACCGACTGCCTGTTGTCGTTTGCCAATTGTGCTGAGAGCTATGGATATTTCCGTCCGGATGTAAATGAAAGCACAGAAATTGAAATTCAGGAAGGGAGGCACCCTGTTATTGAACACCAGTTGCCCATTGGCGAATCGTATGTTGCAAACGATGTGCTGCTAAACCAGGAAGAGCAGCAAATTATCATTATCACCGGTCCTAACATGTCCGGAAAATCNNGCAAAAATTGGGCTGGTAGATAAAATATTTACCCGTGTGGGAGCTTCCGACAACATCTCATTGGGAGAATCCACATTCATGGTGGAGATGAATGAAGCGGCAAGTATTCTGAACAACGTTTCAGACCGGAGCCTCATTCTTTTTGACGAACTTGGGCGCGGCACCTCCACATACGATGGTATTTCCATTGCATGGTCGGTGGTGGAGTATTTGCACGAGCACCCGCGCTCAAAAGCCAAAACTCTTTTTGCTACTCATTACCACGAACTGAATGAAATGGAGGGCGCTTTTCCGCGCGTGAAAAATTTCAACGTTTCTGTGAAGGAAGTGGGCAACAAGGTGATTTTTCTGCGAAAACTGGTTCCCGGCGGCAGCAACCACAGTTTTGGCATCCATGTGGCAAATATGGCAGGAATGCCCAAATCGGTTACTAAACGCGCAGGGGAAATTCTAAAAAAACTGGAAGGCAGCAAAGGCGGGGAGAAACTGACAAAACCACTTGAGGAAATTGGCTCCAAACGGGAAGGAATGCAACTCAGCATTTTTCAACTGGACGACCCTGTCCTGAAACAGATACGTGATGAAATATCAAATATCGATATCAATAACCTCACCCCCATAGAAGCACTGAACAAACTAAACGACATTAAAAAGCTGACCGGACTGCGTTAAAGGTTTGTTAATAAATAACTTAATCATTCACGCTTGTTCTTTTGCACGCCAACTGCGTTAAAAAACCTCGCCGTAGCTATGGCTCTCTTTATCTGATTATCTGAAAACAATTTTGGGCAGAAATATTGATTTTATCGAACTGAGTTAAAGAAAATTGAAATTGTTTTCAAAAACCTAATTACTGCCTTTGTGTTGTTTTTTAAAAAGAATCATTCTAACCCGGTTCAGGGTATGTTTAAATAAAAATAACTGAATATGTAAACATTTAAAAAGTAAAAGTATGAATGCTGAAGAGATTAAAAGATTACGCGACAAAGAGAATCAAAAAAAGATGACCACCGCAGCTGGTGCACCGGTTGCCAACAGCCAGGATTCGATGACTGCCGGCCCGCGCGGACCGATGATGCTGCAGGATGTATGGTTTTTAGAGAAACTTGCTCATTTTGACAGAGAGGTGATTCCGGAGAGAAGAATGCACGCCAAAGGTTCAGGTGCATTTGGTACTTTCACTGTAACACACGACATCACCCGGTACACCAAGGCAAAAATGTTTGCTGAAATTGGCAAAAAAACGGAAATGTTTGTGCGGTTTTCCACTGTTGCCGGCGAGCGCGGCGCTGCTGACGCAGAGCGCGACATTCGCGGGTTTGCCATGAAATTCTATACTGAAGAAGGAAACTGGGATTTGGTAGGGAACAACACCCCCGTATTCTTTATGCGCGACCCGCTGAAATTTCCCGATTTAAACCGTGCCGTAAAACGTGATCCGCACACTAACCTTCGCAGTCCAAACAACAACTGGGATTTCTGGACAAGTTTACCCGAAGCTATCCATCAGGTAACCATCACAATGAGCGACCGCGGAATTCCAAAATCCTACCGCCACATGAACGGCTTCGGTAGCCACACATTCAGTATGATTAATGCTCAAAACGAACGTCACTGGGTGAAATTTCATTTTGTAACCCAGCAGGGTATTGAGAACTTAACTGACCAGGAGGCAGAAGAACTGGTTGGTAAAGACCGCGAAAGCCACGGACGCGACCTGTTTGAAGCAATTGGCAACGGCAATTTTCCAAAATGGAAAATGTATATTCAGGTGATGACCGAAGAGCAGGCGAACAATATGCCCTACAACCCTTTTGATTTGACAAAAGTGTGGTACAAATCTGAATTTCCCCTAATACCGGTTGGCGAATTTGAGCTGAACCGAAACCCGGAAAACTATTTCCAGGATGTGGAGCAAGCTGCCTTCAATCCGGCAAGCGTAATCCCGGGAATTAGCTTCTCGCCGGATAAAATGTTGCAGGGACGCCTGTTCTCCTATGGCGATGCACAGCGTTACCGTCTGGGAGTGAATCATCACCAAATTCCGGTGAATCATCCGAAAGCTGCAGGGGCTACCCTCAATCCCTACCACCGCGACGGACAAATGCGGGTTGACGGAAACCAGGGAGCCTCCATTCACTATGAACCCAACAGCTATGGCGTGCTGAAAGACCAGCCGGAATATGCAGACCCGGTGGAAAAAATTTACGGTGATGTCAACCGATGGAGTTTTCACGAAGATGACAACAACTACTATGAGCAGCCGCGTAAACTTTTCCAACTGATGAATGATGGCGAAAAACAGAGGCTGTTTGAAAATACTTCCCGAAACATGGGTTGCAGCGAAGACAAAATTAAAATACGCCACATAAACAACTGCTACAAAGTTGATCCTGCCTATGGCAGAGGCGTAGCAGATGCTCTGGGCATTTCGTATGAAAAAGCCGGAATAAATTAGTTTTGTAAATCAATTTGGTATAATAAATGGCTTACTTTGTAAAAAAGGTGCAGTAAAAACGCCAATCTGGAAAAATTTTATATTTTTGCAGCGTCTTTAACAAAAAGACAAGATTTGATTGACCCGTGGTGTAACTGGCAACACGTCTGATTTTGGTTCAGAAGAGTCCAGGTTCGAGCCCTGGCGGGTCAACTCAAAGAGGCGACAAAGTTTAATAAAAAGCTTGAAATCAATG
>MTKW01009212.1_pt1 | contig 34149 bp, 34 predicted proteins | sample 1042761 | NCBI WGS metagenome assembly MTKW01 (sample SAMN06205366, study PRJNA360243) | anaerobic digester metagenome | biome: Wastewater treatment plant; feature: Anaerobic digester sludge; material: sludge; isolation source: anaerobic digester fed with sludge from wastewater treatment plant ...
AGCACAATTATTGTAAATTGAACACCGCCACCACCAATAAGCTTATGCCAAAATGCTCCCATGGAATCTATCTTTTGGTCGATATTTGTAAACATGTCGGCATATTGAATGGAAGATAAACAAATATATTGAAGATGGGTGCAGCACAACTAAAAATATTTCTTGCCATATATAGTAAAGTATGGTATCATAAAGAAGTAAGAATTAAGCTTCACTGAAGCACAGAAAACCTCATGCAGGGGGAGTTCTGTGCTTTTTTGCATTTTCTCCTTGCGTGAGGGTTATATCAATCCAATATGGTTCTTTGACAAGTGTATATGGCTTTATCTACTATAAAAAAAAAGGGGGCGAAATAATCATGGTTAACGCGAAAAATAAGGTAGATACTTTTTTAAAGGAAATGGAAAGAGGGGTTTGGGTGGTATGGTTGCCCGATAAAAACGACAGAAGAATAGTGAGGGAAGAAGACGCGGGCGAACAAATAATCTTCAAACATTCGTCTAGGCCTTGCATTGAGAAGCTCGTGAAGACCAAAGACGGAATCGTAGAGGTGATTTTTGGTACGCCAGGCCTGAAAAACGAGCTTGAAGAACGGATTCTTTTACACCCTAGCGATGGATTTGAAGTTACTCTTGATGAGACTGGGGTGCTGGTGCTGACATATACAAAAAAACCAACAATTCTAATAGCTGCCATAAAAGAAGCCGTGGTTGTTGGCGAAACCACCAAATCCTTCAAAGAGTTTGGCGGTACTTGGACGTATCCAGTGCTAGAGGTGCCAAAAAGTTTTAGGGAAAAAATTTTAAGCAGTGGATATGTTATCGCAGAAGAAGTAGAGAGATACAACAATATAGAAGCAGCAGAAAGAATGTTACAGATCACATCTTTTTTTAATATAAAAAGCCTATAAGCCTTTCCTTAACAAATCCTTTCTCTTTTCGCTTTTTTCTGCTCTCGTTCATAATTTTGGCCTCAAGGTTCCATCGTTTTTGACGGTGAATTAATCGCCGACATTGAAGGCTCTACCCATGAAGTCTATACCCAAGCCAACAATAAGGCTAGAAGTAAAGATGCCAACAAAACAGGGCTAGTATTCCATATTTTCGATACGCTGCCTCCAAAGGGGACAGTCTAGTGAGAACTGTATCGCCCGTAAAAGCAAGCTGACCGAAATTTTTAACACTTGAACTATCTTTAAGGCTCCCCGTATTCAAAAGAAAAAGAGACGATAAAGACGAAGAAAGTTATAACTAAACATAAAAACCCCTTTTTAGGGGTTTTCTTTTATATTATTTCGAATTTTAGTTGAAAAGCACTCTAAAAACATTTACAATTATAGTGTATTTCCAATCTTTACAAGATTATGAAGGAGTTTTTCACAAAAAAAGTCGTCATAGTTGACGACAGGTTTTGAGGGTTTTCCTGTCCACAGAGTCCTGTGGACTTCCACTGGGTTTCTTTCTCATTCTTATGAGAAAGGAGGTGGTGCCTTTTTTAATAAAACTATACCCTAATTATCATTAACTTAGGCTCAACTATACAAAAAGCTACCGACTAATTAATCGGTAGCTCTCTCTTTATCTTCCAGCAACTTCTAAAGCTCTTATTCTTATATCATGCTCCTCTATCTTATCTTCGATGTTATCCAATCTCTTCTCAGTTGCTTCATCCTTCTCATGGGCTAAAGCATATCCATCAAACAAGGCTTTGAATCGTTCATCCATTTTATTTTCCATCCTAATAAGATTATGCTCTACCCTTCTAAGATCGGATTTTAAGTCTGTATACATTTTCTCCATCTTGCCGTTTAGGTCTACATACATTTTTTCTAATAAATCATACACTTTCTCTTCCATTTGGATCTCCTCCTACTCATTTTCAATTTTAGCACTTCGACCATTATTTTCAAAGTGCTTATTTACAAAAGTAATTACCTCTTTTCTAAACGCGCCGTTTATCATTAGTTCCCTTACTTCAAATATCTTAATTACCTCTTTACATCTCACATATTTTAGCCCTTGAGCTGTATGGAAAGATTTAATATTGTTAAGCTACCTAACCAGATATTAGTAAATAGCCTGAAGAAGGATTTAGGAATATCTTGGTGAATATGGGAATGTAGCCTTAATTTAAAATAGTATTACAAGGAGAATCAAATGAAATTAAAACAAAATAGACCTTTTAATCCTCTGCTTGCTACCTTAATTATTTATTTAGTATCTTTCATCTTTAGAGCAATTGAGTATCTGTTTATCCGTACAGATCAAAGCATTTTTGGTGAAGCATTTATCCATAAGCTGTTGGGTATTATGGTTCTTATTCTTGCAATGAGGTATTTTTCTTATAGTTGGTCAGCAATAGGTTTCACAAGAGAATCTTCACTAAAAAATATACTTTATGGCTTACTACTTGGTGCGGCTGTATATACCATTGCTTACGGAACGGAGTTTGTTATCCAAATGTTAAGATCTAAACAGCCTTCATTGCAAGTCTACGTAACAAGCTACGGGATTGATAGAAACCAGATACAACAAAACGGACTACTATTCTTCGCTTTCTGTATTGTGGGTAATATTATTAATGTCATTATGGAAGAAGGTATCTTCCGCGGTCTGTATCTCAAACTATTAGAAAAAAAATATTCCTTTATTAAAGCAGTAATTACATCTTCCCTTCTCTTTGGTATCTGGCACATAGCAGCTCCTGTACGCAGTCTATTAGATGGTTCAATCAGCGTACCTGGGGCAATAATGTACTCTCTGATGCTAATTGTAACCTCCGGAATTACTGGAGCTAAATTCTGTTTGTTGACTAAAATTACTGGCTCCCTTTGGCTACCAATGGCAGACCACTTTTTCAATAATACTATCATTAATATCCTGCATATCACTACCTTCTCAGTTGCAGATGAAATGCAGGTAATTCGCATCACAATTGCTCAGACCTTATCATTCTTGATAGTCCTTTTTATCTATTGGAAAAGCAAAGCACACCAAAAAACTACTTTTCGTACAGTCATTAATTCCTCTAGTCACTCTCTCTAATTCAGCCTCTCTAATTGTTTAGTCTATATAAGTATATTATTAAGTGAAATATAAAACCCTCGCTATGCTCTCTGATGCATATCGAGGGTTAGATTATATCATATCAGACCAAATATCTTCGCCGACTAATTTTTGCCTTTAAAGCTCTAGTTATCTGCTACCCCTTTTTCCTGGATATAGTTAATAGCTTGATCCAGCCTTTGGAGACATCTTTCCTTACCCAGTACTACCATTACTTCAAAAATGCCGGGGCTTACGGTCCTACCCGTTAAGGCAAGCCGTGTTGGATGTATCAATTGACCGGCTTTAATCTGCAATTTTTCACTCAAAGCCCTATAAGCCCTTTCCACATTTTCTTCTGTAAAATCAACAATTCCGGCCAGACAATCCCGGCCATTTTGCAATAATTCAACTGCTCCTTCTTTACAGAAGAACTTCGCTTCTCCCTTTTCATCATATGAGCTTACCTCATTAAAGAAATAAGCTAGAGCCTCCACCATCTCAGGCAGTGACTTAACCCTATCTCTAACTAATTTAATTGCTTCTATGATATATTCCCGTTGCTTCTCAGCTTCCCCTGCAGTAATTAGCCCAGCTTCACAGATGAAGGGTATTGTCTGCTCAGCAAGCTCATTTAGATCGTATTGACTAATATATTGGCCGTTAAGCCAAAATAGCTTTTGAGTATCGTAGATAGCCGCAGTTTTTGATACCTTGCTTAAATCGAAACTCTTAAGGGTCTCTTCTGGTGTAAATACTTCTCCTTGCTCCTGTGGCGGAGACCAACCTAGGAGGGTTAAATAATTAACCAGAGCCTCAGGTAAGCAGCCCATCTCCTTATATTCGCTAACAGAGGTAGCTCCATGCCGTTTACTTAATTTGCTACGATCTGGAGCTAGAATCATTGAGATATGAGCAAATTTAGGAAATTCATAACCCAATGCTTCATAGATAAGCTGCTGTTTAGGTGTATTGGATAGATGCTCTTCGGCCCTAATTACGTGGCTGATCTTCATAGCATAATCATCTACTACACAAGCAAAATTATAGGCCGGAGTTCCGTTTGATTTGACAATAATAAAGTCGTCATAGAGCTCAGCGTTAAAGGTGACAGTTCCTCTAATTAGATCATTGACTACTATCTGTCTATCAGCGGGCACTTTCAGTCGAATAACAGGCTTTTCTTGCCGTTCTAAGCGCTGTTTTATTTCTTCCTCTGATAAGCTACGGCATTTTCCACTATAACAGATAGCTTGACCTTTTTCGCGCTGCAATTCACGTTCTTGTTGTAATTCTTCCTCGGTACAGAAGCAATAGTAAGCTTGGCCACTATTAAGCAGTTTTTCCGCTGCAGCCTGGTAAAACTCTTGCCTCTCCGATTGATAATAGGGTCCCTCGTCCCATGTGATCCCGAGCCATTTCATGCTCTCTAAAATTTGCGTTACAGAATCTTCTTTTAAGCGTTCGGTATCTGTATCTTCTATACGCAAAACGAATTTACCCTTATTCTGTCGTGCGAAAAACCAATTAAATAAGGCAGTTCTAGCTCCGCCGATATGCAAATAACCTGTTGGACTAGGAGCAAAACGCACTCTAACCTGTTCCATTAAAACACCCCTTGATGCTTTTGCTATCTATAATGAGTTTCTTTAACTTTTCAATTATAACATTAAATTATCCGGGAATCACTTATTTCCCGGATAATTAACTTAAGAATCGTCAACTTATTTATTTTTTGAAGAAAAAGTCTCTGCCTTTAATCTTGTATATTATCAAGAGGACTATCAAGGCAACGATACCAAAGGGTAAGAGGAAGACTACTACTTTGATTAAGAGCAAGAGCACAGTTAGAAAAGCTTCAAAGCCTGCTCTTAAGCTATGGAGTACATCGTCTCCAAAACCATCAAACATCTTGTCACCACTTACATATTTGGTGCTTAAGGTCAGTCTTACTGTGGAATAAGATATCTTATTATCTAGATATCTTAGGCGGCCTGTAATCCGTTCAATCTCGCCACGAACCCTAGCAAGTTCTCTTTCTACTTTTAGTAATTCATCTACATTTTTTGTTTGGGTCAACATCTCTTGCAACCGTTGTTCCTGTATGGATAAGGTTTTTTGTCTAGCTGATAAATCAATGTATTCCTCAGTTACGTCTGTAGTATAGACTCTATTGTTAGTAATTTCACCGATATCAGCTAGTTCAGCATTGAATTGTTCAAAGTTTTCAGCAGGCAGCCTTATCTCCATATTAGTGTAATCATTATTATCGCTTTTATATGATTCAGAATTTTGGATATATCCTTTATATTTGGCTACTAACTCTTGAACCTCTCCCTCTGCTTCTAAGTTATTTTTTACTGTAATCCTGATTTCAGCATTTTTGATAATCTTTTTCTCTGCTGCCTCTAGAGAAAGGTTTTGCTCAGATGCTTGGTCTATGTCAGCCATTTCCACCGCAGGAGCACTTCCAGCCTCATTATAATCTCTTATACTAGAAGCCGACTTAGAAGCACTTCCACAGCCAATAAGAGTTAAGAGCAGCAAGGAGATCAGAACTAAAAGCAAAATTCTCTTTTTCATATAGACACCTCCATTATTTAACATAAATGCAGTCTATGTAGTTAGACTGCATTTTAGATTTTTTGTTCCCTTGGTAGCTTTGTTAGTTATTGTCTACTGATTAGATCCTGACCTAATCTTTCTGCTTCAAAGATAACTCTTTCTTCGTCAATAGTTAGCAGCTGATAATCCTTCATCACTAAATTGCCGTCGATGATAACAGTTTTAACGTCAGAGGAATGGGCTGCATAAACCAGATTGGCGATAGGATCGTAGTGTGGTGTCAGATGAGCTTTATGTAGATCAAGCATAATTAGGTCTGCTTTATAGCCAGGCTGCAAGGAACCCAACTTCTCCAAACCTAAGGCTTGAGCTCCCTTTAAGGTGGCCATTTCTAAAACCTGATAAGCCGATAAAACTGTAGGATCGCCTGTAGCAACCTTGTGTAACAGAGCACAGGTATGCATTTCCCCGATCATATCCAGATTATTGTTACTAGAAGCTCCATCGGTGCCTAAGCCAACCAGAGCCCCGGCAGCCAGAAGCTGAGGTATAGGAGCAATGCCACTAGCTAATTTCATGTTGCTTTCAGGATTATGGGCAATACCCACCTTTTTCTTAACTAGAATATCTATCTCTTCTTCAGTCAAATGAACACAGTGGGCTGCCAAGACATGGCGACCGTCAAAAAGTCCCAAGGAATCCATTAACTTAATCGGCGGTAAGCCATATTCCTTTGTAATATTTTCAACTTCAGTTAATGTCTCTGCCAAATGAATGTGTAGGCCTACCTTTAAGCTATCGGCCAATTTCATAACTCTTTCAAGATAATCGGGTGTGCAGGTATAAGGAGCATGGGGACCTAACAGACAGCTAATTCTCCCCTCGGCCTTACCATGCCAGTTCTTAACTAGCTCCTCGCTTTCCTTAAAGGCTAATTCGCCTGAATCTCCTAAACCCACCATTCCCCGTGACAGACTAGCTCTTATGCCTGTTTCTTCAACTGCTTTAGCAGTTTGCTCCATAAAGAAATACATATCGGCAAAGGTAGTTGTGCCGGATTTAATCATTTCTAAAATAGACAACATGGTGCCCCAATATATATCTTCGGATTGTAGATGGGCTTCCCTAGGCCAGATTTTAGTTTCTAGCCATTCTTGTAATGGCAAATCGTCAGCATAACTTCTTAACATCGTCATAGCCGCATGGGTATGACAATTAATCAAGCCAGGTAAAACCAAGGAGTTTTTGCCATCAATTACCTCATAATCAGGATATTTGGCTGTCAGATTTGGACCTATTTCGGCGATAAGATCATCTTGAATGGCAATATCTCCAGCAAGCCATTGTTTGTCACGTTTAATACCATCTACAGGCACGAATAAGGTGTCCCTGATAATATATTTCCCCATCTTTTTCTTTCCTTTCACTGCTCATATTATTAACTGTTTCAAAAAACATGCAGACATGGGTACGGTCATTCTGTCACGCCTGTGTCTGCCCATGTCTGGTTAACTGAATTTTCTTTGTTATTTGGCAAAAATCTTTTGCAAGCCTTCGTTAAACGGAGGACGAATAATACCAGCCTCAGTGATTATGGCTGTCACTAATTCATGTGGAGTGACATCAAAAGCTGGATTATAGACCTTAACCTCAGCTGGAGCTATTTGTACTCCTCCGATCTTTCTAACCTCGTCGTGGTCTCTTTCCTCAATAGGAATTTCTTCGCCACTCTTTAAGGACATATCAATGGTAGAAGTAGGCGCAGCTACATAAAAAGGTATGCCGTGATACTTAGCTAGAATTGCCACTCCATATGTACCTATTTTATTGGCCACATCACCATTTGAGCTTATGCGGTCAGCTCCCACTACTACCAGATCAATTTTTCCCTGTTTCATTAAATAAGCTGACGTATTGTCTGTTATCAAAGTAACTGGGATACCATCTTCCATTAGCTCCCAAGCCGTCAGACGGGAACCTTGCAAGAGTGGTCTTGTTTCGTCGGCAAAAACCTGGATATTCTTGCCTTGTTCATGAGCAGCGCGAATTACACCTAAAGCAGTACCATAACCGGATACTGCTAAAGCTCCAGCATTGCAATGGGTGAGAATTCTTGCCCCATGTGGCACCAGTTCGCTACCATAAAGCCCCATCTTTTTATTACCGGCTAAGTCCTCGCTGTCAATAGCTTTAGCTTCTTGTTCCAGTAAAGCAAGAAGTTGTTCTGGACTTTGATCTTCATTAGCCTTCCAGACCTTCTCCATCCTTTCCAAAGCCCAGAAAAGATTGACTGCCGTAGGTCTGGTTTCGGCTAATTCAGTTTTGGCCTTATCTAAATAAGACAGAAACTTAGACTTATCCTGGGTAAGCCCTTGTTGTGCCGCCAAAACCATGCCGTAGGCGGCAGCGATACCGATAGCCGGAGCGCCACGGACTTGCATAGTATTAATGGCCCAGGCTACTTCTTCATAGTTGTCTAGTTCTAAAATTACCTTCTCAACAGGTAGTAAGGTTTGATCCAATAGCTGTAATTTATTGCCTTGCCAAGACAGTGCTCTCAATTATTGTCCCTCCTACAGTTTTTATAGATTACCAGCTTCGGCTGGCCCATTTTTACACTGACACTGCCCTTCTAAAGAAATACCTTCTATAGTAGCCATAATTAACTGAGAGATATTAGCGCTGATCTCAGCCATAACTTCTAAAACTTCACCATGAGAAAGGGGGTTAGGCGATATACCAGCAGCATAATTAGTGACCATAGAAACTGTGGCATAGCATAATCCAGCTTCTCTTGCCAGCACAACCTCAGGCACATTAGTCATTCCAACCAAGTCGCCGCCTAGCATCTTAAACATTTTAATTTCAGCCGGTGTTTCAAACCGGGGTCCCTCAGCACACACATAACAGCCTCCATCGTGGACTCTAAAGCCTAATTCCTTAGACTTCTTAACCATAAAATCTCTAATTTCCCTACAATAAGGATCAGTCACATCAACATGTAAAACGCCTTTGGCGCCTCCTTCAAAAAAGGTACTAATTCTGCCTTTAGTAAAATCCAAAAATTGATCGACTAAAACAAAATCCTTAGGTCCCATTTGTTCATTAAGTGAACCTACTGCAGTTGTGGCAATAACTCTTTTTGCCCCCAGTTGCTTTAAGGCTTGAATATTAGCCCGATAATTTATGAGATGAGGCGGAACTGTGTGTCCTTTACCATGTCGAGCCAAAAAAGCCACTCGACGGCCTTTGTACTCACCTGTCATCAGGCTCACTTCACCGTATTCCGTAGTTACAGTAATGTCTTTTGAATTCTCTAACATATCAGCCCGATAAACACCCGTACCTCCGATAATCGCTAAATCAACCTTTTCCATTACTACTCCTCCTTTGTACCAAATAAAGCTCGACTGAATTCGGCAGGATCAAAAACCCCTAAATTATCCATCTGCTCACCGGTCCCAATGTACTTAACAGGTAATTTGTATTCTGCTTGGATCCCCAGAATAACTCCTCCCTTTGCAGTTCCATCCAGCTTGGTAAGAACTACCCCTGTAACGTCTACAGCTTCGCCAAAGATTTTGGCTTGGGACAGAGCATTTTGGCCGGTAGTAGCATCTAAGACTAATAAGACTTCATGGGGTCCTTCTGGAACTTCACGAGAGATCACCCTTTTTACTTTCTTTAGTTCTTCCATTAAATTATTCTTGTTCTGCAGCCGTCCAGCAGTATCAATGAGCAAAACATCACATTTCCGGGATTTTGCAGCCTGAATACCGTCAAAAACAACTGCTGCGGGATCGGAACCTTCTTTATGTGCTACGTAGTCAACACCGGCTCGATCACACCATACCTGAAGTTGATCAATAGCCGCAGCCCGAAATGTATCTGCAGCCGCAATTAACACTTTATAGCCGTCATTTTTCAGCCTATTACTTAATTTGCCTATGGTTGTAGTTTTACCTACGCCATTTACACCAACAACCATAATGATATTTAAGCGCCCTTTCTCAATATTGAGACTATGATCGCCTACAGTCAATAACTTAGTGATTTCATCTTCTAAAGCCTGACGAAGCTGGTCAGATTCCTCGAGCTTTTGTTCCTTGGCAATACGCCTTAAATCACTAACCAGATTAAGAGCTGTATTAACTCCTACATCAGCTTGAATTAAAGCCTCCTCTAACTCGTCAAACAAATCATCATCGATCGGTTTATGCCCAGTTATAATAGCACTTACCTTATCTACAAAATTGTTTCTGGTTTTTCCTAAACCAGCCTTCAAGCTTTCAAAAAAACCCACGATATTATCCTCCTGTCAATTTTGCTCTCTTAATAGCTATTATGTACATCTACAATTATTTCTTATCTGCTCTTTAACTTGCTACTGATTTAGCATCTTCTAGTTTTACTGAAACCAGCTGAGATACTCCATTTTCTTCAATCGTAACACCATAAAGAAGATGGGCAACTTCCATTGTACCTTTATGATGGCTAATTACGATAAATTGAGTCTTCTCCGCGAACTCCTGTAAGGCTTGGGCAAAACGTAATACATTAGCTTCATCTAGATTGGCCTCAATTTCGTCCAGAACACAGAATGGACTCGGTTTAACATTAAGTATAGCCATCAACAAGGAAATCCCCGTCAGAGCCTTTTCACCGCCGGAAAGCAAAGACAGATATTGGGTCTTCTTTCCTGGTGGTTGGGCCATAATTTCTACTCCTGTTTCAAGAAGATTCTCGGGATCTGTTAGCTGTAATTGGGCCCGACCGCCACCAAAAAGGCGATTAAACATTTCCCGAAAAGACTGATCCACAAGCTGGAAGGTTTCCTGGAATCTTTGGCTCATAATATCGTCCATTTCGCGAATTACTTTTAGCAATCGCTCTTTGGCCTCAGTCATATCCTCAACTTGAGTAGCTAAGAAACTCAATCTCTCAGTTAACTTTTTATATTCTTCGACTGCCCCAAGATTAACTTGACCTAAAGCAGCAATTTGCTCCTTCAACTCATGTATGCGTTGGCTTGCATACTTTCTGTCGAAAACGGGGGCATGCTTTTCTAAAGCTATGGAAGCTTCCATCTCATATTGCTCTCTTAGACGGCGTTCAGCCGCCTCAATTGCTGTCTCAAACTTCGATAGCTGTAGATCATACTGATGAATCTTATTCTCTTTTTCTTTCAATTCAGCACTATATTTTTTCACATCTTGACTTACTTGAGAGATATCTTCACTGAGTATTTGTTTGTTGTGCTTTAGCTCCTCTAGGTGTTTCTCCATTTCTTGAAGTTTCAAGATGTCTTGCTCCCGAACAGCTTCTAAATGTTGTTCCTCTTCTTGCAGCTCAACTCTTCTTGCGGCAATTTTGACTTGCTCCTCTTCCTTCAAGACCTGCTGTTCCTTTAATTGTTTCACTCTTTGGATATAATGCTGTTCCTCCTTCTTGAAGGAAGTAACCTTCTCTTCTATGGTAGCTACTTCAATCCTTAGAGTGGTAAGACGCTCGTTCTTTTTTAGTCTTTCTAGACGAATAATTTTCGCCTTTTCAGTCATTTCCTTAATGCTAGCCTCAGAATTACTAATGCGCTCTTTTAATAACTCAGTTTCTTTAGCGAAACGCTGGATATTACGCTCTAGTACTTCCCTCTCTTTGCGCAGCTCTTCTTGTAAAAAGTTAAGATTCTCTAATTCAAAGGTCAATCTTTCATTTTCAGCTTGCCATCTTTCTGTAGTCTTGCTGTTTTCAGCCTTTTTGATGATAATATCCTGAACTTGCTGATTATAAAGATTAATCTCCTTTTTATACTGAGATAGGATACTATGCTCTTCTCGCTCTTTATCCTCAATGGCTTGCAATTCTTCTGTTATTTTAGCCAAGGATTCTTCTAACTCGAGAATATTCCTCCGTCGTGACAAGATCCCATTAGGTTGAGCCTTGCGACTACCACCGGTTAAAGAACCTCCGGCATTAACCAGTTGACCGTCTAGGGTAACCATTCTGTACTTAAATCCTGTGGCCTTAGCTTGTTTGACTGCTGTGGAAAGGTTCTGCACCAAAAAGACCCGGCCCAAGATATATTCCATTATCCCGCGGTACTGGGCATCATATTCAATTAAATCGGCAAAACAACCGATAACCCCATCACCTTGAGGGATATTATTTACAGCCTTACTACCTTTTACAGTATTCAAGGGCAGTAGAGTTACTCTGCCTTTATTATTCTTCTTCAGCCATTGAATAGCGTCTTGGGCCACTTTATCATTTTCAACCAAAAGATGCTGCAAAGTGCCGCCTAATGTTACTTCCAGGGCTAATTCATATTCTTTAGGTACTGTAATAACTTGAGCTACTGTACCAATAATACCGGGCATTTTGCCCTGGGATTTTTGGGATAAAAGCTCTTTGACCCCTTCTCCATATCCTTGCCCTTCTTTTTCTAAATCTTCTAAAGCCTTATGCTTGGCGGCCAGATTGTTTTTCTGCAAGCTAATACTGTGTTTATGCTGTTGGACCTTCTGTAATACGTCCTCTTGAGCCAGAATTCTGTCTTCTGTCTCGTTGATTTTAGCCTCTAAATCAGCTTTTTGTTGTTCCAAACTAACCATTTCTCTAGTAATCTCAAAGCTTTTCTGAGCTACTTCTTTGATTAAGTCCTCTGTTTCACTAATCTTTTGTTTATTCTGCTCCTCCTGACGTTCTAATTGAATTATCCGCTGTTTTTGGCTGTTAAACTCATTGTTTAATTTAGTTTCTTCTTGCAGGGCATCAAAATGCTCACTTTTAAGAGCTTCCAACTGTTCAGTCAATTTTTGGTCATGGAAGCTTTCTTCTTCTAGTTGTATCTCATATTCCTGCAGGACTTTTTTCTGCTCAGCTAATTGAGTTAGCAGACTTCCACCGCTTTGCTGGTGATTAGCCAACTCTTCTTGGGCAAGCTGTTGCTCAGTAATGATACGACTAATCTCCAGCTTATTATTCTCAGCTTGTCGATTCAGTTCGGTGATTCTTTCCAGAATTACTTTCTTTTCCCCAGCATTCTTTTCTAAGCGAAGATTCTCTGCATAGACCTCTTCTTGTTTCTGGACTAACTTCTCATCTAATTGTTCCAGAGCTAACTTTAACTCCTCTTCCCTACTCTGGACAGCCAAATATTTCGCTCTAATCTCTTGGCTCTCTGCTTCATACTGAGAACGATTAGTCTTAATTTTCGTAAGCTTATCGCTGTTATAATTCAATTCATTAACTATTAAGCCGATTTCTTGAGCATCTAATTCACTCTTTAGCCCTTGATAAATCTCAGCAACTCTTGCTTGCTCAGCCAAAGTATCTTCTTGGTCCGTTAGTTCCGTAATAATGTCATTCAACCTAACTAGACTCGCTTCAGTATCATCTAGTTTACGGACAGCTTCCTTTTTACGATGACGATATTTAACGATTCCAGCGGCCTCTTCCAGTACTCCCCGTCTCTCTTCAGGTTTCATGGCCAGAATTTCATCAATTTTACCCTGCCCGATAATAGAGATTCCTTCCCTACCTACACCAGTATCCATAAACAATTCGTGGATATCCTTCAAACGGCAAGGTACCTTATTAATCAAAAAATCACTTTCACCGGAACGGTATAATCTTCTAGTGACAGTTATTTCATTAAATTCTAAAGGAAAACTCCCGGAAGTATTATCAATTGTAAGAGAAACTTCGGCCATTCCAAGAGAACGGCGCTTATCACTGCCGGCAAAAATTATATCTTCCATTTTACCGCCGCGTAACGATTTTGCGCTTTGCTCACCTAGAACCCAACGTATAGCATCAGCAATATTCGACTTCCCACTACCATTAGGACCTACTACCACTATTATTCCTGGTTTCATCTCTAAAGCAACTTTATCAGCAAATGATTTGAAGCCTTGAATTTCAAGTCTTTTCAAAAACACTAACAAATCATCCTTCCTCGTCTAGTAACACTTTTATAATACTTCCTGTCCCTTTCCTTTTGTTCGATATTGTTTGAGGAATTCCTTTCTGGAGGAAAATCTTTGCTCTTGTTCTGTCACTAGGCGTAATGATAACTGCTCTAACCCCGGTTCAGCCTTAACTTCTATTTCTGTAAATGAATATCTGTCTTGCAAGCTTTGCAGGTTAATCCTTTTCTGTCCGGTGACCTTAGAAATATCCCGCGGATTACAATAGATAGTGAGCTTTTTACCCTTATCCTTCATTTTAGCTAAGTCGAATTCTAGCTGCTCGAGCATCACTTTGCTTTGAACTAATTCACCGTAAGAAGGATGATAAGGGCCTGTGACTAAATCATGCTCCGGCGACAGGTTATCAGCAGCCTGAAGACCTAAACGGATCACCTTGATTTCATTAGCTGTAAATAGCTTAAACCACTGGGCTCCAACGTCCACGGCCTCCATTAAACTCCAAGACTGATAACGTCCTTCCTGATACCATTTTTCCAAAGTGGTTCCCTTCATTACTAACGTAGGATAAATCCGTACTCCATCTGGAGCCAAAGCAATTGTTTTTTTCGCAGTAAACAGAGCATATTCCCGAGTATCTCCAGGTAATCCCAGCATTAACTGTAAAATTACTGTTAAAGGATATTCCCTTAACAGTTGCACTGCTTTCTCTACAGTTTCCACTCCATAGCCACGACAACTGTTACTTAATACTGGTTCTACCAGGGATTGAACTCCTAATTCCACTGTGGTAACTCCATAAGCCAGCAGATTCTCCACAATCTGCTGATTAATATAGTCTGGACGGGTGGATAGCCGAATTCCCTGGATTAGTCCTTCCCTTTTCAGTTCAAAGGCAGCTTCAAGTAGATCATTCTGTTGCTCTTGCTCCAAACCAGTAAAGCTCCCCCCATAAAAGGCTACTTCACAGAAGGTGGTTTTAAGGCCATGAGCATCAAGATACTGCAAAACTTGGGGTCGAATCTGTTCCGGAGTTGTAATATTTGTAGCCCCGCTAATCTCCCACTGATTACAAAACACGCAGGTAAAAGGACAGCCAGCATGGGGAATAAAAAACGGAATTATCAGCTGAGCTGTCATCTTACGTTTACCCCAAGGATATCTAAGGCATGTTTGGCAGCTTGCTGTTCTGCTTCTTTTTTTGTCCTTCCTAGGCCGGTGGCAATCTCCCGTTGGTTGAGATAGACAGCAGCCTGAAAGGTTTTATTATGATCTGGTCCTTCCTCATGGATTATACTATAAGTTAAGGCTTGATCCGGCTTTCTCTGGACATATTCCTGCAATTGCGTCTTAAAATCGTCAAATTTGCCTTGAGCAGCATCAGTAATTCTTTTATGTAGAATCTTAATAATAATACTAGTGCAAGTTTCTAAATCTATCGTAAGATACAAGGCCCCTATTAGAGCTTCAAAACAATCGGCCAAGTTAGAAGATCTGTTTGCTCCGCCCATATTTTCTTCTCCACGTCCCATCTGTAGATATCTACCTAATTCAAGGGCCTGGGCACCTTCAGCCAGCGAGGCTTCACAAACTATAGCAGCCCGCATTTTTGTCAGTTCTCCTTCACTCTTCTGGGGATATTGGTGAAATAGGTGTTGGGCTACAACTAAACCGACGACAGCATCACCTAAAAACTCCAAGCGTTGGTTATGTTCCTCAGAACCTAATCCCTCATAAATATAGGAAGGATGAGTTAAGGCCTGATTAATAAGCTCCAAATTATTCTCCAGGGGTAAGTTGAGTTTATGTAATAACTGTTGTAATTGTTTTTTGCGCTGTATACTGAGCAAATTTATCACCCTTTGTCGTAATCAAGATCTCCAATTGTGCTAGTAACATTTGAAAGGAGGCTGGATAAGCCTCCTTTCTATTATACAACATTTTATACTATATTATGGTACTTCTTTTGACAGTTAAATAATTAATCCTTAAATTTCCCCAAGAGTATGGAAGCGTTGTGTCCGCCAAATCCTAAGGAATTACTTAAGGCATAATTGACAGTCATTTGCCGAGCCTTATTAGGCACATAGTCTAAATCACATTCCGGATCAGGATTTTCTAAATTTATTGTAGGAGGTACAAGATCATTGGCGATTGCTAAAGCTGTCGCTACAGCTTCTATACCGCCGGCAGCTCCTAGCAAATGTCCCGTCATTGATTTTGTAGAACTTATCGCTAGTTTTGTCGGATTAGGACCCATAACTGACTTGATAGCCATAGTTTCATATTTATCGTTCATTTCCGTAGAGGTACCATGAGCATTAATATAATCAAGTTCCTCCGGCTTAATCCCTGCGTCCTGGATGGCTAGCGCCATAGCTCTAGCAGCCCCTTCTCCTCCTGGGGCAGGTGCTGTAATATGATGAGCGTCAGCCGTAGCTCCATAGCCTAACATTTCAGCATAAATCTTCGCCCCTCTTTTTTGGGCACTTTCTAAGCTTTCCAAAACTACTATTCCACAGCCTTCACCCATTACAAAGCCATTGCGTTTAGCATCAAAAGGACGGCTGGCTTTGGTGGGTTCCTCATTATTAGTGGACAAGGCTTTCATTGAACTAAATCCGGCTAAAGCCAGAGGCGTAACGGCAGCCTCACTTCCACCGGAAATAACGATATCAGCGTCACCCCGCTGGATTAACCTAAAGGCATCACCGATGGCATGGGTACCTGAAGCACAAGCTGTTACTACAGTTGTATTAGGTCCTTTAGCGCCAAGACTAATAGCTACCTGACCGGAAGCCATATTGCCGATCATCATCGGCACGAAAAAAGGACTGACCCGATTAGGACCTTTCTCATGTAATACCAAAGTGGTCTCTTCCATCAGATCGATCCCACCAATACCTGAGCCCAGAATAACTCCTACTTTATTCTTATCAACTTGTTCCAATTCTAACTGAGCATCTTCAACTGCCATTAGAGCAGCAGCTGCAGCAAACTGAGTGAACCGGGCCATTCTTCTAGCTTCTTTTTTATCTAAATATTGAGTTGGTTCAAAATCCTTAACCTCACCGGCAATTCTCACCGGAAAATTTTCACATGGAAATCGCGTAATAGGCCCTATCCCTGATTGCCCGCTAGTAAGGGCCTGCCAAAACTTCTCCACTCCCGTTCCAACAGGTGATATAGCAGCAAGTCCAGTGATTACAACTCTGTTTTTCATAGCTCACCTCGAGTATTAAGATTTAGATCCTTAGAATGAATTTATTTAATCCTTTGCTCAATTCGACTTAACTAAAGAATTCGTAAGTCGCAGAAAGCAAAGTGTGGATTATCTCTTTTACAGACAAAATTGCAGTGATTTTGTCAATTCCTTCACCAGTGAAGACTAGCCCGTTAACTAAATCCCCTTGTTGAGCTTTGCTTAAAGCCTCGATAATACAAAAATTATGAGAGCATTTTTTTAAACATTGTCGACAAGTTAAAGGGGGAATTCTCTTCTCTTTAGCAAGTCTTTCCGTAAAATCATTCCGAAGAGCTCGGGCCGGATATCCCACTGGACTATCAATCAGAATCAGATCTTCTTGACCAGCTTTAACATAATAGTCTTTTAAGCTAGGTGCTGCGCTGGATTCATGGCTGGCAGCAAACCTTAAACCTAACTGAGCACCATCGGCACCACTCAGGAAAGCCTGGGCTAAATCTTTCCCATCAACAATACCACCGGCGGCGATTACAGGGATATTGACCTCCTTTTTTACCAGGGGGATAAGTTCCAACAGAGATTGCTCTGTTCCCAGGTGTCCACCAGCTTCTTTACCTTCAACAATAACCGCAGCAGCTCCTAATTTCTCAGCTATCTTAGCTAATTTAGGAGTTGAAACAATCGGAATGATTGGTACATCTGCCTTTTGGCCTAAGGTGAACATATCTCTGGAAAAACCTGCGCCAGAAACGATAAGATCGATCTTCTCTTCAATAGCAGCCTGTACGATATCCGAAAAATTACTAGCAGCAAACATAATGTTTATACCGATTATTCCTTTTGTTAAGGCTCTTGCTGCTCTTATTTCCTGTCTTAATTCTTCAACATCGAGACCACTTGCGGCGATAAGACCTATTCCACCTTCTTCAGCCACTGCTGCAGCTAAGGGGGCCATAGAAATGCGGATTGCCATACCACCTTGGATTATTGGGATTTGAGCTTTTAAATCTCCTATTTGTAAATTCGGTAGTTTCATCGAACATACCCTCCTCAAAGTTCCTAGGCGGTATTTATCCTTCTTTTTTAATGGAGGTCCCGTAAATACGGGACCTCAAGTTAAAATCAATTGTCACATTAAACTTTAGACTTAATATAATCTACTGCGTCACCTACGTTTTTGATCTTCTCAGCTTCCTCATCAGGGATTTCAATATCAAATTCCTCTTCCAAAGCCATGATCAACTCCACCACATCCAGGGAATCAGCGTTAAGATCGTCAAAGCTGGTTTCCATTTTAATATCATCTGCTTCAACTCCAAGTTGTTCAGCAACGATACTTTTAACTTTGTCGAATACTTGCATCCCGTTCACCTCCTTCCCCAAACTACCCTTGATATGTACCTTCTATGGGGCAGTTATTGCATTGTCATACCTCCGTCCACAGCTATTACCTGACCGGTAATATACTGGGCACTGTCACTTACTAAGAATAAGACCAGATTTGCCACATCATCAGGATTGCCTAAGCTTCCAACAGGTATACGCTGCGCCAATTGTTTCCTAGCCTCTTCAGTAATTTGCTCTGTCATTTCTGTTTGGATGAATCCTGGTGCTACAGCATTTACCATTATAGCACGGCTAGCCAGTTCTTTGGCAAGGCTTTTTGTTAAGCCAATAATGCCGGCTTTGGCGGCTGCGTAATTGACTTGTCCTGCATTGCCCTCTAGGGCTACTACAGAGCTGATATTTACTATCCGACCGGAACGCTTTTTTATCATTGGTCGGGAGGCTGCCCGGCAACAATTGAACACTCCTGTTAAATTTGTATTGATAACCCGCTGCCAATCCTCATCTTTTAAACGCATGATCAAATTATCTCTAGTGATCCCTGCATTATTAACTAAAATATCTAATTGTCCGTATTTGGTCAAGACTGTTTTAATCATTTCTTCAACTTCAGAAGAGGAAGAAACATCTGCCCGATAGATAGACCCTTCTGCCCCTTCGGCTTTTATCATATCTAGAGTTTCTTGGGCAGCAGCTTCATTACCTTGATAATTAATTACGATCTTCGCTCCTGCTTGGGCTAACTTTAGAACAATAGCCCGACCTATGCCACGGGAACCACCTGTCACAAGGGCAACCCTTCCTTGTAGTTCATTCATTGATCTCAGCCTCCCTTAAAGCCGCCAAGGTCTTATTCAAGCTGACTTGATCCTCAATATTATAGATAGCTACATTTTTAGCAATCTTTTTAATCAAGCCACTTAGTACCTTGCCAGGTCCAATTTCAATAAAAGTGTTGACGCCCAAATCCACCAATTTCTCCACAGATTGTTGCCATTTAACTGGTGCAGCTACTTGTCTAATTAAATTATCTTGTATGACTGTTGCCTTAGTAGTAACATCTGCCGTAAGGTTAGCAATAACGGGAAATGCGGCATCATTGATAGTTACCTGCCCCATTAACTCACTGAGTCGTTCTGAGACTGGATGTAACAAGCTGGAATGGAAGGGTCCACTAACCTGCAATTTAATTGCTCTTTTAGCTCCAAAGCTTTTGGCTAAGTCAATAGCCTTCTCTACTGCTGGTGTTCCTCCGGCAATAACAATCTGCCCGGGACAGTTATAGTTGGCTGGTTCAACTACTCCGGCAGTAGATGCCTCTTGACACAATTCGTCTGTTTTATCTGCCGACAAGCCTAAGACAGCAGCCATCGTTCCTTCCCCTGGCGGTACTGCCTCCTGCATCAAGATCCCCCTTTGACGGACTAACCAGACTGCATCAGAGAATTCCAAAGCCCCTGCTGCCACAAGAGCCGCATATTCACCTAAGGAGTGACCGGCAGCATAATCAGCCTTAATTCCTTCAGCTTCCAAAGCTTTTAAGAGGGCTACACTTACAGTCAAGATAGCCGGTTGAGTATTAGCCGTTAGGCGTAAATCCTCTTCAGAGCCTGAAAAACACATTTTGCTAATGTTTATACCCAATCTATGATCAGCCTGCTCAAAAATTACCCTAGCCGCTGCAGAATGAGAAAAAATTTCTTGGCCCATACCTACATATTGAGCACCTTGTCCCGGAAAAACAAATGCGATCTTTCTCATATAACCTCCAACAATCAATTAATTAATTCTACGAGTAACTAATTACGAAAGTCTACACTAAACTAATTTACAAGGTTAGCTCTATCAATTAAGACACCCTTAGCCTCATTGATAATTTCCGTAATAATATCTTGAGCTGGCTGAATTTTATGTACCATAGCCGCAACTTGCCCTGCCATTAAGGAACCCATTTCTACATCACCCTTAATTACTGCATCATGGAGACGACCTGTTCCTAATGCTTCAAACTCCTCTGCAGAAGAGCCAGACTTTTCTAGGCGTTGAAATTCTTTAGTCAACTTATTACGTAAGGTGCGAACATAATGACCATCAATGCCAGTAAGAACAGTATCCCGATCCTTAGCCTTCAAGATAGCCTGTTTATAATTGTCATGAACAGTGCATTCCGTGGCACAAATAAATCTCGTGCCTATCTGAACACCAACTGCGCCTAAGCATAAAGCAGCTGCAAACTGCCGCCCGTCAGCAATACCACCGGCAGCAATTACAGGTATATCAACAGCATCAACAATCTGCGGCACCAAAGCCATCGTAGTTAGTTCACCTACATGACCTCCACATTCCATCCCTTCAGCAATCAGACCATCTACCCCAACCCTTTCCAGTCTTTTTGCTAAAGCCACAGAGGCCACTAAAGGAAACACCTTAATTCCAGCTTCCTTGAATTGAGAAATATATTTGCCGGGATTACCAGCACCAGTAGTTACAACGGCTACCTTTTCCTCTGTAACAACTTGAACAATTTCCTCGACAAAAGGCGAGTTTAAATAAATATTTACCCCAAAAGGTTTACTGGTTATAGCTTTGACTTTTTGGATCTGCTCACGAATAATATGACCTGGTGCACCGCCGGCCCCTATAATTCCAAGCCCCCCTGCTTCTGATACTGCAGCGGCTAGATCTGCCGTTGCAACCCAAGCCATGCCGCCTTGGAAAAGAGGATATTTGATATTCAACATTTCAGTTATTCGCGTTTTAAATATTTGCTCCCCTACTGCCATTGACTGTTTCCTCCTTACTTAGACCACTCTAAGGCACAGGAACCGAAGGTTAACCCTGCTCCGAATCCTACCATGACTATCTTGTCACCCTTTTTAATTCTTCCGGCCTGTACTTCCTCAGCTAAGGCCACCGGAATTGAGCCCGAGGACATATTACCGTATCTATCTAAATTAACCACAACTTTTGCTGGATCTATTTTTAATCGTTTTATTGCTGCATCGATTATTCTGAGATTAGCCTGGTGGGGAATTAAGACATCAATATCATCTGCTGTTAAACCGGCATTTTCTAAGGTACGTTGCGTCGAATCACTCATAGCTCTAACAGCAAATTTGAAGACATCACTACCATCCATATGAACAAAGTGTTCTTTTTGCTCAACTGTTTCAAGACTAGCTGGTTTCTTAGAGCCTCCCGCTGGCAACCTTAAGTGATAACCACCTGAACCTTCTGCGCCTAATTCGAAAGCTAAAAAGCCACCTTCATCTACAGCCTTAAGTACTGCAGCACCGGCACCATCACCGAATAAGACACAGGTATTACGATCTTCCCAATCCAATATACGGCTAATACAATCAGCTCCAATAACTAGGGCCGTCTTATATTGTCCTGTAGCAACGAATTGTTGGCCCACATTTAGGGCATAGACAAAGCCAGTACATCCGGCAGAAAGGTCAAAGGCAGCAGCATTGACAGCTTTTATATTATCCTGAACTATGCAGGCCGTAGAAGGAAAAGACATATCCGGAGTAGCAGTACCTAAAATTATTAAGTCGACCTCTTCCGGAGACACGTCGGCATCTTTCAGGGCTTGCAGGGCTGCTCTAGAAGCTAAATCAGAGGTTGCTTCTTCGGCAGCTACTTTTCTGCGCTCACGGATTCCAGTACGCGAGATTATCCATTCATCTGATGTATCAACTATTTTCTCCAGATCCTGATTAGTTAAGATTTGCTCAGGAACGCTGTAGCCTACTCCAACAATACCGACCTGTCGTATCTTGTTAGACATAATTACACCGACTTTCATATTTCATAATTACTCAACACTCTTAGTTAAAGCATCCACAAAATCATTCTTCACACATTCCATAGCTGCTTTGACAGCATTAGTTATAGCTGAAGCCTTTGAACTTCCGTGGCAGATAATACTGACACCCTTAACTCCCAATAGAGGTGCGCCGCCATAAGCAGAATAATCCATTCTTTTTTTCAGAGCTTTTAATGCAGGATAAAGCATAAAAGCTCCCAGTTTATTACGGGCAGATTTATCAATTTCTTCCTTCAATAAGGTGAAAATCGATAGAGCTGTACCTTCGATTACTTTTAGAATAGTGTTACCGATAAAGCCATCGCAGACCATTACATCAGCCTCACCGCTTAAGACATCACGGCCTTCGATATTTCCTTGAAAGTTAAGGCCAGGAAGGTCCTTCAATAACTCATGGGTCTTAATGACCAGTTCATTACCTTTAGTTTCTTCAGTTCCATTACTGACTAATTTGACAACTGGATTGTTAATCCCTAACATTTGCTGAGCATAGACTTGACCCATTTGAGCAAATTGCACCAGGTTTTCAGGTTTGCAGTCAGTATTAGCTCCTGCATCCAGGAGAAGCTTTGGACCTTGCAAAGTGGGAAATACAGTACCGATTGCTGGCCGATCCACTCCTTTGATGCGGCCCAAACCGAATAAGGCGGCCACCATTTGCCCACCTGTGTTTCCAGCCGAAACAACAGCTTGGGCCTGGCCTTCTTTGACCAGACGGGTAGCCACAGTAATTGAGGCATCTTTCTTCCGACGATAAGTAGTGGCCGGATGATCGGCCATCTCTATAACTTCAGTACAATGAACTATACTATACCGATTAGTATCCAAGCCTTGTGGTAAATGATTTTTAATAATTTCTTCATTACCTACTAGGATAATATGTAACTCCGGCTCTAAGTCTAGTACAGCTAAAGAACCTTTAATTATCTCCTCAGGAGCATGATCTCCACCCATGGCATCAATCGCAATTCGCATAGCCAACCTCCCTATCTTGCTACTAAAATAAACTTACCGACAAAAACTTCTTCAGCACCAACTTTAGATACAACCTTAATCAAATATTTATTAATCTTTTTTCTAGCTAAGAATGCTTTGGCAACTATCTTTTCATTTAAATAAACCGGCCGGCGAAAACGTAAACGAGCACTTCCGGTAAGAACTATCTCGGCATCAATTAAAGCCGCTGCTAAAGTGTTAGCCTGTGAAAAAATATAATCTCCCCTGCAGACTTGGCTTTTCTCGGCTACCATATCAGGGGTAACCACCAGTATTGAAGAAGCAGATAAGCCAAGTTCTAGTTCCAAAAGTTCACCCACCAGCTCATTACCGGTCATGGAACGAACCTTGTTAAATACTTGTTTAGCCACCCGTTTTGTTCTTTCACGTAACTCGGGGATATTTAATTCCATTCTGTCCAACCTGATGGTCTGAACACTGACTGAGAACTTTTTAGCCAGTTCCTCATCAGTGGTAAAGGGATTTTCGGCAAACAGTCTGGCCAGTTGTTGTTGACGCTCTGTTTTATCGAGGCGCTTCATAATTTCTATTCCCCCTTTACAAATTTATTACCAGGTCCCAATACCTAGTATAAACATAAAGACATTCTTTTGACAAGTTAAAATATCATGAACTGAAAAAACTCCGCTAAAATAACTGTTTATAATGCCTCATAAAAACAAAAAAAGCCCTGTAAATTCCAGAGCCTTTTTGTCAGAATAAATTATTCAGCTTGTTTGACTACTTCCCGACCATCATAATAACCGCAGGCAGGACAAACCCTGTGGGGTTGCTTATACTCATGACATTTTGGACATTCGATGATGTTCGGAGCATCCAATTTTAAATTTATTGATCTTCTGGTACGGACTTTCGCTTTTGAACGGCGGTGTTGTTGTACTCCCATTAATAACACCTCCTCCTTAACAGGTAAAATCTAAATTAATGGTCAACCTTCAACTTAGCCAAGATAGCCAATCTAGGATCTATCTCTTTTTGGTCGCACTGACAGTTACCTTCATTAAGGTTTTTGCCACAAATTGGGCAAATACCAGGGCAATCAGGTCTACAGACAGTACGCATAGGCAGATTAAGTAATAGATTTTCAGAGAAAATCTCTCCTAAATCTAACCATTCATCATTATAATGCAAAACCAGGTCAGACTCAAGCTCTTCTCTGAACTCTTCAGCTTCTGATTCAGGCAGGTAATCTTCGGTAAAGTCAAAGACTAAAGGTATGCTCACATCATCTAAACAACAATCACATGTACCTTTGATAGTTGTCTCCCCATGACCGGTAAGGGTTAAACCTACTCCAGTATTAACTACTTCTCCCTGGATTTTTACAGACTGGGTAAATGTAAATGAACTTACCTCCGGAAAATCCTTTAACTCAAAAGCAAAGCTTTTCTTGGCTCCGGGCGTCTTTAACAGGTCAGCTATACCTAACTTCATTCCATCCACCTCAGAGATTTGTTCAGGCAGAATAAAGGGCAAAATTGCCGCATATTCTGCCTATGACTTGTTCATTATACACGAGACAAAAAATCTTTGTCAAGGAATATTCCTTGAAAGTAATTAGTTGCCTCAGTAGGCTATTCGATTAGTATCACTTAACAAGATTGACAAGCAGTCATAGCTACAGTCTTGACAATATCCTCTACAGAGCAACCCCGGGAAAGATCGTTAACCGGCTTAGCCATTCCTTGCAGCACAGGACCGATTGCTTCAACATCACCAAAGCGCTGGGCTAATTTATAACCAATATTACCGGCCTGCAAATCTGGGAAAACTAAGACATTAGCTTTTCCGGCTACACTGCTACCTTTAGCCTTAGTGGCTCCAACAGAAGGTACAATTGCTGCATCTGCCTGTAATTCACCGTCAACTAAGAGGTCAGGTGCTTTTTCTTGAACTAATTTGGTAGCTGTAACAACCTTATCAACTAACTCATGACTGGCGCTACCCTTAGTGGAAAAAGACAATAAGGCTACTCTTGGTTCAGCAAAACCCGCCAAGGTCTTGGCTGTTTCAGCGGAAGAAATGGCAATCTCGGCCAGTTGCTCAGCCGTAGGATTAATATTTACGGCACAATCGGCAAAAATCAACATACCGTTTTCCCCAAATTCTTTCTTCGGAGAAATCATAATGAAAGCTCCGGAAACACAGGATACACCGGGGGTGGTACGAATTACCTGCAAGGAAGCACGTAAAACATCACCTGTAGTATTTAAAGCACCGGCAACCATTCCGTCAGCCTTGCCCTTATAAACAAGCATGGCTCCAAAATATAGGACATTCTTCATATATGTTCTAGCCTCATCAAGGTCAGTACACTTACCTTTTCTCATTTCGAAAAAAGTTTCAGCATAGTCTTCAAAATCTGGAGAGCTAAGAGGATCAATGATTTCTATTCCTTCGATGTCTGCCTCTACCTTTTTAGCAGTAGCTTTAACCTCCTCAACATTCCCTAAGAGAATTATTTTCGCAAAGCCTTCCTGCTTAATAATAGAAGCAGCTTTAACTGTTCTTTCTTCGTTGCCTTCTGGCAATACAATAGTTCTGTTGTTTTGCTTAGCTTTTGCTTTGACTTGTTCGATAAAATTCATTTCTTGGTCCTCCTCTGGTATAATTAAAAATAAATTTTAGTCTCAAATATTTATTTATTCGACGTTGAACAACGATCTCCTATTAACTTTTTTATTTTTTTGTTATTTATTATTTATAAATTTAATTCCAGGTGATAACAATGACAGTTACAGGAATAATTGCTGAATATAACCCTTTTCATAATGGCCATCTCTTCCATCTGCAGGAGACAAAAAGGTTATTGCCTGAAAGTCCTGTGATTGCGGTGATGAGCGGTCATTTTCTCCAGAGAGGCGAGCCTGCATTACTTAATAAGTGGGCCCGCGCAGAGATGGCTATTCTCCAAGGCGTAGATCTTGTCCTAGAATTACCGGTACTATATTCCTGTCGTAGTGCTTATTGGTTTGCCCGAGGTGGTTTAGAGATCTTAAAAGCTACAGGAGTAGTCAGTCATTTCTCTTTTGGGGTAGAAAATGATGACCTTTCCGCCTTAACTCAGGCTGCCAGTATCCTAGCTCAAGAAGAAAGCAGCTTTAAACAAGATTTACAAGAATACTTGAACCAAGGCCTTTCCTTTCCTAAGGCTAGAGCTGAGGCTCTACAAAAAAATACACAGCTACCCCAAAATCTCTGGAGCAAACCTAATAACGTCCTAGCCTTGACCTACCTTCAGGTTAACGAAGAATTACAATTAGATCTTATAGCTGTTCCAATAAAAAGAAGGGGAAGCGGTTATAATGAAAAATCCTTGCGGGCTAACGAAAACCCAAGCGCTTCTGCTATTAGAGCTATCTTAACAAATTCTCCAGACCGAGATTTTTCGGAGACTTTACACAATCTTGAACCCTATCTCCCTAGTACAAGCATAGAAATTATAGAACGAGAATACAAAAGTGGTCAATGTCCGGTTCATTTTGAATCCTTAACTCCCCAAATTCTAACCTTACTGCGGCGTTCTTCTCCTGAGGAANNTACAACATATAATAGAAGTTACCGAAGGCTTAGAAAACCGATTATACGAATCTGCATTTATGGCCACAAATTTAGCCGACTATCTCTCTCTGGTAAAAACAAAACGCTTTACATACAGTCGTCTACAAAGATTCCTAATTCATTTACTATTAAATTACAGAAAAACTAATGAAACATTGTTACATAAAGGCCCCCCTTATCTTCGTGTACTAGGGTTTAACGCTACTGGGCAAAAAGTGCTCAAAGAAATCAAATCCAGGAGCAAATTGCCAGTAATCACCCAAGGGAAAGAGAGTAAAAAGCTAATCTCATCTTCCCGTTTTCGTGTTTTTTGGGAGAAGGATATCCTGGCCTCCGACCTCTATAACTTATTATATCCAGCTCAAGAGGCTCGTAAGGGTAAAACTGATTATCTATTATCCCCTTTCAAGGACACCTAAGTCCTGCAACTTGCTCTTTAGAGAACCAATATTTTCCAAAGCTATTTCCCGACCTATGGCTATACATTCGGCGGCTTTATGGAAATCCAAGGTTCCTACATTGCTCATATCAGGGCAAATCAGAAAATCTGCCTGATCTAAGTATTTTCTCCCTACCTCACTTTCCAGAATCTCAATAGACTGAAGTATAACTTCATAGATGCTATTAACCTTTTGACGCGTACTAGGCCAGACTTTCACATCAACACCGATGGTAAAATCTGCGCCCATTTTTTTTAATTCCGCCAAGGGTAAGGGATCAATAACTGCTCCGTCTACTAGTAACCTGTCTTCAATTTGAACTGGCGTAAAAATACCAGGAATAGAAATGCTGGCTCGCACAGCTTGAGCTACATCGCCATCAGTAAAAACTACCTTTTCTGCCCTTTCAATATCTGTTGCTACAACGGCTAAGGGGATTCTTAATTGATCAAATGATTTGCCATGGCTTAACAAATGTATTAATTCCAAGGCCCGGTCACCTTTAAGAAGACCTAGTCGGGGTACAGTCACATCTACATAGAAAGTATTATTGAGGTTTTCTGCTAGTTTACCTAACATATAGGGATCGGCTCCAGCGGCATATGAAGCTGCTACTAGAGCACCAATGCTAGAACCAGCAACTAAATCAATAGGAATATCGGCTTCCAGAAGAACCTGTAATATACCAATATGGGCTAATCCTTTAGCCCCACCAGCTCCAAGAGCTAAACCGACTTTTTTCCTCATAAATCCTCACCTACAATCCGCCTTAATATTTTCAAGGTCTAGCTTACTCCTTCAGTAAATATAATCGTATAAGGCTGCAAAAAGGAGTATGCTTATGAGTTTACATCTATACCAGCAAAAACAAAATATTAAATCTGTCTTCTACGCTGCAATGGCTTTACTAGTGGTAAGCGCAATGCTTATCTGGCCCCGGGAGACCTATGAAGGGGCTGTTTTCGGTTTAGAGATCTGGAGTAATGTCTTAGTACCGTCTCTCCTACCCTTTTTTATTATAGTCGATCTTATCCTTAATTTGGGGATAGTAAATATGTTAGGCGTTCTATTAGAGCCAATTATGCGCCCCCTCTTTAATCTTCCAGGTGCAGCTTCTTTTGCCATAGCCATGGGTTTTACTTCAGGCTTTCCTATGGGGGCTGTAGTAACGAGGCGTATTTATGAAGAACATCTCTGTCAGGCCGCGGAAGCTGAGCGATTAGTGGCCTTTACTAATAATTCCAGCCCATTATTTATCATAGTTGCTATTGCAGTAGGTTTCTTCTCTAATCAAGATTTGGGGCTGGTTTTACTTGGCGCCCATTACTTATCCAATATATTATTAGGTATAATGCTAGGCTTTTTCGCACCTAGAAGTAAGAAATACAAGATTATTAAAGATAAAAACCTTTTAGCCGCCAGCTTCAGAAAACTGTTGGAAGCACAAAAAAACCGCAAACCTTTAGGAAAAATGTTTGCCGACGCTATCTATAATGGGATTAAAACTATAATCTTAATTGGTGGTTTTGTCATCATTTATGCTGTACTAATAAAACTCCTCAATACATCAGGTCTGCTGGATAATATTAGTAGATTATTTGCTTCATTACTCAAATTAGGCAATTTTAACCCCAATATCGCCCAGGCCTTTTCCATCGGATTTTTGGAAATTACCTTAGGACTTAAAACCCTGTCCCAATATCAGCTAAGTTTTGTAGAGCAAGCTGTAGCAGCTAGTATAATCTTGGGTTGGAGCGGCCTATGTATTCAATCTCAAGTTATAAGTGTTTTAGCTGGTTCGGAGCTACGCTCTCGAAACTATATCTGGTGCCGTGGTGCCCAGAGTCTGTTATCAGGTTTTTTAGCCTATATTTTAGCTCATACTAACGGTTTATGGGGTCAATACTTTATCCTGCCAGTAGCAATATCTACTTCTCCATCCTTAAAATTATTACCTGATTTTAGCTTTACCATTAGATATACCTTCTTAACCGTTAGATTAGTACTAGTAATTATCGTCATTCTAATTACGATGTCTCTCTTGATCAAATTTTATAGATTCATTAGCACTAAACATAAAAGATTTTCCTAGTTTAATAAGAACCCCACCCGTCAACGCAATCGAAGATTGCTGACGGGTACCCGGGAACCTTGTTGTATTCACATTAAAAAGCAATCAGGTGCGTTTTGACCTGATTGCTTACTTATTTAGATCCAAGCATAGTCTTATTCGAGGCTATTATGAACGAACATTTTGACGGATTTCTTCCCGTCCCTGTTTAACAACCTGTAAGGTTTTTTCTAATTCAGCTTGCAGCTTACTCATTACATCATCTGCATATGTAAGGGCGCCGTGAGTAATTTCCCTACCGACATTTTTTGCATTATCAATGATTTCATCGCCCTGAGTTTTGGCCATCTTATAGATTTCGCTTTCACTTGACATGCGTTGGATCTTACTCTTAGCTGCTTCAATGATACTCTCGCCTTCGGCCTCTGCTTCCTTTAATACACGTTCTTTTTCCTTGAGAATCCACTGAGCTTCTTGTACAGCATCAGGAAGAATAGCCCGTAATTGATCAAGGTACTTGTAAAGAATATCTTCATGGATAATGACCTTCCCGGTCATCGGAATCCGAGAGCAATCTTCTATAACTTGTTCAAATTCGTCTAATAGTTCTAAAATCTCCATATTTACTCCTCCATATATTCATAGTACCAAACTAAAGTATCACCATAGCGTCTTGTCTTGTTAAGTCGAATTTTATCATAGTAAGGCTTTAATTCAAGATTGTTATCACTTTCAGCAATAATTAATGCACCTTTATTTAATAAATTATGGTGGACAAGCTTTGTAAAAACCTCTTCGTAAAGCCCTGATTCATAAGGTGGATCAAGAAAAATAAGATCAAATAATTTTTTATTATTTTTTTCAGCCAGGAAAGCTATTAATTGTCTGGCTTCAAAGTTATAGACTTCGCTATTTTTAGCCAATTTGGTGTGAAGTAAATTAGCTTTGATAATTTGACATGATTTTTTATTGTAATCATTAAATACACACCAGTCGGCCCCTCTACTTAAAGCCTCGATGCCCATTGCCCCACTACCAGAAAAAAGATCTAAGACAGTTGAGCCTGGAATCTTTGCCGCGACCACATTAAAAATAGCTTCCCGTACTCGATCTAAAGTAGGCCTAGTTAGTTGACCGCGTGGGGCTTTTAGCTTATGTCCCCGGGCTATTCCGGAAATTACACGCACTATATAATCGGCCTCTCCTTCGTAAAATTATAACATATTTAGACAATATCTACGATAAAACTTTGTAGTTAAACTTGATACTTACTAAATTCTCCTCTTATATTTATTTTCCTTTTATTATAGGCATTATTACAGACATTTTTAGGATAACATTTTAGAAAAGGGGAATGTTATTGGTGGAAAATGTCTAGAGAGGTGCAGTTTATGAAAAAAAGTGAATTATATTCTTTAATGGGTGCCCACTTAGATTTAGCTGTTGAAGCCCATGATCTGTTAAGAGGTGAAGCAGGTGGAGAAATACCTGGTGTTAAGATGGAAGAAGAGACACACGATATTGCCAATATTAAAATCGTCACCGTTTTAGATGAGCAAGGTGCATCGATGATGGGCCGCCCCCAAGGAACTTACCTTACTATGGAATCTAAGGCCTTAAGAGAAGGTAACAAAGAGATCCATAAACAAATTAGTATCCTTTTAGCTGAAAAATTAGAAGAAATACTCTCTCTTAATGATAACTCAACTATTTTGGTTGTAGGCCTAGGCAACTGGAATGCTACTCCAGATGCTTTGGGACCAAAAGTCATTGATTATACTCCGGCTACCCGTCATCTATTCCAGTTTGGACCAGTGGAATTACAACAAGGCTATCGCTCTGTATGTATAATTTCTCCTGGGGTTCTAGGCCTAACCGGAATCGAAACAGTGGAAATTATTAAAGGCACTGTAGATCATGTCAAGCCTGATGTGGTTATATGTATAGATGCTCTTGCCGCTGGCAATGTAGAAAGAATCAACTCTACGATTCAAATAGCAACTACTGGTATTAACCCTGGCTCAGGTGTGGGCAACAAAAGAAAGGCTATTAATCAGCAAACCCTCGGGGTACCTGTAATTGCAATCGGCGTTCCCTCCGTCGTTCATGCCGGTATTATTGCTCATCAAGCAATTGAAGAATTAGCCAATTCTAGGAATATGCCTATGTTACAAAATGCTTTACAGAGCATGCATCCTTTTGAGATCAATGACTTAATCAGTAAGGTTCTTGCTCCCTTTGGCGGTCAACTAATGGTTACCCCTAAGGAAATCGACGAGCAAATTACTAATACTGCTTACATTATTGCTATGGCCCTAACAATAGCTCTCCACCCCGGAGTTCCTCCTGAAGAAGTCGAACTCTATCTTCATTAAACTTTTCTTACTACATAAGACTAGTATTAGGCAAAAAAACAAGCAGGAACAATGTCCCTGCTTGTTTTTTATATCTCAATTACTGTTGGCCACGAGCCAATTGCTCTTCAGCAAATTGAACCAGTTTCCGAGTCATATAACCACCAACATAACCGTTTTGACGAGAAGTTAATTGACCCTTGTCAGTCTGAGCATAGTTAGCAAGACCTAATTCGTTGGCGATTTCATACTTCATCTGATTTAAAGCCTGTGCAGCACCTGGAACTGCCTTCTTGTTACTATTTCTAGGCATTTAATTTCACCTCCTTTCAAAAACCTGAGAATATCTATATAAATCTTTTCCTTGTTGCTTACTCTGGTTATGTTTTGAGGTGTTTCGTTTTAGGCTAGCTTGTGTTTTTGGGGAATTGTCTGCTTATCCTTTGTATGCTTATTTTGTACCCCGGAAATGTTTTTTATTCTTGAATTTTTCTAATTTAATTAAAACTTTTTACCATCTTTGGATTTATTTATTGTTTTCAAAAGCCTTCTTGCTTTTATTTGCTAACTTATTACGATTAGAAAGTCCCATCTCTTGTGCTACTTCATATTTAAATCTATCCTGACTTTCAAGGGAGCTTAATGCACATGATTTCTTTTTTGAATCTTTTTTAGAACTCATTTTTTTCTTCACCTCCTGCTTGTATTTTTTGCGTCAATGAATAATTGAATACTAGGTGTTGAATGGGCTGTTTAACAAAAAAAACCGTCCATTAGGAAAATGAACGGTTAGACAACTATGGTTTTATTTTTTTAAATTAAATAGTAGCAAAGAAATATCTAAGAGTTTTGTGTTAATGTTTTAGCGATTTTAGCCCAGCTATCCCGCAAAGAAACAATTCTGTTGAAAACAATTTTATCAGGTTTAGAATCAGGATCAATGATGAAATACCCTTCACGCATAAATTGATAACGGGAACCAGGGCTACCTTCAGCCAAGCTAGGTTCTACCATACAAGATGTTAGAACTTCCAAAGAGTTAGGATTAATGCCTGTCATAAAGTCCTTATCTGTACTGTCTTCTTCCTCAGCTTCTATCTGATCATCGAGGAATAAATGATCATACAATCTCACTTCAGCCGGTACAGCATGAGCTGCTGATACCCAGTGTAGTACACCTTTAACCTTTTTTCCGCTGTTATCTTCCCCACTTTTTGTCGAAGGGTCAATAGTGCAGTGTAATTCTATAACCTCGCCCTGATCATTTTTTATTACTTCCTCACACTTAATAATATATGCGTGTTTTAATCTTACTTCTCTACCAGGTGCTAAACGGAAAAACTTTTTAGGTGGCTCCTCCATAAAATCATTTCTATCGATATAAATTTCTCTAGAGAAGGGGATTTTCCTAGAACCCATTTTCGGGTTGTTAGGATTATTCTCTGCCTCTAGTTCTTCCACTTGACCTTCGGGATAATTAGTCAATACAACCTTCAAAGGTCGTAATACGGCCATTACCCTTGGGGCTTTGGAATTAAGGTCCTCCCTGATGCAATGCTCTAAAAGGGCCACATCAACTGTACTATTGCTTTTAGCCACACCTATGCGATCACAAAAATCTCTGATTGCTTCAGGAGTATATCCCCGACGTCTTAATCCTGAAATGGTCGGCATTCTTGGGTCATCCCAACCGCTGACCAAATTATTTTCTACCAGAGCCCGTAATTTACGTTTACTCATTACTGTATTAGTAATGTTCAGGCGGGCAAATTCAATCTGTTGAGGTCGGCCTGGTAAATGGTCCTTTAATTTCTCAATAAACCAATCATAAAGAGGCCTATGATCTTCAAATTCCAAAGTACAAATAGAATGAGTAATACTCTCTAAGGCATCGGAAAGTGGATGGGCATAATCATACATCGGATAAATACACCATTTATCACCAGTACGATGATGAGTTGATCTCATAATTCTATAGATAACAGGATCACGCATATTCAGGTTCGGTGAAGCCATATCAATTTTAGCTCTTAAGGTTCGCGAACCATCTGGAAATTCTCCGGCACGCATTCTCCGGAAAAGGTCTAAATTTTCTTCTGGAGTACGATCACGATAAGGACTATTTACACCTGGAACCGTAAGACTGCCGCGAGTCTCCCTCATTTGTTGGGCATCTAAGTCACAGACGAAAGCATCGCCATTCTTAATTAATTCTTCAGCCAACAAATAAAGGGTTTCAAAATAGTCCGAGGCATAATATTCCCGATCAGCCCAGTCAAAGCCTAGCCAATGCACATCTTCTTTGATTGATTCCACATACTCAGTTTCTTCTTTACTAGGGTTTGTATCATCAAAACGCAGATTACAGAGCCCATTGAATTTTTTGGCTATCCCAAAATTCAAACAGATAGATTTGGCATGTCCTATATGTAAGTAGCCGTTAGGTTCGGGCGGAAAGCGGGTATGGATCTTACAATCTGGATTAACTGCCAGATCTTCTATGATGATATTTTCGATAAAATTCGCTGCCTGTGTTGGCAAGGATGATTCGCTCATTGATAAATTTCCCCCTTGTCTACTGTTACCATACTACACTATACCATATACTACATTATTTCTTCCTTTTCTAGCTTATTCAAAGGTAAAAAGCCGCTGTATTATATTATATCCTTCTCTGAAGAAAAACCAAGAGTATTTTCCTTAAAAGACCATCTTGGGCTGAAGCACCCTTTCGATAACCACTTTCTATAATCTTTCTCTAATATTTAATGATATAAGGATTTCT
>MTKW01001863.1_pt1 | contig 34134 bp, 31 predicted proteins | sample 1042761 | NCBI WGS metagenome assembly MTKW01 (sample SAMN06205366, study PRJNA360243) | anaerobic digester metagenome | biome: Wastewater treatment plant; feature: Anaerobic digester sludge; material: sludge; isolation source: anaerobic digester fed with sludge from wastewater treatment plant ...
TCTAAATTTGTAAGTTAAATTTGAATTCAGCTCGAATGAAGCCCTAAGATAAAATAGATTTTAGGAGAGGGGTATTCCATTAAGGTCCGCGAATAACTGCATGAAATGTTTAAAATATATGCCATTCATATTGATGACTGAGATTCCACCATCTTCCAAAGTCTTGGGTAGTATTTTTGACGATTTATCATTATAATCAGATAAGACAATTTTAGCTAGTTCGGGCAATAGCATCGCCTCTGCAATACCTTCTACAAGGACGATACCTTTGGCAAATAACAAATTCGACTTTGTGGTATCAAGCCATCGGTTCAGAAATGCTTTGCTTTGCTCGGAAAGACCGCAAGAATGCAGTGCAATGGATTGCGGAGCCTCATGCACGGCAAGTTGGATTATTGTCTCAAGCGAAACAGATGAGGCTAGAACAGGCGAATGAGTTGTTACGATGATCTGAACATTATTATTTTGAGCGGTACTTTCAAGGTACTTGAGCAGACGAATTTGAAGTTGTGGATGCAAGTGGGCCTCAGGCTCTTCGATCAGAAGCACATTAAGGTAGTCCTCTCCGGATTCAGTGAGTTCGGCTAGCACTGTGGCTAGGTAGAGCAAGTTGTTGTATCCCAGACTATTTTCCATCAGCGTCCTGAAATCTCCAGAAGAAGCTGTGTTAACGTTTGGGAAGAACAGAAGTCTAAGGCTTTCCGCAATCCGATTGAAATTAACCTCGCTAAATTGGATACGTGTATCTTGCCCGAAGATCGGACCAAAGGATTCGATCAATCGTTCGCGGATTAGCTCGTTTGCTTTGGCGATTACTCCCTCTTTTTCATCTGCAAGGCTCTTATTAAAGTCGCGAACTTTCTTTTCAATAGGCAGAAGTTCACCTTTTTCCTTTGCCTCCTGAATTGCCTTGTTTTGCAAGTTTTTCAGGAGTCTTGCCAATCTGGAAGATCTACCCTCAGACAATCTAGCTTCAGCATCGCGAAGTGGTGGAAGATAAACGCAGTTGATTAAATCGAACAGTTCCCACTCGAATGCGCTTGCTCGCGAGGCTCCACCCCAGAGTGTACGTTTATACTGCCCGCGATGATTCTGCTTATCATCCACAAGCAAAGTCAGCGATGCATCTCCGTTTACATCCAACCATGGCAAGAATGCGACATGCTCGTTCTCAGACAAGTTGGCAAAATCAGCTCGAAGACGGAAGGCTTTCGCCGATTCTTGGGAAGGATCAAAAGGACGATGAAAATCGGATTCGTTAACCGGACTGTGACCAAATTCATCCTCTCTTAGGAGAAGACGTATCGCGTCAATTATGGCTGTCTTACCGGATGCGTTTTCTCCCACAATTACGTTCAAGCCTTTTTGAAAGGAAACAGAGAAAGGGTATCTAAATCCCTTATATCCTTCAATCGTGAGTTCGCGAAGATACACCTGAATCACCTATGTCCTTTTATTTGCAAGGCACTCCGAAGCCATCAAGTCCCCCTCATCCGCTTTTACATTTCCATTGATTGGAATTTCATCAACTCAGCATTGACATCCGAAGAAGCAGATATCCGGCCCTCTCACTCGATATATATCGCCGGCCTTCCCGGCTCCGCCTGACGGCTTTTCCCCTTGGGGTCTGCTCCTGGCTCCTCCGCCGAAAAGACCTCCACCGGCACGCCCATGCTTGCAGCCAGATACTCCTTCTCCCTGGAGAGCGTCTCGTACTCGTCCAGCCCCAGGGCCTCTGCGCTAAGAGAATGAGCCGCTTTGGCCAGCTTCTGAGCATACTTGGGAGCATCCTTCTTGTGCGCGGCTATAGCAGGCGATGCCATGGCCTCCTTCATCAGAGCACCCATGTCCAGCCTCCCGCCACTGGCCTGAGCAGTGCTCAGAGCCAGGCGCAGCATCTCCTTCTTCCACTGGGGGGTGGTATAGAGGGTGATCTTAGCAGGCTGGGCCCCGGTGACATTGATGATCTCCTGCACATCATCTATCGTCCTCTCCAGGAGATCCTCCGCCCGCTCCGCCTGCTCATCGATCAGGGAGTCATCTGCCTTCGGCCACTCTGCCAAAGAGGCATAACCCTCCCCCAGCCCGGAGGCCCAGATCTCCTCACATACATGCGGGGTGAAAGGAGACATCATCCTCACCCAGGCCGAGAGAACAGCACGAAGCTGGTTTCTCCCTCCCCGGCGCTGATACCAGCGCAGATCGCCCATAAGCAGATAAAAGGCACTCTGCAAGGCCCGGCGGGTGTGAACCTCCTCCATGGCCTCAGTGGCCTCAATGATGCGCCTTTGCAGCCGGGAGAGCATCCAGCGGTCGATGAGAGTCTTCTCAACATTCTCGTCGATGCTCCCATCGGCCAGTATCTCCCGCGCCAGATTGTAGAACCTCTCCAGATGAGCGCGGGTGGACTCAACCCCGTCGTTTCTCCAGTCCACATCCGCCGTCCCCTCGGCATTGCCCAGAATGTAGAGCCTGGTCACATCCGCCCCGTTATCGGCCACCGCCTGGCGCAGCGTCAGGAGGGGTCCTTTGGACTTGGACATCTTCTCCCCCTCCAGGGAGACGAAACCGTTCACAGCCATAGCCCGCGGCCAGAGCTGCTCGGGGAATATGGCCACATGATGATAGAGGAAGAAGAGAAGATGGTTGGCCACCAGATCCTTCCCCGAGGTACGGAGATCTACGGGATACCAGTAGGCAAAGTCGTCATGTATCTGCTGTACCATCTGGGCAGACAGGCCGGTGAGTTCAGCAACATCGGCGGCATTGCCATTGTCCATGAAGATATACTCGAAGAACTCCGGCGGCAGATTGTCGACCTTCATTCCCGCATTGACATACTTGGCCAGGATGTAATAGGCCATGTAGATGGTCGAGTCTCCCAGGGACTCAATCAGCCACTGCTTATCCCAGGGCAGACGGGTTCCCAGGCCCTTGCGCCTGGCACAGGCCTTGTCCTTCAGCCAGTCGATCTTGTTCTCGAACTCCGCCCGGTACTCCGGCGGTATTATATCCATCCTGGACAGGCACCACAGGACCCTGCCCTTCCACTGTGGATTGGAGTACTCCAGGAACCACTGGTCCCGCACCATCATGATGACACATCTGTTGCCGCAGCGACAGATCACCGGGGTGTGGGAGAACTCATAGAAGATCTCTGCTATCCCCTGGTCGATCAGATCCCGGAGGAGGAGATCCTTGATCTTGCTCACCGCCACGCCCGCATAGCGGCCGGTATTGGGCTTTAAGACTCCATTATGAAACTCTCGCCGGTAGACCATCTTGGTTGCTTCCTCCGCCCGGGGATCATTCTGATCCACAACCCCCAGTTCTCTTACTGCATCCACCGCCGGGAACTCGCCATAGCCCGGGGACTCAATCAGGGATATGAACTCGATCGCCCTCAGATCCTCTTTGATGCCGTACTGGCTGAGGTCTTCATCATAAAGATCCTTCAGAGCCAGATAATCGTAGGGGGCATGGGCGGGAACGGACATGACGATACCTGAGCCGCTGTCCGGGTCCACGAAGCCTGCGGGCAGAATGGGCACCTCCGCCCCGGTGAGGGGATTGGTCACCCTCTTGCCGATGAGATCCTTTCCCGCTATCTCTGCCCCCCAGGCCACAGTCCTGTCGGTATAGGTCAGCTTCTCATAGGCCTCAGGAGAGATTATCCAGCTCTCATCGTTCACCCTCGCTATAACATAGGTGACGCTCGGGTTGAGCCAGAGGTTGGTCACTCCGAAGACCGTCTCCGGCCTGAGGGTGGCACAGGGCATAACAGTATCTCCCATCCTGAACTTGATCAGGGCAAAATCCATGATGGTGGCATCCTCGCCCTTGAGGATGTCGTGATCCTCCACTGGATTCCTGTCGTGCGGACACCAGCGCACTGGATGGCTGCCCTTGACCACATACTCCTGCCTGTGGAGTATGCCGTACTGCCATTCAATGAACTTGCTGTAGGCGGGATCGGTGGTGGTAAACTCCCGCCTCCAATCGATGGAGTAACCGATGGACTGCATCGCCGCCTTCGCCTGACGGCGGAAGTAAAGGACTATCTTCTCCGGGGTATTCAGGTTGGCCAGCTCCTCCTCGGGGATGCCGTGCAGCCTGGTGTAGACCTCCCAGATGAGAGGATCTTTGTTGGCTATCAGCTCCGAGAGGCCCACAATGGGGGTTCCTGTGGCATGAAAGCCCATGGGAAAGAGGACATTGTAGCCCCTCATCCTCTTGTAGCGGGCCAATGTATCTCCTATGGTGAAGGTGCGGGTGTGGCCAGCATGCAGATTGCCATTCAAATAAGGATAGGGTATGGTCAGGAGATACTTCTGCCGCCCGTCGGGCTCTGGCTCGTAGACTGCATTCTCCTCCCAGGCCCTCTGCCACTTGGCCTCGATATTTTTTGCAGAATACTTTTCAAGCAACTCAATTTCCTCCAGTCTCTGTGGCCCGGATCCGCCTGGTTTTCATCTTCTCCAGGCGCCTTGCTGCCTCTTCCACCCTCTTCGTCTCCCGGGTGATGGAGAAGCGGATGTAGCCCTCGCCATGCTCTCCAAATCCCACTCCCGGGGTGGCCACAATCCCCGTTCTCTCCAGCAATTCAGCAGCATAATCGATGGAGCTTCCTCCCACCCAGGCCCAGAGATAAAGGGTCGCCCTGGGCCTCTCCAGCTCAAGGCCGATATCCCTGAGGGCTCTGTACAGTATATCTATCCTCTGCTGGTAGACCTGGCGGATCTCATCCACCACCTCTCTTGGGCTATTCAAGGCCACAATTCCCGCATCCTGTACTGCACCGAAGGTTCCCGAATCGATGTTGCTCTTGATCTTGCCTATTCCTGCTATGACATCGGCATCTCCGACCACCGATCCTATCCTCCAGCCGGTCATGTTATAGGTCTTGGAGAGGGAATGAAACTCCACTGCCACATCCTTTGCCCCATCCACCTCCAGGAGGCTGGAGGATCGATTGCCATCGAAGTAGATCTCTGAGTAAGGGTTGTCATGCATTATGATGATACCATTGTCCCGGGCAAAGTCGACCAGCTCTTCGAAGAACTTCCTGCTGGCCGTCGCCCCGATGGGGTTGTTGGGATAGTTGAGAAACATGATCTTCGCCCGCCTGGCGATCTCTGCCGGTATGGCATCCAGGTCAGGCAGAAAGCCGTTCTCCTTTAGCAGTGGCATGACGACCGGCTCTCCGCCGGCAAAGGCCGTGGCTGTCCGGTAAACCGGGTAGGCGGGATCGGGAACCAAAGCCAGGTCACCGGGGTTGATAAAGGCCAGCGGCGCATGGGCAATACCCTCCTTGGAGCCGATCAGCGTCAGCACCTCATCCTCTGGATCCAGGTCAACATCGAAGGTCTTCTTATACCAGTCTGCAACAGCCTTCCGGAAGGCCAGCTTTCCCTCATATGACGGATACTGGTGGTTCGATGAGTCATCCACCGCCCGCTTCAAAGCTTGAACAATGTGATCGGGCGTCGGCAGATCAGGGTCTCCGACGCTCAGGTCGATCACATCCACTCCTCTTGCCCTTGCCTCCTGTTTCGCCTTATCGATGCCGGCAAAAAGGTACGGCGGGAGATTCTTTATCCGATCGGCATACATTAGGTTCTCTCCATGGAAGATGCATTTATATGATGACGGTCATTCTTTTTTTTGGTTCCAGTCCAGGTCGTTATCCCCAGGTACTACTGTCACGTAGTATTTAAGATTAGAGGGGCCCGGAGAGATCTTTGAAGGCCTGAGCGGATCTGGATGGATCTGGGTGGATTGAAGATACATCAAAATAGCTGCTGCAGTTCAAGGGAGATTGATGCTGGAGATAAAGGATTTAAGCCGCTGGCTGCCCCAGGAGGTCATTGAGTTTTATGAAGGGCAGGGTTATAGAGAGCTTTATCCTCCTCAGGCAGAGGCCATAGAAAGAGGTCTTCTGGAGGAGAAGAGCATGTTTCTTGCTCTGGCGACGGCTTCTGGCAAGACCCTTCTGGCAGAGCTTGCCATGCTCAAGGCCGCTCTGCAGTCCAGGCGCTCCCTTTATATCGTCCCACTGCGTGCCCTGGCGGCAGAGAAGTTCGACTCTTTTCAAAGGTTCAGGAGGCTGGGGATAAGCGTGGGCATAAGCACAGGCGACTTCGACAAGAAGGATGAGCGCCTGGGCAGAAATCAGATAATAATCGCCACCTCAGAGAAGGCGGACTCATTGATGAGAAATGCTGCCTCATGGGTGCGGGATCTTGCCGTTCTGGTGGTCGATGAGATCCACCTCTTAAACGATGTCGGCCGGGGTCCGACCCTGGAGATGACCATCACCAAGCTGCGCCACTCCAACCCCGGATTGCAGATCATCGGCCTTTCAGCGACTGTCGCCAACTCCCGTGACCTGGCAGACTGGCTGGATGCAGAGCTGGTGAGCAGCGATTGGAGGCCCATAGCCCTCAAGGAGGGGCTCATCTGTCAGGGAAGGCTGGTCTTCCCCGAGGAAGAGAGGGCCCTTGAGGGGAAGAAGGAGGATAAGAAGGACGAGGCCATTGCCCTGGTCAGGGACACCCTCTCCCAGGATGCCCAGATACTGATATTCGAGAACTCCCGCAAGAATGCTGAGGCGGCAGCCATAAAGATGTCCAACCTCATTCCTCTCCAGCCGCTCTCAGAGGCCCTCTCGGAGAGCATTCTGGCCACAGGAGAGAGCGAGACCTGCCACCGCCTGGCCTCATGTGTCTCCAGGGGCATTGCATTTCATCATGCTGGCCTTCTCCCCGAGCAGCGCAGGCTGGTGGAGCAGGGATTCCGGGAGAACAAGATCAAGGTCATCGCCAGCACACCCACCCTGGCTGCCGGCCTCAACCTGCCGGCCAGAAGGGTGCTGATAAAGAGCTATCGGAGGTATGAATACGGCTTGGGCATGGTCCCCATTCCGGTGATGGAGTACCGCCAGATGGCGGGCAGAGCAGGGAGGCCAGGCCTTGATCCTTATGGCGAATCCTTCCTCATGGCCAAGAACAACTCGGAGATGCTCAATCTGAAGGAGCGCTACATAGAGGGCTCGCCTGAGGAGATCTGGTCGAAGCTGGCCAGCGAGAGTGCTCTGCGCACCCATATCCTCTCCACCATCGCCGCCGGCTTTGCCCGGACAGAAAGAGAGTTGAAGGACTTCATCGCCACCACATTTTATGCTCATCAGCAGGACCCCTGGCACCTGGATGCTGCATTGGAGAAGGTCCTGGCCTTCCTTGCAGATAACGGGATGATAGTTGATGGCCCGGAGGGCGATCTTCTGCCCACCAGGCTCGGCTCTCTGGTCTCTAAGCTGTACATCGATCCCTTGAGCGCAGTTATAATGCTGGAGAACCTGGGCAGTGAAGAGGGAAATGGGGATAGGAGCAAAAGGGAGGGGGTGGCGAGAAGGCCCTCAGATCTCTCCCTCATCCATCTCATAACCATGACCCCGGATATGTCCCTGCTCTACATCCAGTCGGCAGACGGCTGGGTGGAGGAGTTCATCGATCTGAATCAGAAGGAGCTTTATGAAGAGGAGAACTACGACTATCTCCTTCGCGAGGCCAAGACCTCGGCCATGCTTCTCGACTGGATCGGGGAGGTTAGAGAGGAGCTTATAAGCGACCGGTATCGCATCGGACCGGGCGACATCCGCCGTTCTGCCGAGACTGCAGAGTGGCTGATGCACTCCCTGGCAGAGCTCTCCAAGCATCTTGATCTGGGGATCACCTACCGGGCAGAGCAGCTATCGGTTCGCCTCCATTACGGCGCCGGCCAGGATCTGCTCACACTGCTGGATCTGAAGGGCATAGGAAGGGTGAGGGCAAGAAAGCTCCATCAGTCCGGCATAACCAACCGGGAGAGGCTCAGGAGCGCCGATCCGGCGGAGGTGGCCAGGCTCATTGGCCCGAAGATCGCAGAGAAGGTCCTCCTTCAACTGGACCAGGAGGAGAGGGCAGAGAGAGCAGAGGGGGAGAAGAGTATGAAGGAGATAGGCCTGACGGGAGCGGATGAGCCCCCCTGGGGATATGACAGGAAAGGAGGAAGGGGAGGAAGGGAAGAGGGAAGAGGAGCAGAGGCGAACGGGGATATGAGATATCAGAAGACAGGTCATCTGCAGGCGCAAGGGGAGCTGACGGCCGAAAGAAAGAGGGCTGCACGAAGATCAAAGCAGGGGAGGCTGCCTTGAACTGGCTGAAGAAGATCTTCTCTGGATCTGGATCAGGGGCAGAAGAGAGCCTGAGGCTGGAGGATGTTGATGCCTGGCTGGACGATAAGGAGACTGCAGTTGGCTGGGAGGAGAGCCTCTCCGGGCTGTACCGCCGGCTGGAGGAGCAGGCAGAGGAGCTTTCCGGAGATCTCTCTCTTCTGGCCTCTGCCGAGCCTGATCCGTCCACTCCCCCCAGGCTGCTCCGGGCAGGTCTTGCTGCACGGGGAGAGGTGGTCAAGCAGATGGGATCGCTGCAGGAGAAGATCGATCCGCCCAGGAAGCGGGACCTTGAATCGGCCAGCGAGCACCACTGGGCTTTGGTCAAGGGCCTGGAGAGGACAGCCACCACCTTCGGGCGGGCGCAGCGCTATGTGGCAGCCCTCTTTCCCAAGAGCCTGGAGGCTATAAACTCCGATCTGGGCCAGATCAGCCGCACTCTGGTCGATCTGGAGGAGGTGATCGGCAGGAGAAGGAGGCTGTCTGAGGAGATCTGGTACTCAAAGGAGCTCGCCGAAGAGCTGCAAAAAGGGTTTGCAGCCATGGAGTCTTTGAGGGAGAAGCTGGCGGGAGAGGAGGAGCATCTCGCCCGCACCTCTGCCCGGCTGAGGGAATATGAGCAGAGGGAGAAGAGCCTGGCGGCAAGCGATACGGGCAGAAGGGCAGAGGAGCTGAAAGCGATCTTAGAGGAGAAGAGAAGGGAGAAGACGAAGACGGAAGAGGAGCTGAGATCTCTGATCTCTCCCCTGACCAAGGCCCTGGGCAGGATCACCAAGCAGAGTTCAAGCGAGAGGATCAGACTTGAGCATGGCGAGGTCTTTCTGAATCTTTTGAAGAGCCCTGCCCAGGTCTCAAGCGCTGAGATCGCCGGCTCCCTGAGAGAGCTGCGCTCTCATCTGGCTGCTCTGGGGCTGAAGGATAGAAAGAAGGAGAAGGTTCTGGACCATATCGACCAGTTGATCAGCAAAAGGTCCCTGGAGCTGGCCCGCTCCCGCCATTTTGCCCTGGCAGAGGAGATAGAATCCCTGGAGGGGCAGTACAGGGAGAGCAGCAAGGAGGCTTTGCATTTGAGGGAGTCCATCTCCCAGGATAAGAGGGCTCTGCGCAGCCTGGAGGGGGCAGCGGAGCAGAGCCGCCGGGAGCTCCTGCAGCTGGAGGAGAGGATGAGATCAAAGCAGTCCGAGCTTAAGGAGAGGCTGACCAGGATCGCGGGAAGAGAGATGCGCCTTGATCTGTCAAAGAGAAGCGGGTGATGGACTGCTGGTCAACCTGGGGGGGATAGTACCCCTGTCCACAGTGGACTGGCGGGGACGGGCGGCCATGGTGGTATTCCTGCGGGGCTGTCCCCTCCGCTGCCCTCACTGCCACAATTATGCTCTGCAGACCGGAGAGAGCAACATCGAGTTTCATGCCCTTGCCTCCCGAATAGTATGTCGGATCAAGGGCCTGCAGACGCCTGCTATTGCATTTAGGGCCAGCACCCGGCAGATCAGCCTTGAGGATGCATCAGTTCGGGCAGCATCCCGGCCATTTGTTGATGCCTTTGTCCTCTCAGGAGGCGAGCCTCTGCTACAGCCAGAGGCCTCTCTCAGGCTGTTTGGCCTGGCAAAGAGCCTCTCTTTGGCCACAGGCCTGGAGACATCGGGCTTCTATCCCGGCCGGCTGAGGGCATTGCTGAAGAGCGATGTGGTGGACAGGGTCTTCTTGGACCTGAAGACGGAGCTCAATGAGCCTGCCTACCAGATGGCCACAGGCATAACCGGTGTGGCCGACCGGGTGCGGGAGAGCCTGGAGATCTGCTATCAATCCGGCGTGGCAATCGATGCCCGCTGCACAATCTTCCCTGAGCTGCCCTCCAAAGGTCAGATAAGAGAGATCGCCAGGACTCTGGAAGGGCTGAGCCGGCTGTACCCTGATAGCCATCTGGAGAGCCTCACCCTTCAGCAGGGCCATCCCAGAGAGGGGGAGCCGTGGTTCGAGCCGGTGGCTTTAGAGGAGATGCAGGAGATGCAGGAGATCGCCCAGGCTGCAGGAGAGGGAATTGCAGTCCAGGTAGGAGCGCCAGCAGTGATCAAGTGGGCTGGCCAGATCGCCAAGAGCATATGAATAATGAGAGATGAAGAGAGGATGAAGATAATCGGTTTTGTGGGCCTGCCGGGCTCGGGAAAGGGCGAGGCCTCGAGGATTGCCAGAGAGCGGGGCCTGGTCGTGGTGGTTATGGGGGATGTCATCCGGCAGGAGGCTGCCCGGCAGGGATTGGAGCCGACCGACCAGAACCTGGGCCGGATAGGAAATGCTCTGCGGGAGAGGGAGGGTCCGGAGGCCGTAGCCAAAAGGACGCTGGAGATGGCCCAAAGGACGGGAAGGGATCTGGTTGTAGTAGACGGCCTCCGTTCCCAGGCAGAGGCGGACTTCTTTCGCTCCCGGGCAGAGGAGTTCTACTTAATCGAGGTTCAGGCAGCAGCAGACGTCCGTCTGAGGTGGCTGGAGAATAGAGGGCGTCCGGACGATCCAAAGGGATGTGAGGAGGATAGGGGCGGTGCCTCTGCTGAGGATCGGGCAGTGGACAGCGCCGCCTCTGCCCTGAAGGAGAGAGAGGGGCGGGAGAAGGGCTGGGGGTTGTGCCAGGCTATGGAGAGGGCGGACTACAGAATAGACAACTCCGGAAGCCTGGAGGACCTGCGCCAGAGGGTGGTGCAGCTATTGGACCGGATCACTGCAGACGGCGGCAAAAATTGAGGAGCGGGACCGCCGAATACCGGACCGCAATAACCTTTTTCCCCTGCCAGCACCTATCCAGTTGGTATGACCGCCAGCCTCGCCATCTATAGCGGCCTGAAGCATGCCGGGATAGACTTTGCCGTATCCGTCCCCTGCGTCAACCTGCAGGAGCTGCTCGTACTGGTGGAAGAGGATCAGGATATCATTCATCTGCCGGCCACCAGAGAGGAGGAGGGGGTTGGCCTTTGCGCCGGCGCCTGGATGGGAGGGAAAAGGCCCGCTCTTCTGATGCAAAACTCCGGCCTGGGAAACTGCATCAATGCCCTGGCCTCTCTGGATATGCTCTATGGCATACCTCTGCTCATGATCATCAGCCATCGCGGCGGCAAGGGGGAGCCGATAGCTGGCCAGGTGCCCATGGGAGGTCTCACCATTCCTCTCTTGCAGACCCTGAATATCCCCTATAAAACGCCCGCCCGCGGAGAGGGTGAGGAGGCAGTGGTGGCATCCTGGAAGGAGGCCCGGGAGAGGCGCCGCCCAGCCTCCGTTCTCCTGGACCTGGAATACTGGAGGGAGAGATGAGGCGTATTGAAGCCATTGCTCTGGCTGCCAAATCCGCCCAGGAGCGAAATGCGCTATTGATCTCGAATATTGGCTATCCCAGCCGGGAGCTGTACTCCGTTCACGACCGCCCGGAGAATTTCTACATGCTCGGCTCCATGGGCATGGCCTCCTCCATCGGCCTGGGCCTCGCCCTGGCCCGACCGGATAGAAGGGTGATGGTCCTGGATGGCGATGGCTCAGTTCTCATGAATCTGGGAACATTGGCCACCATCGCCCAGCATGCGCCGGACAACTATCTGCTTGTGATCCTGGACAACGGCTGTTACGGCTCCACCGGCTCTCAGCCCACCTGCACCTGCTATTCCACCGACCTTGCTGCTGTTGCCCGTGGAGCGGGGATCAGGAATGTTCAGAAGACCGATGATCCCGAAGGCCTTTCCCAGGCTCTTCAGGGGCAGGGGGTGGTGGTGGCAAGGGTGGAGGCGGGAAATGCCAGCGTTCCCGTAATCGATCTGCTCCCGGAGGAGATTATCAAGAGGTTCATCAGATCCATTCTACCGGCTGGCTCATCCTGAAAGAGCCATCGAGAATCCCACTCTTCAGCTCTTCTGCCAGCCTCAGTGCCCGCAGCTTGTCCGACTGGCGCAGGACCACAGGCACAGTGCGGACTGTTCCAGAAGAGCTCCTCATCCTCAGGGCCCCCAAACGGCAGCGGAAGGCACCATTTGGGCATTCAGTCACGCACAGGCCGCAGTGAAAGCAGAGCGATGTATCCCTGCAGGCCGATCCCGCTCCCTGATTGCGGCGGACGGCCTGCATGGGGCAGGCCCGTTCCACCAGGCAATGCCCGCAACCCCTGCACCTCTGGGGATCGAACTCGACCTCCAGGTCCACCCCCTCCCCCCAGACATCTCCATAATCTGCCTGACCGATTCTCCTTCTACTGTTGATATCATTGACCGGCAGGGGAATCTCCCCGTCTTTGCGGGCAGTCTCATCGATTATGGTGGGGCTTATCACGGGGATGGGCACAGCCAGAGAGCAGATGCATTCCGGGCCCGCGCCGGTCATAAAGCCGCCCATATACTCTGCAGACATTTTATGCATATCCGCAAATCCAGCCAGATTTGGCCAATCCCGGCTGCTGCGGGTTCCTCTTCCCAGGACAAAGCCCTCGGCAGCATTCAGAAGAATGCGTGTTCCAATGCCGATCGTCTCCAACAGGGGATCGCATTTCAAGGGATTGATCTGACCGCAGCCTGAGAAGGTGGCTTCCTGGCAGTGAGGCTCAAAGCCCCGGGCATGAAAGATGGTCCTGACGGGCACAGAGCCCGGATTGACGAAGGCGGAGTAGTTCTTGAAGGCATGGCGGGAGCCGAACAGCATTGCCTGGGGCATATCCCCCAGCCCCACCTCCGCCTGCAGCAATCCTCCCTCATCCTTCTGCACCTCCACAAGAATCCTCTTCCCCTCCACCAGATCCCGAAATAGATGGCCTCCGCCGTAATCTGGCCGCTCATGGCTGTGAGCGGTCCCGAAGACAACCAGATCCAAAATACCCAGGCTCTCATTTGGGCAGGGTCCCACCTGAGCGGGAATGCCGTTCAGCCAGACATTCCTTGCCCTCCGAAAAGAGCCCTGTCCGGCCACGGGGAAGGAGAGAAGGGCATAGGTCCCGCTCATCACCGCCCGGGTGGCAGTGGTGACCACATCCACCTCATCTAGAATCGAACGATCATCCTCCTCCGCCAGACAGGCTACCTCCTCTGCAGTGAGAACAACTGCCTCCTTTCGTTCAATCCTCTTCAGTATCTTCAAGAACGCTTCATTTCCCTTAAGCCTGCCTGCCATCTCCTCCATACCACCTACCATCTCCTCCACCTCTGCCTGCCATCTTATCCACCCTGCCTGCAATCTTCATCATCCCCGCCAAACCTCCCATGATCCCAGATGGGGTATTGAAAGCAATATCCCTTCAATCTGCCGATACTTGCCCGTTTCTTTATCCTTATTGTGTCACAGAAAAAGGTAATTGTCCAAATACAGAACATACTGGAAAATGGCCGGAAACTGCTTTATACCGATCTCTCCTGAATTAAATCAGGTGATTGCATTGAGAAGATTCGTTTTCATGGCCATCCTGGCAGCAGTGGTGGTGCTATCTTTGGGCTGCATCTCCCCCACTGATGAAGGGGGCAAGGCAGCAGAAAAGAAAAGCGCCGGCATAACCACCCTGCGCATAGGCTACCAGCCCAGCACCCATCAGATCGCAGAGATAGTGGCAGCAGAGAAGGGATGGTGGAAAGAGGACCTCCAGCCCTTTGGAGTGAGCAGCATCGAAGAGAAGGAATTTCAATCCGGACCACCGGAGATGCAGGCCATGCTGGCTGGAGCGATAGATATCGCCTATGTGGGAACAGCGCCCACTATAACCGCCATCGCCGAGGGCCTGGATGCCAAGATTGTGGCATCGGTGAACACCAATGGCTCGGATCTGCTCTTGAGGCCGGGTAAAGAGTATAGCGGTCCCAAGTCCCTGGAGGGCATGAGCATTGCCACCTTCCCCGCCGGCTCCATCCAGGACATAGTCATAAAGAAGTGGCTGGAGGATAATGGAGTTGACATATCCAAGATCACATTCCATGGCATGGGCCCAGGCGAAGCTGTAACTGCCATTGAAGCGGGAAAGGTAGACGGCGTCTTCCTGCCCCATCCATCGCCCTCCAAGATCGAGCTGGATAAGAAAGGCATAACAGTGGTCCAGTCGGGTGAGATGTGGCCGCACCATGCCTGCTGCAGCCTCCTGGTCAGCGGAAAGCTCCTGCGCGAGCAGCCGGATCTGGTGGATCAGATAATCAAGACCCACATCAAGACTACAGAGTATGTCAATGCCAATCCGGATGAGGCGGCAGAGATCTATGCCAAGAGGACGAAACAGGATCTGGCAGTGGTCAAGGCCTCGATAGAGAGATGGGATGGAGAATGGGTCAGCAATCCAGAGATTCAGATCTCATCCACAGTTGAGTATGCCAGAGTGGACAAGCAATTGGGCTACATCAACAAGAGCCTGAGCGAGGATGATCTATTCGACAGCAGCTTCTATCACCAGGCCTTGGCACCGGCATAAGGCCATATTTTGCCGGCGAATAGCCAGGGGATAAGATGCAGATATAAAAAGGAGCAATAGAGGGCCGGAAGATGCAGAAAAAGGCGGGAAAGCAGCGGCAAATAAGCACCATGGAGAACGAAGACCGAACATGAGCGAGAGCAAGAAGATCAAGATACGAGATCGTATAGCCAGACGGGGAACTGAAGCCCTCTCCATACTGGGTCTGATCATCATCTGGCAGATCGCCGCCCTGGCCATAGATGACAAGCTCCTCCTCCCCAGCTTTTTTCAGGTTATTGAGGCCTTGTCAAGGGACTGGCAGACGATCTTGGAAAGAGACCTTCCCACCAGCCTCATCCATTTCCTCATAGGCATGGGCGGAGGGCTTCTAGTGGCCTTGCCTTTGGGGATGAGCATGGGCTGGTTCAGATGGGCGGACAGGGTTTTAGACCCCATTGTGGAGATCTTCCGGCCCATACCCCCCCTGGCCTGGATTCCCTTTTCCATCGTCTGGTTCGGCCTCACAGATGAAGCGGCTGGTTTTATCATCTTTGTGGGAGCTGTCTTTCCCATCCTGATCAATACCTATATCGGATTTCGCAACCTGCCTCGGGTCTATGTGGAATCGGCCAAGGTCCTGGGAGCGACAAGGGATCTGGATCTGGTCAGATATGTGGCCTTTCCCTATGCTCTGCCCTCCATTGCCGGCGGGATTCGAATCGCCATGGGCATAGCCTGGATGTGCCTTGTGGCAGCGGAGCAGTTCGGGGTGGCCTCATCAGGCCTCGGTTATAAGATCTGGTCTTACTATTATCTGCATCAGATGGAATATGTGCTTCTTTACATCCTGATACTGGGGATGCTGGGACTGATAATCGATAAAGCATTCCGTTTCATTGTAGAGGAGAGGATGCTCAAGTGGCAGGTGGGCCTGACCCAGTGAGCCGAAAAGACTGTTAACGATAATAGCACTTGAGGAAGATATCATGAAGAGAAACATCAAGGTTGAACGCCTCAACCAAAGGCCTTTGGAGCAGCAGGAGATAGAGCTGGTGGAGCGCAAGGGCATAGGCCATCCGGATAGCGTAGCAGATGGCCTCGCAGAGTCCATAAGCCGGGCTTTATGCCAAGAGTACATCAATCGATTTGGGGCGGTGCTGCACCACAACACCGATAAGACCCAGATAGTGGCTGGAAGGTCCAAACCAGCATTTGGAGGTGGTGAGGTCATCTGCCCGCTATATATCCTGCTCACCGGCAGGGCCACCAGGGTCTTCAAGGAGGAGGAGATCCCTGTGGACACCATCGCCATCAAAGCCGCCCGCCAGCTCCTCGCAGACTCCCTCTCCAACCTGGATGTCAACAACCACATCATCCTCGATGCCAAGATCGGTATGGGCTCCTCCGATCTGCGGGATGTCTTCGGGCGGAAGGTTCCATCCGCCAATGATACCTCTTTTGGCGTGGGCTATGCCCCCCTCTCTCAGACTGAGAAAATCGTCTTTGAGACTGAGCGGGAGCTCATGAATCTCAAGAAGAGCATTCCCGCCATTGGCGAGGACATAAAGGTCATGGGAATGCGCCAGGGGGATGCCATCAACCTCACCATCGCCTGCGCCCTGGTGGACAGGCATGTGGCAAATCTGAAAGAGTATGCAGACACGAAAAGGGAGATCGTGGAGCATGTGATCGATTTCGCCCGGCAGTTCACCTCTCGCAAGGTATCAGCCCAGATGAATGTGGCAGATGACATCGAGGAGGGGTCGATCTATATCACAGTCACAGGAAGCTCAGCAGAGATGGGAGATGACGGTGCAGTGGGCAGGGGCAACCGGGCCAATGGCCTCATCACCCCCAACCGCCCCATGAGCCTGGAGGCGACCTGCGGCAAGAACCCCATCAACCACGTGGGCAAGATCTACAACCTCCTCTCCATCGAGGCGGCAAAGCAGATCGCTGCTGAGGTGCAGGGAATCGAGGAGGTCTACATCAAGATTCTCTCTCAGATAGGAAGGCCCATCGATGAGCCCCATATCGCCAGCGTGCAGATAGTTCCCAAGGAGGGAGTGGACATAAAATCGCTGCAGGCGGGGGCAACTGAGATCCTGGACGACTGGCTGGCAAACATCCCGAAGCTGCAGCAGATGCTCTTCCGGGGTGAGCTGAGCACCTATTGAGATGTAATCGAGAACATTTTTTTTTAAATTTTTTGTTACCTCAGGATATTCTCCAGCCTCTCCACAATAAGGCGGAAGCTATCCGCAGCCGGCGCCTCTCCCTCGACGAAGGTCTGGCCGGCATCGCCCAGGGAGCAGATCCGGGGATCGATGGGAATGGAGCCCAGAAATCTCACATTCATCTCCTCTGCCATCCTCTCCCCGCCGCCGCTTTGGAAGATGTCTATCCTCTGATGGCAGTGGGGACAGGCCAGGCCTGCCATATTCTCGATAATGCCAATGACCGGCAGCTTCATCGCCCTGACCATGTTCACTGCTTTGCGGGTGTCGAGCAGTGCGACCTCCTGGGGGGTGGTGACGATTATCGCCCCGCTGAGGTCGGGTATGAGCTGGGCCACGCTCAGAGGCTCGTCGCTGGTGCCAGGCGGAAGGTCTATGATCAGATAATCGAGCCCTCCCCAGGTCACATCCTGGATGAACTGCTTGATGGCCGCCATCTTCATCGGCCCCCTCCAGACAACGGGCGAGTCCTGGCGGGAGAGAACAAGGGCCATGGAGGCCACCTTGATGCCCCCGGCATCGGCGGGCTTTATCCCATCTGCCCCCTGCACCAGCCCTTGATCCTCAATCCCCAGGAGCTTCGGAATATTCGGGCCGGTGATATCGGCATCGAGAATCCCAACCTTATATCCCTCCAACTGGAGGGCACGGGCCAGGTTGACAGATACTGTGCTCTTGCCCACTCCGCCCTTGCCGCTGGCGACGATGATCTTATGCTTGATGCCGTCTATTTCATCAGCCATGCACGTGACTGCCTCTTCACTGCCCTGATCGGGGCAAGAGCCCTTCAGGGGGCATGTCTCGCATATCTCATTCTTCTCATTCATCTCAGTCATCGGAAATCATCTATTTATAAATAACGTTTTTATTTTTCACTCCTCACTTTTCTGCCGCCTGCTCTGTCTCTGCTGCTCTGTCTTTGCTGCTCTGAAAGCAGAGCTTTCCCTCAATGATCCTTCTGGTTATAAGGCCATCGTTCTCCAGGATCTTGCAGTATTTGATAGCATCGATGCTGCTCAGATGATGAAGGCGGCAGATCTCCTCCAGGGTGCAAAGGGTGCTGCTCAGGCTCTCTAAAATTCTTTTGCTGATATCAGCCGGGACCCTCCAATCCCAGTCAGGAATCAGCTCCGCTCCGGGAAAGATCTCCAGCATCCGAAGCATCTCCTCCTCGCTCAGGGGCAAGACTGGCTCAGCAGGCCTCCTGATCACAGTGTTCAGCTGGATTCTATCCGGCTCAGTCGATTCCGCCACCCGGGCGATCAGATCTGCCTCATGATCGTTTATCCCGGCCACCAGCATCACCTCCAGCCAGATCTCTCCCGAGAACTCCCGGCGAAACTGCTTGATGCCCTGGATTATCTCCTCGATCTTCAGGCCCTGAGCCGGACGGTCTATCTTCTGGAAGACGGCTGGGGAGGCAGCATCAAGGGAGGGAAGAACCACATCCGCAGCAGCAACCTCCCTTCGTACTGCAGGGCTGACCAAAAGGCTGCTATTCGTGATCACCGCCACAGGGGCGGACACCGTCCTCTTGGCGAAAGCCACTGCCCGTCCCAGATCCTGGCTCAAAGTCGGCTCGCCCGATCCGGCAAATGTAAGATAATCGAAGGGCTCATTCCTCTTCTCCCTGATCTCCTGCAGCAGCTCCTGCAGGGGGACGAACCTCTCCCGTCTGCAGCTCAGACAGCTGGTCCGGCCCAGCTCGCAGTAGATGCAGTCCATATTGCAGGTCTTATGCCTGAGCAGGTCCACCCCCATGGAGAGCCCCAGGCGGCGGGAGAGCACAGGTCCGAATAGGTATTCCATGCTTTCTGTTCCTGTCTAATCTCTGCCGAAGCTGCCTTTCATGCTTAAACATTTGCCTTGAGATCCAATTGATATAGATCCAGTTGATATAGACCCAGTTGATATAGACCCAATTGATATAGATCCAATTGCATAAAGCTTAATAGACTGAGCTGCCCATGAATCGACATGGACAAGGCTCATGAACTTATAAAGAAGCTCGGCCAGAGCGATGACTATTTTGAACGGCAGAAGGCAGCATGGGCCCTGGTGAACCTGGGTGAAGAGGCGGTGGATATCGTTGCTGAAGCTTTGGAGAAGGGGGAGTTCTCCGACCTGCGCTATAAATCCGCCTGGATCCTGGGAAAGACGGGATCCCCAAGAGCAATCAAGCCCCTCTGTTATGCCCTGCTCAGCGATCCGGATCATGTCGTTCGCGAGTGGTCTGCTGCCGCCCTGGAGGCTCTGGGCAATCAAGAGGCGGTCCAGCCCCTGGTACTGGCTATGAAGAGGGATGGCTCTCGGGATGTCCGTTTGCGGGCGGCTATGGCCCTGCGCTCTCTTAAGGCTGCAGAGGCCTTCCGGGAGCTATTGAGCTATGATGATACTGAGATTCGGGGGATGGCAGTCACCGGCCTGGGGAAGATCGGGGACCTGGAGGCTCTATCGGATGTTGCCCGGCTGATCGGAGACGAGAACGCTGAGGTGCGGAGGAGGGTGGCGGCCTATATGGGGGATATCGCCCGCGAGGAGGCATTGGAGCATCTGGCGGCGCTCCTCAGGGATGGCGATGTGGATGTGCGCTGCGAGGCCCTGAAGTCCCTGGGAAGAGTAAAGGGGGAGAGGGCGGCTGATCTTGCCCTTGCTTCTCTGCCGGACGAGGAATGGAAGGTGCGTTATACTGCAGTCACCGCCCTGGGGGAGATAGGACATGAGAGAGCCTTTGAAGCCCTGGTGGATGTGATGTTCGGCAAGGACGATGAGGAGATCAGGGCCTGGGCGGCCTGGAGCCTGGGAGAGATCGGGGACAAGAGAGCAATAGAGCCCTTGCAGCAGGCATTCAGGACCTGTCCTACAGAAGTGATGAAGAAGGCGAGGGATTCGCTGGTGGAGGTATTCGGGCAGGAGATCTAGACTGGCATCATAAAGGCATCAATATCATAAAGGCATCAATATCATCAAGGCATCACCGAAGCATTTCAGGCCGGCGCTAAAGAAGCGCTTCTATATGCTTCATCTCCTGGATATCCGTAAGGTCGCTGATCGACTCGTGCATCAGCTCAATCCCGCACTCCTTCGCTGCCGCCACCAGATTGGTTCCCCCTACCAGTGCCATCCCCACATGATCCCTCTCCACTGACACCCCCAGAACATCCATATTCGGCTGGCCCAGCTCCAGCACTCCGGCGAATCCTGCCCGGGCCAGGATCGTGAGCAGATCCTCAATCCTATTGCGGGCGAGCATTGGGGCCTCATGAAGGTTTCCCAGGATCCGGCCGTTTCCAGTGCGCATCATTCCAGTTATATCCATCAGGCCCTGAGCAGTGAGGACATCGATGGGATCGATGGTGGTAGCCCAGTACATGAGCATATCTGTGAATCTGGTAGGCTCTCGCTTCACCACCTCCACCAGCCCCCCTCCTTTGGGATGGACTGGTATGCCATTCTTGAGCATGACGGCACAGAGGGTTAGGCTGCAGGCGGTCTTGATCTTTGTCATCCTCTTTCCCGGGATGATCTTGATCATCGGCGATACTGCAAGGCCGCTCTTGATGGTATCACAGAAGACAGAGAGGATCTCATCCAGTGATTCATTATTGACCCTGGTTGTATTGGTGATGATCCTGCCTTTCATATCCACTGGATCAAAGGTCGCCTGATGCATCAGATTCTCGATTCTGGCCAGGGTGAAGATCAAAGGTTGCACAGCTGCCACAACCTACCATCAGCAATAGGGATTTATTAGCTTTTTTAAGGAGCCGCTTTTTCCTGGCCTTTCTGGAAGCAATCTTATATCACCTGATGCATTACATTCAGCAATGTTGCGCCAAAGGTTCGTTCTGGATACAACAGCACTTACAGACTCCATGGCCTGGGAGAGCGAGGGCGCCAGTGACATCTGTGAAGGGATGAATGCCATACTGGATCGTATCTCTGAGGGCAGGCTGCATCTGGGAGTCAGCTGCTATATACCATATCCCTCCGTCTACAATGAGATCAAGGATTTCGCCAGGCATAATAACTGCGACTCCCGTGTCCTGGGAAAGGTGGATACCTGGCTGGTCAAGAAGACTCCAGACAGATATAAGGTCAAGGTGCCCTCAAAGATCTTTTATGAGTACGTGGACTATATGAGAAGCCGCATAAACAAGGGGATGAACATATCAGAGGAGGCAGTATGGGAATCGGTCTCCAGATGCATTGCATTGTCGGAGAGAGAGGGCGATCTGAGAGAGATGAAGGATGAGATCGAAAGAGAGGTCGTGGGAAGCATTATCAGGAAATTCCGGGAGAAGTACAGAGCAGCACTACGCTATGGAATCCTGGATAGCGCGCCGGACATCGATGTTCTTCTCCTGGCCAAGGAACTGGACGCTGCTGTCGTCTCCCAGGATCTGGGAATTCAGCGCTGGGCTGAGCAACTAGGCCTGAGATTCATGGAATCCAGGTCGTTTCCCATTATGATTAAAGAGTACTTGAATGCTCTGCCTGAATTTTATATAGAGGATAGAGGGGAGAACAGGATGATATGAGCCCTCATCATCTCCCCACGTCATTCCTCTACACCATACCTTCACATCTGCCCTGGCACACCACCCCCCTCCATATAATCTCCCTGATTTCTTTATGCACAATGAAGATCAGCAGGATCAGCAGTGTTTTTCCAGCAGCCTTTTCAGCTCATCCATCCGCACTGGCTTGCTGATATAATCGTCCATTCCGGCGGCAAGGCATCTCTCTCTGTCTCCCTGCAGGGCGAATGCCGTGAGGGCTAATATCTTCGTCCTTCTATCTGGCCAGCGCTTCCGGATGGCCTCTGTGGCCTCAAGGCCATTCATCCCCGGCATTCTTAGATCCATCAGAACTATATTGTAATCACGATTCTCCATAGCCTTCAGCGCCTCGATCCCATTGGAGGCCAGGTCTGTCTGATACCCCAGGCGCTTGAGCATAGCAACAGTCACCTTCTGATTGGAGATATTATCCTCTACCAGCAGTACTCTTCTCCCAGAGGAGTCACAGGCCTTCTGGGAAGCAATCAGACTCTCTGCCTGAAGAGGCAGGGGGGCGAGGGCCCTGGTCAGGGCATCGTGAAGACTTGAGAGCTTAACCGGCCTTTTCAGGAGCAGATTCGAAAGATCCATTCCGGAATTCTCTTCCTCGGTTGAGAGGATGATCAAGGGAATGGATCGATTGCATTTGCGAATCTCGCTGACGATGTCAAGATTGATGTCATCTGCCCCCCAGGTATCGAGTAGGATGAGGTCGAAGGGTATGGCGCTCTGGATCAGATTTCTCGTCGATTCGCTCCATTCAACAGCTACTGGGAGGATACCCCAGTCCAGAGCGATATGGCGGAGAATATCTTTATTGGTCGCGCTCTTCCCTATGATGAGAATTCGTTTTCCTTCCAGCCTAGGCTGGATCCCTGCGTAAGGGGATTTGAGATCAGCCTGCTGTGCCTTGATGAAAAAATGAAATGTCGATCCCTTTCCCGGAATGCTCTCTGCCCAGATTCTCCCTCCCATCATCTCCACCAATCTGCGGCTTATGGCAAGGCCGATGCTGGCACCTGGATTGCCTCCCTGGGGGGAGTCAATTCCGCTGAACGACTCAAAGTCCGTCTGACAGAAGGAGCGGGAGAGCCGGTCCATAACCTCGCTGTATGATTCAAAGAGTATTTCCATCCTCTCGGGCGTTATGCCCGTACCCGTATCGCTGATGGTAAAATGAACCTCGCAATAGCCTGCGCAGTCCTTGGATGATGCTGATATTAGGACCTCGCCTTTCTCAGTGAACCTGACGACATCATCCAGCAATCTGACCAGTATCTGCTTTAGCTTATTGCGGTCGCTGCAGATCCCCGCCGCCATGGCCCTGTCTATCTTATATGCCAGGTTCAACCCCTTCTCCCCTGCCATCAGGGCCACAGAATCGAGGGCCTCTTCGATGCAGTCGCTCAGGATGAATTCCTCCAGTTCAATAGCTGTCTTTTCCCTCTCTATTCTGGAGAAATCGAGGATGTTGTTGATAATGGACATGAGGGCATCACCGCTCACCATTATCGCCTCCACGAAGTCCCTCTGCTTAGGGGTAAGCTTCTCATCCAAAAGCAGGCTGGTCATGCCTATGATGGTATTCATAGGGGTGCGAATCTCATAACTCATATTGGTCATCATCTGCTTGTAGGTGGCGAGAAGCTCGATCACACTATCCTTATCGTTTACAAAATATTTTTTCTCCCTGCCGGACCTTTCATGGTATATAATTTTTTTATCTTCCAATATATTAATGTGTTTTGAGGCTGTGGAGGGACTGATGGACAGGCTGTCAACGATCTGGGAGAATTTAAGGCCAGGAGATCCAATCAGAATGAGAATGATATCGCGAAAGCGCTTCTGCTGAAGAAGGGGCGCCAATGTCCTCTCCATGGGTTTCAGCTTGCCTTGAACAAAATAGACCTTCAAATTGTTCTGTCTTTGGCAGACAATAGAGCCCTTCTTCTCCAGATAATCAAGGTGGTAGCGAAGAGTGGATAGACGCATATCAAGGTCCCTGGCGATCTTTCTCATATGTGAGCCGGGGTTATGCGATATATAGTCCAGAACCATACTCCTGTTATCAAAGGACGGGGCCTCTTGCATACCCTTTTGGGTGCCCTTCTGCACATTTTTAGGCGCGCCCTTTTGCATCCTCCTTTGCGCACCCTCCTGCGCGCCCTTTTGCATATCCTCTCGCATTCTGTCAGACCCTCTTATGCCCGAATTCATAGAGGAGAAAGATCAAAAATGCTGCAATTCCGGAATTATCCCAGGGATCGGTAAATAAAAGTGCCACAATTCCAGAATGGCGGACCTTCTTCAGGCATATCGTTCCGAACGACTCTCTCTTATTAATAGTATATGCCCTTTTCTAATGCCTCTTGCCATATTCAAAGGGGAATAATGAAAAAATAAGAGATCTGCAAGCCCGATCTTTGCTGGAAATTCCACAGCCCTATCCATTCATCCGCGATTGCCTGGACCGAGGCCATCTTGAGGGCGGAAAAAGTAGATATGATACATCTTCCATCCAAATAGGCGATGCCTAATTTCAACGTCTTGCTGGAGGGTGCCTGGCTGGTAAGAGATGTCAAAACTGAGGATGATGCCATTGGTGTGGCCATCTCTGAGGCGGGCAAGAGATTGAACCAGAGAAAGATGGACTTTGTGGAGGTGGAGGTGGGCCAGTGGGATTGTCCGGAATGCAAAGAGCCATTAAATGGCGTCTTTCTCGTTGCCAGCACAGCGCTGGTGGCCCTTCTATTCGAGATCAAGATATTCAATGCAGAGAGCGAGGAGCATGCAGGCAGGATCGCCAAGTCCACTGTAGGAAAGGCTCTGGGCACCATCCCGCTGCGGGTGATCGAGGTCGATCAGATCGATTGAATATTTTCACATTAAATAAATTTTATAGTTTAAAAATTATATGACGGCAGGATCTATCCTCCAGACCGGCCCGAACCCCTGGGGGCGGCATTGCCCCTGGGGCTGTGACCGCCCAGGCCCAATGATCTTGCCAGCTCCCTCAGATCCCTCTTGCTCCCCCTTCGCGCCCCTCTCCTCTTATGAGGCCCAGCCTTTGAGCCTCCATCCGGGATGATCTCTGAGCCTCCTCCGGGATCGTCCACGGCTTTATTCTCTCCTCCCCATCCCTTGATCCTCTCCCGGATCAATTCCCGTCCCTCTCTGGCATCAACAACGATCAGCTCATCTCTCACCCAGCTGGGAAGGAATCGATTGACCCCTCCCAGATCGTCATCCTTGAAACGGCGGTCGCAGAACAGCAGAACGCCCCTCTCCGACTCCGCCCGGATGACCCTTCCAGCAGCCTGGAGCCCCCGGTTTATTGCCGGGAGGGTATAGGCGATTAGCATTCCCTTGGTCCTGCCGTATTTCATGGTGTAGTAGCTGTTGATCTCCCTTTGGATCTCATCGTAGGCCGCCAAAGGCAGCCCGACCACTGCCACCCCCTTCAGGGCCTCGCCTTTATAGTCGATGCCCTCTGCCAGCTTTCCTCCGCACACGCCTGTCAGCACTCCGCCCCCCCTAGCCCCCAATGAGAAGAACTGATCCAGGAGCTCGGGGACCTCCTCGGCACTGCGCGGCTCGACGCAGAGCCTCTTTCCAACCCTGCGGGAGGATGCCAGGCAGAGGTCCCGGTAGTTGTTCATCATGGGATAAGAGGTGAAGAATACAGCCACATTTCCCGGCACACACTCGATCAGCGACCGGATATGTCCTGATATCTCCTCTCTATTGTCTATGTCCTCCCTCTGCTCCAGATAGGTGGTGGCCTTCTTAGCCGCTAAAAGGAGCCGGTTCTCCCTGGGGAAGGGATTGGGCAGGCTGAGCTTCTTCGCCCTCCCCTCCTCTCCCAGGCAGTAGAGCTCATAGGCCTCCAGAGGAGAGAATGTGCCTGAGAGCATGATAGTGGCATTGATATTGTCTGTGATCCTGCGGATGTTCGCTGCCGGATCGATGTTATTGACCTCCAGCCGGACGAGCTTCTTTTTGCCTGAGCCGGTGACAACGATCTTTCTCTGCAGAGCTATATCCTTCTCTGCCGCCTCCACATCCCTGAGAAAGAGAAGCACCAGAGCCAGGCTGGGCTGAATATCGCCCTGCAGGTTCTCTCTGTCCCCCTCAGCCAGGTTCAGATCGGCGACCGCCACTGCCACATCTGAGAAATAGGATAATGCATCATCGATGTCATCGATCCCATCATAGAGGAATGCACGGAACAGATCGGCATCCATCAGGGCCTCCCCCTCCGGCATCCTCTCCAATCGGCTGGAGAGAAACCTCCTGAGCCTGGGAAGGAGCAGGCGTATGACTCTGATCCCCTCTCTCCTCCAGGAGGCCTCCTCTCTGCTCTCATCCAGCCTCGCCTGCCCTAGTGTCCCCTCAAACTTCTCCACCTCAGTCTCAGAGAGGTCTATCGTCCTCAGGCTGAGGTGGCGTGAGTTCATCGAGCGTACTGCATCTCCCAGGTTATGGGCCTCATCTATGATCAATGTGACCTTCTCTGCATCCATCTCCAGCCACTGGAAGATGACATCCTGAAAGTCCGGGCTGAAGAGATGAGAGTAGTTCATGATCACAATATCGCTGTTCTTGGCATAAAGGCTCATGATCTCATAGGGGCAGATGCCCTGGCAGGAGCTCTGAAGGCCGGAGGGCGGGGTTATCCTTCGTTTGAGGCCCTCCACCACATCCAAAGCGCGGGAGGAGCGGCGGAAATGCACAGTCCCATTGATCTCAAAAGCCTCTCTGCTTCGCAGGTAGTACGGACAGAACGTTCTGTATCCTGGCTCCTCCTCGGGCATGTTATCGGCGAAGGGATCGTAGACGCTGGCATTGCCCTTTGCAATCCGAGAGGAGACATAGTTCTTGCTCCACTCTCGAAGCCGGGAGCAGCCGGCATAGACGCTCTCCCCCCGGAACTCGCCCTCCAGAGGGCAGATCCTCTGCTTTCCCACCATATAGGCGATCTCCGGTTTATGGCGGGTCTTGGACCAGATGCGATTGATCTCATCGATGTAGATATCGATCTGCGAGACCGTCCGCACCGCCACCACGATCTTCCCCGGAGCGGCGGCAAGAGCGGCGCTGATGCAACTGGTCTTCCCCGTGCCGGTGGGAGCATCTATCATCAGAATACCCTGCTTGCCCCTGCTCACCACATCATAGACTGCATCCAGCATCCTGTCCTGTTGAGGCCGGAGGGACTCATAGGGGAAATAATCCAGGTACACAGAGGCATGATCTCCCTGGGAAGAGATAAAGGCTATCCATAGAAAAGTTGAAATTGTATTGAGGACATCAATTGTTTTGTAGCATTGATGGTGGGGATGATGAGAGCTGAGATCGCACTCTTGATTATGCTTATTGTGGCATTTATTTTCCCGGCACTCTCTTCTGTCAGCCAGAAGGATGCTGTGCCGGGCGGCCTGGGAGAAGATCAGAGCTTCAGGTTATCGATATTGAGTTCAGATAGCAAGAGGCTTGAGGAGAGGATGGCTGAGGCCTTGGCAAATATGATCTCTCAGGGCAATTCGCCCCGCGGAGGAGAGAGAGGCTGCAGCAGCTCTGCCGCCCCCGGCTTGAGGGGATCAAACCCTCTTCACGGGGGATCTTCCAGCCTCGGCCAGTTTCTCCTTAATAGATCAGCCGCCAATATATCAGCCATTAACACAACTGATGCCAACTTATCTGTTATCGATTTCCAGGCCACCAATGCATCAATCAACCATTCACTGACCAACCTATCTGCTATCAGCTCCCAAAGGGCAGATGCATCCATCAGCCCCTCATTATCCGGCCTTTCTGCCATGGGCGCCTCTGCCAATCAGCAGACACCGGAATCGCCTCCCCCGGCCGGCGGAGGGGAGCAGGGCATGGGGGCCATCAGCAGCTCGAAGTTCAATGGCTACTATGGAATCACATCCTCTCAGCATCAGATGGGCAAGAACAAGATCGACTCCAGCACTTTCCTCAGCGGAAGCTTCTCTATGGAAAAGGCTGTGAAATTCCAGGATAGAGGCATCTAGCACTCGGGGATGTCATGAAGAGATCAGCCACCTCGCTGTCTCCTGCGGGCAGATCAAAGGCCGCTGTCTCACCCTCGAAGAGGCAGAGATTCAATAGCTGCCTGAGGTCAAAGTACCATCCGCTTCATTTGATCCACCGGCCAATTCCCCTCCGGGCACCTATTCTCTTCTTCATCCCCATCTTTGTCTTCATCTTTATCCTCATCTCCATCCTCATCTCCATCAACTGGATTCATCCATCCACTGCTTCCCTTTATGGCTGTGAGCTGGCAGAGGAATGGAACAGGACCTACGGCGGAAGGTATGGCGATGGTGCCTGGTGCGTGCAGGAGACAGCTGACGGTGGCTATATCCTGGTGGGAAACACTGCCATCCGGGGGGAGGGGAGCGATCTGTGGTTGATTAGAACCGATGCAGATGGAGGCTCCCTCTGGAGCAGAGTTCTGGGAGGATCGAACGAGGACGCGGGGTACTTCGTCCGGGAGACGGCTGATGGGGGCTATATCATCGCCGGCAGCAGCTATTCCTTTGGCATGGGCGGGGAGCGGCTATGGCTTATCAGGATGGATGGGAATGGAAGCCTGATCTGGGACAGGACATTCGGCGGATTTGTGCACTCCTCCGGTGACGGGGGCTGGTCTGTGGACGAGACCGATGATGGCGGATACATCGCCACCGGCTACACCCAGTCAAAGGGCAATGGAAGAAAAGACCTCTGGCTCCTTCGCACCGATGATAAGGGAGACTTGCTCTGGGATAGAAGCTACGGGGGAGCAGGTGATGATGTGGGCCTCTCTGTCCTGCAAAGCCGGGACGGAGGTTTTATCGTTGCCGGCAGAACAGCATCCCTGAATAAGAAGGGCGATGATGATATCTGGCTCTTGAAGACAGATGACCAGGGGGTCATGGCCTGGAATGCAACCTACGGAGGAGATGGGGACGATGCCGCCTTTCAGGTGGTGGAGCTGGCAGACGGCTACGCCCTGGTGGGCAGGTCCGAGTCTGGGGCGGAGAAGGAGAGGATAATTCTCATCCGGGTGGATCACCTGGGCCGGAAGATATGGGAGAGATCATACCTGGGAGGCTCAGGCGCCTCCCTGCAGCAGACGGCAGATGGCGGCTTTGTGATCGGCGGAAGGATTGATAGGGAGGAGTCGGGGAGGGATGGCCTGATCATAAAGACCAATTCCGCTGGAGAGGAGATGTCCAGATTGGTCCTGGGCGGAATGAGGGACGATATCTTCAGCTTCGTCATTCAGAACCGGAAGGGAGACTATATCCTGGCGGGAATAACCTCCTCATACGGATCTGGTGCAGAAGATGCCTGGCTGGTCAAGGTGATCTCAAAGGATCTGAGAGAGATCAATGCTCACCGGCTGGAGAACCTGACGGCATCGCTGCAATATCGAGCCGGGCCGAGGAGATCGCTCTAGACAACTATACAAAAATCTTTTAAATATAGAGGGGCTTAAGAGAGCTGATGCGACCTGCAGTCAGGATCTCCGATATCGGCCTGTATCTGCGCTGCCCCAGGCTTGTTTATCTCGATTCCCTGGGAAAGCTGCCCAGATACAGCAGTGCGAAGCAGATACTGATGCGCAGCCTGGCTCTCTCTTTGCTGCAGAAAGAGGATCTGGAGGGGCAGCTCAAAGAGGCTCTGCAGAGGTTGAGGGTGGAGCTTCCCCTGGTATACGATCTGGAAGACGGTGAGCTGGAAGCCGCCCTGAAGGAGGTGGATGGTGAGATTGGGTCGATGGCCGTCGGCCTTATCGGCCAGATGGAGCACCTCATCCCCTTCGAGGCGGATGTGGAGCTCTACTCTGAGAGGCTGGGACTCTCCGGCCGGCTGGACAGGCTGGCTCCCGGAAAAACGCCATCGATCATCCGCACCGGCCGGCCGCCAGAGAACGGGATATGGAAGAGGGATCGGCTCATGCTGGCCGGCTATTCCCTCCTTTTGGGGGAGAGGGATAGAGCAAAGGTGGAATGGGGCCAGGTGGAGTATCCCGGCCTGGGGATGGTGCGAAAGGTGGCGATCCGCAGCACTGATAAAGCGCGAGTGCTGCGTCTTCGCGACAGGATCTGCTTGATAAAGGACGGCCAGCTTCCCGACCGGCCGGAGGGCTCCCCCTGCCAATCATGCCAGGCGCAGCAGCAATGTGAGATGAGGCACTCTTTGGCCTCAAGGTTTTTCTGACAGCCTGCATATGATCGCCTGCATATCTCGCAGCTGATGTATGTGATATCGATACCCGGAGCTGATGGGCCCTCTTCATGGCCTCCCTGATGGCCTGGGCAGCTGGGGCTGAGAGGTCCGGGCTGCCCGCTCCCCTCATCGCCGGCCTGCTCCATTATCAGTTCGTCACCATCCACCCCTACTACGACGGCAACGGCAGAACCGCCCGCCTGCTGGCAACCTTCATCCTGCACAAAAGCGGCTATGGCCTGAACGGCTTCTTCTCCCTGGAAGAGCACCATGCCCGCGATCTGCAGGGCTACTATCGGGCATTGACCGTCCATCCTCACCACAACTACTACTTCGGCAGAAGCGAGGCTGACCTCACGCCCTGGCTGGAATACTTCATCTCCACCCTGGCCGCGGTCTTTGAGTCCGTCCGGCTCGCTGCCCAAAAGTACGCTGCGGAGGGCCAGGAGGCCGAGCCGGAGGACCTCCGCCGCCTGGATCACCGGGCAAGAGCCGTCCTCGGCCTCTTTGCCGGAAGAGAGACCATCACTTCTCCCCAGGTGGCCGCCGAGCTGGGCCTCTCCGAGCGCATGGCCAGAAACCTTCTAAAGGATTGGGTGAAAGATGGTTGGCTGGAGGTAGCCGATCCCTCCCGGCGTGCTCGATCCTACCGTTTATCGGCAAAGTATCGGCAATACATCGGCAGCTTATCGGCAATAACTCAGAGATGAGAGAACAACGAGCAGTGCTTACGCCGATTACTCTGAAGACGGCATAATCGAGCAGCCCGCCATCGGGCTTTTCTCTGTTCTGGGCTGGCAGACAGCCAACTGTTTTTGTGAGCGTTTCGGCCCAGGTGCCACCCCTGGCCGGGATAACTCTGATCGTGATGATCCGGATGACCGGATCTACAAGAACTTCGCCAGCGCCGGGGTGGCGACAGATCGGAGAAGACTGAGCGTTCCAAGAGGCGCAAAACATGAGACGTGATCTTGTTAAGCGGCTTGAGATCCTGGAAGCGAAAGCAAAGCCCAGGGTGATATCTACCTGGGCCGATTTCATGATGTGCGAGGACGATGAGGTCGAGCTCAGCCCGGAGCTACAGGAGCTTGTAGAAGAGGTTGAAGTTTTGGGGTAGATGGGGCGGGTAACCTCTATTTTTGGACTTAAAATCTGAAGATTTGCCTTATTGTATATGCCATTAATGTAAAAAGGACAAGATAGACGATATTAAGGATAAAAGGTGGTACGATGTCCGAGGCGACAAAACCAGACAAAACCCGACAGCTTTCCCAGGAGCAGATGAACTCTATTGAACATCTCCTGCAGGGCAAGAGTGATAGAGCCGTTGCTGAGGCCGTAGGCGTGACAAGGCAGACCATCTGGGAGTGGCGAAATCATGATCCCTTATTCATTGCAGAGCTGAACCGGCAGCGTTATGAGATGTGGAAAGAAGCCCATGAGCGGCTGAAGTCCCTGGCCAATCGAGCTCTGACGTAAGGCACCAGGCTCCTGGGCGAGACTGAGTTGCATGTTGGTGGCCCGGCGACTCCAGAGGCGGTGATCATGGCAAGGCTACGAAACGAAGCCAAGACGGAGCTGAAGGCCGAAGGCAAAGGCCGAGATCCCTTCAAAGTAGACTTCTCTGGGATCGAGGATGGGGTCGATTCTCTGGCCAAGAGCAGATTGAAGAAGGCGATGGCCGAGGCGGGACTCTCATGAGACCTGAGGTGATAGACAAGGCCAGGGTTTGCTCTTCCCAGAAGGAAGACCTGTCTGTAGAACATTTTATCGAGCTGATCGGGAAGCGAGCTGAGGAATGTGCCTCCTGGGAGAGGACGCTCAGATCTCAAGGTAATCTGAAGGATGCTGAGAAGATAAGGAAGACCAAGAATCAGATGCTCAAGAGCCTCAGGAGGTTGAATGACATTAACTCAAGAGCAAATAAGTAAGACTTTCGAACTGATGCAGGAGCGGTCAGATGCACCCAAGCTGACTCCGGAGCAGTTAAACGCCATCGATCTTCTGATCCTGGGCAAGGCCGACCGCGAGGTAGCGGAAGCCGTCGGGGTTAGGCGTGAGACGGTCACAAAATGGCACAAAAACCCGTTTTTCAGCGCTGAATTAAGCATCCGAAGAGAAGAGCTGTGGGTGGATGCCAAACTCCGGCTCAAGTCACTGGCTCACGAGGCTGTCAATGTGCTCACCAGGGGCCTCTCCTCCCAGGACGAGAAGGTGGCGATAACTGCGGCTGTCCACATACTGAAGACCGTGGGTCTATACGGGGAGGTGAAGCAGGACTTCGGGCCGGATACTCCTGAGGAGGCGGTCTGGAAGCAGGCTGTAGAGCGGAAAACGCATGTTTACACGGCTCTCAGGCCGGATTCGTTCTCTGACTGGTCGACGAGGAACCGTATGAGCGATCTGGCCGAGGAGGACACTGCAGAGATGATGAGGTACTGGTACGAGCGAGCTGTGGATGAGCAAAAGAAGGAGCTGCGAGAGTACAAGAAGAGGCATAAGGCCCGGAACTCACTGGTTGAGCCAGTACCCTTGACCGTTGAAAAGGACCGTCCCGAGGGTCAAGGCGATAGTCTAGAGCCAATTGAGGTTCGGTAGGAGCAGGCAGCTCCCAGTGTAACAAGCTTCAGCCCTTGTAATTGTACGCTTTCCCTATCGCCCCAGGTATGTCCGCCGGATCAAAGGACACATCGCTCGTCCACTTACCAAACCGGCCATCGTAGTTCACAGTCGTCACCCAGTCCTCCTGGAACCCTCGTTTGACCCTGGCTTGCTCAGTATCCTGGCCTTTGATCTCCAGCACCAGGTGGATCCTCTAGGCATGATGAGCCTCGTCGTTTATGACCAGGATGATCTTGGCGTTGCTCAGGTCTCTGAGGACACCCCGGACGTAAGCCTGATCGCACCTGGCATCTCGTTTATCGACTCCCTTCGATCATTGAAATTGTTCCAGATCTATGAACAATTCTGTCGGCATGTGGTAATAGCAAAAAATTTTGACTCAATCTAGATCGAATGACTGCCATGCTATATGCAATCTGTCGACCGACGATCCAAACATAGGGATGGATTATTCGTAGTATCATCCATAAGATTTATAAATAATGAACATTTAATACGTTAAATGCCGTAAGATATATCGGCAGAGTGGGGTGCGGGGCAGTGAGAGCTTTGCACTTGGGGTAATTGGTTTCAGTCGCACTGAGGGTGTGTACTGAAAACGGAGGTATTTAAATGAAAGAAAGATTTGGGCGAGTGGGGGTCGGTTTTTCTCTGGCGTTGGTAGCAATGGTTGTCATGCTATCTGCCGGTGTCCTAGCAGAAGAGAAGACGGCAGAGAATTGGTATAAAAAGGGCCTAGAGCTAGACAAAAAAGGATCTTATGAAGAAGCCATCAAAGCATATGATAAGGCCATCGAGATCGAGCCGCAGAATGCAGCGTTCTGGTTCGCCAAAGGCCAAAGTTTGCTCTCTACGACCTATGGACCTATCGGACTCAGAGGGCAGGAGCGTACCGTTGTCGAAGAAGCAGCCATTAAGGCTTACGATAAAGCTGTCCAAATAGATCCAAACTATACAGATGCCTGGATATGTAAGGGCTTTCTCCTCCTTCGGATAGCCACTCGCAATAGCACAGTTGATCTGAACAAGTGCAATGAGTCCCTCAACTCCTTCGATAAGGCCCTAGAGCTGAACCCAAAAGATACAAATGCATGGCAGGGCAGAGGCACTCTTCTTCTCTCCCTAAATAAAGTTGAAGAAGCTATAGAGTCGTATGACGAGGCATTGGAGAGCGATCCTTCCAATATAGGCGCCTCTGAAGGCAAAGGCCAAGCTCTTGCAGCTCTGGGGAGGAAGAATGAATCCACCAAAACCTATGATAATTCCCTTGAGACGTTAGACAGGGACATTAAGACGGCCAACTCAGCTGAGAATTTATCGCAAGCGTGGCTGATGAAAGGCATGGTTCTTCAGGAGCAAGGTAGATATGAGGATGCAGCCAAGGCGCTGAATAATGCTACCAACGCTGATCCGAAAAATGAAATGTCCTGGAAGGTGAAAGGAGTTCTCTTTTCAAGTATGCTGAAAAAGCATAACGAAGCTATCGAGGCTTTTGACAAAGCTCTTCAAATAAATTCCAAAGATCCTCGGACATGGCAGAGCAAAGGCGATGCTCTGAAGGCCCTCGGTCGCAACTCTGAAGCAGACGCAGCCTACGCTAAAGCCAAGGAGCTAGGATACACGGGCTAATAATCTTAGCTCAGTGAAGTATGTATAACATGCAAACTAGATCCATTATTTTTTGCATCAGCAAAGCCAGAGCACTATTTTATAAATACGCTTTCCAGACTACAACTCCCCATGATGTTACGCTGTGGATTATACAATATCTTTTATGACTCAATGATATCGAAAAATCGTAATTGTATCCGCCGGTCCAAATTTGACCCCCCGCGCCGATCCGATTTTGACCCCCTTAGACGA
>MTKW01009430.1_pt1 | contig 34129 bp, 27 predicted proteins | sample 1042761 | NCBI WGS metagenome assembly MTKW01 (sample SAMN06205366, study PRJNA360243) | anaerobic digester metagenome | biome: Wastewater treatment plant; feature: Anaerobic digester sludge; material: sludge; isolation source: anaerobic digester fed with sludge from wastewater treatment plant ...
ATAGTACAGACCGAACCGAAGCCTGGTCAGCCGGCCAGGGTTGAAGAGGCCACAGCCTCGGAGACCGTTCCCTTGACCATGATGCGTAAAGTGATAGCCAAGCGGATGTCGGAAAGCTATTTCTCGATCCCTTCGTTTATCCAGACTTGGGAAATCGATATGACCGAACTGCTTGATCTGCGCAAACGGCTATTGGAACCGATAAAGGAGAAAACCGGCAAGAAACTGACCGTCACCGATCTGATCTCGTTTGCCGTGGTGAAGACACTGATGAAGCACAAGTATATCAATGCGAGTTTGAATAGCGAGGTTACGGAAATCACTTTCCACAACTACGTGAACCTGGGAATGGCCGTAGGGATGGATGAGGGATTGCTGGTACCGGTAGTGAAGAATGCCGACAAAATGTCGCTCAGTGAACTGGTCGTCTCGCTGAAGGATCTCACCGAACGGACTCTCAACAAGAAACTGTTGCCCGACGAGCAGACCGGCAGCACCTTTACCATCAGTAATCTGGGCATGTATGGTGTGGAGCATTTCACGGCGATCATCAATCAGCCCAATGCTGCTATCTTGAGTGTTTCATCTACAAAGGAGACGCTAGTGGTACGTAACGGGGAAGCGGTAATCCGCCCGATAATGAAGGTAAGCCTCACAAGCGATCACCGGATCATCGACGGACTGACGGCAGCCAAATTCATGACCGATCTGAAGCAATTGCTTGAGAATCCGCTCTCACTATTAATATAAAGTTGATGTCTACTCAAAACTTATAACTCACAACTCAGAACATGGCATACGAAATTATAATGCCCAAAGCCGGGATCGACATGACCGAGGGGCAAATTGTAAAATGGTTGAAGAAAGAAGGTGATCCCGTAACAGAGGGAGAGATTATCCTCGAGATCATGACCGATAAAACCAGCATGGAACTCGAAGCGGAGGCTTCGGGCGTGCTCCTCAAGATTCTTCGTCACGATGGCGAAACGGTTCCGGTAACCGAAGTTATCGGTTATATCGGCCAAGAGGGCGAGGAGATTGTCACGAGCGACCAGGAGGAAGAGAAACCGGCAGTGGAGGAAGAGACCACAGACGGATCGCTGACCCGGCTTGAGGATTCCTACAACGTGATCGTTATCGGCGGTGGCCCGGCCGGCTATGTGGCGGCAATCCGTGCAGCCCAGCTCGGCGCAAAGGTGGCCATCGTGGAAAAGAAGGAGTTTGGCGGAACCTGTCTCAACCAGGGCTGTATTCCGACGAAAGCATACCTGAAGAGCGGAGAGATCATCGAGGAGGTAGAGATGGCCGCTTCGCGGGGAATCCTCTTCGACAGCACCCACTACAAGGTAGATATGAAGAAGGTAGTGCAACACAAGAACTCGGTGGTGAAGAAATTGACCAGCGGTGTGGAGGCACTGCTCAGAAGCAACAAGGTGGAGATCTTCAAGGGTGTTGCCCGGATCAACAAAAACAAGGATGTGGTAGTGAACGGTTCTACCGTGATAAAGGGTGACAAGATCATTCTGGCAGGTGGATCCAAGGTTTCAAGAATCAACATCCCGGGTGTGGATCATCCCGGTGTGCTCTCCAGCGATGATCTGCTCTCCCTGGAGGAGCTGCCCGAAAGCCTGGCGGTGATTGGTGGTGGCGTGATCGGGATCGAGATGGCACAGGCCTTCAGTGCACTGGGAACGAAGGTAACCGTCATCGAGATGATGGACCGGATCATCCCGTCGGTAGATGTAGAAGCTTCGGCTCTGCTTACCAAACTGCTGAAGAAGAGGAATGTGAAGATCATGACCTCTACCAAGATTACGGAGATTGTCGACAAGAAAGGCAAGGTGGAGGTCCGGACCGAAGGTGGCGAATCGGTAGTAGCTGAGAAGGCGCTGGTTTCCATCGGACGTCTGCCCGATATCGAAGGAATGGGTGAAATCCAGTTCGAAATGGAGCGGGGCCGGATCAAGGTCGACAAATATATGGAGACCAGCGTGAAGGGAATTTACGCGCCGGGCGATATCAACGCCATCAAGATGTTGGCTCACGTAGCTTTCCGTATGGGCGAGGTGGCTGCCGATAACGCTGTAAAAGGGAATCACCGTGAATTGAAATTGCATTCAGCTCCATCAGTTGTCTACACCCATCCCGAAGTGGCTATGGTTGGTCTGACTGAAGAGGAGGCCCGAGAACGGTACGATATCCGTGTAGGCCGGTTCGACTTTGCAGCTAACGGACGGGCTATGGCCTCCGGCGATAACGTTGGGTTTGTAAAGGTGATTGCCGACAACAAGTATGGTGAGATCCTTGGCATTCACATCGTGGGTCCGGCAGCAGCCGAAATCATCAACCAGGCATCGTTGCTGATGGAGATGGAGATTACCGTGGATGAAGTGGTCAAAACCATTTACGGTCACCCCACCTATTCCGAAGCACTCTTCGAAGCTTGCGCCGATGTATTGGGTGAAGCCATACACAATGTAAAGAAGCAGAAATAGATTGTGCCGTTAACGGCATAAATGAAAAGGAGTTCCGGTAAAATCGGAACTCCTTTTTTTTGCTACAGGCTCTCACCGAAATCTTCCTTGAACTTGGCTATCAGCTTCTGTGGCCAGTCGTCAACCGGTTCCAGTCCTCCCATGAAGAAACGGAGTACAGGAGGCTCATAGACAAATTTCAGCCCGCCGATAAGGGTGCGATTCTGATTGAGCCAGCTGACACGGTCGATCACATATTTGATCTGCGAGAGGGTGAAGACGCGCCGTGGAACGGCCAGCCGTACCAGCTCCATGTCGGCATAGGTCTCGTTTCCATACTCGTCGCGCTGATTGGAGACCGAGCCACGCTCCATACCCCGGATACCGGAAATCAGGAAGAGGGCTGCAGCAAGTGCCCCGGCAGGATATTGGGTTTGGGGGATATGTGAACAGATGTCCATGGCATCCAGATGGGCGCCGAGTACACCGGCCGGCTTCAGCATTGGAACCCCGTTTTTGTCCAGCTCATTTACGAGGTAGCGGATAAATTCGGGACTTTGGCAGATCATGGTCTCGTCGAGTGTCTCATAGAGTCCCACCGCCATCGACTCGATCTCGCGGACCGAAATGCCTCCATAGGTCAAGAATCCCTCATAGAGCGGAACGAGTGCTTCCAGCTCCTTGTAAATCGCCTCGTTGTTGGTGCAGATACCTCCACCTCGGGAAGAGCTGAGTTTCCGGGCCGAAAAGTAAACGATATCAGCCATGTCGGTCATTGTTTTGATGATGGTCTCCATGGAGGAGTCGTTGAACTCCTTTTCGCGTAATTTCACCAGATAAGCATTTTCACCCAACAGGCTGGCATCGAGCACCAGGCGGATATTGTATTTGTCGGCAATGGCTCGCACATCGCGCAGATTCTGGATCGAGAAGGGTTGTCCGCCAATCAGGTTGGTGGATGCCTCCATCCGGATAAAGGGGATGTTTTTTGCACCGTGACGCTTGATGTTCTCTTCCAGCTTCTCGATGTTCATATTGCCCTTGAACGGATGATCTGAATTCATCACATACCCCTCATCGTAAAGCAGTTCCACGATACGCCCCCCGCACTCGGTGATATGTGCCAGTGTGGTAGTGAAATGGTAGTTCATCGGAACCAGGCTGCCCTGCTTGATATAGGCTTTCGACAGGATATTCTCGGCTGCACGTCCCTGATGGACCGGCAGGTAGTACTTTTTACCCAACACCTCCTCTACGGCTTTCTGCAGCCGGTAAAAACTCTGAGAACCGGCATATGCATCGTCGGCCTGCATCATGGCAGCCATCTGGTTGTCGCTCATGGCATTGGTTCCGCTGTCGGTAAGCATGTCCAGAAATACATCTTTCGTGTTTAGTCTGAATGTGTTAAATCCTCCCTCCTGCAATGCTTCCAACCGGCGCTCGATAGGTACTAAATGTAGTTTTTGTACAACACGTACTTTGTGCAATTCCAACGGTATCTCTTCACCGCTGTAAAATTTAATCTCCTGCATAATTCTTGTTATTGTTTGTAAAGTTAAAAGTCTCTATTGCTTTATTCGGTCAAAATATTAGAGAAAAACATGTCGTTTTGTTATGACGATTTGCAAAGATATGTCAAAATATAACATTTCAAACCTAAATTCAAGTTTAAATTGAAAAAATGAGCATCAACCATTTTTTTTAACAATATAAAGGCATGATGACAAATAAATCGTATATTTGCGAGAAGAATTAATCTCATTGAATAACATTTAAAAATAAACTCATGGATAAACCTTATGTAATAGGTATTGACGTGGGCGGTACAAATACAGTAGTTGGTATCGTCGACAAGAGAGGACAGATTTTGCGTAGCGGAAGCCTTAAAACTGCCAAACATGCCAATGTGGAAGACTATCTCGATGAGTTGGCTGAGGTGATTGAAGATGTGATCAAGGACATCGCCACCAAAGAACAGATCAAGGGAATCGGAGCCGGAACGCCAAACGGCAACTATTTCACCGGTAGCATTGAGTTTGCGCCCAACCTCCGCTGGAAGGGTATTATTCCGTTTGCTCAAATGCTGGAAGAGAGGGTGGGTATTCCCGTAGCACTGACCAACGACGCCAATGCGGCGGCAATCGGGGAGATGACTTACGGAGCAGCCCGTGGTATGAAAGACTTCATTGTGATCACGCTCGGTACTGGTGTCGGAAGCGGAATTGTGGTCAACGGCCAGCTGGTGTACGGTCATGACGGCTTTGCCGGTGAACTTGGCCATGTCATTATGCGTCGTTCAAACGGACGGGTGTGCGGTTGCGGAAGATCGGGATGTTTGGAGGCTTACACTTCGGCAACGGGTGTGGCACGTACTGCACGCGAATACCTCGAGCTTCAGCACGACGCAAAGAGCCAGTTGCGCAATATTCCCATCGACGAGATTACCTCGAAGGATGTTTTCGATGCAGCTATGGCCGGCGATGAGATGGCAAAGGAGATATTCCGTTTCACAGGCGAGATGCTGGGTGAAGCTTTTGCCGACTTCGTGGCGTTCTCGAGTCCCGAAGCCATCATCCTTTTCGGAGGATTGGCCAAAGCGGGTGATCTCATCATGAATCCAGTCCGCGAATCGATGGAACGGAACCTGTTGCCCATTTTCAAGAACAAGGTAAAACTGCTCTTCTCCGAACTCAAGGAGAGCGATGCAGCCGTACTCGGAGCAAGTGCACTCGGTTGGGAGGTGAGATAACCATCCAGTTGACTAGAAAAGACAAAAACCGCCTCGTATCCGGGGCGGTTTTTCTGTTTAAGGATTGTTGTCTGTCACCGGGATAAGAATTTTTTCGTACCTTGTTGAATCTAACATTTTTTATTTATTAAAATTACGATAGATTTTATACCTTTGTACTCTTTAAAAAAAGGAATCACTAATGTCAAAGAAGATCAATTCAGCGCTGATTTCAGTGTTTCATAAAGATGGTTTGGAAGAAATATTGAAACTGCTGAACAGCCTAAATGTGAAGTTCATATCCACGGGAGGAACCCGTGATTTTATCCAGTCGTTGGGATATGAGTGCGAATCTGTGGAAGATATTACCGGCTATCCGTCAATTCTGGGCGGACGTGTAAAGACGCTGCATCCCAAGATTTTTGGTGGAATCCTTTATCGGCGTGACGAGGAACAGGACCGGAAGATTATCAAGTCATACGATATTCCATCTATCGACCTGGTGATTGTTGATCTCTATCCGTTTGAGAAAACAGTTGCAGCCAATGCAACCGAAGAAGAAATCATCGAGAAAATTGATATCGGAGGTATCTCCCTGATCCGCGGTGCAGCCAAGAATTATAAAGATGTGATTGTGGTGGCATCGAAGCAGCAGTATAAACCTCTGCTCGATCTGTTGAAGGAGAAGAACGGCAACAGCGATATTGAAGATCGCCGCTGGTTTGCCAAAGAGGCTTTTGCAGTTTCGTCGGCATATGATTCCGCCATCTTCAGCTATTTCGATACCGGCGTGAATTCGGCACTAAGGGTGACTGCAGGTAGCGGTAAAACACTGAGATATGGTGAGAACCCGCACCAGAAGGGAATCTTCTATGGAAATTTCAGTGAGGCATTTGAGCAGTTGCACGGCAAGGAGATCTCCTACAACAACCTGCTCGACATTGATGCTGCTGTTTCATTGATTGCCGATTTTGACGAGACTGCCCTGGCCATCCTGAAGCACAACAACGCCTGCGGCATGGCATGCCGAGATACGGTCAAAGAGGCTTGGGAGGCAGCATTGGCCGCCGATCCGATCTCTGCTTTCGGTGGGATCGTGGTTACCAACCGGCCGGTAGATGCAGAGGCGGCAAAGGCTATCAACGAAATTTTCTTTGAGGTGATCATCGCACCCGACTTCCTGCCTGACGCACTTGCCATACTCTCACAGAAGAAGAACAGGATCATTCTGAAACAGAAATTGATTGTCGGAGAGGTAAACAACCTCATGATCCGTTCGGCACTGAATGGTTTTCTGGTACAGGACAGGGATACGGCTGTACAGACCAGGCAGGACCTGACGGTTGTAACCGAGAAATCTCCCACTGAAAAGGAGACGGAAGATCTGCTCTTTGCCAATATACTGGTGAAACATACCAAGTCGAATGCCATCGTGCTGGCAAAAAACAAACAGTTGATTGCCAGCGGAACCGGACAGACATCACGGGTGGATGCATTGAACCAGGCTATCGAGAAGGCCAGAACATTCAAGTTCGACCTTCAGGGAGCCGTTATGGCATCGGATGCTTTCTTCCCATTTCCCGACTGTGTGGAGATTGCGCATAAGGCAGGGATAACAGCTGTGATTCAGCCTGGGGGTTCCATCAAGGATGCCGAGTCGGTTGCATACTGCAACAAGCATGGCCTGGCGATGGTGACGACTGGAATCAGACATTTCAAACATTAACTGGGTCCATGCACGTAGACCTCCTTAAAATAAATTGAAGCAAACTTAAAACAAGCATAATTAATATGGGATTATTTTCATTCACACAGGAGTTGGCAATGGACCTGGGAACGGCCAATTCCATTATTGTAAACAACGCCGGGAAAATTCTGCTGGACGAGCCCTCCATCGTTGCTTTGGACCGCAAGACCGACAGGATGATTGCGCTGGGTGAGAAAGCCCGCCAAATGCACGGAAAAACGCACGAGAACATACATACAGTAAGACCTTTAAGAGATGGGGTGATCGCCGACTTCAACGCTGCCGAACAGATGATTCGCGGCATGATAAAAATGGCTACGAAAAACAAGGGTGGCCTCTTCTCCCCTTCGCTCCGCGTGGTCATTTGTATCCCATCCGGAAGTACCGAAGTGGAGATCCGTGCCGTACGCGACTCTGCCGAACATGCCGGGGGCCGGGATGTCTATATGATTTTCGAACCGATGGCGGCGGCACTGGGTATTGGACTTGATGTGGAACTGCCGGAGGGAAACATGATTGTGGATATCGGCGGTGGAACGACGGAGATTGCCGTTATCTCGCTCGGCGGAATCGTATCGAACAAATCGATCAAGATTGCAGGTGACGATCTGACCGAAGATATCATGGATTATATGGGTCGCCAGCATAACATGAAGGTAGGGGAGAGAACGGCAGAGCAGATCAAGATTAATGTAGGTTCCGTGCTGACCGAACTGCAGGATCCACCAGAAGATTTTATTGTTCACGGTCCCAACCGCATGACCTTCCTGCCCATGGATGTGCCAGTCTCTTACCAGGAGATTGCTCACTGTCTGGAAAAATCTATTTCCAAAGTTGATTCGGCAGTATTGAGTGCCTTGGAACAGACTCCTCCTGAGTTGTATGCAGATATCGTGCGGAACGGAATCTATCTGACAGGTGGTGGTGCCTTGCTGCGCGGTCTGGATAAGCGGTTGACCGACAAGATCGGTATCCCGTTCAAAGTAGTGGATGATCCGTTGCATGTGGTAGCCAAAGGAACTGCTATTGCCTTGAGGAATATCGACAAGTTTACATTCCTGATGAGATAGGATGAAGAACCTTCTCGCGTTTATTATCAGAAATAGCTCGTGGCTGGTAGCAATTGTCTTGGTTGTTATCAGCTTCTACTTGGTTTTTTCTTATAATTCATACCAGAGAAGTGTCTTTCTTACATCGGCAAACCGGGTAACCGGCTGGATCTATGATCTGTCCGGTAAGACGACCGCTTTTATTCATCTCAACAAGAGCAACAAGCTCCTGTTGGAACGGAATGCACAACTTGCTGCCGAATTGCATGCATTGAAAACCCATCTTGCAGATCTGCAGATGGATTCGTTGACAACGAATGCTTTTCAGGGGGACTCCGTACCGGCATCACGCTTTTCGTTTATTCCGGCGGAGGTGATTAACGTCAGTTTCTCGGGTCCCAATAATTTCATAACGGTGAACAAGGGTTCTGATCATGGAGTCAGGCCCGACATGGGGGTAGTATCACAAAACGGCGTGGTAGGGGTGGTGTTGAAGAGCTCTTCATCTTTCTCGGTGATTATCCCCATCGTGAATCCTAAATTCAGGCTAAGTGCCAGGCTGAAGAACTCCAGCAATACCGGTTCGGTTTCATGGAACGGCAAGGAGTTGGGAGTGGCTCAGCTTGGAGAGTTGCCCAAACATGAAGTCTTTCAACCGGGCGATACGGTGTTGACCAGTTTCTCGCGTATCTTTCCGAGAGATATCGTCATCGGATATGTCATTGGACAGATTCCATCTAAAGATGACAGTTTCAATACATTAGACGTGCGAATAGCCACGGATTTCCACTCCGTAAGGGATGTTCTCATTATAGATGACAAAAGTTATGATGAGCAAAAGCAATTAGAAAACTCGATTCAGTAATGAAAGCAGTTTCCTTGTTCTATGAGTTTCTATGGTTTCTGATACTGGTATTGCTGCAGGTATTGCTGCTTAACCGTATCGCTGTTTTCGGACTGGCTGTGCCCATTCTCTATATCTATTTTCTCATCAAGCTGCCCTATGGAAGAAGCCCCTTTTACGTCATCATATCGGGCTTCCTGCTGGGGCTGATTATCGATATCTTTTTAAACACTCCCGGAATGAATGCTGCAGCGACCACGATGGTTGCTGCGATGAGAGGGGTTGTGCTGAACCTCTATTATCCCAAAAACGAGTATGAGGAACTGATTCCCGGTATCCATACTTCTGCGGCGGCCTTTGTAAAGTATACGGTTACCATGGTGCTGCTGCATCAAACGTTGCTCTTTTTCATCGAAGCCTTTACGTTGTTTAATCTCACCAGTACCCTTATCAGGATAGTCACCTCTTCGATATTGACAATCTTTCTGATACTGGCGCTGGATTCCTTATCAATCAGGAGGGAGAAAGGTGGTTAACAAAAAGAAATACGAGGGGAGACGGTATGTCATCGCATCTGTTGTCGTCATAACATTGCTGGTATATATTGCCCAGCTGTTTAACCTGCAGATATTGAGTCCAGAATACCGTAATTTTGCCGACAGCAACGCCTTTTTCAGAAGAACACTCTATCCTGCCCGCGGAGCGATTTACGACCGGAATGGCGAATTGCTGGTCTACAATCAGCCAACCTACGATGTCATGATGGTTGTGCGTGAAATGAAAGCCTTCGACACGCTCGATTTTTGCAATACGTTGAATATCGACAAGGCAACTTTCAAGCAGTTGGAAGCCGATATGAAGGATCCACGCAAGAATCCCGGATACTCTTCATATACCCCTCAACTCTTCATGTCGCAGCTCGACGTGGAGGAGTATGGACTGCTGCAGGAAAAGTTGTACAAATTTCCCGGCATTTACATCCAGAACCGGACGGAACGACAATACAAGTATCCCTACATGGGGTTGATCCTGGGCTATGTGGCCGAGGTGGATAAAAACAAGATGGCTGCCGACCCCTACTACGTGCGTGGTGACTATGTCGGTAAATCTGGCGTGGAACTCTCGCACGAGGAGGATTTGCGAGGGGAAAAGGGAGTGGAGGTGCTTCTGCGCGATGCGCATGGTCGCGTGCAGGGAAAATACCGCGACGGGGAGTTCGACAAAATGCCTGTTTCAGGGCGTGATCTGACGCTCTCCATCGACGTCAATCTGCAGGCATACGGAGAATATCTGATGCAAAACAAGATCGGCTCCATCATCATGATCGAACCCAAAACGGGCGAGATTCTCTGCATGGTGGCTGCACCCTCATACGATCCCTCCATACTTACCGGAAAGAATTTCAGTCAGAACTACCTCAAACTTGAACGGGATCCCTATAAGCCGCTTATCAACCGGGCCATTTCGGGACTATACCCACCCGGGTCAACCTTCAAGCCCTCACAGGGATTGGTTTTTCTGCAAGAGGGGATAATTACCGCCGACACCAGGTACAGCTGCTTCGGCGGGTATCCGCCCTTGGGCGGGCGACCTGCCTGTCACGGTCACGCATCACCGCTCAACCTGCAGCCCGCACTGGCCACCTCCTGTAACTCCTTTTTCTGCTATGGCCTTAACGCCATGCTGAATGACCGGACCAAGTACGGCAGTACCATTGAAGCTTTCGAAGTGTGGAAAGAGCATATGGTTGATTTGGGTTTTGGCTACAAGACAGATGTAGATCTGCCATCGGAGAAGAGGGGCTTTATTCCAAACAGCAAATACTATTCAAACGCGTTCAAGACCGACAGGTGGGTGGCGCACAACATCATCTCCATTGCCATCGGTCAGGGAGAGATACTGGCTACTCCCCTTCAGCTTGCCAATTATACGGCCATCATAGCCAATCGGGGGTACTACTACAAGCCACACGTGGTAAAAGCACGGAAAGGTGCACCCCCGGACACGCTTTACAGCAAGAGGAGGGAGTCGAACATCCTCCCCGAACATTTTGAACTGACAATAGAGGGAATGGCGGATGCCGTCAGACACGGAACTTGCCGCAGGGCAAACATGGAACCCTACTTTACCGTTTGTGGCAAAACCGGTACCGCTGAAAACCCGCACGGCGAAGATCACTCGCTTTTTATCGGTTTCGCCCCGAAGGATGATCCGCAGGTGGCCATCGCCGTCATTGTGGAGAACGGGGGATTCGGGGCTACAAATGCCGTCCCCATCGGAAGATTGATGATGCAGAAGTACCTGATGGGTGAAATCATGCCGCAGGATAAAGTGTTGGAAGAGACCATTGCGAACCGGGTAATATTGCCTTTTGCCTATAGGAAGACTACTCCCGTACAACGTGTGGATACAACTGCAATAAAAGAGAGAGATGTACAAAGGGATTAACGATATTGAGGAGAATGGACGGGTGGACTGGTTCATGGTAATCATCTACCTGATCTGTATCGTGCTGGGCTGGCTCAATATCTATGCAGCCAGCTTCGACCTGGAGAACGCGGTCGGCCTTTTCGACCTTTCTGGCCGTGCCGGCATGCAGCTGGTATGGATGGGAACATCCTTGTTGCTTGCTTTTGCCCTGCTCAAGATCGATACCTCCTTTTATGAGACATATGCCTTCGTAGCTTATATTGCCGGGATCGCACTCCTGGTAATCACTTTTGCAGTTGCACCAGAGATCAAGGGATCACGCTCCTGGCTGGTGATCGGTCCGGTCCGCTTGCAGCCTGCCGAGTTCATGAAATTTATCCTGGCACTCACCTTGGCGAAGATATTTAATGTCTATAATTTCCAGCTGATGGAAAGGAAGAACCTGCTTGTGGTCTCTGCAATCCTGCTCCTTCCGTTGATACTGGTGATCCTGCAGAGTGAAACAGGTACGGCGCTGGTCTATCTGAGTCTGATATTCGTCTTGTATCGTGAAGGGTTGCCCGGTGGCATCCTTTTCATGGGGGTAGCTGCAATTCTCTACTTTGTACTGACCATCCGTTTCTCCGAAAGCCAGCTCGGCATGTTGTCAGTCGGCGAGTTCAGTTCGCTGGTGCTGATTATTCTCTTTACGGCAGGTCTTGTCTGGAGTTATGCGAAAAAAATGGGTGCCGCCTTTATGATTATCGGGTTTGGCCTTCTGGCGCTAATTGCAGGATGGGTCTTGCACCTCCTTCATCTCCCGGTCGATCCCGGTCTGCTGGCTCTAATCGCCTCAGGGTTAGTGTTGCTCTATCTGATCTTTCTCTCACTCCGTTTCTGGAAGAGGGTCTATCTCTATATCTTCCTCTTTGTGATAGGCTCCTTTGCATTTGTCGAGTCCAGCGAATATGTATTCAGCGATGTGCTGCAGCCGCACCAGCAGATGCGGATCAAAGTTACACTGGGGATTGAGCAGGATCTGCGCGGATCGGGGTATCATGTGGGTCAATCGAAGATTGCCATCGGATCGGGCGGTTTGTCGGGGAAAGGCTTTCTGAACGGTACACAGACCAAGCTGAAGTATGTTCCCGAACAGGACACCGACTTTATTTTCTGCACCATCGGTGAGGAGTGGGGATTTATCGGTTCGACAGTTATCCTGATGCTGTTCGGCCTTTTTATCCTGAGACTGATCTACCTGGCGGAGCGTCAGACCACAACCTTCGGACGCGTATACGGCTATGGGGTGGTAAGTATCTTCCTGTTCCATCTGCTGGTGAATATCGGGATGGTGATCGGCATCATGCCGGTAATCGGTATCCCGTTACCCTTTTTCAGTTACGGCGGGTCGTCGTTGTGGGGGTTCACCATCCTGCTTTTTATCTTCCTCCGGATAGATAAAGGGCGGAAAAAAGCCTGAAATTGAATGCACGCCAGTTTCACAACCGGCGTGCACCATATCAATTAGAACCCAATTATAAATCATTCACAGCTCTTTTCGCGCTGATTGTTTGATTCAGATGCTTTGACCGCAGTAGAGGAAAAAAAGTTTAATTGTGTTGCCAAAACAATAGATATGAAGAGTACCGCATTAATAACAGGTGCATCGAAGGGGTTGGGTGCCGAATTTGCCCGCTTGTTCGCTTCGAAGCAGGTAGACCTGATCCTCGTTGCCCGCAGCGAAAACGAGTTGAAGGAGATAAAGAGTGAGTTGGAAAATCGATTTAACATATCGGTTCGGACGATTGTAAGTGATCTTAGCCTGCCGGAAAATGTCCGGTCGGTTTACGACGAGATAAAGGCGGACCGGATCGAAGTGGATTATCTGGTGAACAACGCCGGATTTGGCGATTTTGGTGATTTTTCAGATACCGAATGGGAGAGACATGAGCAGATGATAAATCTGAATATGACTGCATTAACCCAGTTTTGTTATCTTTTTCTTCAGGATTGGATTTCGCGCGGCCGGGGAAAGATTCTGAACGTGGCCTCCACGGCAGCCTTCCAGCCGGGACCCGGAATGTCGGTCTATTTTGCCTCCAAGGCATATGTGGCCAGTTTCTCGCAGGCGATCGCCTACGAATGCCGGAAACATGGCATTACAGTTACTGCCCTCTGTCCCGGTCCCGTCAAGACCAACTTCGGCAAGGCGGCCCGCATGAAGCATCCCAATGGTTTTGTGAAAGGGATGAATACTCCCTCGCCCGCTGAGGTGGTAGCTTTCGGATACCGTGCGATGATGAAGGGTCGCACGTTGGCCATTCACGGGAGATTGAACCGGATTGTGGCCAATATCGTCAGGTTTATTCCCCGCAGCTGGCAACTCTATCTTTCTGCAAAAGTGATATCATGGTAAACGAGAAAGAGATCTTCCAACGAACCGCACTCCTGATGGGGGACCGCTATATGGAGCTTGCGGCACAACAGCGGGTAATCATCTTCGGTGTGGGCGGAGTAGGCAGCTGGTGCGCCGAGATGTTGATCAGAAGCGGAATCGGCAATCTTACGCTAGTCGATTCAGACCGGGTGGCTCTCTCCAATATCAACCGGCAGCTGATGGCTACGGTGAAGACCATTGGAGAGGTAAAAGTGGACCTATTGAGAGAGCGACTGCTGGAGATAAATCCCAATGCCCGGATACGTCCCATGCAGGCGGTGTACAGTCCCGATACGGCCGACTCCTTTGAACTGGATAGCTACGATTTCATCATTGATGCCATCGACAGCCTTTCCAATAAAGTGCACCTGCTGCGTACTGCGTCAAAGATGCCGGGAACCCTCTTTTCCTCTATGGGAGCTGCATTGAAGATCGACCCATCGGCAATCAGGGTTGATGAGTTCTGGAAAGTGAAGGGTTGTCCGTTGGGAGCTGCACTCCGTTCGAGGATAAAGAAACTGGGCGGATTGGAGAAGAAGGTACTTTGCGTCTATAGCAATGAGGTGCGTGAAAACAGAGGAGAGAAATCATTTCTTGAAGGAGAGAACAGGGCTGTTTCCCAGTGGGATACAAAAAAAGCACGAATTAACGGTACAATGTCGTACCTCCCTGCAATCTTCGGTATGACGCTAGCCTCACTGGTGGTGAAGGAGATTGATGCCCGCTCGCAATAGCCTCCCTCATAACCCTTATCTTCAATTTTTAAGGGGCAGAATGAAAAGATTTTAGCCGCTTCTCCCTAAAAGAGAATCTTTTTTGTATCTTTCGCCATCAGATGACTGAAAGGAATGAAGAGCATTGTCTGTGTGGTTTTGATCTCCCTCTTTATCCCTGTGGCGGCAGGACAAAACCCCGTGATCGACAGGGATAGCATACTGCACTATTTCGGGCAGGTAAGACAGGCTACGCGTGAGAATGTGAGGATATGGGAGAAGGATATTTACGGTCCCATCATGTTGATCGATGAGCATACCCGTACGGTATTTGCAAATGAACCGGACAACGGCAATCAGCTGGTGGAAACGGACGGCTACTATACGGGGGTTCTGCCCAAGACGATCAGTTTTCACAACACCTCACTCGAATGGAACGGAAAAACATGGGCGACTGTTGTTCTGCCGCTCTCTTCCGACAAGCATCCGCGGCTCGATCTCATTACCCATGAGCTGTTTCACTGCGCACAACCATCACTGGGATTCGACATGCGTGTATCGGACAACCATCACCTGGATGAGAAGGATGGCAGGGTGTTGCTCCGGCTCGAGATTGAAGCGCTCAAGAAAGCACTGAAGGCCCGCAGGCTCTATCAGGCAGAGGAGCATTTGAGGAATGCGCTTCTCTTCAGGAGGTACAGGCACCTGGTATACAGCGGTTCGCAAACCTCCGAAAACAGGCTTGAGCTGCTCGAAGGGCTTGCTACCTATACGGGACAGATGATGAGTGGGCGTAGCAAGTTGCAACTGCGGCAGTATCTTATCGAAAGGTTGGAAAATTATGCCAGGATCCCCTCTTTTGTCCGCTCATTCGCCTATGAGACGGTTCCGGTATATGCTTTCTTCCTCTACCAGAAAAATAGCGACTGGAACAAGGGAATCAGTTCCTCAACCGATCTTACAGATCTGTTTGAGGAGGCTTTTGAGTTGGAGATGCGAATCGTCTTACCCTCCTATATCAGTCAGCTTGCCGAAGAGTATCACGGCAGGGAGATCCTCGATCAGGAGGTTTTGAGAGAGGAAAAACAGAGGTTGCGGTTGGAGGAGTTGCGCGAAAAATTCATGGAAAGGGCCCGTCTGGAGATCAAACTGGAAAAGATGAACATGTCGTTCGACCTCACCAATCCGATCGCCCTTGACGTTGATGAAGGGATGGTTTATCCCACACTCCGTATCAGCGACAACTGGGGAATACTGACCGTGAACGGTGGTGGGGCACTGCTCTCTCCCGGCCATATCTGGGTGGTGCTCTCCGAACCGATCGAGATCGGGGAGACCGAAATCATCGGCGAGGGGTGGCATATCGAGTTGAACGAGGGGTATCACCTCGAGAAGAACAGCCAGGGGAATTATTTGATGACAAAGAAAAAGGAGAGGTGATTTTTCTTATCTTTGCATATCAAAACAGGTTATGGAATTTCAACTCAACGAACACAACAAACAGGAGTACCCGCCAATGCATACAGCTGAGCATATTCTCAACCAGACCATGGTGAGGATGTTCGGTTGTGAACGCTCAAAAAATACACATATCGAGCGCAAGAAGAGCAAAGCCGATTATTTGCTCCCCAATCCGCCTACCGATGAAGAGGTAAAGGCCATCGAAGCAAAAGTTAACGAAGTGATTGGCCGTCATCTTCCGGTTTTGGAAGAGTTCATGCCGATGAAAGAGGCGGCTGAAATTGTCGACCTGTCTAAACTGCCTGAAAATGTGTCGGAAACATTGCGCATAGTGAGGGTGGGCGACTACGATGTCTGTGCCTGTATCGGTTCACACGTAGAGAATACGTCGGAAATCGGTCATTTTGAGATTATCAGCCACGATTTTGCCGACGGAAGGTGGCGGGTAAGGTTCAAATTGAGGTAGTGAAGTAGCATCATGAGAAAGATATCCCGGTTTATTGGTAAGATTGTGCTCTATTTTGTTCTGTGGAGCATTGCGTCGGTATTGGGATACCGGTTTCTTCCAGTCCATTTCACCCCGTTGATGGGTATAAGGGTGATGGAACAGCTCGTTGATGGTGAAAAGCCGAAGGTAAGCCACAGGTGGGTCCCTTACTCGCAGATCTCCGACAACATGAAGCGTGCGGTGCTTGCTTCGGAGGATCAGCGTTTCTTCAATCACAACGGTTTTGACATGGTTGAGATTAAAAAGGCACTCAAGGAGAACAAGACCCGTAAGCGTCCCCGTGGAGCAAGCACCATCAGCCAGCAGACGGCCAAAAATCTCTTCCTCTGGCCCAGGTCGTCTTGGCTGAGAAAGGGGTTGGAGGCCTATTTCACCGTTCTGATCGAGCTCTTCTGGTCGAAAGAACGGATCTTGACGGTTTATCTGAACTGTATTGAGACAGGTGACGGCATCTATGGCGTTGAGGCGGTAGCCCGGGAACATTTCGATACGACAGCCGACAAGCTTACGGCTTCACAGTCGGCCCTGATCGCCGCAACGCTGCCCAATCCGTTGAAATACAGCTCAAAAAATCCATCCTCATATATGAAGCGGCGGCAATCGCAGATACTTAAACAGATGCGGACCGTGAAGTTGCCTCCTGTCGCGGAAAAAGGGTGAGTGGACTTTTTTTCAATTCTGGTTCTCCCGATTTTGAGAAGAGGAATAAAAAGGTTACTTTTACGGCACTGTAAAAAAACCGTGACTTCTTTTACTTGGTATGAACGAAAGCGAAAAAAAAGTGGTGAGCAGAATGATCGCTATCTATTGCAGGGCGAATCACAATCAGGCTTCGCAGTTGTGCGAAGAGTGCATCAACCTTAGAGATTATGCGAGCAGGCGGCTTGAGAACTGTCCTTTCGGCGAAGATAAACCTACTTGCGCTGCATGTTCCATCCACTGTTACAAGAATGAGATGCGGTTGAAAATTAAAGAGGTCATGCGGTTTTCAGGCCCAAGGATGATATACCATAATCCCATTGATGCAATCATCCATTTTTTCAAAAAACTGAGGCGGAATCAACCCCGATCGGTTGCTGAAGGAACTTCCCGTAGAAATGGCAGACATTAACAAGAACGTGATTCTATCTGACCTGCTGACCGAGCACAGCGAGCTGATTCCGGTCGTGAACAGGTTCGGCATCAAGCTTGGGGTGGGAGAGAAGACAATCGAGAAAATCTGCCAGGAGAATGAGTTGAATCCCGACTTCATACTGGCTATCCTGAATGTCTACATGGACGAGAGCTACGATCCGGGAAAGGATCTGGATAAATTTGATGTCTCCCTCATTGTGGACTACCTCAAACGTACCGTCGAGAATTACCTGCAGGCATCCGTACCTAACCTGGAGAAGCACTTCACCCCTTTTGTCGCGATGAATAACGGGGAGAATGAAGAGTTGAAGCTGCTGCACAAGATATTCTACCAGTTCAAGTCGGAACTTGCCGACCACCTTCAACAGGGTCTCGATCAGCCGGGCGACTACCCGAACGAGTTGCTGCATGACCTGAAGAACATCATAATCAGGCATATTTCCGGAAACTATAACCAGAACCTGGCTTATGCAGTGATCTTTTCCATTACTGCCCTCGAGAGGGAGCTGCATATTCATAACCGGTTACTGGAAAAAGTGCTGCGTCCCAAACTGAGAGAGCTCGATTCGGGTCATATCGAACACCTGAGCCACACATTTTCAGATGATTCCAAGTCGCCGGCCGGAGACAGGCAGTTGACTAACCGGGAGATCGAGGTGCTGAAACTTATCGTTCAGGGATGGTTAAACAAGGAGATTGCGGAAAAACTGAACATCAGCCTGAATACCGTCCTTTCACACCGGAAAAACATCATGGCAAAAACCGGTATCAAGACTGTTTCAGGGTTGACCTTCTACTCCATATCGAATGGACTGGTCTCGCCAGGCGACGAGATTATCTAGCCGTTTTATTGATTGAGATGAACAATAAATCAACAAGTGATTATGAATGCAATTGATATCAGCTCCGCCAACTGGAAAGATGTAAAAGAGACGCGATACGATGCGGTGATACTGCCCTGGGGCGCATGTGAGCCGCACAATTACCACCTGCCCTACCTTACCGACTGTTTTTTGTCGCACCATATCGCCCTGGAGAGCGCATCGCTTGCCTATGAAAGATCGGGTGTGCTTTGCGCTGTCCTGCCACCGGTCTATTTTGGATCACAAAACCCGGGACAGTGGGATCTGCCGCTCTGTATCCACACGAACAGTGAAACACAGAAAGCGATCCTGAGTGATGTGGTGGAGTCGTTACAGGTTCAGGGATTCTCAAAACTGGTTATTCTGAACGGACACGGTGGCAACACCTTCAAGCCATATATCCGTGATCTGGCAAAACGACAGCCCGGTTTTACCATCATTGCGGTGGACTGGTGGACGATCGTGCCTACTGGCGACTACTTTGAGGAGAGGGTCGATGAGCACGGTGGAGAACAGGAGACCTCGGTGTTGCTCCATTACCGACCAGATCTGGTGAAGCTGGAACAGGCTGGCGATGGTAAGCCTGCGCCACTTCCGATGGAGTCGATCAACCAGAAAGTGGGATGGATGCCCCGTCACTGGCAACAGGTTACCAGCGATACTGGAATCGGTAATCCCAAAAAATCGACAGCAGAAAAGGGTAAAAGATATTCCCGAGCCGTCGTGGAAAAGATAGCCGGCCTGTTGTCGGAGTTGAAAACGTTCTGAGCCAAGAACACTGCTTCCGAAACCTTCAGCCATTTAGCCCCCCTGCAGCAGCCTGAAAGGGGCTCGATCTCCCGTTGACATCTTATAAAACAAATGGGTAAAACGCTTTTTTAACTAAGCAAAAAAGCGTAATTTTGCGAACTTGTTGACGATAAGAATTTAAGCGATATCAACAGTTGAAAAATCTGAAATTTGGAAAAACCAATATATTTAATATGAATAAATTATGAGTAATCAGAAAGAAAAACTTTTTACAGATTTCCCTCCGGTTTCCACCGAAGAGTGGATGGAAGTCATTACCAAAGACCTGAAAGGGGCTGACTTCCAAAAAAAACTGGTGTGGAAAACAAACGAAGGTTTTAATGTGAATCCTTTCTACAGGGCAGAAAATATCGAAGGACTCGCACAGGTCACAAACCTGCCGGGACAATTCCCTTATGTACGAAGCACGAGAAAGGAGAATGTCTGGTATGTACGTCAGGATATCGACGTGAAAGACTATGCCGAGGCCAACAAGAAAGCACTGATGCTGTTGGAAAAGGGGGTTACGTCGCTTGGTTTCCATCTTCCGAAGAATAACCTTTCGGCAGAAAACCTCGCACTCCTTCTCAACGGTATTGCTCCAGAAAAGGTGGAGTTGAATTTCAGGACCTGCATCTCCAAAACCGACGAACTGGCACGGCTGGTAGTAGCCTACCTTACATCACAAAACCTCGATCTCCTTAATTGTTACGGCTCCATCGAATATGATCCTTTCAGGAAGATACTGAAGAAGGGGGTGGATGTGCCCAACTGGATTGACGATGCTGTTGAAATGGTTAAAATCACGGCTCCGCTTCCCCGTTACAGAAGTCTCTCCGTAACAGGTAACCTGCTGAACGATGCCGGTGCATACAGTTATCAGGAGCTGGGTTTCAGCCTCTCCTACGGAAATCAGCTGTTGGGTGCGCTTATCGAAAAGGGAGTTGCCCCGTCGCTGGCTGCAAAGAAAATTAAATTTGAGTTTGGCGTAGGCTCAAACTATTTCATGGAGATTGCCAAGTTCCGTGCTGCACGGTGGTTATGGGCCGAGATCGTGAATGCATACAATCCACCATGCCCTCCCCATATCACATGCGACAATACAGCGGAAGACGGTACTTGCCGCTGCGCTGCCAAAATGAATATTCATGCCTCTACATCGCGCTTTAACCAGTCGCTTTACGACCCGTATGTCAACATGCTCCGTACACAGACCGAAGCTATGTCTGCCACTATCGGTGCAGTAGATTCGCTCACGGTACGTCCTTTCGACGAAGCATTCGAGACACCTACCGAGTTTGCGGAACGGATTGCCGTAAACCAGCAGCTGTTGCTGAAAGAGGAGGCCCATTTCGATAAGGTGACCGATCCGGCTTCGGGTTCATATTACATCGAGACGCTGACGGTTTCACTCGCCGAACAGGCCTGGAAACTCTTCCTGGAGACAGAGGAGAAAGGGTTCTATGAAGCCCTCAAGGCCGGTTTTGTGCAGGATGCCGTTGCAGCTTCGTCGCAAGCCCGTTTCAATGCAGTTGCCAACAGAAAAGAGATACTGCTGGGCACCAACCAGTATCCAAACTTTACGGAAACCATGGCTGAGAAGATTACTGATCCAAAAGATCACTCATGCGGTTGTGGCAGCGTAGATAAAACCGAACTCAAACCATTGGTGATAAGGAGATTGTCGGAGCAGTTCGATGCGCTCAGACTGGCTACCGAAAAAAGTGGCAAGACTCCTAAGGTCTTTATGCTCACTATCGGAAACCTGGCGATGCGTCTGGCCCGTTCTCAATTCTCGAGCAACTTCTTCGCGTGTGCCGGATACCGGATTATCGACAACAACGGTTTCCCGACTGTGGAGGAGGGTGTTGCCGCTGCCCGTAATGCCGGTGCCGATGTGGTTGTACTCTGTTCGAGCGATGATGAGTATGTGGAGTATGCTCCCAAGGCTTTCGATCTGCTGAAAGGAGGAAAAGAGATCTTTGTCGTTGCAGGGGCTCCCGCTTGTATGGATGAGTTGAAAGCTCATGGAATTGAACATTTCATTCACGTTCGCAGCAACGTATATGAGACGTTGAAGGCGTTCAACGGGAAACTTCTATAGCCATGTCCACACTCAGACACCGGTTGACAGTTAATTCCCCCTGGCTCTGGTCCATCTCCGGATCAACAGTGCTGGTGGTCTTCTCTTACCTGTTTTATCTCTATAGAACCGGTGTTGTTGCCGAATTGTACTGTTCCAATGGCATGGTTGCCATAATCGGCGCGCTTTCGCTTTATGCTGCCGGTTGCATGTTGTACCAAAAGTTCAGGCATGTCGGTCTGAGTGGAGTGTTGCTATTTCTCTGCTATGGATTGTCTATCGGATGGGGCGTTGTTTATGTCATGACAGGTCGGCTCGTCTGGCCGGTATTGCTGGTAGGTGCCCCTTCGGGGTTGTTGTTGGCTGCCCTTCTTCATGCATCCGATACCGCATATGTGGTTCAGGATGAGGGCGCACAACTTCACTATCAGACAATGTTGCTGGCAGCCTATCTTCTGGTAGCTATTGCCGTGACGTTGCATCTTTTGCACCCGCTGGTTTTCCTGGTGTTGGTTGCCTTTCCATCGGCCATAACAAGCATCCGGCTGATGAAAGCTTCTACCGAAGGTGACCCGTCACTGGTTGCCCGCACTGCAAAACTGGTGTTGATGTTCAATCTCCTGCTCTCAGCGGCAAATTTCATCTCACCGTTTCTATAGACGATTCAGTACGCTTATATTTAACGCAAAGAAAAATTAAACCTGTAAGTCTTGACTCCAGATTCGGAAGTCCTGACTCAAAACAAACAAAATATGAAACCAGATTTCAAAAGTATCGATATTAAATCTGCCGGCTTCGAAGCGACAAATGTTGCCGAGTGGGCCGAAAAGAATGAGATAAAAGCCGACTGGCTTACGCCGGAGCAGATTCCGGTGAAACCTGTATATACGAAGGAAGACCTTGAAGGAATGGAACATCTGGGATATGCAGCCGGTGTGCCCCCTTTCCTGAGAGGACCCTACTCAACCATGTATGTAATGCGTCCGTGGACCATCCGCCAGTATGCCGGATTTTCCACTGCCGAAGAGTCAAATGCCTTCTATCGCCGTAACCTGGCTTCTGGCCAGAAGGGATTGTCGGTGGCATTCGACCTGCCCACGCACCGCGGATACGATGCCGATAACGAGCGTGTGGTTGGTGATGTTGGAAAGGCAGGGGTTTCGATCTGCTCGGTTGAGGACATGAAAGTGCTCTTCGACGGTATTCCCCTCAACAAGATGTCTGTCTCCATGACCATGAACGGAGCCGTATTGCCAATCATGGCCTTCTATATCGTGGCTGCCCAGGAGCAGGGTGCCAAGCTTGAGGAGATGGCAGGAACCATTCAGAACGACATCCTGAAGGAGTTCATGGTGCGGAATACCTACATCTATCCACCCGAATTCTCAATGAAGATCATTGCCGACATCTTTGAGTTCACCTCGCAGAAGATGCCGAAGTTCAACTCCATCTCCATTTCGGGATACCACATGCAGGAGGCGGGAGCCACTGCCGATATCGAACTGGCCTATACCCTGGCCGACGGTATCGAATATCTGCGGGCCGGAATCAATGCCGGTATCGATATCGATGCTTTTGCTCCCCGTTTGTCCTTCTTCTGGGCCATCGGCATGAATCACTTCATGGAGATTGCCAAGATGCGGGCGGCGCGACTGCTTTGGGCTAAGATCGTAAAAAGCATGGGGGCAAAGAATCCGAAGTCGATGGCACTCAGAACCCACTCGCAGACGTCGGGCTGGTCGTTAACCGAACAGGATCCGTTCAACAATGTGGGACGTACCTGTATTGAAGCGATGGCTGCTGCGCTGGGTCATACGCAGTCGTTGCACACCAACGCACTGGATGAAGCCATTGCCTTGCCGACCGACTTCTCTGCACGTATTGCGCGCAATACGCAGATCTACATTCAGGAAGAGACGCAAATCACCAGACATGTAGATCCATGGGCCGGTTCCTATTACGTGGAATCGCTTACGCAGGAGCTGGTGGACAAAGCCTGGAATCTTATTCAGGAGATTGAAAAACTGGGCGGAATGGCAAAAGCCATCGAGACGGGAGTTCCGAAGATGCGTATCGAAGAGGCTGCTGCACGTACACAGGCCCGCATCGATTCAGGAATTCAGAAGATCATCGGTGTAAATGTCTGCCGTCTCGAAAAAGAAGATCCTATTGATATTCTTGAAGTGGATAACACCGAGGTTCGCAAGCAGCAGATTGCCCGCCTGGAGCAACTCAAGGCTAACCGCGACAATGAGGCGGTACGCAAGGCGCTTGATGCCATCACCAGATGTGTGGAGACAAAAGAGGGAAATCTGTTGGAACTGTCGATCGAAGCAGCCCGGGTTCGCGCCACGCTTGGCGAAATTTCCGATGCCTGCGAAAAAGTTGTAGGACGTTATAATGCAGTAATCAGAACAATTTCAGGAGTGTATTCATCAGAATCTAAATCGGATGCCACGCTCGAGGAAGCGCGTGCAATGACCGAAAAGTTTGCTAAGAAAGAGGGCCGTCAGCCGAGAATCATGATTGCGAAGATGGGACAGGACGGACACGATCGTGGTGCCAAGGTGGTGGCCACGGGGTATGCCGACTGTGGTTTCGACGTGGATATGGGGCCGCTGTTCCAGACACCGGCCGAGGCTGCCCGTCAGGCAGTGGAGAACGACGTTCACGTATTGGGTGTGTCGTCGCTGGCTGCCGGTCACAAGACCCTGATTCCCCAGGTTATTGAGGAGCTGGCCAAATTGGGCCGTCCCGACATTGTTGTAATCGCCGGGGGTGTAATACCGGCCCAGGATTACGATTTCCTCTACAAAGCGGGAGTTGCCGCCATTTTCGGACCGGGTTCCCCCGTTGCGAAATCGGCCATCCTGATTGTAAAGATCCTGTTGGGCGAGGAGTAATACGATTCGCTTAAAACCTCTTCTTTCTGTTGCGGGTTACGAAATATTTCGTAGCCCGCGACTGTTTCAGAGAAATGGTTATCTTTGCCGTGGGCCTGAAGCCCGAATAATCTTTAAAACCGGAAGTGGGCATTTACTATGGCTTACATTACACACAAAAAGAGAGAAGATATCGGTCTCTCCCCGTATGAATTGAAGTTCAGGGGGAAGAGAAAGGCGGAAGCTGTCCGTATCCGGGTTATCGATTTCGACCTGGAGTCGGTGCGCGAAACCGAGGTGAAAGAGACGGAGGAGCTGAGGCGATATCTCAACTCCGACTCCATCACCTGGATAAACGTTGACGGGCTGCATAACAGTCAACTCATCCGTGATCTGTCGGAAATCTTTGCCATCCCCGGCGACATTCTCTCCGACGTGATGGATCCGTCGTCCCGTCCCCAGGTGGAGGTATTCAACAATGGATTCTTCGTCTCAATGAAAATGATGAGAGTCAGCGAGAATAAGAGGACGGTGTCGGTAAATAACCTGAGCCTTGTCGTGATGAACAGGCTGCTTATCTCTTTTCAGGAGGAGAAAGGCGACCTGTTTGATCCTGTCAGGGAGAGGATCCGCAATCATAAAACAAAGATCCGCATTTCCGGATCAGATTATCTGGCATTTACCCTGATGGATGTAGTTATCGATAATTATATCTACATCTTGGATGCATATGGCGAAAAAGTGGAATCCCTGGAAGAGAGGCTGATATTGGAAACCAACAGGGAGATGCTTCGGATCATTGACAAGTTCAGGCGTGAACTCAGTAATCTGCGTGTGGATATAAAACCGGCAAAAGAGATGGTGATGGGACTGGTGAAGCTCGATACCGACTTTATCCAGGAGGAGAACAGGAGGCATTACAAGGAGCTGCTGGACAATATCAATCAGGCGGTGGATCTGCTGGACTACTATCGCGAGGTTCTCTATGACGACCTGAACATCTACCACTCATCGATGAGTACAAAGTTAAACGATACCATGACCCTGCTCACCATCTTCTCGGTCATTTTTATCCCGCTCACCTTTATTGTGGGTGTTTACGGGATGAACTTCGATAACCTTCCCGAACTGCATTGGCATTACGGTTATTTCATTGTCTGGGGAATAATGGTGCTCATTGTGGTGGTGATGATCGTCTATTTCAGGAGAAAAAGATGGTTTTAAGGTGACAAGATATGAAGATCAGTTGGATAAAAGCCGATATTACACGGCTTGATACAGATGCAATTGTAAATGCTGCAAACAATTCGCTATTGGGCGGAGGCGGTGTTGACGGAGCCATTCACCGGGCGGCAGGTCCCGCATTGCTCGAGGAGTGCCGGAAACTGAACGGTTGCGAGACCGGTAAAGCCAAAATAACGCGGGGATACCGGTTGCCGGCAAAGTATGTCATCCATACGGTGGGTCCGGTCTGGTACGGTGGAAACCGGAACGAGGAGAGTCTGTTGAGGGATTGTTATCTCAATTCGCTCAGACTTGCCGAGGAGCGCGGTTTAAAAACGGTAGCCTTTCCCAACATCAGCACAGGAGTATATCGGTTTCCAAAAGAGCGGGCGGCCGAAATTGCGGTGGATGCAGTGAAACATTTTCCGGCCGTATCGGTGGAAGAGGTGATCTTTGTCTGTTTTGACGAAGAGAATTGTGCCATCTACGAACGGATCATCTCCCGTTGATCTCCTCCATGAATGATTTGCGGTAGGTCTCCCCGATGGGAATCTCGTGCTTGCCGATGATGATTCGGTTTTTCTCCACCCGGTCGATCTTGTTGCGGTGTACGATGAACGACCGGTGCACGCGTATGAAACGGGATTGAGGCAGTTCGTCCTCCATCGATTTCATGCTCATCAACGTCAGGATCGGTCTCTGATCCTTGTTGGTATAAATCTTTACATAATCCTTCAGTCCCTCAATCAACAGGATCTCATCGAAGAGGACATGCACCAGCTTGTAGTCCGAGCGGACGAAGATTCCGGTAACTCCGGCTTCGCCTTTTTCAACTGAAGCCGCTTTTATTTCAAACCACTCCAGCGCCCTTTTCGAGGCACTTAGAAATTCGGTGTAGGAGAAAGGTTTCAACAGGTAATCCAGGGCGTTTACCCTATATCCGTCCAGGGCATACTCGCTGAATGCGGTTGTGAAAATGATCCGCGTATCCTTGTCGATAAAACGGGCAAACTCCATGCCGCTCACTTCGGGCATCTGGATATCGAGAAAGATCACATCTACGCGTTCGCCGCTCATGTTGTTCATCGCCTGTATGGCACTGGAGAACTTGCCGGTCAACTTTAAGAACGGAGTCTTCTGCACGTAGGAGTCGAGCAGTTCAAGCGCCAGCGGTTCATCATCGACTATCCAGCAAGTCAGTTTCATCGTTATTTATTTCTCTTTAGACTTCTCACCGTTGTCGGGGATCGCAGCCCGGCCTCCCTCTTTTGTGTCGATGATCAAGGTGGTGGAATAGGTGTCGTCGGTTATTTCGGAATTCCATTTATACCTTCCCGGGTATGCCATCTCCAGCCTTTTTTTGACCAGTTCCAGTCCGATCCCGCTTCCGCTCTTGTCTGCTACCGATTTTGGATAGTAGCTGTTTCGGGAGACAAATTCAACTTTCCCGTCAGGAGTCTCAGACAGCGAGATGTCGATGAAGGAAGGTTTATTGCCGCTGATCCCATGCTTAAATGCATTTTCAATCAAAGATATAAAAATTAATGGAGCTATGGGCGTATCGCTTGCCGTTTTTATGGAGAGCCGGGTATTCAGTTTTACGTTATCGGCCAATCTGATCCGCATCAGGTCGACATAATTCCGGATAAAATCTACCTCCTGACGTAATGGTACAAGCGTCTTGTCGTTATCGTAGAGAATGTGGCGAAGCAGTTTGCTCAAGTCGAGTATCGCCTGCTGCGCCTTGGACGGGTTGAACACTACCAGGGCATAGATGTTGTTGAGGGTGTTCAGCAGAAAGTGGGGACTGATCTGATTTTTCATGTTTTGCAGTTCAGCTTCCGATTTTGCCTTTTCCAGCTCCTTCCGTTCGCTCTCGACTTCAAACCAGCGGAATGTCATTTTCAGGGCAACGCTTAACCCCATCATGGTTGCCAGTGTGGTGAGGTTCCTGATAACGAAAAGCCATGGCGAAGGCCTGAAACGGCGGCTTCCGCGACGCATGGCACGTACGGGATCGATCAGCCTCAGCAGATCGTTCCCAAAATGCATAAGTACTGCAGCTCCTATAATCAATAGCAGATTGTAAATGATGAATTCCCTGGTTTTTCCCTTGAACAGAAACTGTTTTATCAGCAGGAAATAGTTGACATAGAAGACCAGCAATAATCCCAATGTGTCGGGAGTGGAGCGGATAAAGAGATCCCACCTGAAAATCCTTACCCGGTCGATAAAAAAGTAGGGGGCCACCACAATCATGCTCCACAACAAGATATGTACGAGAACTACGGCATACGTGTTGGTTGAATTATTCCTGATCCGATCTTCCATCTCTTTCGGTTTTTATGTTAGAATGAATTGTTTTCTCATCATTCAGAGGGACCTCGGCCACGACCGGAACCGGGGCCGAAACCTCTGCCCTGAGGATTTCCTGGTCCGCGCATCGGCATCATGTCTTCCTGCGTTGCACCATTTTTAAAGATATTGAAACGGTAGACAAAATGTACCATGAAATATGTCGTCAACGTGTTGGTGGTCGTGTCACGAATATAGTTGGAGGTGACCGATCTGCTGATATTGCTGCGCTGCTGCAGGATATCGTATATCTTGAGGCGGATGGTGCCGTTCTTCTGACTGAAGAGCTGTTTCTGGATGGAGGCGTTCCACAACCATTCATCCTGCGTAAAACCATCGGAGTAACCGGAATTGGTGCTGTAGTTGATGTCGCTCTCGATGGAGATATCCCAGGGGAGATAGAGGGTGGTATTGGCATTTCCACCATAATTGAGATATTCCTGGTCGCGTTGCCCCTCCAGGCTGTTCTTCACCTTATTGTGGTTGATATTGCCACGGATTCCGAAGTCGATCAGGTCCGACCGGTAGTTCAATCCGAGCGTTTCGCCCAAATTGAGCCTGCGGCTCAGGTTTTTCTCCAGGTTTGAGAATCCGTTTGCATGGTTGTAGCTGGCAAACGTCATGGAGAAGATCGAGAATCGGATATTCTTCAGCGGCACATTCAACATCATACGGCCGTTGGCGTTCCAGTTGCCTGCAACATTCTCGTAGGTAGTCTCCCTGCGTCCGGTTTCCCTGTCCGTAAAGGTGGATGAAACGATATCGTTGGTCAGGTATCGGAAATCACCGAAGAAACCCATTGAACTGTTCTTCTCGGGAATAAAGTTCTGGTAGCGCAGGTTGAGCCTGTGCGTGAAAGAGGGCTTCAGATCGGGATTACCGTATGTTATGTTAAGCGGATTTGAAACATCTACAACCGGTGAGAGTTGCGTAACCGAAGGCTGTTCGGTATTGCCGAAATAGCGGAGCCTCAAGTTGTGCTGGCGCGACCATCTATAGTTAAACTGTGCGGTGGGGGCGTAATTGACCACGTCGCGAGTGATATCGCTGATCATGTTTTCACCCACAAAGGTCTTGCTCTGTGAGCTTGACGGCTGAATGGAGAACCCTACCGTATAGTCGTACTGTTGGCGGACCGACTGGAAATTGAGCTCGATCTCCTGATTGGTGAAGTTATTCTCCAGCCGCTTGCTGTACTGTTCGTCCAATATGGTGTAGTTTCCTGCCTCATCCTTTTTGCGGGTATCCTTGTCCGACTCCGATATGTTTTGCCGGTACTGGTAGGCAAACTGGATGGCGTAATTGTTACCCAGCGGTTCAACATAGGAGAGATAGGTCTGCCAGTTTCTGGAATCGCTGGTATTGACAAACCGCTGATCGATCAGGCTATCTTGCTGGGTAATGTTGTAGAATGTACTGGAGAGGTTTGTACCCCTGTTTTCCGAATCGGAGATTCCTCCCCGCAATTGTACACTCACTGTACGGCCAGGCTTGCCAAGTGTGCGGCTCACATCCAGGCGGGCGGCGAGATTCTTTCCATCTCCTTCGGAATGATACCTTGAGTCCCCGTAATTGATGGAATCCTCCATGTTCTCGGTGGTCGTCAGAAAGTCGCTAAGCTCCGTTCTACGATTGTTGTAGACCGATCCCTCCGGATTGAAAATGATCTTCGTCAGCGTGTCTGGCGTCCACTCCAGCCTCATGTCCATATTGAAATTCTGGCTGTAGTTGTTGTTCGAGTTGCTCTCATCCTCGATGGTGTTCCCGCTGCTGAGGATGTTCTGGGTATGTGTCTTCGAGATCGTATTGTTGTCTGTACTTCCATAACGGAGATTTCCTCCAAGTTTCAGTTTTTGGGTGAACTGCTGACTGAAGTTGAAACCTGCATTTCCCGACGTGGTGATACCGCTTTGACCGCCAAAGAACATTCTTCTTCCGCCACCGCCGCCACCGAACATCGAGGAGGCCAGATCTGAAAAACCGGCGTTGTTGGTGTTGTTAAATCCGCCGATGGCTGTATACTGGTTTTTATCTTTCATGTAGTTGACCATCGCATTGCCTTCGTACCGCTCTTTTGTACCGTACCCAAGGAAAGCGTTCCCGAACAGACCCTCTTTCATTCCGGGTCTCACCATCAGGTTGATGATCGTCTCTTCCTCACCATCGTCAAAGCCGGTCATTCGCGCCATATCGGTTTTCCGGTCGAGCACCTGCAGTTTCTCAACCATCTTGGCGGGGAGGTTTTTCGATGCCACTTTCGGATCGGTGCTGAAGAACTCCTCACCATCCACCATGATCTTCTTGATCTCCCTTCCGTTCACGGTAATCTTACCATCGGAATCAACTTCAACCCCCGGCATCTTTTTCAGCAGCTCTTCCAGAACAGCACTTTCGGTCACCTTATACGAATCGGCATTATATTCTACCGTATCTCCCTTTACAACTATCTCGGCAGCTTTGGCCGTGACCACTGCCGCGTCAAGCAGGATGTTGTCCGTTGCAAGTTCAACGGTGCCTAAGTTGGCCGTCCGGTTTGCATTGTTTACAGTTACATTGCGGAACAAGTCGTGGTGCCCCACGTAGGTGATCTGTACAATATAGCTTCCAAAGGGGACCGAAATGGCGAAATCGCCCTCCAGGCCACTGGCTACTCCGTTGACATAGAGACTGTCTTTCTGTTGTAAAATGCGAATATTAGCCTGTGGAACAGGTTCCTTTGTATCCTGTTCGACAATTTTTCCAGTAATTCTTCCGTTGTTTTGAGCGAAAATATTGAAACCGATAAGCAGTAAACCGATAAAAAAAACAGATCTTTTCATATATAAATTGCAATAATACTGTTTTGGTTAGCAGGCATTGAAACAGTTGCCCCCTATACAAAAGTGCAACAAAAATACGCTGATGCACCCTTGTTAACAAAAGAAATAGACAAACGTTTAGATTCAATCGACGAAATGTAACAAACAGGGGATAAAATGGGGTGGTTATTTCCCTGGGCGGAACTTAAGTTCCAGCTTCGGTTGCGGACGCATCTTGCCGGAAAAGATATCGCGCACCCAGATCAATCCGGCCTCTGCACCCATTGTTGGTTGAAACCAGTATTCAACTGTGCCGCCATAATGTGTATTGTCCATCATCGGCATCAAGTTGCGGGAGGGGAGGTTGCTCTTCTGAGAAACCGGAAATCCGCCATAGGCATTCAAGAACCAGTCGTCGGTCAATCTGTATCGGCCGTGTAAATCGATCTGGACGGCCGATTGGTCCAGATTGAACGGATTGTTGGCTGTCTGCATGTACGATAGACTGCTTTCCAGCATCAGGTTCCTGCCTGCCATGTATTGCAGGTCTGCGGAGAGACTCCAGAAAGGAATGAGGTTGAAGTTTGAATTGTACATCCCCGATATTCCTGCGTTCAGGTTGGAGGAAAGCAGATAGTTCACGCCGCCATTCAGGATGTAGTAGTTGGCCTTCCCGAAAAAGGGTGTCTCCACCAATCCCAGTGTTGCTGCCGAATAGAGGCTTATTCTGGGAGCCGGGGTGTAGGTTGCCACTGCCGTCCGTGATTTGCTGTTGATATCGTCAGATCCGGTACCGTGGAACTGGATGTTCGATCGCTGCGTGCGGGGTGTCAGATATGGGGCGATCGAGAAGTCGCTGAAGCGGTTGTATTGCAGTCCCCCTTTTCCCAATACCGGATGTATGGTGGGAATAGTGACAGAAACTCCACTGGTGACTGCAGAATCGGTCGTCGAGACGTGCGATTCTCGTGACGGGAGCTTTATACTGTCTTTCCGTATCAGGTTCTCTTGTGCCTTTACCGGAAGAGTCAACAGTCCGCTTAGGAAAAGCAAGAGTAGGGTCAACTTCGGGTTCATCGTCCACGCTTTTTTTTTCAAAAGTAGCGATTTTTTCTGAACAGGCGACTGATAATTGATAAAGACAACATAAGAAAAGTTAAATAGATAGGGGATGTTGCGATCTGACGGGATAAGGGAGGATGGCAAATATCCGGCAAATATGAATATCTTTGCAAAAATTTAAAAACAGATTTCGAATGAACAGTATCAGAAAACTCTTTTTCTTCATTCTGCTGGCAGCATCTTTACCGGCAGTTGCTCAAAACAAGGTGAGTAAAAAGATCATGGAGATCGGTAAAACAGATAACCAGACCATGCTGCACCTGGATGTTCTAACCAATCGCATCGGTGGACGACCCATTGGCTCGGATGCATACGAGAATGCCACATATTGGGTGGCCAGCAAGCTGAAGGAGTGGGGGCTGGAGGTTGAGATCCAGGAGGTTGGAGAACTGCCCGTGGGATTTAACCGCGGACCCTGGTTCGGGAAGATGTACGCTGAAACATCCATGTCGCTCGACTTTGTCACTCCCAGCTATACGACAGGAACCAAGGGCGTTCAGCGCGGACATGTGGTTATCGAACCCAAGACCCGGCAAGAGTTTGAACGGATGAAAGGAAAACTGAAAGGTGCCTGGGTGCTGATTGAAGGAAAAAGTACAGGTTTTCCGATCGATCACTCTGAAAGCGGTGATTCGTTGCGAAGTGTCATCATTGCCCGTAACGAGGCGGCGAAGAGCAGTTCTGAACGGGTTGAGGAGCCGGCTCTCTTCTATAAAGAGATGGTAGAGGCAGGAATTCTCGGGATAATCCAGTCAGCCCCGGTTCCACTGGTGGCCATGTACGACCGGAAAAATCTCTATAAGCTGTCGTTTGATAACCTGCCTGCCGTTCCCGACATCAAACTGAATGAAGACCAGTACGACCTGATCCGCAAGAAAGTTGAGAGAAGAGAATATATCTTGCTGGAGTTTGATATCCGCAACCATTTCAGGCCGGGACCGGTGAAGTACCATAATGTGATAGGCAAGATCAGGGGGACGAAATATCCGGATGAATATGTGATGAGCGGTTGTCATCTCGACTCCTATGACGTCTCTACCGGTGCGGTAGATTGCGGTACCGGTGTGGCTCCCAACCTGGAGATGGCCCGGATGATCATGGCAGCCGGTGGAAATCGTCCCGACAGGACGATACTGTTCTGCTTCTGGGCCGGTGAAGAGTTTGGACTGTTGGGTTCAAAATTCTGGGTGGAGAATAACCTTGACAAGTTGCCAAGGATCTCCAATTACTTTAACCGCGACGGAGGTCCTACTGCGGCATCGGGACTTACCGTGCCAGAAAACATGTATGACGATATTGTGAAATGTACCGAAGGATTGGCCGATTATTGTCCGCAGATCCCCTTTAAGGTTGTGAAAAGCAAGGAACCTCCCCGTCCTGTACCGGCCAACGCCTACGGAAGCGATCACGCCTATTTTGCCAGAAACGGTGTTCCAACAATTGCCTTCGACAATACCGATCCGTTGGGTTACAACTTCAACTATAGGGAGATCTGGCATACAAACCGCGATCTCTACAACATGAGTATCCCCGAATATATGGAGTACACCTCCGTAACACAAGCAGTTACAGTATACAATGTGGCCAATTTGAAAAGATTGTTGCCCAGGGATGGAATCTACATTCAAGAGTGATCACCATTGGTGATCACTTTTTCAATATCCACGCGTCCTGGTGATTCGGAAAATTTTGTTTGAGCTGTTTCAGGTGTTGATCTGCCTCCTCGCGGGTGGAAAATGAGGCGGCATAAACGGTGGTACGATTGGGCCGTTTGAAAAACGAGGCATCTGAATAGCCTTCCGATTTGAGCAGGTTGATCATGTTGTCTGCGATCTCGGGAACTTCATAGACCCCCGTTACGATATAGAACCTGGGTCCTTCGGGTACGGATATTCTCTCATCCAGCCGTCTCTCTTCCTGTTGAGCAGCAACCGCAACACTCTCTCTGCCAACCTCCTCACTTTTGTTGGATGTGGTGACCTCCTTAGACGCCTTTACTTCCTTGGTGAGATGAAGAGAAGGTGAAGAGATGGCGATGAGCTGGGCTGTCTGGTGCCGAAGCGGACTGTCCTGAACCGGGAAGAGAAGCATGATGGCTGTAACTACAGCTGCAACAGCCGCGACGATGCCTGTTTTCCTCACCACCGACTTCCTGCTGCCATCCTCACTGTTCCTGCGGTCTGCCGTTTGTAACTGGATAATGGGTTGCAAGGAAGCACGGGAAAGTCCAAAGTATTCAGGCCGGACAAAAGGATTGGACTGATATACAAATCTGAGATCGTCTACCATCCGGAAACTTCCCAGATCGCCCAGATCGACAAACCTTTCCGTTCTCAGCTGATTCATGATTTGCCGGACGGCATCGTTTATCTTCTTCGTGGCGTTCTCGAATGAGATATTGTCGGTTCGCATGTATGACTCCACCAATAGTCCGTCGTTGTGGGAGAGCTCGCGGTTAAACACCAGTTCGGATTCCGGCGGGGTGAAGGCAGAAATTCCATCTCTGCGG
>MTKW01000816.1_pt1 | contig 33618 bp, 30 predicted proteins | sample 1042761 | NCBI WGS metagenome assembly MTKW01 (sample SAMN06205366, study PRJNA360243) | anaerobic digester metagenome | biome: Wastewater treatment plant; feature: Anaerobic digester sludge; material: sludge; isolation source: anaerobic digester fed with sludge from wastewater treatment plant ...
GTGTGGAAAAGTTGGGGGGGGCGGATGGTGGGGCAACGGGTGAGCGAGGGGGGGCGGGGCGGGTTGGGGGCGGGTTGGGCGCAAAGCCTTGACCGCTGGGCGGGGGGCGGGGTAGATTGCCGCGGGTATGGATGCGGCGGCGATTTTAGATGTGGACAGGGCTTTGCGGGTGGCGACGCGGGCGGTGCAGGAGGCGGGAGGAATTCTGCTGGAGTTGCGTCGGCGGCCGGTGGAGGTGTTGTGCGAGGAGGCGCACGATATTAAGCTGAAGGCGGATCAGTTGGCGGAGGCGCGTATTCTGGATGTGTTGCGCGGGGAGCTGCCGCTGCCGGTTTTGACGGAGGAGAGCGGGGAGCACGGGGATGTGCAGGGGGAGGGGCCGATGTGGGTGGTGGACCCGCTGGATGGCACGTTTAATTATTCGCGGGGGATGCCGCTTTGTTGTTCGTCGGTGGGGCTGTGGGCGGGGGGGGAGCCGGTGCTGGGTGCGGTGTATAACTTTTTTCACGATGAGCTTTTTACGGGTGTGGCGGGGCGGGGGGCGTGGAGGAATGGCGAGCCGATTCGGGTTTCGGGGGTGAGGGCGCTTGCGAGGGCTTCGCTGGCGACCGGGTTTCCGCATCACCACGATTACGGGGATGAGTCGCTGCGGAGTTTTATCGGGCAGGTGCAGGGGAGCAAGAAGATTCGGATGCTGGGGAGCGCGGCGTTGATGGGGGCGTATGTGGCGTGCGGCTGGCTGGATGCGTATGTGGAGGATGATGTTTGGTTGTGGGATATTGCGGGGGCGGCGGCGATTGTGCGCGCGGCGGGGGGGATTGTGCGGGTGCGTCCGGGGAAGGCGGGGGTGTGGGCTCGCGAGATTGTGTGTGCGGCGTCGGCGGAGTTGAGTGACATTTTGGAGAAGAAAGAATGAATGCTGTTTCCACATTGAAGATTGAAAAGATTCATACGCTGGTGACGGTGGATGATGAGTACCGGGTGCTTCACGATGTGGATGTGCTGGTGGAGGGGGATAAAATTTCGGCGGTGGGGGCGGACTTGCCGACGCCGCCGAACGCGCGGGTTCTCGACGGGCGCTGGTGTGTGGCGTATCCGGGGTTTGTGAATACGCATCATCATTTTTATCAGACGCTGACGCGGAATATTCCGGCGGTGCAGAATGCGAAGTTGTTTGACTGGCTGCTGTGGCTTTACGAGGTTTGGCGCGGGCTGCATCCGGAGGCGGTGCGGGTGAGCACGCAGATTGCGCTGGGGGAATTGCTGTTGAGCGGGTGTACGACCAGCACGGATCACTTTTATGTTTTTCCCAGCACCGCGCCGCAGGAATTTCTGGATGTGGAGATTGATACGGCGCGGGACATCGGCGTGCGTTTTCATCCCACGCGCGGGAGCATGAGTTTGGGGCGTTCGCAAGGGGGGCTGCCGCCGGATGACGTGACGCAAAGCTGGGAGGATATTCTGGCGGATTGCGACAGGTTGATTGCGAAGTATCACGACCCGAAGCCGTTTGCCATGACGCGGATTGTGCTGGCGCCTTGTTCGCCGTTTTCGGTGACGCGGGAATCGCTGGCGGAGACGGCGACTTTCGCGCGCGAGAAGAACGTGTTTATGCACACGCATTTGTGCGAGACCCATGATGAGCAGGATTTCTGCCTGGAAAAAATCGGCATGCGTCCGCTGGAATATATGGAGAGTGTGGGGTGGGTGGGGCCGGATGTTTGGTATGCGCATGGCATTTGGTTCACGCCGGAGGAAATCAAGCGGCTGGGGCAGATGAATTGCGGCGTGGCGCATTGTCCGGTCAGTAATTTGCGGCTGGGTTCGGGTATTTGCCATGTGCCGGCGCTGCTGGAGGCGGGTGTGCGCGTGGGGATTGCCGTGGATGGCAGCGCGAGCAATGATTCGTCGAATTTGCTGAAGGAGATGCAGACGGCGCTGCTGGTGCACCGGGTGGGGACCGGCGTGACGGAGATGCCGCCGCAACAGGTGATTCGCATGGCGACGCGCGGGGGCGCGGAGATTCTCGGCCAGCCGGAAATCGGGCAGGTCAAGCCGGGGATGGCGGCGGACTTGGCGCTTTTCCGTTTGGACAGCATTGATTTTGCGGGGGCGATGAGCGACCCGGCGCATGCGTTGCTGTTTTGTGGCAGCGCGCCGCGGGCGGAGTACACGATTGTGGCGGGGCGCGTGCTGGTGGAGAAGGGACGACTGACCGGCTGGGATGAGCAGGCGGTGTTCCATGCCGCCAATGCGTTGACGGCTGATTTGTTGAAGAAGGCCGGCAAGTAAACGGCAGGGGCGCATGAATCGGTTGCGACAAGTTGCGACGAGTGAGCGTCGCGGGCCTATTGTGTGGTGGTTCGTGCTGTTGCTGGCGACCAATTTGGTGCTGCTGGTTCTTGCGTATAAATATTCGTGGCGGTGGACGGCGTTTTTCGGGGCGCTTTTGATGGCGGCCTGGGTCGCGCCGCTGGCGCTGATGCATGCGCGCGCCGCGCCGCGCCGCGCGAAGCGGATGCCGCCGCAACCGGGGGAGGGGACGTTCGACGAGTGGGCGCAGTATGCGCGGACGCTGGGGCGGCTGGTGATGTATTACGGTGATATTTTGGATTTGTCGCCTGAGATTCGGCGGAAGCTGAAGGATGCGCAGGCTGATTTGCGCGACACGTTGCGGGCGCATCCGTTGCGCGATGATTTGGAGCGGGTGTGCGAGCGGATTCGGGCGGGGGCTGTCGAGCCTATCAAGGATTGGTTCGCGCGCAAGCATGACCCGGAGATTCGCGCGTTGGCGAATGCGTATGAGCAGGCGGCCAGCGTCCGGATGGATGAGGATTTTCACCTGCTGACTTTGCAGGCCGCTGTCGAAAATGCGGCGGCGCTGATGACGCGCAGTTGCATGCCGCGAATGCTGGAGAGGGAGCGGTTGCAATGCGCGAGCCATTGCTCCTGGCTTGCCGTGCAGGCGGCGGCGGTTCACGCGGGGCGGGTGTCGCCCGTGGACCTGGCGGAGATGCTGGTGATTGAGTGGAGCGATTTTTCCGAGCCGTGGCAGCCCGCGCAGGCGTTGCGGCGGGCGTTGGCGCGTCTGGCGCAGGTGCATGCGGAGCCGGAGTCGGCGGCGGCGGTGGCGGCGGAGGCGGCGGGGGCGCCGAACGGGCGCGACGCTGACGAGTCGGGCACGATTGTCTATCGCAACGGCAAGCGTTATCGCCGGGTGCGGATTCACCGCCGCAGTGAGCGGCGGAGGCGGCGGCACGTGCCCGGCACGCGCACGGTGGGTATTTTGCTTTCCTTTGGGCAGTGGATTCGGTATTCCCTGCGCGCTTGGATGCTTTACCGTTAGTTTCAACCCCCATTTGAATTCCCTATGAAAAAAAGAGATCACGTTATCCCCAGCGTTTCGGCGCCGGTTCCCTTGGGCGCGCATGTTGTCGAGCAGGGTGTCCATTTCAGCATTTTCAGCCGACATGCCAAGCGTGTGTGGCTGATGATTTTCAATCATGCCGAGGATGAGGTTCCCGCGGAAGAATTTGAGTTGCATCCGGATCGCAACCGGCTGGGCGACTTGTGGCATTTGCATGTGCCGACGGCGCGCGCGGGGCAGTATTATGTGTATCGCATGGAGGGGCCGCGCAACGGGCCGGAGGGACATGCGTTCGACCCCGAGCAGTGGCTGCTGGACCCGTATGCGCTGGCGGTGACCGGCCAGAAAAAATGGGGCGCGCGCGAAGGGATTGTGCCGGGTCAGCAAATTAAGAATGGCCGCTGGTTCCCGAAGGGCATCATTGTTCAGGACACGTTTGACTGGAGCGGCGACCGCACGATGCGCGTGCCGTTGAACGAGAGTGTGATTTATGAAGCGAACGTGCGGAGTTATACCGCGCATGCCAGTTCGGGCGCGAAGCAGCCGGGCACGTACCGGGCGTTGATTGAAAAAATTCCGTATTTGCAGGAGCTGGGAATTACCACGCTGGAATTGTTGCCGATTCAGGAATTCAATGAAATGGAATTTCTGTGGGAAAATGGCGCGCGGCGCAATTTGCGGAATTTGTGGGGGTACAGCACGCTGGCGTTTTTTGCTCCGAACGGGCGCTATGCCTGCGCCAATCAGCGGGGCGAGCAAGTGCGCGAGTTCAAGGAAATGGTGCTGGCCATGCACAAGGCGGGGATTGAAGTGATTATGGATGTGGTCTTCAACCACACCGCCGAAGGCGGCATGGGCGGGCAGACCTTTTCTTTTCGCGGGATTGACAATTCCATTTATTACATGATGGAGAAGGACGGGAAGCGGTACAAAAACTTCACCGGTTGCGGGAATACGGTGAATGGCAATCATCCGGTGGTGCGCGATTTTATTTTGCATTGTCTGCGCTATTGGGTGCTGGAATTGCGCGTGGATGGCTTCCGCTTTGATTTGGCGACCATTTTGGCGCGCGGACGAAATGGGGATTTGCTCGCGAATCCGCCGGTGATTGAACAAATTGCCGAAGACCCGGTGTTGCGCGGGGTGAAAATTATCGCGGAGGCGTGGGACGCGGCGGGGGCTTATCAGGTTGGCTCATTCCCCAGCGAGCGCTGGAGCGAGTGGAACGGGAAATATCGGGATGACATGCGCGACTTCTGGCGCGGGAAGGGCAATTTGAGCACCTTTGCCACGCGGTTGTGTGGAAGCCCGGACCTGTATGACCGCCATGGGCAGACGACGGTCAAGACCATCAATTATATTGCGTGCCACGACGGGTTCACGCTGGCGGATATTGTGTCGTACAACCAAAAGCACAACTTGGCCAACTGCGAAGAAAACCGCGACGGCGAGAATCACAACCGCAGCGATAATTGCGGGCACGAGGGGCCGACGACGGACCCGGCGATTCTGGCGCGGCGGCGGCGACGCCAGAAAAATTTGCTGGCGACGCTTTTCCTTTCGCAGGGCGTTCCCATGCTGAATGCCGGCGATGAGTTCAGCCGGACGCAGCAGGGGAATAATAATGCCTATTGTCAGGACAATGAGCTTTCGTGGGTGGACTGGAGTCTGCTGCCGAAAAACCGCGACTTGCATCAGTTCGTCCGCGAGTTGATTGCCTTCCGGCGGGCGCATCCGGCGCTGTTGCGCACGGCGTTTTTCAAAGGGAAAAATGTTGCGGGCGAGTTTCCCGACATCCGGTGGTACGGGCCGGATGGCGCGCCGGAGCCGGACTGGGCGAACGGGAAGGCGATTGCCTGCCGGATTGACGGTCGCCGCAAGCATACGGGCGCGGAGCGCGATGATGACCATCTGTTTATTATATTCAACGCGGATACGGAGGCGCAGGATTTTGAATTGCCGCCGAATGAAAGCGGCGATTCGTGGAAGCTGGCGTTGACGACGCAGGAGAAGGAAATGGTCCGGCGGGGGCAGGGGCGGCCGGTGGTTACGGTTGCGGGCGAAAGTCTGGCGGTTTTTCTGGCGCGCTGAAGCCGGAGAAAAAAAGTCGGCGAGAAAGAATGTTGCCAAACGCGGATGCATGATGTACAACACCGGGCGAATCAAGCGTACCTGTAGCTCAATTGGATAGAGCATCTGACTACGGATCAGAAGGTTAGAGGTTCGACTCCTCTCAGGTACGCCATTTTTTTGCGCGGATTCGGGCGCGCGGGGTGTCGGGAGCGGGAAGGGGGAGTTTTTTCAGAGGAGCAGGCCTGCGGCGAGCCATAGCGTCAGGGCGGAGGTGGCGAGGACTTTGAGGAGCAGGACGGATATGGTGGCGAGGACGCTGCCGGTGGCGATGTGGGCGGCTTGGGTGGCGTGTTGGAGGCGGCGTTTTTCGGTCCAGTAGACGAGGGCGAAGCTGCCGAGCATCATGCCGACGAGACTGCCGAGAATCGGCACGACCATGCCGCCGAGCAGAGCACCGGCGATGGTGCCGAGCAGGGCGAACCAGCCGGCGGCGCGGGAGCCGCCGCGACGGCGGACGCCCCAACTGGCGGCGAACCATTCGATGATGTCCACAGCGGCGCAGACGGCGGCCATGCCAAGCAGTACCGGCGAGCCGGGGAACTGGCCGGGGGCGGTCAGGAGGGCGGCGAGTCCGGCGGCGGCGAGCACGAGCCAAGTGCCGGAGATGGAGATGGCGGCGAGGACAAGCCCGGCGAGACAGAGCAGGACGCAGGCGGTCCAGCCGAGGAATACGCCGACGGTGGCGAGCCAGGAGAGCAGCAGGTCGAAAAAACCGCTCATGGATGGGGGCGCGGGGCGGGGTTATTGCCGGGTGGCGGGCTGCAGGGCGGCGCGCAGGCGGGAGACGACCATTTCGATGGCGACGCGGTTTTGGCCGCCGCCGGGGATGATGATGTCGGCGTAGCGGCGGGAGGGCTGGACGAATTCGAGGTCCATGGGGCGGACGGTGTCGAGGTATTGGAAAATCGTGTCGGAGAGGGAGCGGCCGCGTTCGCGGGTGTCGCGTTCGATGCGGCGGATGAGGCGGATGTCGGCTTCGGTATCAATAAAGATTTTGATGTCCATCAGTTCGCGCAGTTCGGGTTCGGCGAGGATGAGGATGCCTTCGACGAGGATGACGGGGGCGGGGGCGACGGGGGTGGTTTCGGGGCAGCGGGTGTAGTCGGAGAAGGAATAGACGGGGAGTTGGATGGGGCGTCCGGCGCGGAGTTCGCGGATGTGGGCGGCGAGGAGGTCGCTTTCGAGGGCGTTGGGGTGGTCGTAGTTTTGCTGGGCGCGTTGGGCGAGGGGCAGGTGGGCCATGTCGCGGTAGTAGGCGTCGTGGGGGAGATAGGCGATGTTGCGGGCGCCGACCTGGTCGAGGATGGTGTGGGCGATGGTGGTTTTGCCGGAGGCGGTTCCGCCGGCGACGCCGAAGACAATAGGGGCTGGGGTCATGGGCTTGTCGGTTGCTTTCATGTTGGGAATGGGACTTGTGTTCATGTTTTGTCAGATGGTTCCAAAGAGGCGGTCGCCGCAGTCGCCCAGGCCGGGAAGAATGTAGCCGTGTTCGTCGAGGCGTTCGTCGAGCATGGCGGAATAGATTTGGATGTCGGGATGGGCGGCTTGGAGGGCGGTGAGCCCTTCCGGCGCGGCGAGGATGGAGACGACGGTGATGCGGCTCAGCCCACGCTTTTTGAGGAGTGAGGCGACATGAATGATGGAGCCGCCGGTGGCGAGCATGGGGTCAAGGAGGAAGGCGCGCATTTTTTCGGCGCCCGGCGGAAGTTTGCAGTAGTATTCGACGGGTTGAAGAGTTTTTTCGTCGCGATAGACGCCGATGTGCCCGACGCGGGCGGTGGGGATTAAATCGAGGATGCCGTCCATCATGCCGAGGCCGGCGCGCAGGATGGGGATGAGCAGAATTTGTTCGGCGAGTTGGCGGGCGGTGCAGGTGGCCAGCGGGGTTTGGATTTGCACGGGCTGCAGGGCGAGGTCGCGGGTGATTTCGTACACGAGGAGATAGGATAGCTCGTTGAGGGTTGCGCGGAAGAGCTGATTGCTGGTGTCTTTATTGCGCAGGATGGCGAGTTTGTGCTCAATGAGCGGATGTTTGAGGATGGTGATGTGCGAGTTCATGGTTGCTTCCTGCCGTGCACAAATCCGAGGGCATTCGTGCATTCGGCTTAATGTCATAATAGGAGAGGACCGATTGAAGCGCAAGGGGAGAACCCGAGCATTCCTTTGGTCGGGGAGCGAAAAGCGCTAAGCAGCCATGAACCCAGGTAATCGTTCGGCGGGCGGGGGGGTGGGGGTGGATTTTATTTTTGCTTTTTGGTTTTGTTCTTTTGGGTGTGGACGTGGGCGGCGACTTTCAGGCGCAGGGCATTCAGATGGATGAAGCCGGTGGCGTCATCCTGATTGTAGGCCTGGGTGGGGTCAGCGTCCATGGTGGCGATTTGCGGGTTATATAAGGATAGGGGGCTCTTGCGGCCGGCGACATAGAGTCCGCCTTTGTAGAGGCGTACGCGGACGGTGCCGGTGACGTTTTTTTGGGTTTCTTCCACGAGGGCTTGGAGGGCGTAGCGTTCGGGGGCGAACCAGAACCCGTTATAGACCATGGCGGCGTAGCGCGGGATGAGGCTGTCGCGCAGGTGCATGGCTTCGCGGTCCATGGTGAGCGATTCCATTTGGCGGTGGGCAAAATGGAGGAGGGTGCCGCCGGGGGTTTCATAGACGCCGCGGCTTTTCATGCCGACGTAGCGGTTTTCCACCATGTCCACGCGTCCGACGCCGTGGCGTCCGGCGACGCGGTTGAGGGTGCGCATGACCTGAAGGGGGTTCATGGGGCGGCCGTCCACGGCGACGCAATCGCCGCGCAGGAATTCGAGCGTGACGATTTGCGAGCGGTCGGGGGCGGCCTCGGGGGCGCAGGTCAGGCGGAACATATCCTTATTACCGGGGGCGAAGGCGTCGAACCACGGGTCTTCGAGCACGCCGGCTTCGTAGGAAATGTGGAGCAGGTTGCGATCCATGGAGTAGGGTTTGCTGGCGGAGGCTTGCACGTTGATGTTGTGGCGGGCGCAGTAGGCAATCATTTCCGCGCGGCCGGGGAATTGTTCGCGGTAGGCGGCGATGCGCCACGGGGCGATGACCTGNNAGCGGGCGCGCGATGGATGTGCCGAGGAAGTATTGGCCTTCATAGATGGCGCTGGCGCGCATCATGGGGAAAATGAAATCGCGCGCGAATTCTTCCTGCAGGTCGTCTACATAGATTTTGCTGGCGCCGGTGGCGAGGGCTTTTTTCTTGAGGCCCTTGAGTTCTTCGCCCTGGCCGACATCGGCGGCGAAAGCGATGATTTCGGCCTGATAGTTTTCCTTGAGCCATTGCAAGATGACGGATGTGTCGAGTCCACCGGAGTATGCCAATACAATTTTCATTCCCTGATTCCTTTCGCGCCGGGCTGGCGTTTCATGGGTGGGGATGATAGGGCATTGCGGATGAAAATCAAGCCGAAGCGCCGGGGGGGGCGCATTGGCGGGAGCATATTGGAAAGCGCGCGCGCACATTTTTTTTGAAAAAATCGGTTGACAAGCGGATGGATATCCGTAAGATGCCTGCCACATTCGAGATTGCCGGTAAGCGATTTTGAATGGAAATTCAGCGTCTGACACAAGTTAGTGCTTTCCTAGCCTCTACGGGAAACCTAAGGATGGGATTGCTCTGTCTTGTGCCCGTTTGCGTATTTACGCGGCGGGATTTTGAAGCGCGAGCGGGCCTACGTAGCTCAGTTGGCAGAGCACGTCCTTGGTAAGGACGAGGTCAGCGGTTCGATCCCGCTCGTAGGCTCCAGTTTCGGGCGCGAAGAGAAACAAGGAATGTTGAAGGAACCGAACGCCGGCGACGGCGTGGAGATTTAAAAAAGAAAGAAAGGGAGACCTACCCATGGCAAAAGATAAATTCGAACGCACCAAGCCTCACGTGAACGTCGGCACCATTGGCCACGTTGACCACGGCAAAACCACGCTGACCGCAGCGATCACCTACATTCAAAGCTTGAAGAAGCTGGCGAACTACATCAGCTATGATCAAGTGGCGAAGGCTTCCGAATCGCAAGGCCGTCGTGACAAGACCAAAATCTTGACGATTGCGACCAGCCACGTCGAATACGAAAGCGAAAACCGGCACTATGCTCACGTGGACTGCCCCGGACACGCGGACTATGTGAAGAACATGATTACCGGCGCGGCGCAGATGGATGGCGCGATCCTCGTGGTCAGCGCGTCCGACGGCCCGATGCCGCAGACCCGCGAACACATCCTGCTGGCCCGCCAGGTGGGTGTGCCTTCGATTGTGGTGTTCCTGAACAAGGTGGACACCGTGGACGATCCGGAACTGCTCGAACTGGTCGAGATGGAAATTCGCGACCTGCTCAGCAAGTATGATTTCCCCGGCGACTCGACGCCGATTATCCGCGGCAGCGCCATGAAGGCTCTGCAGACGGAAGACCCGGCCAGCGAAGATGCCAAGTGCATTCAGGATTTGATGGATGCGCTGGATACTTTCGTTGCGGAACCGGCGCGTCCGCTGGACCAGCCGTTCCTGATGCCGATCGAAGACGTGTTCTCCATCGAAGGCCGTGGCACCGTGGTGACCGGTCGTGTGGAACGCGGTATGATCAAGGTTGGCGAAGAAGTCGAAATTGTCGGTCTGCGCGACACCAAGAAGACGACCGTTACCGGCGTTGAAATGTTTCGCAAGCTGCTGGACCAGGGCCAGGCCGGTGATAACATCGGTGCGCTGCTGCGCGGCACGAAGAAGGAAGAAGTGGAGCGTGGTCAGGTGCTGGCCAAACCCGGCACGATTACCCCGCACAAGAAGTTCAAGGCGAGCGTGTACGTGCTGAGCAAGGATGAAGGCGGCCGTCATACGCCGTTCTTCAAGGGCTATCGCCCGCAGTTCTACTTCCGCACCACGGACGTGACCGGCGACGTGACCCTCCCCGAAGGCGTCGAAATGGTGATGCCGGGTGACAACATTGACATGGCCGTTGAGCTGTTGACGCCGATTGCCATGGAGAAGAACATGCGCTTCGCCATCCGCGAAGGCGGCCGCACGGTCGGCGCCGGCGTGGTGTCGGAAATCGTGCAATAAGACGAAGGCCGGTGGTGACGGCGGGCAGCGGCAACGCGCCCGCCCGCAACCCCAGCCACGGGAGTTGTTAACATGCCCAGGGAACGCATTACGTTGGCGTGCACCGAGTGCAAGCGCCGCAATTACATCAACAGCCGCAACAAAAAAGTCAAGACGGAGCGGCTGGAGTTGAAGAAATATTGTCCCGCGGAACGGAAGCATACCCTGCACCGGGAGACCAAGTAGGCGAGAGCGTCCGGCAACCCGTAGGCCAGTAGCTCAATTGGCAGAGCACCGGTCTCCAAAACCGGTTGTTGGGGGTTCAAGTCCCTCCTGGCCTGCCACTCTCACCCGCAGGGTTAACCGCGCGACCAACCGAATCGAAAAGGTATAAAGGTATATGAGCAAGTCGAGTTTTAGCTTCAGCGCCATGCGCACATTTTTCGGCGAGGTCAGCACCGAGCTGAAGAAATGCGCGTGGCCCACGCGGCCGGAGCTTTTCGATTCCACCGTGGTCGTGATTATTTCCGTCTTTCTGTTGGGCGGTTTCGTGGCGATATGTGATCTGATCCTTCGGGAACTGATTAAACTGGTGCTCTAGGATGGGGACGGACGACGCCATGGAAAAACGCTGGTACGTGCTGCATGTTCTTGCCGGGCAAGAAGGCAAGGTGCGCGAAAACCTTTTGAAACGTGTCCAAATTGAAGAAATGCAGGACTACGTTGGCGAAGTTCTCGTGCCGACGGAAAAGGTGTCGGAAGTCAAACAGGGCAAGCGGATCACCCAGACGCGGAAGCTGTTTCCGGGCTATGTGCTGATTCAGATGGCTCTGGAAGCTGAGCAAGGGCTCATGGAAAAGCCGTGGAGCTTCATCAAGGCCACCACGGGCGTGCTGGGCTTTATCGGCGGCAAGAATCCCGTGCCGTTGAGCCCGGACGAAGTGCAAAAGATTCTGCAACAAATCGAAGAAAAACAAGATCGTGTCAAACCCAAGGTGGTTTTCGAGCCGGGCGAGATGGTTCGGATCACGGATGGCCCCTTCTTGAGTTTCAATGGTTTGGTGGAAGAAGTGGACCCCGAGCGCGGCAGGCTGAAGGTATCGGTTTCGATCTTTGGGCGTACGGCGCCGGTGGAATTGGAGTATTGGCAGGTGGAACGGGGCGAATAGGCCCGGAAGGTTTTTATGGCGAAGAAAATTACAGGCATTATTAAGCTGCAAATCCCCGCCGGACAGGCGAATCCAGCGCCGCCGGTTGGTCCCGCGCTGGGGCAGCAGGGCGTGAACATCATGGCGTTTTGCAAGGAATTCAACGCGGCAACCCAAAAGGAAGCCGGGATGATTATTCCGGTGGTGATCACGGTCTATCAGGACAAGAGCTTTACGTTCATCACCAAGAGTCCGCCGGCGGCCTCGCTTCTCAAGAAGGCCGTGGGCATCGCCAAGGGCTCGGGCATTCCCAACCGCGACAAGGTGGGCAAAGTGACCCAAAAGCAGTTGGCGGAAATTGCCAAGCTGAAGATGAAGGATTTGAACGCGAACGATGAAGATCATGCGATTCGCATGGTGACAGGCACGGCCCGCAGCATGGGCATCGAAGTGGAGTAGGGCGTCATGGCATTTCACGGCAAAAAATATAAGAAGGTGGCGGCCCAAGTGGACCGCGAAGCCCTCTACACCATCGAAGGCGCGCTGCGATTCCTCAAAGAGAATCCGACGACCAAATTTGATGCCACAGCCGAGATTGCTTTTCGGCTGGGCGTGGACCCCACCAAGAGCGATCAGGCCGTGCGCGGCACCGTGACGCTCCCCCATGGCACCGGCAAAGAGGTGCGGGTGCTGGTGTTCGCCAGCGGCCCCGCCGCTGATGCGGCGCGCGAAGCCGGGGCGGAAATCGTGGGTTTTGAGGATGTCATTGCGCAGGTCACCGGCGGCTTCACCGGTTTTGACGTGGCCATCGCCACGCCGGACGCTATGAAGGAAGTCCGCAAGCTGGGCAAGGTTCTCGGCCCGCGGGGACTGATGCCGAACCCGAAGACCGGCACCGTCAGCGACGACACGGCGGCCGCCGTCAAGGCGTGCAAGGCCGGCCGCGTGGAGTTCCGCATGGACCGCCACGGCAACGTCATGGTGCCTTTCGGCAAGATGTCTTTTGAACTGGAAGCGTTGCAGGCCAATTGCAAGGCGGTGATTGACGCGCTCAACGCGGCTCGTCCGCCAGCGGCCAAGGGTATTTTCATCAAGCGCGCCACGGTGACGTCCACCATGGGCCCCGGCCTCCGGCTGGACCCGCGCGAAACGGCATAGACGCGGCATCTTTTTGGAGAATCGAACATGAGAGCGGAAAAACAAGCGATTGTCAGGGAAATCAAGGAGCAGTTGGCGGACGCCACGTTTGCCATTCTGACCGATTTCACCGGCATGGACACAACGAAAACAATGAATCTGCGGCGGGCTCTGCGCGAGCATGGCGCCCGGTTCCAAGTGGTGCCCAACCGGTTGTTCCGTGTGGTGGCCCATGAGTTGGGCTATGAGGGCCTGGATGCGGCCCTGAAAGGTCCGACGGCGCTTGTTTTCGGCGCGGGCGATATTGCCGCCACCGCCAAGGCCTTGCGCGAATTCATGCGGGCCAACGACAAGATTCCCGTGGTGAAGCTGGGCCACATGGATGGCACGGTTATCTCCGCCGAACAGGTGGACGTGCTGGCCACCCTGCCGAGCAAGAAGGTCATGCAGGGCATGTTGGTGGGCACCCTCGCGGCCCCGATGTCGAATTTGGTTGGCGTGATGAGCCAAAAGTTGGCGAGCCTGGTCTATGTGTTGAAGGCCGCCGCTGACAAAAAGAACGCCGCCTAAACTCAAGGTCGGCACAAAAACAACCATCACGATTTAAAAAGAAAAAGCAGGAGATCAAACCCATGAGCGAAGAAGTAAAACTCGAAGGTAAAATGGCGGAATTCGTTGACTGGATCGAGACGATTTCAGTGTTGGAACTGTCTCAGTTGGTCAAGGCGCTGGAAGATCGTTTGGGCGTGAGCGCGGCGGCCCCCGTGGCGGTGGCGGCGGCTCCGGCCGGCGGCGGCGCTGCGGCAGCGGCTGAAGAGAAGACCGAATTCACGGTGGAATTGACGTCGGCGGGCGCCCAGAAGATCGCCGTCATCAAGGAAGTGCGCGCGATTACGGGTCTGGGGCTGAAGGAAGCCAAGGATCTGGTTGAAGGCGCACCCAAGCCGGTGAAGGAAAACGTTGCCAAGGATGAGGCTGAAAAGATTCAGAAGCAGCTCGAAGCTGCTGGCGCCAAAGTCACCATCAAGTAGCCCTTCCCAAGTTGTGTGAAGGCCGCCCCGAGGCACAAGATGTGCCCTCGGGGTGTGCCTGTCTTTTGGATGTTGTGGTTTTCACCCCCAACGAGTAGGTGGCAAGGATGATTGACAGGATAAATTTTGGCAAGTTGACGGACGTTATCGAGTTGCCGGATCTCATTGAGATTCAGACTCGCTCGTACCATGAGTTTTTGCAGATGGATGTGGCGCCCAACCGGCGCAAACATGTTGGTCTGCAAGCCGTATTCAAGGAAATGTTCCCCATTCATGGCTTTGACGGGAACTATATCCTGGATTTCGTGAAGTATGAAATCACGCCTCCCAAGCAACCCGCGCTGGAGAGCTTGAAGGAAGGCGAATCGTATGCGGCTGCGTTGCATGTGACTTTCCGTCTGAAGACCAAGGATGAAGTCTGCGAAGAAACGGTGTTCATGGGCGAAATCCCGCTGATTACCGAGCAGGGCACTTTTGTCATCAATGGCGCCGAACGCGTGATTGTCAGCCAGTTGCACCGCTCGCCCGGCATTTGCTTTGAGCAGTCGGTGCATGCCAACGGCATGTTGCTGCATTCGTTCCGCATCATCCCCGACCGGGGCTCCTGGGTCGAAGTGCAGTTTGACACCTCGGACTTGCTGAATATCTATCTGGATCGCAAAAAGCGCCGCCGCAAATTCCTGGCGGTGACATTCCTGCGCGCCTTGGGCTATGGCACGGATGAGGAACTGTTGGGGCTGTTCTACACCTTTGAAAAGCTCAACGTGGCCAAAGCCAAGCCGGAGCAGTTCGAAAGCCGCGTGGTCAAAGATGACGTGGTGGATGCGGACAGCCAAAGTGTATTGGTCAAGAAATTTGAGCCGATTACCTCGGACTTGTTGAAACAGTTGCAGGCCGCCGGTATTGCCACGATTGACGTGGTGAATGTGAGCTGGGATGACGGGCTGGTTCTGAAGAGCGTCCGCAAGGAAGGTGGCATTGCCAGCACCGACGACGCGCTGAAGGAAATCTATAACAAGTTGCGTCCGGGCGATCCCCCGACGACCTCGAATGCGCGTCAGCTTCTCAAGCGCTTGTTCTTTGATCCGCGCCGCTACGATCTGGGCCGGGTGGGGCGCTATAAGATTCAGCAAAAGCTGGGCCTTGACCCCAAGAACGAAAGCCGCATCCTCGAAAAGGAAGATTTTGTCGCGGCTGTCAAGTATCTCATCGGTCTGCGCCGTGGCGAAGGCACGATTGATGATATTGACCATCTCGGCAGCCGCCGCATTCGCACGGTGGGCGAATTGGTGGAGAATCAGTGCCGGGTCGGATTGGCGCGCACGGAACGTCTGGCGCGCGACCGCATGATGCTTCTGGACCCGCAGGCGGAGAAATTGACTCCCCAGAAACTCATCAATCCGAAGGCTTTGGCCGCCGTGATTCGTGATTTCTTCGGGCGCAGTCAGCTCTCGCAGTTCATGGATCAGACGAATCCATTGGCCGAATTGACCCACAAGCGGCGCCTGAGCGCCCTTGGGCCGGGCGGTTTGAGCCGTGAGCGCGCGGGCTTTGAAGTCCGTGACGTGCACTCCTCGCACTATGGCCGCATTTGCCCCATTGAGACGCCGGAAGGGCCGAACATCGGTTTGATTTCGTCGCTTTCGATGTTTGCGCGCGTGAATGAATTCGGGTTCATTGAAACACCGTATCGGCGCGTGGTGGATGGCAAGGTGACCAATACCGTGGATTACCTGACGGCCGATCAGGAAGAAAATTTTGTGATTGCGCAGGCGAACGCCCCGCTCAATCCGGATGGCTCCTTCCAGCGCGAAACCGTGGCGGGCACCTACCGCGGCGAGTTCCTCGAAGTGGAAACGAGCCGTTGCAATTACATGGATGTGTCGCCCAAGCAGGTGGTATCCGTGGCGGCGGGCTTAATCCCGTTCCTGGAGCATGACGACGCCAACCGCGCCCTGATGGGTGCGAACATGCAACGTCAGGCGGTTCCGCTGTTGCAGCCGGAGTCGCCGTATGTCGCGACGGGCATCGAAGGCCGTGTGGCGCGTGACAGCCGCGTGATGGTGATTGCCACCGATAACGGCAAGGTTGCTTATGTGGCGGCCAATCGCATCGTGGTTTCACGCGATGGCTCCATGCCGACCAAAAAGACGCCTGCCAGCGAGTATCAAACCTACGAGTTGCGCAAGTTCACCCGCTCCAATGCGGGCACCTGCATCAATCAGCGTCCCATCGTCAAGAAGGGGCAGCGCGTCAAGAAGGGGGATGTGCTGGCGGACGGCCCGCTGACGGCAGGCGGCGAGCTGGCGCTCGGCCGCAACGTGCTGGTGGCTTTCATGCCGTGGTGCGGATATAACTTCGAAGACGCCATCCTGATCAATGAGCGGCTGGTGGCCGAAGATGTGTTCACCTCGGCGCATATCGAAGCCTTTGAATGCGGCGCGCGCGAAACCAAGCTGGGTCCGGAAGAAATTACCCGCGACATCCCCAACGTGGGTGAAGAGGCCCTGAAAAACCTCGGTTTGGACGGGGTGGTTCGCGTGGGCGCGGAAGTCAAGCCGGGTGACATTCTCGTGGGCAAAATCACGCCCAAGAGCGAAACCGAGCTGGCGCCGGAAGAAAAACTGTTGCGCGCCATCTTCGGCGAAAAAGCCGCCGAAGTGCGGGACACCTCGCTGAAAGTGCCCAGCGGCACCTACGGAATCGTGATGGATGTGAAGACCACGTCGCGCGATTTGCCCCAGCGCACCAAGGTGAGCGCCAATGAGCGCAAGAAACAGCAAAAGCAAATTCACGAAGACTTCGAGAAGCGGAATGCGGAGCTGACCGAAAATCTGACGGATGCGTTGTCGAACATTCTGCTCGGCGAAAAGATTCCGTTGGATGTGCTGAATGGCGAGAGCGGCGAAATTATCATCCCTGCCAACCGCAAGATCACCAAGACCCTGCTGCGCAAGCTGGCGGCGGCCTATGATGTGATTGCGATTGATCCCAGCCCCATTCAGCAGAAGATCAGCTCCATTATCAGCGAATACAGCGCGAAGTTCGTCCAGTTGAAGGACGACCGCGAAAATATGGAGTTGCGTCTGGAAAGCGGCGAGGATACCGAGCCGGGCATCATCAAGCAGGTGAAGGTCTTTATCGCCAGTAAAAAGAAATTGAGCGTGGGCGATAAGATGTCGGGCCGCCACGGCAATAAGGGCGTGGTGGCGCGCATTTTGCCGGAAGAGGACATGCCCTTTATGCCGGACGGAACGCCGGTGGATATCGTCTTGAATCCGCTGGGTGTGCCTTCCCGAATGAATGTGGGCCAGGTGCTCGAAACCCACTTGGGCATCGCCTGCAAGATGCTCGGCCTGCATGCGGCGTCGCCTGTTTTTGACGGGTGCCCGGAAGAAAAAATCTGGGAGATGATGAAGCAGGCCGGCCTGCCGGAAGACGGCAAGACGGTGCTCTATGATGGCCGCACGGGCGAACCATTCGATCAGCGCGTCGTGGTGGGCGTGATTTACATGCTCAAGCTCCATCACCTGGTCAGCGACAAGATTCATGCGCGCGCCGTTGGGCCTTACAGCCTCGTTACGCAGCAACCCCTGGGCGGCAAGGCCCAGTACGGGGGGCAGCGATTCGGCGAAATGGAAGTCTGGGCCATGGAAGCGTATGGCGCGGCTTACGCGTTGCAGGAATTGCTGACCGTCAAGAGCGACGACGTGGCTGGCCGGACTCGCATTTACGAGTCCATTGTCAAGGGAACCAATTCCCTCGAAGCAGGCGTTCCGGAATCCTTCAACGTATTAATGAAGGAAATCCAAAGCCTGGCACTCGATTTCCGGGTGCAGCGTCACGAAGAGACCTGAACCGTCGTGATGCGCAAACCCAACCATCAACATTTGAAGTAGAGGAGGCCACCGGTGGAAAACAACGTTCCTGCCAAGCCGATTTTTGAAACCGACAATCAAACCGGGTTTGATTTTGTATCCATAACCCTGGCGTCGCCGGATGTGATCCGGTCGTGGAGCCACGGCGAGGTCAAGAATCCGGAAACGATCAACTACCGCACGTTCAAGCCGGAAAAAGGTGGACTGTTCTGTGAGCGGATTTTTGGTCCCACCAAGGACTGGGAATGCTCCTGCGGCAAATACAAGCGCATTAAGCACAAGAATATCGTGTGCGATCGCTGCGGGGTGGAGGTGACTCTGGCCCGGGTGCGTCGCGAGCGCATGGGCCATATTGAGTTGGCCGTGCCGGTTTCACATTTGTGGTTCTTCAAGTGCGCGCCGAGCCGGTTGGCCACGCTGCTGGACATCAGCGCCAAGCGTCTTGAAAGCGTGTTGTATTACGAAAGCTATATTGTCGTCGAACCCGGCGAGGATACGGGCTTGGAATTGGGCCAAATCATCAGCGAAGACGAGTATCGCGAAAATCTCGAAAAGTTCGGCGAGACGTTCACGGCGAAGATGGGCGCGGAGGGTGTCCGCGACATTCTTGCCAAGATTAACCTCGAAGAGCAGTTGGAGCGGCTCGAAATCGAAATGGACAAAACGCGCAGCAAGCTGACGCGTAAAAAGCTCACGAAGTGGATGAAGATTCTGGATTCGTTCCGCACCAGCCGCACGCGGCCGGAATGGATGATTCTGGAAGTCTTGCCGGTTATTCCGCCAGATTTGCGCCCGCTGGTGCCCCTTGATGGCGGCCGTTTTGCCACGAGTGACCTGAACGATTTGTATCGCCGCGTTATCAACCGCAACAACCGGTTGAAAAACCTGCTTCAGATCAAGACGCCGGATGTCATCGTGCGCAACGAAAAGCGCATGTTGCAGGAAGCCGTGGACGCCTTGTTTGACAACGGCCGTCACGGTCGCGCCGTGACCGGCGCGGGCAACCGCCCGCTGAAGTCCCTGAGCGATATGCTCAAGGGCAAGCAGGGCCGCTTTCGCCAGAACCTGCTCGGCAAGCGTGTGGACTATTCCGGGCGATCCGTGATTGTCATCGGTCCGAACTTGCGCATGAATCAGTGCGGTTTGCCGAAAAAGATGGCGTTGTTGCTCTTTGAGCCGTTCATTATTCGTCGCCTCAAGGCCATGGGCGTGGTGCATACCGTGCGCAGCGCCAAGAAGATGATTGAGCGCGAAGAAGACCAGGTGTGGGACATTCTTGAAGAAATGACCCGCGGTCACACCGTGATGCTGAACCGCGCGCCGACTTTGCACCGGCTCTCCATTCAATCCTTTGAGCCCGTGCTCATCGAAGGCGAAGCCATTCGCATTCATCCGCTGGTTTGCACGGCCTATAACGCCGACTTTGACGGTGACCAGATGGCCGTGCACGTGCCGCTTTCCATTGAAGCGCAGTTGGAAAGCAAGCTCATCATGCTGGCGCCCAACAACATCTTTTCGCCCTCCAGCGGCAAGCCGATCACGACGCCCACGCAGGATATCGCTCTCGGGTGCTACTACCTGACGGTGGATTCCCAGCAGGATCGTCTGCGCGCGCGTCAGCCGAAGGACGCCGACGCGATTGAACACCTGCCTTTGTTCACCGACGCCCATGAAGTTCATACGGCGTACGATGAGGGCGCTCTGAAAATCCACGACCGCATTCGGATTAAAAACCCGAACTACCAAATGGACACCAAGTACGGGATGAAGGATTTTTCCGTGATCTCTACCACAGTGGGGCGCGTATTCTTCAATGAAATCTGGCCGGAAAACATGGGCTTCATCAACGCCCCCGTGCCCAAGAAGAAACTGGAAGAGCTGATTCGCCACTGCTATCAGGTTGCCGGCCACGAAATGACGGTTCAGACCCTCGACCGGCTGAAAGACCTGGGCTTTGAAAGCGCGACTCAGGCCGGCATTTCCATCGGTCTGGTGGACATGATTGTGCCGGAAGGCAAAGCGAAAATTCTTGAAGCCGCGCGCAAGCAATTGGCCGAAGTTGAAGCGCAGTACCGCAAAGGTGTCATCACCGATGGCGAGCGCTATAACAAGATTATTGACATTTGGACCCACGCGTCGGACGAGGTCACGGGCCAGATGTTCCAAGCCATGGAATACAATGAAAACCGCCCGTACGTGAATCCGCTGTTTATGATGGTGGACTCCGGTGCGCGTGGCAATCGCCAGCAGATTCGCCAGTTGGCGGGTATGCGCGGCTTGATGGCCAAGCCCTCGGGCGAAATTATCGAACGTCCCATTATGGCCAACTTCCGCGAAGGTCTGAGCGTGCTGGAATACTTTATTTCCACGCACGGCGCTCGCAAGGGATTGGCCGACACCGCGCTCAAGACCGCCGACTCGGGTTACATGACCCGCAAGCTGGTGGACGTGGCACAGGACGTCATCGTGGTCGAGGAAGACTGCGGCACCCTCAACGGAATCGAAGTGCATGCCATCATGCAGGGCGATGAAGAATTGGTGCCTCTGGGGCAACGTATTCTGGGCCGGACGGCCGTGGATGACATCCGCACCCGCAGTGGCGAGATCATTGTGGCGGCGGGCTTTGAAATTGATGAAAAAGTGGTGGAGAAAGTCCGCCGCGCCGATCTTGACAGCGTGAAAATCCGCAGCGTCCTGACCTGCGAATCCAAGCGCGGCATTTGCGCCAAATGCTATGGGCGCAATTTGGCCAATGGGCGTCCGGCGGTGCTGGGCGAGGCGACGGGCATCATTGCCGCGCAATCCATCGGCGAGCCGGGCACCCAGTTGACGATGCGGACCTTCCACATCGGCGGTACGGCCAGCAGCACCTTCAAGCAGCCGGAAATCGTCGTGAAGCACGATGGTATTCTGAAGTTTGAAGATTTGCGTGATGTGGCCGGTCCGGACGGCGATTTTATCGTGCTGAACAAGAACGGCATGATTGTGCTGTACGACAAGGATGGCCGTGAGCTCGAACGCCATACCGTGCCGTTGGGCAGCTCTCTGGCGGTCGGCGATGGCGGCGAAGTGAAGAAGGGCATGTCCATTGCCAAGTGGGACCCGTATAACGTGCCGATTCTGAGCGAATTCGCCGGTGTCGTGGACATGCGCGATTTCATTCTGGGCGTCACGGTGCGCAAGGAAGTGGATGAAGCCACCGGCAAGGAAGACCTCGTGGTGCTTGAGCACCGCGATGAAATTCACCCGCAGGTGCTCGTGCGCGATGCGGCTGACTCCAAGAAAATCCTGACGTATTACACCATTCCGGCGGGCGCTCACGTGACCGTGAAGAAGGGCGACAAGCTCTATGCCGGTGCGGTAATCGCCAAGACGCCTCGCAAGCAGGCCCGCACGCGTGACATCACCGGCGGTCTGCCGCGCGTGGTGGAATTGTTCGAAGCTCGCAAGCCCAAGGATGCCGCGGAAATCGCCAAGATTGACGGCATTGTGGAAATGGGTGAAACCACCCGCGAACGGCGCAAGCTGATTGTGCGTGACGTCATTACCAATGACACCGAAGAGCACCTGATTCCGCTGAATAAACACATTGTGGTGTATGCCGGCGACCGCGTGCGAAAAGGTCAGCAACTGACGGAAGGCCCCATTGTTCCTCAGGAAATTCTGGAAGTTTGCGGTCCGCAGGAATTGCAGGAATATCTGGTGAACGAAGTGCAAGAGGTCTATCGCCTCCAAGGCGTGGAAATCAATGACAAGCACATCGAAATCATTGTGCGGCAAATGTTGCGCAAGGTTCGCATTACCGAGCCGGGCGATACCCAATTCCTCTGGGGCGAACAGGTTGAGAAACAGACCTTCCTGGAAGTGAACCGTCGGGTCGCCGAGGAAGGACGCAAGCCGGCGGAAGCTTCGCCGATTCTGCTGGGCATCACGAAGGCTTCGCTGGAAACCGAGAGCTTTATCTCCGCGGCATCCTTCCAGGACACGACGCGCGTCTTGACCGATGCGGCGACCCTGGCTCGCGTGGATTACCTCAACGGGTTCAAGGAAAACGTCATCATGGGTCATTTGATTCCCGCCGGAACCGGATTCCCGATGTATCGCAACATCAAGCTGGTGCCGCTGGCCGAGCCGATTGCCGCCGAAGAACTCTTGGGCGATCAATTGCCCACAGTGAATTCGTTTGAGCCCTAAACATCGGGATTCTGTTTGATGCAACGGCCCGTCGCAATTGCGGCGGGCCGTTTTCTCATTGTCTGGGCCCAAGGTGGTGAATATAGTGCTTGGGATGAGTGCCATAGCCGACAGAATGGAACCCAGCGCGCTCAAGGTGCTGCTGGTGGCATCGGAATGCGCCCCTTACGCCAAGTGTGGCGGGCTGGGGGATGTGGTGGCCAGTTTGCCCAAAGCCCTGCGCCAGCAGGGGGTGGATGCGCGGATTGTCATGCCGCTGTATGCCTCCATCGCAAAAGAAAAATACCAGCTTCAGCCCGAGCCGCCCGTGCGAGTGCTTTGCGGCAATGGCGAAGTGAATGGCTGCGGCGTTTGGAGGGGGCAAGCGGATGGTGATGTGCCGATTGGGTTTGTGGAGCACGACCGGTACTTTGCGCGGACGGGCATTTACGATGACAACGGTTATGAGTTCGGCGACAACGCCTTCCGGTTCGGCTTGCTCGGCATGGCGGCGATGCAGATTTGCCGCGACCGCGACTGGCTGCCCGATGTGGTTCACGGCCATGACTGGCCCACGGCCGTACTGATGCCCCAGGTGCATGCTTGGCGCAAGGCGGGACTCCCATCCGGGCGCACCGCCAGCGTACTGACCATCCACAATCAGTCTTATCAAGGCTACTATCATCCATCCGCCATGGGTTATTTGGGGCTGGGGGCGGAGTTTTTCACGCCGGACGGCATCGAAGCGTGGGGAAAAATCAATTTACTCAAGGGCGGAATTAATTTTGCAGATGCCATCACGACTGTCTCGCCGACGTATGCGCGGGAAATCATGAGCGAGCCCGGCGGCCAGGGGCTGGCGATGTATTTGCAACGGCGAAGCGATGATTTTGAAGGCATTCTGAATGGCGCGGATTACGATATTTGGAATCCGGAAACGGACAGGCGCATTCCCGCCAACTATCGCGCGGAGTCGTTGATTGGCAAACAGACCTGCAAGCGTGAGTTGCAGGCGGAGCGGGGACTTCAGGAAGACCCCGCTGTTCCCTTGTTTGGCATCGTCACGCGCTTGGCATCGCAAAAGGGCACCGGGCTGATGCGCGAAGCATTGCCGTGGGCCTTGAACGAAATGAACATGCAACTGGTGGCGCTGGGCTCTGGCAACGCGGATGATGAGGAGTTTTTCCGCTGGCTGGCGCGCACCTATCCGGGCCGCGTGTCTGCGGAAATTGGTTATTCCGAGGATTTGGCGCATCGCATTCAGGCCGGCGCCGATTTTTTTCTGATGCCATCGCTCTTTGAGCCTTGCGGCTTGGCCCAGATGTATGCGTTGCGATACGGCACCTTGCCGGTGGTTCACGCCACGGGCGGGTTGGAAGACACCATCGAGCAGTACAATCCGGACGAAGGGCGGGGGACGGGCTTCAAGTTTTATTCACCCACGGGTCAGGCGTTTCATGACACGATTGGTTGGGCGGTTTCGACGTGGTACGATCGTCCCAGCCATGTGACCCAGATGCGCGAGCAGGCGATGCGGGTTCGCTTTGATTGGGAGACCTCGGCGCAACGCTATCTGGCCATTTATCGCCGCGTGGTGGCGCGCCAGCGGAATTGAACCGGATGCAAACCGTCGGAATTGTGCTGGCGGCGGGGGCTTCGCAACGCATGGGACAACCCAAGGCTCTTTTGGCGATGGCGGCTGGAGTTCCGCTGGCCGCTCACCAGGCGGGCGTGTTGCACAAAGGGGGGTGTAAGCCCGTGGCGATTGTTTTGGGGTCGGAAGCGGAAACCATTCGGCCGTTTTTTTCGCCCCGGTGGCCCGTCGTGGTCAATCCGCGCTGGGCGGAAGGCCGCGCGACTTCCCTGCAAGCGGGTATTCGGGCTTATCCTGAAGCGGGCGGTTACCTCTTTATGCCGGTGGATGCCGTTGGCGTGAAGTCCGTTACCATCCAAGCTGTTTTGGCGGCGGCAGAAGAAAATCTGGATGCCATTTGGCGGCCTGTTTGTGAGGGGCGGAAGGGGAATCTGCTATGGCTGCCGCGCGAGCAGGCGATGGCGTTGCTGAACTTGCCGGCGGATGCCCGCGTGGATGCCTGGGTTCAGCCTCATGCCCGGATATCGGAAGTGGGCGATCCGGGCATCCTTGCCAACATCAATACGCCGGAGGATTGGGCCGCTTTTTTGCGGTCGCATGCCGAATCCGGCCAATAAAAAACCGGCGGAAAATTCCGCCGGTTATGAATCGAATGATTTTACCAGAACACTGGCTCGCTCCAATTCGGGGCCTTGTCCGCCACTTTGGGTTTTAACACCGGCTTGGCATCGGACTTAGGCTCTTTCGGGGCTTTCTTTTCGGCCTTGTCCGCTTTCGGCTGGGCCTTCTTTTCGGCCTTCTTTTCAGGTTCGGCAACAGGCGCTTCTTCAGCTTCGGCTTCGACCGCGGCTTCGGCTTCGGCCTCGATTTCAGCTTCCGGGGCACCTTCCGGCTCAACGTCAGCAGGGGTGGCCTCTTCGGCGAAAATGTCTTCCTCGGCGAGCGCTTCGGGTTCTTCGGCAACGACTTCTTCCGCTACTGCTTCTTCCTCGATAGCTTCATCCAAGAGATCGGCGAAGGGATCTGCCTCGGCGGCGGGTTCTGTTGCCAGTTCCGGCTCGACTTCGGCAACCGCTTCTTCGGTGAAATCGTCGAGCAGAGCGTCAAGGGCATCGTCCGCGGCGGGTTCCACAGCGGCTTCAGGTTCCGCGTCCAGCTCCAAATCCGCGAATGGGTCTTCCACCACAAGCTCGGGTTCGGCGACAACTTCTTCCGCGACTTCGGGTTCTGCGGGAACGTCCGCGAGCAGATCAGCGAAGGGGTCTTCCACTTCCGGTTCCGCAACTTCTTCAATCTCTGCCGCCATTTCGGTTTCTTCGGGGACATCGGCGAGGAGATCGGCGAAGGGGTCTTCAACTACCGGCTCAGCCGCGACTTCGGGTTCCGCGACGGGTTCTTCGGCAACGCCTGAGAGCAGGTCGGCAAACGGGTCTTCCACCGCAGGCTCCGCTGCAACTTCGGGTTCAGCCGCGATGCCGATATCCGCGAACGGGTCTGTCACCGCTTCCGGGGGTTCTTCGGCGAGAGGCTCGGCGATGTCGCTGAGCAGGTCCGCGAAGGGATCCTCTACATTTTCTTCCGTCAGGGCTTCGGCTGCCGTGTCCACCGCTTCTTCGAGGGCGGGGGTGTCGTCATCGCCCAAACCCGCCAGCAGGGCATCCAGATCATCCTGAGCGGATGAGGTAACTGCCAAGGCCAAAACGCTCAACACAATAACCATCCAACGCCACATAATTTTCTCCTGATGATAAGGTTTCAATGTTCCTAAAGTGTACTCACAGCATTCGTGAAAACGCAAACTTGTTTTATGTGCTCCGGCTTTTGGTTTTCAGGGCTTCCAGCGCGTCGCGCACCAGGCGTCCGGTGGCCCAGCGGCGATAATCCGCCGTGGAGCGGATGTCGCTGATGGGTTCCACGGCGCGGGCCAGAGCTTCGGCCTTGGCAATCACCGGGTTCGNNACGGCGATAGCGGCGGAAACAATTCGGCCATCGTCCATAAGCATACGCGAGGCGCACATGACTTTACTGATGGCCTGGGCTTGGCGGGCGCCGATTTTGCGGAAACGCTCTCTGGCCTTGTTTTTCTTGGGGAGGCGGAATGCCAAAATAATTTCGTCGGGCCGCGCGGCAATTTGGCGGTAGCCGGTCCAGAACTCGGTCAGCGGCACTTCCCGGACGCCGGCGAGGGAGGCCAGCACCGCCCAGCCGCCGGTTACGAGCAGCGCCGGGGCGGTATCGCCGGCAGGGGAGGCGTTCGCGGCGTTGCCGCCGAGCGTTCCGCGTGTCTGAATTTGCGTGGCGCCGACGGTGGCTGCGGCGGCCGTCAGGGCTGGCAGATGCCGCTTGAGTTCCGGGGAGCGCGCCATCCGCGCATGGGTGACGCCCGCGCCGATTAAAACTTCCGAGCGCGATATTTCAATCAGATTCAGCTCCGGCAGTCCCCAAATGGAGATGATACGATTGGGCGGTGTGACGCCGGATGCCCACTGCACCATCAAATCCGTGCCACCCGCCAGCAATTTGCCACGGGTTTTCTGGTTGGCCTGCATGCGCAGGGCGACGGCCAACGTTGGCGGGAATTCAAACTTCATTTTTTCGGTTATTTTCATGGCGGGGGTCCGGTCACTTTCGTTGAGGCATCCGCGTGGCGGCCAATTTTACCGCCTGAATGATTTTGGTATAGCCGGTGCAGCGGCACAGATTGCCGGCGAGGGCTTCGCGGATGGCGCGCACCGAGGGCTTGGGGTTTTTGATGAGCAGTGCATAGGCGGCGACGACCATGCCGGGGATGCAAAAACCGCACTGCACCGCGCCGCATTCCAAAAATGCCTGTTGAATCACGCGCCCGATGCGTTTTTTCTCGATGCCTTCGATGGTGAGGATGTCCGTGCCGTTGACCAGTTGGCCGGCCGGGAGGATGCACGACACGACGGGTTCCTTGTTCACCAAAACGGTGCAAGCGCCGCATTCGCCTTCGCCGCAGCTTTCCTTGGAGCCGGTCAGTCCGAGATCATCGCGCAGGATGTCCAGCAGCCGCCGACCGGGGGGGAAGCGCAATTTGGTTTGTTTGCCGTTGATGGTCCAAGTTCTTTGAACGTTGCTCATGGGGTGCCTTTCGAATCGGCGTGCAGGGCCTGATAGATGACCTCGGGGGTGATGGGAATCTGGTTGATGCGACGGCCAGTGGCGGCGGCTATTGCGTTGGCGATTGCCGGCGCGAGGCCATCCATGGGGATTTCACCCAGCCCCTTGGCGCCGGGTGGCGCGAAGGAATAGGGATATTCGACGAAGCTGACATCAAACTCCGGCACGTCGAGGATGGTGGGGATGATGTAGGTCTGCAAGCGCGTGGCGTCGTACAGCCCGTCTTTGCCGGTGCCGAGTTTTTCCATGATGGTGTAGCCAAGCGCCTGCGTCAGGCCGCCTTCCACCTGACCGGAGGCGCTGACAGGGTTGATGACCGTGCCGATATCAAAGACCGCCGCGACGCGTTTGACGGCCACCTCGCACGTGAGGGCATCCACTTCCACTTCGGCGATGTTGACGCCCCACGAGTAGCCGGGGTAGGCGTCGCCTACGAAGGTGCCTTGGTCCCACTGGATTTCCGGCGGCAAAAGAAATTCAAATTTGCCGCTGATGTTGGGGCATTCGGTCAGCATGGCTTGGGCAACCTTGGCGAACGGAATCGCCCGCGTGCCTTTGACGATAAACTTCCCGGTGCGCAGTTCGCAGGCTTTGCCCTTGAAGAATTTCTCGGCGGCGAAGGCTTCCAGTTGGGTTTTCAGGTCGCCCGCCGCGCGATGAACGACGTTGCCGACCACCATCGTTGTCCGCGAGGCCACGGTGGGGCCGGAGTTGGGCACCAGCCCGGTGTCGGCCATCGGGTAGCGGATGCGCTCCGGGCCAATTTGCATGGCGTCGGCCACAATTTGGGTCAACACCGTATGCACGCCCTGGCCCATTTCAACGGACGAAACGCGGATATTCACGCCGGGCTGGCCGTCCTCCAGCAAGGCCAGTTCCACGCGGCCCTTGGCCTTGAAATTGGCTTCGCCGTCGCCAGTGAATGCCGCGCCGTGACCGAAGAGGGACATGCCGATGCCGCGCAACTTTTGCTGGCCGCGTTTCAGCCGGCCGCGCGAGGACTCCTTGAGTTTGCGCGCAAAATCCGAGCGCTTCAGGGCGAGCTGCAGGCAGGCGGTCGAGCCATTTTCGTTGGAAAGCACTTGCCCGGTGGGGGTGATGTCGCCGGGGCGGGCGTGCAGTTGCAGACGTAATTCGTCGGGCTTTTTGCCGAGGCGGGCGGCCACGACGTCCAGATGCGATTCCATGCCCCAGACGGCTTGCGGCGCGCCGAAGCCACGGAATGCGCCGGAGGGGAAGGAATGCGTCCGGGCGACTTCGCCGCGCACGATTACGTTTTCGCAGCGATAGGCCAGCGCGCAATGCAGAATGCCGCGGAACATCACCACGTCGGAAATAGTCAAATACGCGCCGCCGTCAATCACGAAGTCGCATTCAATCGCCGTGAACGTGCCATCTTTTTTCACGCCGGTTTTGTAGCGCACCCAGACCGGGTGGCGCTTGGGGGTGAAGAGAATGTCCTCGTTGCGTTCGTAGGTGATTTTGACGGGCTTGCCGGACTTGAGGGCCGGAAGCGCGGCGTAGCCGATGAGCATGGTGGGATATTCTTCCTTGCCGCCGAATGCGCCGCCGACCGGGGTTTGCCGCACCCGGATTTTCTCGGGCGGCAACCGGAGCGCGTCGTTCAGCTCGTGCACCGGGAAATAGGGGCATTGCAACGAGCCTTCGGCCCAGATGGAGCCATCTTGTTGCGGGAACACGACGACGCCTTGATTTTCCAGATAAAGCTGCTCCTGATGCCCCGCCCAGTATTCGCCCGTGATAATTTCGTCCGCGAGGGCAAAGCCTTTGGCCACGTCGCCCTTGACGATTCGCTTGCTTTGCATGGTGTCGAATTTCTTCGGCGCGGACTTATAGATTTTGATGGCTTCCGGCAGTGTCAGCAGGGCCGGCAACTCATCCGCCGTGACGGTGATGTGCCGCGCGGCCTCTTGGGCCACCGCGAGGGTGGGGGCCGCCACCACCGCGACCGGCTCGCCGCGATATTTAATTTCACCGCCCACGGCGGCCAGCAGCGGCATGGTGCGATCGTGCATGTGGACGATATTTTCGCCGGGGATGTCCTCTGCCGTCGCCACGACCACCTGGCTCCAGTCGAACGCCGGGTCCAGCGTTACGGCCTTCAAGATGCCATGAGCCACCGGCGTGCGCACCACGACGCCCTGCCAGACCCCCTTGTAGGGAATATCGTTGAGGTACTGCGTGCGGCCGCGAACCTTGCCGTCGCCATCCACGCGAATCATGCTTTGCCCGACCCAGCGGTCGGATTTTTTGCTGCGTTTGGACATTCAATACTCCTGCCGATCTAACGCTTCATAATAGGACAACGCCCATCCCGATGCAAACTTGGAAAACAGGGTTTTTACGCCGCTTTCGGCGGGTGGCCGCGCACGACGGGGGGGAGGGGTTGCGCGTTTTTCCACGGTGTGGGAAAATGGGGACGAATGTTCAGCGGTCCGGCGGCATAAACAAGCGGCGCGCGGGGAAACACCCGCGCGCCGTTCATGTGGGTTTTTGGGCCGCGATTATTCTTCGGATTCTGCGTCGTCGAGGGAGTTTTCCTCGACCGGCTCGTCCTCAAACGGCTCCATCGGTTCCAAATCGCCTTCGGGGAATTCCACGTCGCCGTCCTCCCGCATCATTTTTTCCCAGTTGGCCTGGCTGGCTTGCTGGGCTCTGGCTTGGGCTTCCTCGATTTTTTGGATGGCCGCGCTGATGTCCGCCAGCTTGATGCGCACGCGGCCGGCCAGAGTGCCATCTTGCACATAGTTGTGGCAGGCCATGTTGCCCGGGCCATCGGGAATCTCCGCGGCGTAGGCGGTGCCGAAGGCCTGATCGGCCAGCGCGACATAGGCGCGCAACAAATCAAACAGGGCGACATGAGAGGCGCCGATGGTTGCTTCGGGGTCAGGGTGGGCCGCTTTCCACGAAGGAAGGTCCTGAATGGCGGAGCCGCCGCCGCTTCGGGCGCTGGCGATCATTTGGTCGGTGAGCTCCGATTCGCCGAAGCAAACAATGATGCCATCCGACAGCCAGGCCAGTTCAATTTCGAATTTGGTGGGGATGCCCTTGGGCAGGATGGCGGCAACGTCTTCATCCAGCTCCAGGGAATAGACGAGGCGATCCACGGGAACGCCGTCCACCTCGCGGGACTCACCCGGTGTCAGCGACAGGGTAAAGGGCATTTCCTCGTCCGCTTGTATGGACATCATGGCTTGCATGACGTCATTCTCCAGCGCGATGAGTTCGGAGTAGATGGCGCGCAGGGCCACGGGGTCCTTGACGTCTATGTATTCAACCAGACGGAAGGGGTTCTGGCGGGTGGGCGGATAGATTGCCCAAGAGACATTACCACCCAGGAGCGAGAAGATCGCGCGGCTCTGTGCGAGATAGGACTGCGCCTTGGCGGCCGGAAGTTTGTCGGCGAGAATATCAATAACCTTGCTGTAGTAGCGGTAATAAGGCCCCGCCAGCAGGCTCGCATCGCCGAGGTTCATGGTGTCGGCAAATAACGCATCGGGCTGGTTGACCACATTGGCCTTGGCGCTGGGGGCTTTCAGCGTGGTCAGCCAGGTTGCCAGAGTCGTGCCCGCTTTGGGGGCGATGCGAGCATGCAGGTTCAGCGTTGAAGAGGATATGCCCACGCCATACGTGACTTCCTCTACGGCGCACGCGACGGCCAAATACGTGCGAAACGTCAGTTCTTTGTAGGCTTGGGCGATGGCCAAATTTTTATCCGCGGCCTTCAGGAGCGTATCCATAAACTCTTCAATTTGCGGGCTGTAGGCGTCCACGATGGCCGCCGGCCGCAATTGGAGGGCGAGATTGCCTTCCGCCGGCAGAATCGGCGGGAGATTGGGTAGAATGGCCTGCATGTGGCGCAACGCTTCGGGGGCATCGGATACCAGAAGCTGGCTTCCAGCGGCAGCGAAATAGATTTCCGGCCAAGGTACCGGCGCTGGGTCAGGAGCGGTGAAGCGCTGGATGTCACTGTCGTCGCCGTCGTGGTTGGCCCATCCGGCTTCGCCCAGGCTCTTCAGATAGTCTGCGCCGCCATCTTCCACCGGCAGGCAGACGACCCATTCGCCGGTATTGGCGTCATCGTTATCCAGCCAAATCAGGCGCATATTGCCCAAACGATTGATTCCCGCGCCGGTTTCGCTCAAGAGGCCTTTCAGCAGGAATTGGCTAATGACTTCGCCGGGCACCGGGTTGCCGACTGCCTCGGTGAAGGTTGCCGCCGCATTCGCTAGATTATCAATGCCGCGGACTTCTAAAATGCCGAGAACCGCGTCGGCGGATTGTGCGCCGGTGGGGCAGATGCCCACCAAGAGGATTGTCACTAACAAGAAGCTCCATTTTTTCATCGTGTCGTCTCCGGTATGTGGGGATTTTGTCTTACATCCGCGAGTGTAGCGTCGCGGGCGACGCAAGCAAGGGAAAACATCGAAAAACAGAAACAAAATACTTGCGCGGTGAACTCTCGTTCAGTTATGATGTGTGGCGACAAATCAAGGAGGTTGCCATGCCACGGGATATGCGTTTGCAGGAGAGGATTCAAAAATTGCGCGAGTTTTGGCGGCAGGAGCGCCGGGTGCCGGTCTATGCCGAAATGCTCGATTTGTTTGGCTATAAGTCCAAAAACGCCGTCTTCGGCCTGTTGAAGCGGCTCGAAGAGGCGGGGTATGTCACGCGGGACTCCAAGGGGCGCATGGCGTTCCTGCCCAAGCTGACTGGCACCGTTCGCCTGCTGGGTTCGATTGCCGCGGGTTTCCCCACGCCGGAGGAAGAACAGGCGGCGGATGCCACCACCTTGGATGATTATCTGGTACGGAATCCCGACCGCACGTTCATGCTGACCGTGCGCGGGGATTCCATGATGGATGCCGGCATTCTGCCGGGTGACATTGTACTGGTGGAAAAGGGGCCGTCGCCCGCGCAGAGGGATATTGTGGTGGCGCGGGTGGATGACGAATGGACGCTAAAGTATTACGTGCGCGACGCGGCGGGGGTGCGGCTGGAGCCGGCGAATCGCAAGTATCGCTTCATTCGTCCGCGCCAGTCGCTGGAAATTGGCGGAGTGGTGCGCGCCGTCATTCGCAAGTATGCGTGAGGGCTGACACAAGCTGCCGGCAAATCCTGTTGCCGGCGGGTGGCGGCGGCGGCTTTTGGGGTTAAGCCGATTGTTCCGGCGCGGCCCTGCGCTCGATAATCTCTTTGGTTTCGAGGGCGATTTGCAGTTCTTCGTTCGTGGGCACCACCAGAATGCGGATGGGCGCGCCTTCTTTTTCGATGGCGCGGGCCTCGCGGCTGGGCGCTGAGTTTTTGTCGAGATCAAGGTTCAGACCCAAATGCTCCAAGTCCCGGCAGACTCGTTCGCGCACCGGCCAGGAATTTTCGCCGATGCCCGCCGTGAACACGATGGCGTCCAGGTTCTTGACCACGGCCATGTAAGCTCCAATATATTTTTGGATGCGACAGCAGAAAATTTGCAGGGCGGTTTCCGCCTGCTCGTTGCCTTTGGCTGTCCGTTCGACCACCTCGCGCATGTCGTTCACGCCGCACAAGCCTTTCAAGCCGGATTGTTTATTCAGCGCGTTGAGCATTTGATGGATGTCCATGCCGGTTTGCTCCATGATGTATTCGAGCGCGGCGGGATCAATATCGCCGGAACGGGTGCCCATCACCAGACCTTCCAGCGGCGTCACGCCCATGGTTGTATCCACGCATTTGCCGTTGCGGATGGCGGCCATGGAGCAGCCGTTGCCCAGGTGAATGCTGATGATGTTTGTTTCGGCTAGCGGCTTGCCGAGGAAATTCGCTGTCTCCCGCGCGATATACTTGTGCGAGGTGCCGTGGAATCCATAGCGGCGCAGGCGGTATTGCGTGTACCATTCGCGTGGCACGGCGTAGAGGTACGCCTTGGGCGGCATGGTTTGGTGGAACGCCGTGTCAAAGACGGCCACCTGGGGCGAGTGGGGGAAAAACTCTTCGGCCACTTCAATGCCCATCAGGTTTGCGGGATTGTGCAACGGCCCCAGCGGGAAAAAATCGCGGATGGTCTTCTTGACCTGGGCGTCCACGAGAACCGTGTCCGTGTAGGCTTCGCCGCAGTTCAGCACGCGGTGGCCGACGCCTTGGATTTCCGCGGCATCGCGGATGACGCCCCGCTGCGGGTCGGTCAACAGCGCAACCACGCGCGACATCCCTTCGCGGTGGCTCGGCAGGTGAATCTCTTCGACAAAACGCTGCTTCTCGCCGCCTTTGAAAATCTGGTGATTCACCCGTCCCATGGGCTCGCCGATTTTTTCAATCAGGCCGGAGGCCATAACGGAATAATGGCGGCTGTCGGTCAGATCCATCAGTTGATATTTAATGGAAGAACTGCCGGCGTTGATGACTAAAATATTCATAGCGATACCTTACGTAAAAGAGCGGATGATAACATAAAACGGGTTTAATCAAAAGAGCCGGAGATTTGACTTCCGGCTCCGGGGTGCATTTCGCGACCGTGATTTACAGGGAGGCTGCCCACGTGGCGCGGCGCGCATTGATTCGTGCGCGCGCGGCCTGACGGCGACGCTTTTCGCTTGGCTTCTCAAAATGCCGTTTGGCGCGGACGTCACGCATGACGCCTTCGCGGTCGAGTTTCTTTTTCAGGCGGCGCAATGCCTTTTCCACGGACTCGCCTTTCCTGATTTTTACTTCTGTCATAGAGGGGTTCTCACCTGCCTTTGAAAAAATCTCCCGCCGGAGGCGGGCCGCCGGGACGGGTGCCCAAGCGGAAAACGCGCGAACCTTAGGGCAGGGAGGGCCTCTTGTCAATCACCAATCCCAATCATTGTCGCGAGAAATGAAGGGCGGGGGGGTGGTGGCGGTGGGGGTGAGGGGTGGGGCGGCGGCGAGGGGGGAGGGCTGGGCGGGGGCTGCCGAGAGAGGCTTTCGTTTGGATTTTGCCGG